>Ga0310690_10011557_pt1 | contig 10884 bp, 7 predicted proteins | sample AusTroGonzalo_MG_2_FD_207661 | JGI IMG/M metagenome (GOLD analysis project Ga0310690, IMG submission 207661) | Bovine rumen microbial communities from tropical cattle in Woodstock, Queensland, Australia - Gonzalo_04 (v2) (version 2) | ecosystem: Host-associated > Mammals > Digestive system >...
ATCGCCGCTGTGATTCTGTATTTCGTGTCGAAGTTCTTCCACGTGGAGGAGGACCCGCGCATCGATTTGGTGCAGGCCTGCCTGCCCAACGCCAACTGCGGCGGCTGCGGTTTCGCAGGCTGCCGTGCCATGGCCGAGGCCATCGTGAAGAACAACGACCTCAACGTGGCCTACTGTCCCGGCAGTGACACGGACAAGATTGCCGAAATCATGCACCTGAATGCCGTACTGCACGAGCCTCAGGTCTCCGTGGTGCGCTGCAACGGCACCTGCGAGCACGCGCCCATGAAGTCGTTCTACGACTCCGCGCTCACCTGTGCTTTCGCCAACACTCTGTTCGCCGGCGAGAAGGCCTGCCCGTTTGGATGCCTCGGTTGCGGCGACTGTGTGGCAGCCTGCCAGTTCGACGCCATACACCTCAACCCCGAGACGCACCTCCCCGAGGTCATCGAAGACCGTTGCGTGGGGTGCAAAGCATGTGCCAACGCCTGCCCGCGCGGCGTGCTTGAAATCCGCGACAAGGGCAAGAACCACCGCCGCGTCTATGTGGCCTGCAACAACAAGGAGAAGGGCGCTGTGGCCAAGAAGAACTGCTCTTCCGCCTGTATCGGCTGCGGCAAGTGCGCCAAGGTGTGCCCGTTCGAGGCCATCACCGTGGAGAACAACCTCGCCTACATCGACTACCACAAGTGCAAGGCATGCCGCAAGTGCGTGGACGAATGCCCATCCGGAGCCATCCTCACGGTAGGCTTCCCGCCCAAGAAAGAGGCACCGAAAGCCGAACCGCAACCCGAACCCGTCGCCGCTGAACCCGCCCAAGCATAAAACGGTTACACGGTTAATTCCAAAAAGGGCTGAAAGCTCGACCTATGTCAACCTAGGGTGAGCGCAGCGAGCCCTAGGGAACCACAAAGCCAGGGCGAACGCAGTGAGCCCTGGAATCATCAAACGAAAATCAATCAAAATGGAAAATACAGTCGCAACCCTCGAACAGAGAATTGAAGACAACATCAAAGAGAGTGCTCAATACGTCAAAAAAATGAGCCACAAGACCTTCCGCATGGGCGGTGTGCACCCCGAAGCCAACAAATTCGCGCACTCCGCACCCGTGGAGACCTTCCCGCTGCCCGATGAAGCGGTCGTCTATATGACCCAACACCTCGGTGCCCCCGCCACCCCCATCGTGCAAAAAGGCGACAAGGTGAAGGTGGGACAGCTCATCGGCAAGGCTGAATCCTTCGTCTGCGCCAATATCCACGCCCCGATTTCCGGCACCGTCGTCAAGGTTGATCAGGTGGCCGACATCACCGGCTATAAGAAACCCGCCGTGGTAATCAAACGCGAGGGTGACGAATGGGACGAGAGCATTGACACTTCGTTGGACATCATCCACGACATCAAGCTGAAAACCAAGGAAGAGATCATCGAGCGCATGAAAGACCGCGGTATCGTGGGTTTAGGCGGCGCCTGCTTCCCGACACATATTAAATATATGTTGAAACCCGATCAGAAGTGCGAATACCTGATCATCAACGCCGCAGAGTGTGAGCCTTATATCTCCACCGACAACCGCGTGATTTTGGAGCGTTGTGAGCAATGCATGATCGGCATCGAGATCGCGCTCATCGCATCGGGTGCCCCGAAGGCCATCATCGGCATTGAGGACAACAAGCCCCGCGCTATCAAGTTGCTGATGGAGACGGCAAAACGCTATCCGAATATCGAAGTGCAACCGTTGCGCATCAAATACCCGCAAGGCGCTGAAAAACAGCTCATCAAGGCTATCACCGGCAGGAGCGTCCCGAATGGTGCGCTGCCGATTTCCGTGGGCTGCATCGTCAATAACATCACCACGATGTACACCATCTATTTGGCAGTGCAGAAGAACAAACCGATAGTGCAAACCTATACGACGGTCTCTGGTCGTTCATTGACTCCCGATCAGTGCAAGAACTACCGTTTGCGTATCGGTACCCCGATTTTGAGCGTGCTTCAGTCAGTGGGCATCCCTGAGGACACCGGCAAGATCATCTCTGGCGGTCCGATGATGGGCAAGGCCATCGCCAACTTAGGTGCCTACACCGCCAAGGGCATGTCGAGTCTCCTGTTCATGAACGAGGAAGAGAGTGTGCGCGGCGAGGTGCACCCTTGTCTGCGCTGCGGCAAGTGCGTGAGCGTCTGCCCGATGGGACTGGAACCCTATATGCTGCACACCTTCACGGATTTGAAACGTTGGGACGACACCGAGAAGTACGGCATCATGAACTGTATCGAATGCGGTTCATGTTCCTTCATCTGCCCCTCCAACCGTCCGATTCTCGACATGATTCGCGTCGGTAAGGCCAAAACCGGCGGCATCATCCGCGCCCGCAATGCCAAGTAGGGACGTATCGCATACGTCTGGCGTATCGCATACGTCTGGCGTATCGCATACGTCCGCGTATCGCATACGTCCACGTATCGCATCCATTGTCACCCATACGTCCGTCATGAAAAGGATACTCTGCATACTTTCCACTCTGCTCATCCTGTTGAGCGCTTGTCACTACAAAACACCGGTCCGAAAACATATTGAGGGGCAGGCGTTTGGGACGACGTATTCCATTACTTGCGTTACAGAGCCAGACGATAAACGTCCGCTGCCGCACGCGCAGATCGACTCGCTGTTGGCGGATTTGTCGCACACCTTTTCCATTTTCGACACCAGCTCCATCATCTATCGCTGGAACGCTGGCGAGGATGTCGAGCTGAACGACGACTTTTTAGAGGTGCTGCTGTTTTCCGGAGGGGTAAGTCTTTTCACGGACGGCGCCTTCGACTGCACTGTGCAGCCGTTAGTGCAGCTCTGGGGCTTCGGCAAGGATGGTGTCCGCCACACAGTAGGCGAAGACACCCTTGCGTCGGTACGCGAGTATGTGGGTTTTCAACTTGTTGATATTCAAGGGAAGAAAGTTGTTCGCAAAGATCCGCGCGTGCAGCTGAACTTCAACGCCGTGGCGAAGGGTTACGCCGTGGACAAGGTGGCCGACTGGTTAGTGAATCAGGGCTATACGAACTGTCTCGTTGAGATTGGCGGGGAGGTGGCGGCCCGCGGAGACCGAAATGGCAAGAACGGTACCGATTCCGAAAACGGCGGCGAGGCCTGGAAGGTCGGCATCCAAAGACCTACAGAGACAGCGGATGGCAATAAGGAGAGTTTCGAATCAATGGAGCTGCAAGACCATCGCGCCGTGGCCACGAGCGGCAACTACCGCAACTATTTCGAGGAGGACGGCGTGCGCTATACTCACATCCTCGACCCGCGCACTGGCAAGCCTGAACGCACCAACCTGCTGAGCGTCACGGTCGTCGCCCCCGACTGCGCCCAAGCCGACGCCTATGCCACCGCCTTCATGGTCCTCGGCTACGAGAAGTCCGCCGAAATCGTGAAGCAGCGCCCCGAGCTGGAAGCGTGGTTCATTATTGCGGGGGACGACGGGAAGTTCGTGATGAAGCGATGAAGGGCGATAACCCATAACCCATAACCAATAACCATTACAAAAATGCAAGAACTAAACAAACAAATCATAGACGTGCTGGCGAACAGCACAGAGAAACTGAACTACAAACAGATTGCGGCCAAGATCAAGATTTTCGACAAAAAGGGTCGCGAAGAGGTGAAACAAGCCCTCGAAAAGCTCATCAACGCCAAGGTGGTGCTGAAGGCGGGTCGCGGTAAGTACAAGCTGAACAGCAAGTTCCAGGATACCAAGACCACGGGCAAACATTACATCATTGGGCGTGTGGAGCAGAAACGCAGCGGCATGGCCTTCGTCATCCCGCAGGGCAAACAGAATGACACGCCTGACGAATCTACCATCGACGACATCTTTGTGGCGGACGGCAACCTTGGCAACGCCCTTAACGGCGATCTCGTGAAGGTGGTGCTCTTCCCCGCACGTAAAGGAAAACGCATTGAAGGTCAGGTGGTTGAAGTCGTGGAGCGTAGCAAACGACAACTCGTCGGCACCATCCACATCAAACAAGGAATCGCCTTCTTCGTGCCCGACAATACCATTCTGCGTCGCGATGTTATCATCCCCGGCAAGAACCTACGCAAAGCCAAAACCGGCGATAAAGTAGTGGTGCGCATCATCGATTGGTCGGGAAAACACCGCAACCCCATCGGCGAAGTCGTCAATGTGCTCGGCAAGCCCGGCAGTAATGATGTGGAGATGCTCTCTATTCTCGCAGAGAGCGACTTCCCTGTTTCTTTCCCCAAGAACGTGGAACAGGAGGCAGAGCAAATTCCGACGGAAATCTCCGAAAAGGAGATCCTGCGTCGTCGCGACTTCCGCGATGTCACCACCTTCACCATCGACCCTGCCGATGCCAAGGACTTCGACGATGCCCTCTCCTTCGAACTACTGGAGAGCGGACTCTATCGCGTGGGTATCCACATCGCCGATGTCTCCTACTACGTGAAGCCCGGCACGCTCATCGACCAAGAAGCCTACAACAGAGGCACTTCCGTATATTTGGTGGACCGCACTATCCCGATGCTGCCCGAAGCACTCTCCAATAATCTCTGTTCTTTGCGTCCCGACGAAGATAAGCTCTGTTATAGTGCAGTTTTCGATTTGGACGACAAGTGCAAGGTCCACAAGGAGTGGTTCGGTCATACCGTCATCCGCTCCAACCGTCGCTTCAACTACGAGGAGGCGCAGCAGATCATCGAAACGGGCGAGGGCGATCTCTCCAACGAGATTCTGCAACTGCACAAACTGGCGCAGGTGATGCGCAAACAACGCTTCGACAATAACGCCATCAGTTTTGAAACAGAGGAAGTGAAGTTCCAGTTAGACGAGAACGGCAAACCCATCGGGGTCTATCTCAAAGAACAGAAAGAGGCCAACTGGCTCATCGAGGAGTTCATGCTGTTAGCCAACAAGCGTGTGGCCGAGAAGGTCGGAAAGAAACGCACGGTGGGACAACCCGAGTTCGTCTTCGTCTATCGTGTGCACGACAAACCGCTGGAAGAGAAGCTCGGCACCTTCAAGAATTTCGTCAAGAAATTGGGCTTCGACCTCAAGACCACATCCACGAAGGCCTTCAGTAGTTCGCTGAACAAGATGCTGGAAGGAGAAAAGGGCAAACCCGACTACGACATGCTGAGCAAACTCTCCATCCGCATTATGGCGCGCGCCGTCTATACCACCGACAACATCGGTCACTACGGATTGGCGTTCCCGTATTACACCCACTTCACCTCGCCCATCCGCCGTTACCCGGACTTGATGGTGCATCGTCTGCTAGACAAATACTTGGACCATCTGCCATCGGTCAACAAAGATCAATACGAGGATTATTGCAAGCACTGTTCCGATATGGAGCGGCAGGCAATGGAGGCCGAGCGCAACTCCATCAAGTACAAACAAGCTGAATACCTCGCCGACAAGATCGGACAGGAATTCGATGCGGTGGTTTCTGGCATCTCGAAATGGGGTGTCTATGCCGAACTGAAGGATTCGCACTGCGAGGGTATGATCCCGATGCGCAGCTTCGACGACGACTTCTATTACATTGACGAAGAGAACTATACGCTTGTAGGATTGCACCACGGCAAGAACCTCCGTTTTGGCGATTCTATCCGCGTGCGCGTCGTGGCCGTCGATATCATCAAACGGCGTATGGATTTCGAAAGGGTGCTTATTTAACCAGCGTTACCGTGCCCGTTTGTTCTAAAATGGTACCGTCAGGTATCTTATACTCAACGTAATAGACATAGACGCTCATTGGGGCGACCACGCCGTTGATGCGGCCATCCCAACCTTCCTGAGGATTGGTGGTGATAAAAATGCATTCTCCCGTGCGTGTGAAAATGGAGAAACGGTACCCATCAAGAGACACAAAAGAGTTGATCGGCTTGAAAACGTTGTTGCTTGCTCCCAAAGGCCGAAAGGCGTTAGGAAAATACAATGATGGGGGCTGTATTAGCGTGATATAGTTTGAGTAGCTGGTCTCTTCAAGACCATAGCTGTTCGGATTTTCTTGGGCTTCAATGTAATATACAAATTTCGATCCCGATTCGTATAAGGATGAAATGTCGTCGGGATAATTGTTTTGGAGGCCGGGAGGAACGTCTCCGACGGTGTTGAACAGCTCTTCACTTTCCACTTTCCGCATTACATAATAGTTGGAAACGCCACCGTCCCAGTTCTCGTATGCGTGCCACGAGAGCAGGTTGGTTTGGGCGTTGTTCTCGCCCGTCAGCAAAATGTTGTGGGATATGTTGGAGTAGGCCACGTCTGCACCGCAATCGTTGACCAAATAGGTGCGATAGTAGTACAAATGACGGCTGAAATCCGCTAAACTATCGTAAAAGGTGTATTCTTTGTTGCCTGAAATATGGTTTACAGTCTTGAAAGGCTCAAAATCGGTGCCATTTTCACTGCGCAAGAGCGTGATCGTCTTAAACGGAAGCGTGTCACCGCTGGTCAGCACTTTGATTTGGATGTGGTGGTTGTCGATGACCGAAACGGAGCGAATGTAGGAAAAATCCTGCGCTTCTTCCGCTGAAATCTGGAATCTGATGCGGTTGGAACTGGCTGTGATGGTTTCACCGTTGTTGACCACGCGGACATACGCAAGGTAATCGTGGTTGAACTGCAGATTCTCAATCTGGAAATGGGTTTCCGTGGTGCTCCCGATGCGGTTCCAACTCTGTCCCATGTCAGCGCTGAGGAAAACGTCGTAGCGCAAAATGTCGTTGAAGAGGTTCGTGTAGGTACTCCAATGGATGGAGGCGGATTTCCGGCATGCGTCGGTGGAATTCATCATTAACCGCATGTTACCCTGTTGGTTATCCGTCAGTGCGGAGACGTTCCCGCAAGAGTCCATCGCAGCAATTCGATAGAAACGGGAATCCAGACTCGGGTCCATGATGGGATCAATCCAAAACGTTTGGCCATAAACCGTATCGAAGGGGATGGTGCCGTTCGGGTTGATGTAATAGATGATGTATGCCATCATGTAAGGCTCCGTGCCGTGGAAACCCAACATGACCTCATTGTCGGGGGTGACCGTGACACTGTCCAAAATGGGAACGGACGGGCTGATACTATCCATCAGATGCGCAGAAGCGATGGTGGTCATGAAGGGACAACGCTCGTTTACGCCGTAGAAATTCGTGATACTCACCTGATAAGAGATGAGGGCATCGCAAACATCAGAGGTGTCGATGTAAGTGAATTGGGTGTTGGGCACCGATGCACAAGGGGTAGGGGGAAAGTCGGGCTCAAATTCACGTTTCTTGAAGATGTCAAAGGTATTGCCCCAAGTATTGTCCAGCACGGTGGTGGGCGATTCCCACTCAAGTCGTGCCATCGTGTTGTTGGCAATCGGGGCCACTGTGATGCTGATAGAGTGGATGGTGTCGGAATAAAAGGCAGCTCCCGTGGAGTCCACCGCCATGATGTAACAGAAATATTCTTCAGCTTGAGGGATGTTGTTGATGTCTTTGGAACCGTAATCGCACAATGTAAATGTCTGGGTCTGACCCACATGGCCAAAAAGACTGTCGCAAAGAACGTTGTTGATGTAGAAATAGTAGGCCTTGAAGTGGATGCAATCCCCGTTGCTGCTCCATGCCATTTTCATCCGCTGATTGTTGTTCATCAGCTTGAGGCACTGCATTTTAGGCGGTTGCCATGCCCAACAACTGACAGTCATGACCATCAGCAAAACAAACAATATATTTTTTTTCATCCGTTTCATTCGTTAGCCAAATATTTACCAACGATGATTTGGGTGAATTTATTGTAAGAAAAATGCTCTTTTGCCAAAAAAATGATTTGTTCGGCAGTAACATCTTTTATCTCAGTGAGATATCGATGCATTTCGTTCTCGTCCAACCCGAATCGATACCAGTAGGCATATTTGAGCATGGTGTTCACGGAAGTGTCGGTGGCGCGTAGTTGAATACCCGCCATATAGTTCTTCACCATCGTGAGCTCGTCATCGCTAACAGGTTCGAGCTGAAGACGTTGCAACTCTTCGAAGCAAGCGTCAATGGCCCGTTGGGTCTGCTCGGCGTTTACATCACTGCTGATGGCAAAGATGGATTGACGTCCAAAGAAGGTGCTGGAAGCGGAAACGCCATACGTAAGTCCTTGTCGTTCACGCAAATTCTGCATCAATCGCGAGCTGAAGTAGCCGCCGGTGAGCGTGCTCAGCACCGAGAAGGCACTACGCTCAGGATCGTTGAATCCCATGGACGGAAAACACAGCACCAGAGAGGATTGCATGCAGTTTGGCATGGATTGGAAGACGGGTTGGTTGCTTGGTAGAGTAACGGGAATGTCGGGCAACAGAGGTGCTGGCGTGCCGTGGGGAACCGCTGACCAAACGCGTTTAATCATCGCTTCCGTATCGGCATCCAGGTTTCCGGTAACGAAAAGGGAGACTCTTTCCGCACAAAAAGTTTCTTTATGGAATGCCTGTAATTGATGGGTACTGATGCTGTTGATTGTCTCGCGAGTCGAGAAGCAGGAGACGGCAGGGTAGGTGTCGCCCAGCATCTCCCGCCACATCAGCCGCCATGCGCAATAGTCGGTTTTCTGCTCGTTGTAGGCCAGATTCGTCACCTCCTTGTCCTTCATGATTTGTAAATTTGATTCGCGATAAAGCGGTGATATACAGAAAGATGCGATGATTGGAAGAATGTCGGGGATGTTGTTTTTCGGCATCGACATCGTCAGCTGAACGTTTTCCAATCCTACATTCACGGTAAAGTTGGTGCCGTAATAGTCCAATTTTTCGGACACCTCCTCGGCCTGAAGGTCGGGCGCACTTTCCCGAAGCAGCGAATAGGCGAAGTTGCAGAGGTTCTTCGTCGGCTGATAAAGAGAACCTGTTTTCACCTGTAACAGAATGTGTATCAGGTCCAAATTGGGATTGTCAAAATAGAATACGGGGATGCCGTTCGATAATGCATTTTGCCGAGGCTTCATCATGGAGAAAGCCTCTATCGGCTGGATTTTCGGGGGGATGGATCTGTCTATGGGGGTCATTACGGTATTAAAAGTATTTGTCCTTGTTGTTTTTGGTCTTTCCCTTCGCTGTCTTTGTATTTGATGATATAGACATACATGCCATGTGGCAGGGTGCTGCCGTGCAGTTGTCCGTCCCAACCGATGTTGATGTCGCGGGAATGGAACAACAGGTCGCCGTTGCGGCTCATGATGGTCATCTCAAAATTACGCGGCTCAAAATTCGCTTTCACGTAAAACAGATCGTTCAAACCGTCACCGTTGGGGGTGAAAGCCGAAGGAATGAAGAATTGATCGGCTTCGGTCTCCTCGGGCTCGGCTTCGGGCTCGGATTTCGGAGTGACGACTTCGGCAACTTCTTCTTTTTCAGTCTTTTTAGAAATGGTTTGGGATGTTTGCGGGGCTTTGGTCGTGGCTATCTTGGCTTCAGTAGTGGTGGGGGCGACCGCTGACGAAGGTGTTACGGTCGATGCAGAAACTGCAGAGGGGTCGTTCGTTCTTTCAGCCACAAGGGGTTGCGTTCTGGCTGTGACGACGGAATTCACGGTGCTGCGTTCCGCCGTAGCCGCCGCTGCGGTGTTCTTCACTTTGGCAGGGGTGGCAACGGTTGACGTACTTTCCGAAACCGTTGCTACAGAGGAAGGCTCACTAGGTGCGCTTTGAGATGCTATGTCTTTGTTTACAACCGTTTCTGTCGTGGTTGTGGCTTCCTGAACAGGGGCTTTAGACTCGTGGGAAAGTGTTTTGACCAAAATCGGGATGGTAATGAGCGCGACGACGACTCCCGCAATGATGCCGGCACGGCCTTTCGGCGAGAACCCGGGCTTCCGCCCAAACTTCTGGACATAACGCTTGTCCTGGAGAATCGCCGACCACTCCTTCTCGGTGACCGGTGCCTCCAAGTGACGTAATTCTTCTATCGGGTTGGTACTCATATCTTTACTCATAGTTGAACTCTTCGTTTTTCAGATATTTTTTTATGCTTTTGCGCAACATTTGTTTAGCGCGAAAAATCAGACTGCGAACATTAGCAGGCCCTTCGTCCATGATCTTACCGATTTCAGCTTGATCCTTCTCCTCAATGACGAAGAGGTTGAAGGCGGTTCGATACTTCGGGGGCAGTTTCTGAATATGCTCCAGCAGCACGTTCATCGGAATCCCATCGTAAGGATGGTCCTTGTCATCTACTGGCTCTTCTATCGGTAAATGGCTGGAAGGCACGGTGTCATGGCTTTTCTTGTAGCGCCACAAATCGATGGCCTTGTTGGAAGTGATGGTCTTCAGCCAACCTCCGAGCGTCGTGATGTGGTCATATTCATCAAAATGGGTCAGAATATGCACAATCACGTCGTGAAAAAGGTCTTCGGCTTCCTGCATATCAGACGTGTAACGCAAACATACGCCCTTGATCATAGGGCCATATTTGTCGTACAGCATCTTCTGGTAGGTCACATCGCCCTTCCGACAGCCATTAATGATTTCTATCTCTTCTTTTGTCAGCATTTCTTCTTAAAGACTAGGACGAAAAAGGCGTGCTTTTGTTGCAAAAAAAATGAAAAAAAATATCGTTTTGGTTAAAGGTCTAATGAAAGTTGTCTTTTGAGATGAAAACTTCTTCTGTGATAAGGAGTTAGACCGTATTGATCCACTGCGGCGATATGCTTCGGAGTAGGGTAGCCTTTGTTATGCGCCCAATCGTAAGCGGGAAATTCCTCGCTCAGACGGCTCATCAGCGCATCGCGGTAGGTTTTGGCCAGGATGGAGGCCGCCGCGATGGAGAGGTAGGTGGCGTCGCCTTTCACCACACACCGATAGGGAATCCCCCAATGGTCGGTGAAACGGTTGCCATCGACTA
>Ga0310690_10011558_pt1 | contig 10884 bp, 11 predicted proteins | sample AusTroGonzalo_MG_2_FD_207661 | JGI IMG/M metagenome (GOLD analysis project Ga0310690, IMG submission 207661) | Bovine rumen microbial communities from tropical cattle in Woodstock, Queensland, Australia - Gonzalo_04 (v2) (version 2) | ecosystem: Host-associated > Mammals > Digestive system >...
GGAAGGTCAGGATCGCGTTATTCTTATCATACTCACCGGTCAGGAGGGTTTCCAGTCGCTGCTTATCGATTTCAGCGCGGATCGCATCCAACTCGGACTTTGCTTCATCCAGCAGTTCCAGATCTTCTGCTTCGTCGCCCAGCTCGATCAGAGCTAGTGCGTCCTCGTAGCGTCCGGAAAGTTTTTCATATTTTTCTACTTTACCTTTCAGATTCGCGGTACGCTGCAGGATCTTCTGTGAATTCTCCATATCATCCCAGAAGCCGGGTTCCGCGGCGCGGTTCTCCAACTGCTCGATCTCGCTCTTCATCTGGCTCAATCCAAGAGCCGATGCGAGATCTTCGATCTCGGGCTGCATCGCTTCGAGCGCTAATCGTAATTCTTCAAACTGTAACATGATCTTCCCTCAATACTAAAAGTTCTCGATTTATTATAATACAAATGCCGATCTTTGTAAAGACTTTATTAATAGTAATAAAATCTCTTGCAGATCATCAGAAAATTTGTTATAATAAAAAACATGAAAGAAATAGGAGTTTTCTATGGATTTTATTGGTAATAAATGTCCGGTGTGTGATAAGTACTTTCACGCGGATGATGATATTGTAGTATGTCCCGAATGCGGCACGCCGCATCACCGTGAGTGTTATGAATCACTGGGACATTGTGTCAACCTTCCCCGGCATGCAGAGGGATATGATTTCGCTGAGGATCATCAAGATCAAGCTGATACCGCTCTCACGACCGCCTGCCCTTCTTGCGGCAAGGCTAATGATGCGGATGCATTTTTCTGCAAATTCTGCGGTTCACCTCTGTCTGCACAGGATCAGCAGCCGCCGCGCGTTCAGGGATTCCCGTTTAGCGGTGCTTACGGCGGACAGCAGAAGGGCGCAGATGCTTCTATCCCCTTTATGGATCCGATGGGCGGCATTCCTGCGGATACTGTCTTCGGCGACGGCGTGACTGCCGGAGAAACGGCGAAGTATGTCAAGCAGAACACGGCGTACTATGTTCGCGTTTTTCAGAAGATCTGTACCACGAATCGTTCCAAATTCAACTTCGGCGCAGCGCTGTTCTCGGGCGGTTTTCTCTTGTATCGCAAGATGTATAAAATCGGTTCCTTCATTACGGCGATACAGTTGTCTCTGATGATCATGTCGATCTATGTACAGATTGCGTTCAGTTCACTTTTTACGCAGACCAGCAATGCCTTGAAGATTTCGACTGAGGGCTTCTTACAGTATTTCGCGAAGCTCAGCTACTCTCAGATGCTGATCCTGACGCTTCCGGATATTGCGAATATGATGAATCTCATCATTATGATCGTGGTTGGATTAACATTTAACAGGCTCTACTTTAAGCACTGTCGCGAACAGATCGTCAGAATCAAGAGCGAAACACCCGATAATGAAAATCCGGATACCGTATTACAGACAAAGGGCGGCGTAAATATCCCCCTTGCTATATCGTTATTGGTTACGTATTTTATTATTTCGTATCTGCCCGGTATCATTTCAGCTATGTTGTGAGGTGTGTATCATGAAAATTACAAAAGCAGTTATTCCGGCGGCCGGTCTCGGCACACGTGTTCTCCCTGCCACAAAGGCAATGCCGAAGGAAATGCTACCGATCGTAGATAAGCCTGCGATCCAGTTCCTTGTGGAAGAAGCGGTCGCATCCGGTATTACGGACATTCTGATCATTACGAATCGCGGCAAGGGCGTTATTGAGGATCACTTTGATCACAGCGTCAGCCTCGAAATGATCCTTCGTAATGCCGGCAAGACAGAGCAGCTCAACCACATTAAGGATATTCATAAGATGGCGAATATTCATTATATCCGTCAGATCGAAACCAAAGGCCTCGGTCATGCGGTTTCAAAGGCGCAGACCTTTGTCGGCGACGAGCCCTTCCTTGTTATGTACGGCGATGACGTCATTATCGGTGATGTGCCCGCCGCCAAGGAGCTGATCGACGCTTACGGCACATTCGGCAAGGGCGTTGTCGGAGTGAAGCCTGTAGACAGGAAGGATATTCATAAATACTGCTCCTTAAAGCTCGAGAATGTCAGCGACACAGTCTTTCAATGCACCGATATGATTGAAAAGCCGCAGCGCGATGAAGACATCTTCTCGCTGTATTCCATTCTCGGACGGTGTGTACTGCCTCCCGAAATCTTTGAGATACTGGAGCATACTGCTCCCGGCGCCGGCGGAGAGATCCAGCTTACTGACGCAATGGCTGAGATCGCCCGCACGATCGGCATGACGGCTGTAGAATTCTCCGGCACACGCTATGATATGGGTAATAAGCTGGGCATCCTGCAGGCAAATATCGACGTAGGTCTCCGTCATCCCGAAACCGCGGAAGGACTGCGCGCATATATCAAAGAGATTGCCGCGAAGATTTAAAAAAATATTGATGAAAAGAGCGATGACTGTCGCTCTTTTTCTTTGTCTGAAAATGGTAGAATTCACAGTATTTTCTTGATAAACTAAAATTAATTCCTTATAATTCTCTGCGATAAAAAACTCACAATATATCGGAGTATAATATAACAGACAATGTACATATGGGGGTAATCCTATGAAAGCAGTAATTACAGTCATCGGTAAGGATACCGTCGGCATTCTCAGCAAGGTCTCGACCGCCTGCGCTGAGGTCGGCGCAAATATCATCGAGGTCACGCAGAGCGTCCTGCAGGACTTATTCGCTATGGTCATGCTGGCTGAGATCGACTCGATGAGCGTTGCCTTTGACGAACTGACGCGCAAGCTGGAACTGCTGGGCGAAGAGAACAATCTGAAGATCCACGTGATGCACGAGGACATCTTTAACAGTATGCACAGGATCTGAGGTACACTATGCTGGAAACAAAAGATATACTGGAAACGATCAATATGATCGATAACGAGAACCTTGACGTGCGCACGATCACCATGGGCATATCGCTGATCGACTGCATTGACAGTGATATTGACCGCGCATGTGATAAGATCTATGACAAGATCTGTCTGTACGCCAAGGATCTCGTCAAAACCGGTGAAGATATTACAAGAGAATACGGTATCCCGATCATCAATAAGCGTATCTCCGTGACGCCGATCTCCATCATCGCCGGCGTATGCCAGACGCAGAAGATCTTAAAGTTTGCGAAAGCGCTCGATCGCGCAGCTGACACGCTGGGCGTTAACTTCATCGGCGGCTATTCTGCATTGGTCGAAAAAGGCTTTGCTGCCGGTGACTATGCGCTGATCGAGAGTATTCCGGAGGCGCTGTCCGTTACCGAACGCGTATGTTCATCGGTCAACATCGGCTCAACCCGCGCCGGCATCAACATGGACGCTGTCCGCATGATGGGTAAAGCAGTCGTGGAATCTGCTCGGCTGACTGCTGATCAGAACTGTATCGGAGCCGCAAAGCTCGTCACATTCTGCAACGCTGTGCAGGACAATCCCTTTATGGCAGGAGCTTTTCACGGCGTCGGTGAAGCCGACTGCGTGATCAATGTCGGCGTATCCGGTCCGGGCGTTGTACGCGCAGCGCTGGAGAAGGCTGACTGTCAGAATATCACTGAGGTCGCCGACCTCGTAAAGCGCACCGCTTTCAAAATCACCCGTATGGGTCAACTGGTCGCGCAGCAGGCTTCTGCGAGACTGAGCGTCCCATTCGGCATCGTAGACCTCTCGCTCGCTCCTACTCCGGCTGTCGGCGATTCTGTCGCGCATATACTGGAGGAGATGGGGCTGGAAGTCTGCGGCTGTCACGGCACTACTGCGGCGCTGGCGCTGCTTAATGACGCAGTCAAGAAGGGCGGCGTTATGGCGTCCTCGCACGTCGGCGGTCTGTCCGGTGCATTTATCCCCGTATCGGAAGATCAAGGGATGATCGACGCCGTAAAGGCAGGTGCGCTGGATATAACGAAACTCGAAGCAATGACGGCTGTCTGTTCCGTCGGTCTTGATATGCTGGTTATCCCCGGAGACGTCACACCCCAGACTGTATCGGCGATCATCGCGGATGAGGCAGCGATCGGAATGATCAACTCCAAGACGACTGCTGTTCGTGTGATCCCCGCGATCGGTCGCAAAGCCGGAGAGGAGCTGAACTTCGGCGGCCTGCTCGGTAAAGGTCCCGTTATGCCCCTGCGCAAAGGCGACGCATCCGGATTTATCAACCTTGGCGGTCGTATCCCCGCACCGCTCCAGTCGCTGAAGAACTAAAGAGTCGAATCATCGGAGGATTATCTTTATGGAAAATCTGCTTACTAAGATCATAGAGATGGATGAAAAAGCCCGCAAGACGCGCAAACAGGCTGAAAAAGAAAAAGTACAAAGTGAAGAAGAGATCGAACTGCTGCGCCAGCAGATCTATGACGACTACATCAGACGCGCGAGAGAACGTGTCGAAAAGAATATTGCTGTCGACCGCCAGCAGGCCGAGAGTGACTATGCTGCCGCTGAACAGCATACAGAAGAACTGATCAGGCAGATGCAAGAGCGCTATGCCGCCTACGGCGATAGTTGGGTCGATACAATTGTCAAGAACGTCCTTGGCTGACAGAAGGTCAGTGAATCTATTGAAAAGGTGGTGATAGTAGATGAACATCGTGAATCCCTCTTCGGCAATCATCGCGAAAGCAAAGGCGAAATACGGTCACAGGCTGACCAAAAAGGATTATGATGCGCTGGTAAAATGCGACAGCGTCGGAGACGTTGTGCGATACCTGAAAGCATACACCTACTATCAGCACTATCTCACAGGCGTAGGCAGTGATATTCATCGCGGAAACCTGGAGAACATTCTCAGACGTGAGAGCTTCAATAACTTTCTGAGTCTCTGCCGATACCGGAGCAGAGATTCGGCAGTGACCGGATACATCCTGCGGCGCACCGAGATCAGCGAGATCATCAAATTCTGCACGCTGCTGACCATCGGACGACCGAGAGAATACATTTTCACCGTGCCGCTTTACTTTGTGGAACACACGGCGCTCCCGCTGGATCATCTGGCTGAGGTATCCGACTTTCAGGGCCTTTTAGATTTACTGGAGCATCATCCCTATCGCAGACTGCTGGAGCCGTTCAGACCTAAAAACGGAGAAGTATTAGATATTTCTGCGATCAACGATGCTTTGGATATATATTCTCTGAAAGAATTATATCGAGCAATCAACTCACAAAAAAACAAAGATCAACGCACCGCGCTGACTACTCTGTTCGATACGCTTTGCGACTATCAGAACTATTCTCGCATCATGCGAATGAAAAAATTTTATCAAATGAGCAATGAAGAAGTGCGCAGACATCTTCTCCCCTACGGGTCTCTGAGCGGGCGCAAGCTCGACATATATCTAGCATCGGAGTCTTACGAAGAGATTCGTCAGGCGTTAGCAGATACAAAGGTCGGCCGCCGCGCAAATAGGATCGAAACAGACGATGAGATGGCGATCAAGGGGCGGTATGATCAATGCCGTCATGAGATGTATTTTTCAACCGATCCCGAGGTTGTGCTTCTCTCCTATTGCATCGTTTCTGAAACGGAACTCAAGAATATTATCACGATCATCGAGGGTGTTCGTTACTCGATGGAATCGGAGAGCATCGCACAGATGCTGATACTATCAGAATGAGAGGTGATAGAAATGTCACTGTCTGACATGAAGCTCGTCAACATTGTCGGCAAAATGGACGATCTGGACGACGTAGTTTCTGCGCTGGGCGCTACGGGCGTCTTTCAGCCGGATGACGCCGGCGAGTTTTTCTCAGATAAAGAAAACCTGATACCGATCAACAGCGCAAATGACGTTTCTCCTATGCTTGACAGTCTGAAAGAGATCATGGCGGAATCGGGTTTGCGTCCGAAGATCGTATCATCCGAACGCTTTGACCATTCAGATCCCGATACCGTACGAGAGAGAGTCGGCGTACTCAATCAAGAATTGGGCGAGCTGATCCGGCAACGCGATGAAGCCGAGGCTAAGATCAAATACTGCCGTGATAAAATCGAAAAGACACGTCATTTCATCGGTCTGGGTATCGATATTAAAAAGATCAAGGACTGTGAGTATATCGTGACGCGCTTCGGCAAGCTGCCGAACGACAGTTATAAGAAGCTCGAAAACTACAGCGAGAACCCATATGTGGAATTCTTCCCCTGTACGCATGACGGCAGATACTACTGGGGCGTATACGCGGCTCCGCTGGAAGAAGCACAGATGGTTGACCGCATCTTCTCTCGCCTGTACTTTGAACGCATCATCATTGATGAGATGAAAGGTACGCCGAAGGAATTCGCCGCTGCGCTGGAGGGCGAGATCATCGACCTGCAGAAGCAGCAGAAAGATGCGGATGAAAAGATCGAAGCTTATGTCAAAGAGAACCGCGATGAGCTGCTGGAGCTTTTCTCGGCGCTGTGTAAGCATCACGCTTATCAAGCCATCAAGAACCATGCCTGCAAGTATCACAGCAGCTTCGTCCTGATCGGCTGGATCCCTGCAGAATACGAAGGCAGGATACAGACTGTCCTGAACAATATCAACAGCATCGAGGTGATCTTTACCAAAGCCTCCGATGAACCGCAGCACTCGCCTCCCGTGAAGCTGAAGAACAAATTCTTCTTCAGGCCTTTTGAATACTATACCGAAATGTATGGACTGCCGAACTATCACGAGATCGACCCTTCGTGGTTCATTGCACTGACTTATACCGTACTATTCGGCATCATGTTCGCCGACGTCGGCCACGGTATCATGCTTCTGATCGCCGCGATCTATATGCTGAAAGTGAAAAAGATGCCGCTCGGCGCTCTCTTGATCCCCTGCTCGATCTCATCAACGATTTTCGGCTTTGTGTTCGGCTCGGTATTCGGCTTTGAAGAACTGCTCAATCCGATATACAAAGCGTTGTTCGGCCTGCAGGAAAAGCCGATCGACGCCTTAGAGGGCGGTACAACGATGATCCTGATCTATTCCGCTGTCGGTATCGGCGTTGTACTTCTGCTGATCGCTATGATCCTGAACATCATCTCCTGCTTCAAACGAGCTGACATCGGCGGAGCACTGTTCGGCGTCAACGGCCTGGCAGGATTCGTGTTTTACGGATCGCTGATTGCCGGTCTGGTATGCGACTTGGTGCTCCATATTCCGGTGATGAATACGGCATATGTTCTGCTGCTGATCGTCCTGCCGGTCGTGCTGATCTTCCTCAGAGAGCCGCTGACAAAGCTGATCCGCGGCGAGAAGGATGTTTTCGGCGAGAGCATCGGGTCATTCATTGTAGACAATCTGTTTGAAATGTTTGAGGTCGCAATCTCATATGTTTCCAACACTATGAGCTTTCTGCGTGTCGGCGCATTCATCCTCGTTCACGCGGGCATGATGAAGGTAGTATTCGTTCTTGCGGAGATGTCCGGTCCGGTTGGGTACGTCATCATACTCATCATCGGCAACATCATTGTAATGGCGCTGGAAGCGCTGCTCGTCGGTATCCAGGTGCTTCGTCTGGAATACTACGAGATGTTCAGCAGGTTTTATAACGGAGACGGTCGTCGGTATCAGCCGGTATCCGTACAAGATAAGATTGATTAATCGGAGGTTTTCTATATGTTACAGTATCTATTGATGTTTATCCCCGCCGCTTTTCTGGTGATCTCGGTTCTCTTGTGCATGAGAGCCTTTCAGCGCGGCAAAAGTCCAAAGCGCGCCGTTATTACACAGATATGCTCCTTCTTTGCGGTAGCGTCCTTCTGTCTGATCTGCCCTGTGATCGCACACGCGGCTGATGTAAACGCTGCTGCGCAGGCCGCTTCTTCGGCTACCGGTCTGGGCTACATCTCGGCAGGTCTGTCGACCGGTCTTTCATGCATCGGCGGCGGTATTGCTGTCGGCGGTTCCGCTCCTGCCGCGATCGGCGCGACCTCTGAAGATCCGAAGAACTTCGGTAAGTCGATCATCTTCGTTGCGCTCGGTGAAGGCTGTGCGCTTTACGGCATGCTGATCTCGATCATGATCATCACCAGCCTCTGATACCATGAGGATGTATCTTTTAAGCGATAATGTCGACACGCTGATGGGAATGCGTATGTCCGGCGTCGAGGGCGTTGTCCTGCATGAGGAGCCCGAATTACGTCTGAAGCTCTCCAAGCTGCTGGAAGATGACAGTATCGCAGTGATCCTGATTACCGCACGATTGGTCTCTCTGATCAAAGAGACCGTATATGAACTGAAACTCAACCGTCGTCAACCGCTCATCGTCGAGATACCCGACCGTCACGGCAACGGACGCTCCAAAGGAGCAATCTCTGAATATGTCAAAGACGCGATCGGTGTCAATCTCAACTGAGTGATAATGTGAAGGCAAGAGCTATGAACGAAAGAACAAAAGAATCAAAATTCCTTGACGCGATCACGCGCTATGCCGAACAGCAGAAAACGCGCATTCGCGGTGAAGTCGAAGAATACAAGGCACAAAAAATCGAACAGGCGACCGACAGCGGTCTCAAGGATGCATATGAACTGATCCAGCGAGAGATCAACGCGAAGAAAACAGAGCTCCTAACCGAGAAGGCACAAAAAGAAAACGCCTTGCGTCAGAAGCTGTTCTGTGAACGCACACGAATCTCAAACGAGGTGTTTCAAAAAGCGGAAGAAAAACTGACGGCATTTACACAAACGCAGGAATACCGCGATATGACGATCTCTTCCGTTCAGAAGATTTCTGAGCTCGTTGATGATGTTTGCACCGTGTATGTGAAAGAATCCGATATGTCGCTTTCTGATGCAATCATAAAAATCTGTCCCGACGCTGTGATCTATCCCGATCCTGAAATCAAGATCGGCGGAGTAAAGGTCTTCTGTCATGCGAAATGCGTCCTGTATGACGATACGCTGGATACCCGACTAAAGGATCAGCGAGCATGGTTCGCCGAAGAATCCGGCTTAAAGGTGGTGTAAGTAATGGCGGGAGTCATCTACGGCGTCAACGGTCCTGTTGTGACTGTAAAAAACGCCAGAGAGTTCTCTATGATGGAGATGGTCTATGTCGGTCACGAACGTCTGGTAGGCGAGATTATCGGCATCACCAGCGATTATACTACCATCCAGTGCTATGAGAATACGACCGGACTGAAACCGGGCGACCCGGTGGTAGGCACCCATACCCAGATGAGTCTGATGCTGGGGCCCGGAATACTGGACAATATCTTTGACGGTATTGAACGTCCGCTGGCAGAAATCGAGAACGAAGGCGGTGCGTTCATCAGCCGCGGCTCCGCTGTATCTCCGCTGGATACCGAGCGTGTGTGGGACGTTGCCGTGACCGCAAAGGTCGGCGACGAGCTCACCGGAGGCACGATCTATGCCACTGTGCCGGAAACACAGGTCATCACTCATAAGCTGATGGTGCACCCCGCTCTCAGCGGCAGAGTCATTGAAACAGCACCTGACGGAAAGTATACGCTGAATGATACCATCGTCAAAATAGAGGATAAAACCGGTAATGTACATGAGCTGAAGCTCTATCAGCGCTGGCCGATCCGTACTCCCAGACCAGTCTGTGAGCGCTTATCACCGACAGTACCTCTCGTTACCGGTCAGCGTGTGATCGACACCCTCTTCCCCATCTCCAAAGGCGGCACCGCTGCAATTCCGGGCGGTTTCGGTACCGGCAAGACGATGACGCAGCACCAGCTTGCGAAATGGTGCGACGCTGATATTATCGTCTACGTAGGATGCGGTGAACGCGGAAATGAAATGAGTCAGGTGCTGCAGGAGTTCTCAGAACTCATTGACCCGAAGACCGGCAGACCGATGACCGACCGCACGACCCTCATCGCCAACACCTCCAATATGCCTGTCGCTGCGCGTGAGGCCTCTATTTATACCGGCATCACCTTAGCGGAATACTATCGTGATATGGGCTACGATGTCGCGATCATGGCCGACTCTACTTCTCGATGGGCGGAAGCACTGCGCGAAATCTCGGGACGACTTGAAGAAATGCCGGCGGAAGAAGGCTTTCCGGCATATCTTCCCTCTCGCCTGTCTGAGTTCTACGAACGCGCCTGCCGCGCGCGTGTACTTTGCGGCGGCGAAGGCTCCGTCACCATTATCGGCGCAGTATCGCCGCAGGGTTCTGACTTCTCGGAACCGGTCACACAGAATACAAAGCGCTTCACTCGATGCTTCTGGGCGCTGGATAAGGCTCTCGCCTATGCACGGCATTATCCTGCGATCAACTGGATGTCCAGCTACAGCGAATATTTCATTGATTTGGATCCTTGGTACCGTATGAATCTGGGCGACGAGTTTATTGAGGATCGCGGGCGGATCTCAGCGCTGCTGCAGGAAGAAAATCGGTTAATGGAAATCGTCAAATTGATCGGCTCCGATGTTCTGCCGGATGATCAGAAGCTCATTATTGAGATCGCCAAGATCATCCGTGTCGGATTCTTACAACAGAATGCATATCACAAGGACGACACCTATGTTCCGCTGGAAAAGCAAAAGCGGATGATGCATATCATTCTGTATTTCTTCGATCGTGCAAAGGAAGTTGTCGCCGAAAACATCCCGCTTTCTCGTATCAAAGAATCAGGCTTATTTGAAAAGATCATCAAGATAAAGTATGAGATTCCGAACGATCAGCCTCAGCTATTTGAGGAATATCGCAAGGACATTGATGTAACAATTAACGCATTACTCAGATAAGGAGGGCTGATATGATTATCCAATACGTCGGCGTAAAAGAGATCAACGGCTCTCTTGTCGTGATTGACGGCGTCAAGAACGCGTCGTTCGAGGAAATCGTTGAAATTGAACTGGATAACGGAACCACTCGCCAGGGCAGGATCGTGCAGATCGACGGTGATCGGATCGTGGTACA
>Ga0310690_10011559_pt1 | contig 10883 bp, 6 predicted proteins | sample AusTroGonzalo_MG_2_FD_207661 | JGI IMG/M metagenome (GOLD analysis project Ga0310690, IMG submission 207661) | Bovine rumen microbial communities from tropical cattle in Woodstock, Queensland, Australia - Gonzalo_04 (v2) (version 2) | ecosystem: Host-associated > Mammals > Digestive system >...
CGACGACCCTGTTGAGTATCGCGTAAAGGAATGTTCCGCCGAAGGAACCGACATGTTCGGCTTCACCACCACCAACCAGAGCAACACAGAGTTTACCGCTGGCTGCGTCGGCTGGAACTGGAAGAACGACAACACCGTCCAGACTTTCGCTGCTGCAGCAGGCACGAACCACCGCTCCTTCTGGAAGCTGACCTTGGTGACTCCGCCTATGGTCATCAGCACGAGCAAGGTCTATATCATGTCCAACCGCAATGATAACAACGTCTATATCAAGGACAACGGCGGCGACGAGTTGGCTATGGGCGGCCTGGACAACGCCAGCCTTTGGCAGTTCGAGGATGCTGGCAGTGGTCAGTTCTATGTGAAGAATGTGAAGACAGGCCGCTATGCTCAGGCTTGTGCCACAGCGACAGAGGTGCCCGTTACGATGGGCGAAACACCTGTGGCTTACGTGGTTGTGAATTGCAGCGACCAGGAAGGCCTCGATTGCTTCGGCCTCACTTCTGCCGACCAAGCCAATACTGCCTTCACAGACGGTTGTGTCGGCTGGAACTGGCGCAACGACAATATTGTGCAGACCTTCGCTGCCAAGGCAGGCACCAACCACCGCTCCTTCTGGAAGTTCACAGAGCTGGAGCCTCAAGCCATCACGACAGCCGGATATGCCACATATTGCGCCACAGAAGATGTCGTTGTCCTTGGTGCTCAGGCATATAAGGGCAGTGTCATCAACTCTTACGTAAGCCTCGGCGAAGTAAGCGACGTGCCCGCAAGCTCGGCAGTCATCCTCAAGGGCAACCTCTTTGCCACCGTTGCCAAGACAGCCACGAGCGATATGACTGGCAATGACCTGATTACCTCCACAGGCATCACAGCCGATGGAAGTCAGTACATCCTGGCAGAGAAAGACAGCAAGGTTGGCTTCTATAAAGCAGTAGCAGGCACTACCATCCCCGCAGGCAAGGCATACATCAGCAGCACGGCAGGCGTGAAGGCCTTCTACTTCGAGGGCGACAATGCGACCTCAATAAATGAAGAATTAAGAATGAAGAGTGAAGAATCATTCGAAGGAGCTATCTATAACCTTGCTGGTCAGCGTGTCGGCAAGATGCAAAAAGGAATTAATATAGTTGTTGGTAAGAAGATTGTTAGGTAACTTGTTACCCCCCCCGACCTCATTGTGGCAGGTCGGGGGATTTTTTTATTCATTCTTAACTTAGCTATTATTTATACATTATTATATTATAACAATGCATTACATTAAACCTGCTTTACATATAGAAGAGGCTCAGGCCGCACAGATGCTGGCAGAGAGCCTGACCATCAATAGCGACACAGAAGTTGACGGCAGCCAAGCCCTCACAAAAGAGGATGCTGCTTGGAATATTTGGGAAGAATAATTTCAATTCTTTCTTATGAAGAAGCTCTGTCTCCTTACAACTTTGCCAACCGTCGGGATTGCTACGGGAATGGCCCAGCAGAAGCCCAATATCCTCGTTATTATTGCCGATGATATGGCTCGGTGCGAGTTGGGCTGCTATGGTGGTCAGAACCTAGCCACTCCCAATATCGACCGTGTGGCCAGCGAGGGCATGATGATGACCAACAATTTTGCTTCGATGGCCATCAGTGTCCCCATCCGTGCTTCTATGTACACAGGGCTCTATCCCGCCCATCACGGATCGTATCAGAACCACAAGGCCACCTATCCCAAGACAAAGAGCGTTACACACTACCTCACCGACCTCGGTTATCGCGTAGGCAGAGCCGGAAAAGACCATCCCGTGAACCAGCCAAAGGTCTATGGATTTGAAAAAATACCAGGCTTCGTGGTTGGCTGTACTGTCTCTCATCCTGCCAAGTCCACTCCAGATGGCATTCTGGAATTCATGAAACGTGATACAGAGCAACCCTTCTGTCTCTTCGTCTGCAGCATCAATAGCCACATGCCCTGGGATGCCGGCGATGCCTCGGAGTTCAATCCATCAAAAGTGGTGCTGCCCCCCAATTGCGTCGATAATGCAAAGACACGCAGCGACTTCTGTAACTATCTGGCAGAGATACGTCTCTTCGACGACGAAGTGGGAATGGTGATGAATGCCCTCAAGGAATCCGGAGCCGACGAGAACACCTTTGTGATAGTCCTTAGCGAACAAGGGCCGCAGATGCCTTTCGGCAAATGGACGTGCTATCGGTACGGGCAGTCGAGCGCTATGATTGTGCGCTATCCAGGTAAAGTCCAGGCAGGCGCCCGCAGCGATGCTCTGGTGCAGTACGAGGACATCCTGCCCACACTTATCGATTTGGCAGGAGGGCATGTAGATGGGCTCGACGGCATCAGTCAGCTGGATGTCTTCCTAAGTAAAGAGACCAACAAACGCGAATGGGTTTATGGTTTGCACAACAACAACCCGGAGGGCCCCATCTATCCCATCCGCAGCATACAGGACAAACGCTACAAGCTCATCGAGAACCTCACGCCCGACAGTGCCTATTACGAGAAGCACATGATGAATGAGGGTAACAACATGTGGCAATCCTGGATAACGACGGGTAAGACCAACAACTATGCTCAGTGGCTGGTTGACAGGTTCGTCACCCGTCCCGCAATAGAGTTCTACGACCACGAAACCGACCCTTGGGAACTCAACAACTTAGCAAATGCGCCTGAACATAAAGAGCGTATTGAGGTGATGCTGCAAGAATTGCACCACTGGATGGAGGAACAAGGCGACAGAGGTGTGCTGATGGACGGTCCAAATGCTGAAGACCCTGCATTGAAGATTCCTCAACCTGTCCGAAACTACGATGAACTGAACGCTATTCGTGAGGACTTGACCCAAAGTTATTACTTAGCCAATGACATCGAGATACCCGAAGGCGAGGAATGGGTGCCTATCGGAGCTTCAAGCAAGGATGATACCGACCCCGCTCGTTTCTCAGGCATCCTGGACGGCAGAGGTCACGCGATAAAAGGGCTCACCATTAAAAATGCCAAAGCCTTCAAGGGCTTGTTCGGACGCATGGATCACGGAACGGTGAGGAACCTAGAACTGCAGAACGTAGATATCACAGGAAAAGCCCCTACAGGCGGCATTACAGGAGCCATGATAGGTGCTTGCACCATCGAGCGCGTTGCCGTCACAGGCAAGATTACAAGTGAAAGCGAGGTCGGTGGATTGGCTGGTCGAGTGGCTCGCGATGGCACACATACCGACTATCATGTGATACGCGACTGCTATGTGAATGCCGACATCACTGCCACCCGTCTCAGTACCAGCATGGATTCCCCATCGTGCGCAGGCGGCATAGTGGGTTTCATTCATTCCAACAACGGCACATCGGTAGCCAAACTCAGCATCGAGCGCACCTATTTCACAGGCAATGTGTCCACCAGTCAGCTCAATCATATTTCGGGCTGTGCTACAGGTGTCATCGGTTTCACCGACAACAACCGCAATGTCCGCTTACAAGATGTTCTTGTATTGGCAAACACAATCACCGGTGCTACCCCCAACTATTATTATTCCCGACGATTGCCGGCAGCACCCAACAATGTCATCGAATACATGGATGGCTTGTATGTGCGCAATGGTATTCAATTGAATTATTATTCAGACAAGGGTGTGGGCGGACAGATTCCTGCCGGCACTATCAAGCTGAAGAACGATGCCGTGTTCCGCACAAAAGCTTTCTATACAACCACTCTGAACTGGGATTTCGACAACATCTGGACCATTTCCGAAGGGGAGTATCCCACCTTTAAGTCCTCTGATGCCGACAGAATAACTCCAATTAGAGCCATCGGCATAAATGCTGTTGGTCTTTATGATTTGCAAGGCTGCTTTCATAAAGAGGTTAGTCAGCCGGGAATTTATATCGCAGACGGAAAGAAAGTCAATATAAAATAACATATAACTATGCAACACAAATATCATCGCGCTTTGACGGTACTGCCAGCCCTGTTGCCTGCAATCGTTTCCGCACAGCAGGCACAGCGCCCCAACATCATGCTCATCGTGGTGGACGACATGGGCTATTCCGACCTCGGCTGCTTCGGTGGAGAGGTGCAAAGTCCTAACCTCGATGCACTTGCATCCTCGGGCATGCGCTTCACGCAGTTCTATAACTCAGGACGCAGCTGCCCATCACGAGCACAGCTCATGACGGGACGCTATGCGCAAACCGTCGGCATCACGGGTATGGGGCTCAGCCTTACGCACGACTGCGTCACCATCCCCGAAGTGCTCCGCGATGCCGGCTACCATACAGGCATGAGTGGCAAGTGGCACCTGTCACTCACTAAAGGCATCGGCAACAATGCCGACCAGATGAAATGGCTCTCGCACCAGAGCTACTTCGACAACCGTCCCTTCGCACCCATCGACACCTATCCCTGCAACCGAGGCTTCGACCAGCACTGGGGCACCATCTGGGGCGTGACCGACCACTTCGACCCCTTCTCGCTCGTGCATAACGAGGAGGCCATCTTCACCGAGAGCATCCCCGAAGACTTCTACTATGCCGACTTCGTGGCAGACAAAGCCATCGACATGATGGACGAGATGACTGCCGACGGCAAGCCCTTCTTCATGTACGTCGCCTTCCAGGAACCGCATTGGCCCGTTCAGGCAAAGCCACAGGACATAGCAAAGTACAAGGGCAAGTACGACGACGGATGGGATGCGATGCGCAGCCGCCGCTACCAGAAGATGCTGGAGCTGGGACTCATCAATGCCGATGAGATGCCCGAAGCCACCAATGCCTCCGGGCGCAAGTGGGAGAACGAGACGAACAAGGCTTTCCAGTCGGCCAACATGGAGGTGCATGCCGCCATGATTGACTGCGTTGACCAGAACATCGGGCGCATCATCGACGAGCTGAAGCGTCGCGGCATCTTCGACAACACGCTGATTATCTTCACCTCCGACAACGGAGCATCCAGCGAGAACTACAACATCGGTGACTTCGACCGCCACGACCGCACCCGCAACGGGCAGATGGTGATTCACAACGCAGCTGTGCCTGGCGACCAGCTCACCTACAACTACCTGCACACAGGTTGGGCAGGAGCGGTCAACACGCCTTATCGCTATTGGAAGACGACGCAGTTCCACGGCGGCACGGCAGCACCCACCATCGTGCATTGGCCCGCAGGCATGGCGAAAGACAAGGAGGGAACGATTATGAACCAGCCCTGTACCTTCCTCGATGTGATGCCGACCTGCCTTGAACTTGCAGGCGCTTCCTATCCCTCGTTCTACGGCGGCAACAGCATCAAGCCGCTCTGCAACGAGGCTCGCAGCTTCGTCTCCTTGCTTCAGGAGAAAGACAGTTGGGACGACGAGCGCACGATGTATTGGGAGCACGAGAACGGCAAGGCTGTCCGCAAAGGCAACTGGCGACTCACGGCACTGGCCAACGGCGGCTGGCAGCTCTTCGACCTCGCACACGACCTCTCCGAGACAAACAACGTCGCAGCAGAGTATCCCGAGAAGGTTCGCGAGTTGAAAAGCCTCTGGAACACTTGGGCAAAGGGCGTGGGGCTTAACGTCCCCGAGGACATCACCGAGACAAAGACCGAGCTTATCTTCCACTATCCTTTCGACGGCAACTTGAATGATGCCTCGCCTGCCAATTATGTCCTTACGCCCAGCGCCAACGGCGTTTCCTACGGCACAGGAAAGATGGGGCAGGCACTCCATCTGAATGGCAATGCGCAGTATCTCGACCTGAACACGACAGGCATCTTCGACACCCGCACTACGCAATCGACCTTCTGTGCTTGGGTCTATGACGAGAACACGGAAGCCCCCAATGCCAGCAACCAGACAGAGAACGGCATCTACTTTCGCGACGAAATCATCCTTGCGCAGAAGGATGGCGGCGGCACCGGCCGCATCTACCTCTATGCCAGGGCAGAAGCACCTACGGGAGGCGGCGAAGCGACCTTCCTCTACGACAACTTCTTGGGCGGCAGCCAGCATCGGGCAACGGCAGGCTCTTCCAAGCCTGGCACGTGGCAGCATGTCGCCGTCGTCTGCGACCCCGTAAGCCAAAGCATCACCTACTACATCGACGGAGAGCGCGACTGCACCCTCTCGGTTGGGGCTTTCGAGACATGCACAGGCGGCTTCCGCATCGGCGGGCACAAGGCAGGAAAGGACTACTTCAAGGGCTACATCGACGATGCCTGGTTCTTCAAGGGCATCCTGTCTGCCGAGGAGATTCGCCAGATTCGCGACAACACCTTCGACCCCTCTCCCTATTATCCTGATGGCGGTGGCGAAGAGCCGCCCATGGAGAACTGGCCTTTGAAGGACCATGCCTACACCATCAAGAATTTCTCAGGAACGCCTGCCTATATGGTGGATAACATGGAGAGCGATAACCGCATTACCTGTGAGGGTAGCGTCAGCGATGCTGCCTACTGGATATTCGTGCCTACGGGAAATGCCCAATGCTATTTCATTCGTAACCTCTTAACAGGACGTTACATCCAAGGCTACGCCAAAACTTCCGAACAAATGGTTTGCATGGACAGCGAGGGCGTGGAGTATTATGTGGCGCCACAAACAAGCGAAGGCGGGAGGTATGGCTTCTCCTGCACCTCTGTCGCACCGCACGACTTTTCGTCGGGCACGATTGGCCTCAATCTTCGGGCCGAAAGCAATCAGGCAAATTGTTACGTACAGACGTATGCCGCTGCTGCGGGTACAAACCACCGCTCCTTTTGGACGCTTGCCGAAGCTCCTGAAGGCATAGTAACATCCTTAAATGCTCTTCCTGAAAAGGATAAAAAGGTTGATGGCCAATGGTTTGACCTTCAAGGTCGTCCTGCCACAAGACAAGCGGGAATTCGCGTGCAGCAGGGACGAAAGTTCGTGCAGAAGTAGTTTTGTTTCCATTATTCTTCGACCACTGTTGAGTCGCGTTGCCAAGCGGGGTCGGGATAAGTGGCGGCTGGCGTGTAGTTCAGGTCAAGCTCGGGTATCTCGGGAATGCTGTCCTCTTCAATACGGTAAGGTATTTCGTTTGGATGATACGGTGTTATCTCCACCATTGAAAAGCCTGCCCTGATGATGCCCAGTTTGTGAGCCGCTGCCCGACTCAGGTCAATGACGAAACGTTTGGAAAAGGGTCCGCGATCCGTTACACGCACAATGACGGAGCGGTCGTTCAGGGGATTGCGCACCTTCAGCAATGTGCCGAAGGGGAATTTCCTGTGTGCACAGGTCATGCTGTCTCGGTGGTAGCGCTCTCCATTCGCCATCCGCCGTCCGTGCAGCTTGTCGGAATAGTACGAGGCATTGCCCTTGAAGAGTTCCTGCGCGACAATCTGAAGCGTGGAACAAGAGGCAAGGAGCATGAGGAGAAACAGCTTTCTCATAAGCCTATGGAGCAGTTTAGTGTGCAATTTCGCTGCAAGTTATCTGTTTCTTCTTAATAAATGCATCAATAGGAAGTTTTTTTTTCTCTTAAATGCTTCAATCTGCCTTTTTTTTTGTAATTTTGCGCTCAAAACTATGCCAAATAAAATGAAAAAAACATTATTTCCACTTTTTGTCTGTGCCCTTTGTCTTGGGCTGATGACATCATGTATCTCGAACAAGAAGATGATTTATCTGCAGGGAGCCACTGAGGCATACGCCGAACCTAAGATTATTTCATCTCCCTATGAACTGCAGGTACAGCCTGACGACCAGCTTGCCATTTCTGTCTCAAGTAGAAATGCCGAGTTGCTCGCTACTTTCAATAACAATACACTGATCGGTGGCGGTAATAATTCGCAGACAGGAACCAACACGGTCAACGTTTCTTCTGGCGTTTCATATTTTACCGTGAATAAAGAGGGCAACATAGAGTTCCCTATCTTCGGAACATTGCATGTCGGTGGCATGACAACGGGACAGGTATCTTCAATGATACAGAAGCGTATGATAAACGAAGGCTATATCAACGATGCTGTTGTCAACACGAAGATTATGAGCTTCAAGGTGACGGTCATGGGTGACGTGAAGAACCCGGGCACCCAAACGCATCAGGGCGAACGCCTCACAATCCTGGAGGCACTCGGCAAGGCGGGAGACCTCACGAACAGTGCCTACCGCAACAATATCCTCGTTGTCCGCGAAGAGAACGGCATACGCAAAACCTACGAGATAAATCTGCTCGACAATCAGGCGGTATTCAATTCTCCAGCCTATTACCTGCAGCAGAACGACGTCATCTACGTGCAGCCCAACAAGAGCCAGCGCGTGAAGGGCAGCACCAGCTATACATGGCTGTCCGTCGGCAGCACCGTTGTCGGTATGATTGTCAGCATCGTTTCTCTTATTGTCGCACTTAAAAGATAACAAATAAAATATGGAAGCAAACAGTAATAGCACAGCGTCATCCAGCCGTCGTCGCAAAAATGCAAATATAGAGGACACCCTCACTTTGCGCGACATACTCGATACGTTTATTGCCAATTGGATATGGTTTCTTATCTCCGTTATCATCTGTTTGGCAGTATCGCGGCTTTATCTTGCCACGAAGTCCAATGTTTATCAGCGTCAGGCTGTAATGCTCGTCAAGGACGACAACGGACAGACAGGCAGCCGACGTTCCAATATCAGCACCGATGCCTTGATGCAACTGAATGGAGTCCTAGCAGGAGCCAGCGTCAAGAACGAGGTCTATATCCTGCATTCCTTCCAGCTCGCACAAGAGGTGGCCAAGAACCTTAAGCTCGACGTCATGTACAGCATGAAGTCAGGCTTGCGCAATGTGTCGCTTTATAGCAAACGTCCTTTCTCCGTGGAGTTTACTTCTGAGTTTACAGTACCTGCGAACTTCAAGCTCACCATCGATGACAATCAGGGAGGAACGATTTCCGATGTCAAGTTCGGTATTCCGATGGAAGAGTCTGACTTCACGACGAAGGTGGAGTGGGGCAAGGCCGTTCAGACTCCCTTCGGCGATTTCATTGCAACTCTATCCAACGACGGAGAAATCAACGAGGCATTTCTCGGTAAGGAAATCAACGTGCAGCGCATCAGTATGGAAGATGCTGCGATAATCCTCTTCAACAAAGTTAATAGCAGTGAGATAGACAAAGAAAGCACACTGGTTCGCATCACATGTACCGACACCGATATCCAGAGAGCCGATGACATCCTCAGTGGCCTGCTCGATGCATACAAGCGTAGTATTATCGATGACAAGAACCAGATAGCAAAGAGCACTTCGGAATTCATCGAGGACCGTATCGGCCTGATTCACTCGGAGCTGAGTGAGGTGGAAGGCAAGATGGCTGAATTCAAGCAGAGTAGTGGCCTGGTGGATATCAAGTCAAGCAGTGATGCTTACATTGCCCAAAGCAATGCAGCACGTCAACGCACCATCCAGGCTGAGACGCAGTACTCCATGGTTGAGTATCTGGTCGATTACCTGACACAGAACAGCTCGGGCACCAACCTGATTCCCACGATGGGCGGTATCAGCGATGCCGGCATCACCACGCAGATTGCCAGCTATAATAATCAGATGCTTGAGCGCAACCGCTTGGCACAGAACACCTCGGAGAACAGCCCTACCATCCAAGACTTGGATCGCAGGCTTTCCCAGATGCGTACGGCCATTTTGGCTTCACTCAAGGGCTTCAGCGCCAGTTTGAAACTGCAGGTTGAAAAGGCAAAGAAGGAGGAGGCTGGACTCATCGGCAACCTTCAGGCTGTACCTCAAAAGGAAAAGAAGGTCATCGACATTGCCCGTCAGCAGTCCATCAAGGAGACTCTCTACACCTACCTGCTCAACAAGCGTGAGGAGACAGCCCTGCAGCTTGCCATCACCGAGGCAAACATTCGCGTGGTGGAGCAGCCTTTCGGCAGCCGCACACCCATCGCACCGAGAAGACAAGTCATCACGATGTTTGCCCTCCTTATTGGCATTATTGTGCCGTTCCTCTTCTTCCAGTTAAGGAAAATGTTCGATACGACGGTACATGGACGCAAGGATGTGGAGAAGTTCACGACTATTCCCATCCTTGGCGAAGTTCCTCATAGCCAGGCAAATCTCAGCGACGAGGAGATTGTCGTTGACGGACAGAAGGACGAAATCCTTTCAGAGGCTTTCCGCCTGATGAGGTTCAATATGCCTTTCATCAACAAGGATACACGCGTCATAATGCTTACCAGCACTATGCCGGGCGAGGGCAAGACCTTCATTAGCAGGAACTTTGCTGCCACGCTCGGCCTGTCTGGAAAGAAAGTCGTGCTCGTTGATGCCGACATTCGCAAGAGGACGCAAAGTCGCCTCTCGGCAATGGAAGGTAAATATGGCCTTACTTCCTATCTGTCCGGTAACGTGGATGATTTGAAGAGTATGATTGTTACGAAGAGTAAGGAATGCAACCTCGACTTCCTGCCAGCAGGTGTCGTTGCTCCGAATCCCACGGAACTCTTGATGAGCGACCGCCTGGAACAGTGTGTTGAAGAACTCAAGAAGCACTACGATTATGTGGTTATCGACAATGTTCCGGCCCAGGTCATTGCTGATGCAGGTATAGTCAATCGCGTGGCAGACCTGACAATCTATGTCCTGCGCGAAACGAAGGTTGACCGCCGCTATCTGCCCGAACTGGAGCGCCTGCATCAGGAAAAGAAGTTCAACCACCTCTGCATTGTTATAAACGATAGCCGTATCAAGAATAAGAAGTATGGCTATGCTTATGGCTATGGCTACGGTTACAGCTATGGTTACGGCTATGGCAGCAGCAAAGCCAAGGGCAGCCGTTGGAAAAAGACTTTTCATCGCGGATAGGAACAACACTTTATAGAATACTTGTCGGATATATCAGAACCATGTATTAAGCAGATTAAACGGAATTGCCGACTATA
>Ga0310690_10011560_pt1 | contig 10883 bp, 7 predicted proteins | sample AusTroGonzalo_MG_2_FD_207661 | JGI IMG/M metagenome (GOLD analysis project Ga0310690, IMG submission 207661) | Bovine rumen microbial communities from tropical cattle in Woodstock, Queensland, Australia - Gonzalo_04 (v2) (version 2) | ecosystem: Host-associated > Mammals > Digestive system >...
GAGCACAACGATGACCGACATCATACTATCCAGTTTCCTTAGCCTGTTTGCCTTGTTTGGCAAGGAGGAGCATGTAGACGAGTCGCGAGCAAAGACTATGCTTGCGAATTATCTGCAGTACCACTATGGTATCAGGAACATACAGGCCTACCTCGATTTCTATAGTGACATGCGAGGAGCTTACGAGATGACCGAAAATCTGGTGCTGAAGGATGTCGTCACCTCTATCTGCGCCAGCCTGCAGGGAAATATTGGAATAGACACCAAAGCCATGCTGCTCCTCCGACTGATGGAGTTCTGTCAGATAGAGAAAGGGCAGACGCATACGCTTTTCAAGACGATGGCCGAAATCTTTGGTATACCAGCCAGTCTGATGAGCGATTTCACCGATTTCGTGAACGGCACAGAGAGCCAGCATGTGCTGACGCACCATATTGACGGCACCAAAGGAGAGCTGAAGACCCTCCTCGTACCAGCCAACAATGCGCTTGTTTTCACTTATACCGGCCCTGACACCGTTATGCTCAACGACGTGCCGGTACTCTCGGGCGTTTATCAGATGTGGCTGCAGAGCAGCGTACTGAAGGGTAAGAACGGGCAACCCCTCTACTACTCCACCATAATCGAAGCCCACAACCAGCGTAACGGAGTGGCTACCGACCGTCGGCAGCAGATTGTGTTCTCCGGACGCAACATTGACTTCCGCTTTCCTGGAAGCGATAATGGCATCCACAACCTGAGCTTTGACCTGCGCAGTGGGGAGCTGCTGGCTATTATGGGCGGATCGGGTGCCGGCAAGACCACGCTACTCAGCATACTCAACGGCAGCTTGGAACCGCAAAAGGGAAGCATCACCATCAATGGACACAGCATCAAGGAGCAGCAGGCCAAAGACCTCATAGGCTTCGTACCCCAAGACGACCTGCTCATCGAAGAGCTGACAGTGTATCAGAACCTGTGGTATACGGCCAAGCTATGCTTTGCCGGAACAGCACAGGACCAGTTGCACCAACGGGTCATGAAGACCCTGAAAGACCTGGGGCTCGATGCCATCAAAGACCTGAAGGTGGGGTCGCCTATCAACAAGTTTATCTCCGGTGGACAGCGCAAACGACTGAACATCGCCCTCGAACTAATTCGCGAACCGGCCGTGCTCTTCCTTGACGAGCCCACATCGGGCCTGTCGTCGGCCGACACCGAGAAGGTCGTCAACCTGCTGAAGGAGCAGACCTTCAAGGGCAAGCTCATCATTATGAACATACACCAGCCTTCGAGCGACGTATATAAGCTGTTCGATCGCTTGTGGCTGCTCGACAGGGGAGGCTATCCCGTCTTTGACGGTAACCCCATAGAAGCTATCACCTATTTCAAGGAAGCGGCCTGCTATGCCGATGCACAGACGAGCGCCTGCCCCACGTGTGGCAACGTAACCCCCGACATCGTGCTGAATATCATCGACGACAAGGCGCTGAACAGCAGCGGAGAGGTGACCGACGAGCGAAAGACATCGCCACAGCAGTGGAACGAACTCTACATGAAACGACAGCCCGTCTTCGAACAGCCAAAGCAGGGAGAAATTCCGCCATCGGATTTGAAGAAGCCCAATGTCTTGGCACAATTTGCCATCTTCCTGCAGCGTACACTCAAGACAAAATCCACCAATACACAATATCTGCTCATAGCCCTGCTACAAGCTCCTGTGCTGGCAGTGGTATGCGCCCTGCTCACCCGATTTGCTCCACCCGAGGGCTACACTGTGATGGACAACAAGAATCTGGTGAGCTACTTCTTTATGGCCGTCATCGTGGCTACCTTCACTGGCATGAGCGGTAGCGCCGAAGAGATTATCAGAGACCGCGCCTTACTGAAACGCGAGAGTTTCCTCCAGCTGTCATACGCTAGCTATATCAGCTCGAAAATCGTCTACACAGCCATCCTCTCACTCATACAGACCTTCCTGTTCATCCTCGTAGGCAACAGCATCATGGGGCTCAGTCTGTTTGGCACATGGTGGCTCATCCTCTTCATGACGGCCCTGCTGGCCAACCTCACAGGACTGCTGCTATCCCAGTGTCTCAGTTCAGTAGTAGCCATTTACATCAGCATACCCCTGCTGCTCATACCACAGATTCTGCTCTGCGGACTGGTGGTGAGCTTCAACGACCTGACCCCTCACAGCACCACGGGCAACGTGCCGCTGATAGGTAATATCATCCCGTCAAGATGGTCCTACGAGGCCCTGGCCGTAACCTCCTATACCGACAATGCCTACAAACAGCCGTTTTTCGAACTCGACAAGCAGAAATACGAGAACCAGTTCTATAATGCCGGCATGCTCTACGAACTGCAGTCGCAACTTGAGACGATGAACGACGAGGCACGTCGCGGAAAGCCTGTCAAGCCAGAACATCGGCTGGTGATAGAGACCAACCTGCCCCTGCTGTCCAATTACTGCGGCATGGATCCCTACCAGGGCGACTACACATACGGCTCACTGCGCCAATACCTGAAAGAAGCCGAACAGATACTGAACAAGCGAGGTAATCAGCTGACGCTTAAAAGAGATGCTGCCATGACAAAGCTCATCAAACAGCAGGGCAAGCAGGCCGTGCTGCAGCTAAAGCGCAACAACCATAACAACAAACTGGAGGAGTTCGTGGTAGGGGCCGACCAGCAACGCATGCTCGACATTGTAGGCGGGCACATCGTTCCCCGTATGGGCATCGTCTATCTCACCCCCCTTAACCACATGGGGCAGGCTCCTTTCTACAGCAGTGAGAAGATTCTTGGCTCATGGCACGTGAAGACCCTCTGGTTCAACATGGGCATACTGCTCTTCATGAGCATCCTCGTGGCAATGCTCCTGTTCAGTGACTGTCCGGGACGCTACATTCGGAAACAATAAAAAATCATTAATTATATTTATACCTAAACAACAAACTTTAAAAAACAATGAAGAAATTATCATTTTTCGCTGCCCTTTTAGCAGCCGTTGCCTTTACCGCATGCGGAGGTAACAAGAATGCCCAGACTGCCGAGCAGGATGAGGCACAGAAGTCTTTTGAACAGACACAGATTGAGGAGAGAATCAAGATTGAGCTCGACAGCCTTGCCGCTGAGCTGGGAAAGATGAAGCAGCTGCCCATCGTGAAGACGGGCGACGGTGGCATCAAGATTACCGATGAGGACAAGAAGGTGAAGCCCGACTACCTGCTCAATGTTGCCTTGGCCGACAGCACCGAGACACTGGTCGAGAAGTATCGCCTGCTAAGTGCTCTGAGCGTTGACAAGAAACTGGCCGAGGCTTATGACATGCCTGTCGAGGAGTATAGCAAGGCTATCTCCAAGCTGGCTGCTGAGATTGACGATCCTTCGTTCAAGGCCATCGAAGACACCAACACCCTGCATGAGACGGCTCAGGGACTCTATGATGCCATGAACGAGAACGGCCGCATTAACTTCTTCTGGCAGATGGCCGCCACATCACTTGTGGAGCAGCTCTACATCATCAGCCAGAACGCCGACCGCTTCCTCGTTGCTTTCGACGACGAGAGTGCTTCGCTCATCACTTTCCGTCTCATTCTTCTGCAGGATGCCATCGAGCGCCTCACCGAGTATGACGAGAACCTCGTCCCCGTGGCTGATGCCCTCCAGCCCCTCTACGTGCTCAATGCCACCTCTGTGGCCGAGCTGAAGGCCCAGCTGGCTACCGCCAAGGAGCAGATTGATGCTGCCCGCGCCGCCCTGCTGAAGCAGTAAGCCAAAACTCTCCTTATTGGTCTGACGGCCGATTAAGGTAGAACATAAGAAACAAGGATGCTGGACAAATGGTGTCCAGCATCCTTGTTTCTTTTTAATGTGCTTTTATCCAAATGATACTTACTCCAGCAGGATGACCTTGGCTGTCTGGTTGTCCATTCCGGTCATTGTCATTCCTACAGGAGCACCAATATAGGTTCCGTCGGCAATTACAAATCTTTTTCCCTGAAGCTGGATATAGTCACCCGACACGTGGTCGTCGAAGGCCACGGCCGAAGCCAGATGTCCGGGATAGTAGACCAAGATACACTTCAGTCCTAACAAGTCGCGCACCAACCGCGTGAGCAGGATGCTACGGTCCTCGCAGTCGCAGTAGGGATAATAAAGTGTTTCTTCGGCAAAGAAAGCCCGGTCATGGCCCCACACCTTATCGTCATATTCATAGACGAAGCCCGTCTGCACCCAATTGAGCAGTTTTCCTACAGCCTGTTCCTGGGACAGTCCTTTCAGCTGAGCTTTCATAGCCGGGTATATTTGTTCCCGAACATGTTCAGCCATCGGTGTATTGGCATACATCGCCCAGCGGGTCATCTGGTTCTCGTCGAGCATGGAAGAGGGGTAGGTAGAATAGAAATCGAGCAGGTTTTTGTTTACGCTGACTGAAATTTCCATCATTGGGTCCTGTCGTGATACGATTGTTCTCACCTTGTCACGGTCTTCGGCCAACCGCTGATCAGTGTTCACCAGGAGCGACAATCTCTGCTCTTTCGGAAAAGAAGCCTGACAGATGTTCAGTCTGGCGGGGAGTTGCTGTACCCCATAGTAAATATCACCGTCAATGTGGTATGAGGTAATATTATAGATGAGATGTCGGCTTGCATAAAGCATGTAGAGGCGGTCATCGCTGAAAGCCAGTCGCATCTTATAGCCCGACTGCATATAGAGCCAGGCCATGAGCAGTTCAGCATCATTTGTTCCCTCACCTGCGATTTTCCCTGTCAATGCCTTGAGCATCTGCAGATAGGCCCAGTCACAGAGTTTCAGATTGCGGCGCAGTTGCAGGCAGTCATAGAGCAGGTTGTCGAAATTTTCAGCAGTAAAACGACTGAGCGCGTCGGCAACAGCCGTTTCGGTCATAGCATTCAGGTGTACTCGTTTGTCAGAATCAAAGCGTACGGTTTCCTTTGTTCCGAAAAAAGTGAACGTCACATTCTTTGCTTCCACAACGGGAACCTCCCTAATAGGCTCTACAGGCTTTGGCTGCGGCACCGCTGGCTGAACAGCAACAACCTCATCGATAACCACAGGCACATCCTTCTTGGGCTTGCTTTGGTCTTCTTTCGGCATTATCACAGGCGGCACATCCTTTTCAATGGGCTTGGACACAGGCTTCGTCTCTTCAAATGCCTTCCAGGGATTTCGCACAAAGGCAATATAATCTTCCATGCACTTGCGACGAAAGTTATTGAAATCGTTGTAGACCGATTTGCGAAATTCGTCAAAGCTACTTTTCGCCTGCTTCCGGTCAAAAGTTTGGGCATAGCCTCGCGCCATGCAGAAAGCCATACTCAGGATGATTAGTAACTTTTTCATTAATATAGAACTTCTTGTCCAGTATATCGTCAACTAAGGTATTCAGTTCACGAAAAGTAACCCCTGTTAATAAAAAAACTTATTTTCTTATTTTTTCCAACAGTTGTCGGGCTTCTTGCTCATGCTCACAATACAGGGGATCCTTCAGGTAACGTTTCAGTTCCTTACGTGCCTCCTTATTTTTCCCGGCACGCACCAGCAGATAGATATAAGTCCAGCGCAGTTCACTGTTCTTCACCCGTTCTATATGGTCTTCGTAGGCCATTTCCTCCTCATCTTCCCATAGTTCAGGAATGTCTCCTAATTCTTCGATGGCAAGATCAGAGTTTTTCAGTACATTGGCTGTTAGCCTGAGTGCTTCCTCAATCTTATCCTCGCTGATTAGCTGTTCTATGCGTGCTGCCTCAGGTGAGGCTGCCCTGAACTCGGTCATGTTGGGGGTACCAATGCCCAGTTCATCGATAGGAGACTGCTGATTCGTAGGCCATACCAATATCACTATGGCAATGCAGACAGCCACTGCCATAAGGTAATAGAGGGGGCTCAGTTTCGTTGCCTTCTGACTGTGTTCCCTTCTAGCCATCTGTTCCGACTTCTGCTGTCGTTCACCTAAGCGGTTCACATTCCTTTGTGTCAACTCGTCGGCATTTTCTTTTACGAATACATCTTCTTCCATAGTCGTCATACTGTTAAATGATACTCCCCCCTCTTTTTTTATTTCTGATTTTTCAATTTTTCCCTTCCGCTCACCACAGGTATCTGTGGTATCCTTCCTTGATGCCGTTGCATGAACTGTTCAAGCATTTCCTCCAGATTCTTGTTATCACTTTTAAAAGCCTCAGCTCCTAAGGTATAGAGTGCATAGGTGAGCTTGCCCACCTCCCTGTCTTTCAGTTCGGTACAGAGCTGATAGGGCTTGCAGGCACTAATGGTACGCCATTGCTCTTTTACAAGCTGGGGCTGTGGCGTGTCTGGATTGCGGGGTATAGCGAATCGCGTATCCACGCCGCGCACGGCTTCCTCCTCCTCTGGACCGCAGGTAGCATCACCGCTGTGACAGGCATCCACCACCACCGTCAGCTCGCCCTGACTTCCTATTTTCTTGCGAATGTCCTGTAGCAGCAGGGCCACCTCATCGTCACTGAGGTGTTTCTCTCCACGGTCTTTGTCACAATAGGTCATATAGGCATCATAGGGAATCCATGCCTCATCCCACTGGCGATGACTCCCCCTTTCATGTTTCAGCTCCTCATCACCGTCAAGGTCGGTCATCAGCTGTCCATGCCCTGAATAATGCACATAGACAATATCACCCCGTTGGCAGTCATCGGCCAAGTCCTGAAAGGCTTTGACCATCGCTGCCTTTGTGGCCTGCTCATTCGTCAGTGTTCGAATGTTGGTATAGCCCATCTGTATCAGCATCCTGCGGACGTAAACCACATCGTTATCGCCATGGATACGACCCCATGAAGTATCCTGCTGCTTGCCCAGACCGAACACCAAAGCCCGACGGGTTGCGGCCGACACCGTCAGCTCCTGAAAAAGCAGCAGCGAGAGCAATAGTAAGAACCTGCAAAAGATCACATTTTTCATATAATAACAGTATATTTCGCTAATCACATAATCATCTGACGCATTATAACTTCTGCTTCATATCCTGCTCAATGAAGGCAAGGAGGCGGTCTACGGCTTCTTCCTCAGGGATGTTCTTTTCTATGCACTCCTTCGCGCGATAGAGGGAGATCTTGCCACGGCCGGCACCCACATAGCCGTAGTCGGCATCGGCCATCTCGCCCGGACCGTTTACTATGCAGCCCATGATGCCAATCTTCAGCCCCACAAGATGGCTGGTGGCCGCCTTGATGCGACGGATGGTGTCTTGCAGGTTGTAGAGCGTGCGGCCACATCCGGGACAGCTGATGTACTCGGTCTTGGTGAACTTGATACGGGCGGCCTGAAGGATGGAGTCGGCTAAGTCCCCTAAGTTAGGGGGTTGGGGGTCTGAACCAGCGACAGGTCTTCCATCGTTCAGACCCCTATAGTCCCCTAACTTAGGGGACAAAAAAAGTTTCGTGGCCTTACGGTCGATGAACAGGGCTCCCACGGCCATGGCGGCCTTCAGCTGGAAGGTCTCCCAGTCGGGAGCATCGAGGGTGAGCGTAACGGTATCGTCCTTGATGGATGCCTCTGCCTCGGCACGCAGACGGGCACATTCGGGAATGAGATCGACGAGCTTGCGAGCTACGGGAATCTCGCATTCGGGCTCCTCGGAGAGGCTTACGCGGATGGTGTCGCCGATGCCTTCGGTGAGCAGTGCACCGATGCCTACGGCACTCTTGATACGGCCATCCTCGCCCTCACCGGCCTCAGTGACACCGAGGTGCAAGGGGTAGTGCATGTCCTCGCGGTCCATGGCCTCAACCAACAGACGCACACTCTTCACCATGACCACGGTGTTGGAGGCCTTGATGGAGATGACCACATCGTTGAAGTCGTATTTGCGGAAGATGCGGAGAAACTCCATGCAGCTCTCTACAATGCCCTCGGGTGTATCGCCATAGCGCGACATGATGCGGTCGGAGAGCGAGCCGTGGTTCACGCCGATGCGCACGGCAGTATGATGCTCCTTGCAGATATGGATAAAAGGCACGAGACGCTCTTCTATGCGCTGCAGCTCACTCTGGTATTCCTCATCGGTATACTCCAGATGCTTGAACGTACGAGCCGGATCAACATAGTTGCCAGGATTGATGCGCACCTTCTCACAGTAGCGGGCTGCCACGTCGGCCACATGGGCGTTGAAGTGTACATCGGCCACTAAGGGCTGCTGATAGCCGTCGGCCTTCAAGCGTACTGAGATGTTCTTCATGTTCTCGGCCTCCCGGGTTCCCTGAGTAGTCAGCCTGACCAGTTCGCCTCCGGCATCGATGATGCGCTTAGCCTGAGCCACGCAGGCTTCGGTGTCGTTGGTATCGGTGGTGGTCATCGACTGGATGCGGATAGGATTCGTACCGCCAATCTCAATATTCCCCACATGTGCAACCGACGACGGACGGCGCTTGTAAGAGCTCTGCTGCTGTTCCATAAGTGTCTGTTTTGTATTTAAAGTTCTTGCAAAGATAGCCACAATCTGCATGAAAAACAAAAAAAAGTAGTACTTTTGTCGGAAAAACAGGCAACAATTGATAACCGACGAGCTGAAATACAGAATTCGTGAGGTCTTCGGCCATGTGCCGACAGCCGATCAGGAACGGGCCATACAGACGTTTGCCCTGTTCCTCTCCGACCGTCTGCCGCAGTGCGTCATGGTGCTCCGCGGTTCGGCCGGCACGGGAAAGACCACGCTGGCCGGTGCCATCGTCAAGGCGATGGTGGCCATGAAACAGAAGCTGGTGCTGGTGGCTCCTACAGGGCGCGCGGCGAAAGTGTTCTCGCTCTATTCGGGACAGCCGGCCGGCACCATCCACCGCACGATCTACCGCCAGAAGTCAGCCGGCGACCTCTCGTCGTTCAACCTGAATGACAATCTGCATACCGACACCCTCTTCATCGTCGACGAGGCTTCGATGATCTCAGGCATCGCCTCCAACGACACCTTCGGTCAAAACTCACTGCTCGACGACCTCATCCGCTATGTCTATACCGGCAGGAACTGCCGCATGCTGCTCATTGGCGACACGGCACAGCTGCCACCCGTGGGTGAGGAGGAGGCTTCTGCACTTCGGCGCGGTGTGCTCGAAGACTACGGTCTGAAGGTCTATGACTGCGACCTCAACGAGGTGCTGCGACAGAGCCGGCAGTCGGGCATCCTGTGGAATGCCACACAGATACGGACAGGCGTGCAGGCATTCAGCGATACAGGGGCGCAGACGCTGGTCCGGCCTCGGATTCGCGTCCAAGGGTTTCCCGATATCCAGGTAGTGCCGGGCGACGAGCTCATCGAGACGCTGGCATCGAGCTACAGCAAGGTAGGAATTGACGATGTCATCGTGGTGACGCGCAGCAACAAGCGCGCCAACATCTACAACGAAGGCATCCGCCGAACTATCCTCGACCGTGAGGACGAACTGTGCCGGGGCGACCAGCTCATGGTGGTGAAGAACAACTACAGCTCCCCTCTCCCCTCCCCTTTCAGGGGAGGTCGGGAGGGGTCTTGGGGAGGTCGGGAGGGGTCTTCCTCCCCTCTCTCTTTCATTGCCAACGGCGACATGGTCGTAGTGCAGCGCGTGCGCCATGTCCATGAGCTCTACGGCTTCCGCTTTGCCGAGGTCACGATAACCTTCCCCGACTACGACGACTGCGAACTGACCACCCTCGCCATGCTCGACACGCTCACCACCGAAGCACCTGCCCTGACACGCGAACAGCAGGAGCAACTATATCATAAGGTGTTGGAGGACTATGCCGACATTCCCTACAAGTCCGACCGCCTGAAAAAGCTCAAGGACGACAAGTATTACAATGCCCTCCAGATAAAGTTCGGCTATGCCGTTACCTGCCACAAAGCCCAGGGCGGACAATGGTCACACGTCTACATAGACCAGGGCTATATGACCGACGACATGCTCACGCCCGACTATATCCACTGGCTCTATACGGCGCTGACACGAGCCACCGAGCGCGTGTTCCTCGTCAACTGGCCCAAGACTCAAATCGACAAAGATGATATACATTGACCATCGTATCAACGACTTCGACCTGCAGGCGGCCTTGCTGGAGCTTTCCCCTCAGCGTCGCGAGCAGGCCCTGCGCTTCAAGCATGAGCAGGGGCAGCGCACCTGTGTGCTGGCCTATCTGCTGCTGAAGCGGGCGCTGCTTGAGGAGTACGGCATTACGGAGAATCCTGTGTTCGAATACGGTGAGCACGGCAAGCCCTCCCTCGTGGGCCATCCCGACATCTTCTTCAACCTCAGCCATTGTCGCGAGGCCGTGGCCTGCGTGGTGAGCCCCCATCCCGTAGGCATCGACATTGAGACGATTCGCGAGTTCAACCCTTCGCTGATACGCTATACGATGAATGCCGTCGAAGTACAGGAGATTCTGGAAGCCGAGCGTCCCGATGTGGCCTTCATCCGTCTCTGGACGATGAAAGAGGCGCGGCTGAAACTCTCTGGCGAGGGCATCAGCCGCGACATGAAACAGGTACTCGTCCGTGACGACAAGCGATATACCACCGTAGAATGCCTGGAGCACGGATATATCTACACGGTGTGCGAGTGAAGGAATGAAAAATACTGATTCACGTAATTAATCTTTCTCAATGCTTATGTGTCCTAATATTATTGTTATTGAGAACTTTTTTCCTTTCAGTTATGCTAATTCCTTTTTTATGTTGAGAGGGGAGTATCATACCTCCTAAAGAATAGCATTGTTTAGGATGCTTCTGAATGCGTGTATGGATAATACCTGAGTTTTCTTTCTCTATAACGATTCCATCAAACACGATTTTTTCGTCATCTACGAATACTTCCAGAAAACACTCTTCGGGTTCTCTGTTTGAATCATTGTATTCACAGCGCATAATATTACCT
>Ga0310690_10011561_pt1 | contig 10883 bp, 12 predicted proteins | sample AusTroGonzalo_MG_2_FD_207661 | JGI IMG/M metagenome (GOLD analysis project Ga0310690, IMG submission 207661) | Bovine rumen microbial communities from tropical cattle in Woodstock, Queensland, Australia - Gonzalo_04 (v2) (version 2) | ecosystem: Host-associated > Mammals > Digestive system >...
CGAGCATGGCGAAGATCACGCCGAGTTCGCGGCGCACCTCGTCCGCGCCCTTGGCCTTTTCCGTCTCGGCGACGATGGGGATCAGCGCCGTGCCCAGCGCCCCCTCCCCCAACAGACGCCGGAAGAGGTTCGGGATGGCGATGGCGAGATGCCAGGCGGAGCAGATGTCGCCGCCGCCGAGCACCCGCGCCTCCAAACTGACCCGGATCAGCCCCAGCGCCCGGCTCGCCAGCGTGGCGAACGCGGCGCCGAAAGAGCTTTTGAGCAGCTGGGATCTGTTATTTTTCTCCGCCATCGTATTTGCTCATGAGCGCGATCATCTCGCGTACCGCCTGCTCCATGCCGACCATGATCGCGCGCCCGACGATCGAGTGCCCGATGTTGAGTTCGCAGAGGTAGGGTATCCGCAGTACGCCTTGAATATTCTCGTAGTCGATGCCGTGGCCGGCGTTGACTTTCAGACCGATGCCGTGAGCGAAGCGGGCCGCGCGGATCAATCGCTCCAATTCGGCCGTCTGCGCCGCGCCGGAAGCGTTGGAGTACGCGCCGGTATGCAGTTCCACATAGTCGCTGCCGGCGCGTCTGGCGGCTTCGAGCTGGTGCTCTTCCGGATCGATGAAGCAGCTGACGACTATACCCGCCGCGTGGAGCTTTTCGATCGCCGCGCGCACCCGGTCGAAAGAACCGGCGACGTCCAGCCCGCCCTCGGTGGTGAGCTCCTGACGTTTTTCGGGAACGAGACAGCTCGAATGGGGCTTTTCCCGACAGGCGATCGTCACCATTTCGTCGGTGACGGCCATTTCCATGTTCAACCGGACGACCCGTTTCACCAGCGCGGCGATGTCCGCATCCTGAATGTGGCGGCGGTCTTCACGCAGATGCGCGGTGATGCCCCAGGCGCCGCCCTTTTCGGCGAGCGCCGCCCCCTCGAGCACGGACGGCTTGGTCGCCAGACGCGCCTGACGAACGGTGGCAATGTGATCGATGTTGACTCCGAGATTCATTTTCTACCCCCATTTTTCCGCGGTTTCGGAAAGTTGTTCCATGGTGTATCCGTCGGCGGCGGCAGCCCCCTCCGGAGAAAAGAGTATCCTCAACGGTTCCGGGGCGGGCGCCCCGGCAGCCAGAAAGCGGCTCAACGCGCCGGGAGCAAGCTTATTGCCGCTCGCGGGAGAAAAGCAGATGCGCCACAAGCGCGCCGCGAAACGCAGTTTTTCCATACCGCCCCAGGCCAAAGCGCCAGGTTCGTGCGGATGCAGCTCGAAAACCAGATTCAGCTGCGGCAGCGGCAGGGCGTGGCGGAATCGCAGCAGACGGATCGGATCGGCCGCTTCTCCGGGCGCGGGAAGCCGCACCGGAACATACAGCGGGCAGTCGCATCCGATGCGTTCCATTATCCCGACGAGCTGACACAACAGCATAACGGCCTTGCGTCCGTAACCGTCATCGACGACCGCTCTTGCGGCATCGACGTCGAACGAGACCCATGCCGCTCCGCCCGTCATCGCCGTGCGGGCACGGCTCTCGAATTTGCGCAGCGCCTCGAGGCGGAGACTTTCGCCCTCTTCCGCAAGTCTCCGCGCCAGCGCGGGATCGATGAGGTCGCGGACGCCCCACTCCATCTTGCGGGCATCGCACATGTCGGAAATGCCGCGCCGCAGCTGAAGCGAATCCAGCACGCCCCCGGGCGCCTCGAACAGGCGGCAGAACTCCGGCGGGTGCGGCAAGAGAGCTGAGCAGTGCGCCTCTTCACGCAGCGACAGACCGAATTCGCACATCACAGAAACCCCGCGGATGACAGTTTTTCCCAAGTGAGGACGCCGGAAGATGCCGCGCGGCACTCCAGCTGGCGGCGGACGTACTTGCCGAGGATGTCGAATTCGATGTCGACCAAACTCCCCGCCCGCCGCTCCGACAGGGCGGTACGCTCGAGCGTCTCGGGGATCAGACACACCGTGAAGCTCCCGCCGTCGAGCCTGGCCACGGTCAGCGACACTCCGTCGACGGCGACGCTGCCCTTTTCGACCACCAGCGCGGCGAATTCCGGAGGAAGTTCGATCCGCATTTCCGTATCGCCCGTCGCCGACACCCCGAGCGAAAGCACCTCGAGCGCGGCATCGACGTGCCCCTGCACCAAGTGCCCGTCCAAACGCGATCCGACCGACAGCGCCCGTTCGAGGTTCACTTTCGCGCCGACGGGGAGTTTGCCGAGCGCGGTACGCCCCAGCGTTTCGTCCAAAGTGAAAAACTCAAGTTCGCCGCCGGTGGCGTCGCGCACCAGAGTGAGACAGCATCCGTTCACGGCGATGCTGTCGCCGCGCTTCGCTTCGAACGGCCGATCCGCCCGGATCGCCAGACGCGATCCGCCGCGTTCGATTATTTTGCCCGTACCTTCGATCAGTCCCGTAAACATATCAGAGGTCCCCCGAGATCATCACATCATCGCCGAGCCGCGCGACCTCGACGTCGCGCAGTTCCCGCGCCAGCGCCATAAGCTCCGGCGACGCGCCGCCCACCGCCGGACGGCTGTCCCGGCCGCCGAGTATCTTCGGCGCGATATGGAACTCCGCCCGGTCGACCGCGTGCGCCGCCAGCGCCGAAGCCGCAAGCTCGCCGCCGCCCTCGATAAGAAGATTTATCATGTCGCGCCGCCCCAGATCGAGCAGAAAATTATCCCACGCGGCGGCATCCGGCAGGTCCACCGCCTCGATGCGCCCGTCCGGATAAAGTTCCGGCAGTCGGGCAACGAGTCCGGTCTCGCGCGTCGCCACGATCCGCAACGGCTGACGCGTCCAATTTTCCGGCTCGCGCACCGTCAGGCGCGGCGCATCGCGCCGGAGCGTTTCACCGCCCACCATGACGGCGTCGGCGAGCTGCCGCAATCTCTGCACCCGGCTCCGCGCCGTTTCCCCCGTCACCCATTTGGAGTCGCCCGACGCCGTGGCGATCCGCCCGTCGAGCGTCGTCGCCAGTTTCAAGGTCACGAACGGTTTCCCGGTGACGATCCATTTGAAAAAACTGTAATTCAGCTTCGCGCACTCGCACTCCAGTATCCCGAGCTCGACTTCGACGCCGCGCTCCCGCAGCTGATCGATGCCGCGCCCCGCGTGCCGCGGATTGGGATCGACTACGCCGACATAAACTTTGCGGATGCCCGCCGACAGTATCGCCTCGGTGCACGGACCGGTGCGCCCGGTGCTTGAGCAGGGCTCGAGCGTCACATACAGCTCCGCTCCCTTAGGATCGCCGCCCGCCCGCCGCACGTCGGCCAGCGCCTCGATCTCCGCGTGCGGCAGCCCCGCGCCGTGGTGAAAGCCCCGGCCGATGACTTCGCCAGCCCGGACGACGACCGCGCCGACCATCGGATTGGGATTGGTGAGTCCCCAGCCGCACCGCGCCTCATCCAGCGCCATGTGCATGAAAAGTTCCCGCGGGTCGCCGGCCATGGGATCACTCTTTCTCCGAATTCAAGCCGAAAAGCGCGTCGGCGTAATACTCCGCGTCGAACGGCTGAAGATCGCCGGGCTGCTCGCCGAGACCGATGAAGAAAGTCGGCAGCGAAAACTCCTGATGCAGCGCCGCCACCATGCCGCCGCGCCCGGTGCCGTCGAGCTTGGTCAGGACCAGCCCCGTCAGGCCGGTCGCCCGGTCGAATTCGCGCGCCTGGCCGACCACGTTGGCGCCTAGGCTCGCATCGACGGTCAGCCACACCTCGTGCGGAGCGCCGGGACACGCCTTGCCGACCGAGCGCCGCACTTTTGCCAATTCTTCCATCAGCGCCCGCTGGTTCTGCTGGCGCCCCGCCGTGTCGAGCAGCAGCCAATCCGCCTGCCGCGCCACCGCCGCCTGCGTCGCGTCGAAAGCCACGCTGGCGGGATCGGCGCCGTGTCTGGCGGATACCACCTGCGCCCCGGTGCGCTCGCCCCACAGCTGCAGCTGTTCGACCGCCGCCGCGCGGAACGTGTCGCAAGCGCCCAATATCACCTTGTCGCCGGCGGCACAAAGCCGGGCGGCGAGTTTGCCGATGGTGGTGGTCTTGCCGCTGCCGTTGACGCCGACCATCAATATCACGGTCGGCGTGCCCTTTTCCGAGCGGTTGATCGGCCGGTCGTGACCGGAAACGATCCTGACCACCTCGTCCCGCGCCGCCCGCGTCAGATCGGCGTCGGTCGCAAGTTCGCCCAATTCGTAACGCTCGCGCACGGCGGCGGCGATACGCCGGGCGGCGGGAACGCCGAAATCCGCCGAGATCAGAAGATCTTCCAACTCGCCGAAACTCGCCGCACCATGCGCCCTGATACCGGTGAAGATCGAATTCACCGCCCGCGTCAGCCGCGTGGTGCTTTTGGCCAGTCCGCTTTTGAAGATGGAAAATATCGACATTGCGACCTCACCGCCACTTGCCCGACTTCACCATGTCGTTCTTGATCGAATTCAGGACGCCGTTGACGAAACTGCCGCCCTCCGCGCCGGAAAAATCCCGCGCGATCTCCACCGCCTCGTCGATGCACACCAGCATCGGCGTATCGGTGCAGTAGAGCAATTCCGTCAGACAGACGCGCAGGATGTTGCGATCGACGGCGTCGATGCGCTCCCACCCCCACGACTCGTCGCACTTGGGACGCAATATGGCGTCGATCTCATCCGCGTGCAGCGCCGCCTGCTGATAGAGCATGGTCGCATACTCGCGAGTCTTGCGCACCAACCGGTCGTCGCGAAGCTTGTACTCGGCGCAGAGCATCTCGAAAAAGGCGTCGAATGTCGCCGCGCCGGGGAGTTCGTCCCGCTTCTCGCAGCTGTAAAGATACTGCATCGCCACTTCGCGCCCCATCCGCTTGGTATGGGGACGGACCGCCTCGCTTCTATCCGCCGAACGCGCCATTTGGACTACTTGATGCTCCGGGTCAGGTTGACCATCTCGATCGCCGCCAGCGCCGCGTCGCCGCCCTTGTTGCCGGCCTTGCATCCCGAGCGTTCGACCGCCTGGTCGAGGTTGTCGGCGGTGATGAGCCCGTAGGTCACGGGGACGCCGAATTCCAGACCGAGCTGAGCGAGGCACTTGGATACTTCGCTGTTGATGTATCCGGCGTGCGGAGTCGCCCCCTGGATGACCACGCCGAGCGCGATCACCGCGTCGAATTTGCCGGTGGCCAGCATCTTTTTGACCGCGAACGGGATCTCATACGACCCCGGCACATACGCGACGCTGATTTTTTTCGCATCGCCGCCGTGGCGGACGATCACATCCACCGCGCCGTCGAGCAGTTTGGAAACGAAAAAGTCGTTGAAACGCGCACAGACGACACCGAACTTCATCCCCGCCGCCGTCAACGCGCCCTCGAAAACCGTACCGACCTGCTTGTTCATCTTGAATTTCTCCTGTTGTTTTGGATCAACGCAATTCCAGTTTGAGTTTCGCCGCGAGTTCGCCGCGCAATTTTTCCATGACCGCGTTCACTTCGCCGTCCTTCAGCGTACGGGAGCGGTTGCGGAAAGTGAACTGGTACGCCATGCTCTTTCTGCCCGCCGCCTTGAGGGCGTCGTCGACGAAGACGTCGAATAACTTCACGCTCTCCAAATCGGGCAGCTTGCACTTGCGGACGAATTCGACGATTTCCGCGTGTTCCATCGCCGCCGGAGCGATCAACGCCACGTCGCGCGTGGTGGAGGGGAACTGCGCCAGCTCCTTGAAAGTCACGCCGCGCCCCGCCCCGCCGACGATCGCGGACATTTCCAACTGCGCGACGAAGACCTTGTCGGTCGTCCGCCACGCCGATGCGAACTTGGGAGCTACTTCGCCGACGGCTCCGGCGGTGCGGCCGTTGATCTGGATCTCCGCCGCGCTGCCCTCGCGGAAACGCGCGTCGGCCGCAAGTTTCACGAACCTGAAATTGCGGATGCGGTACTCGTCGAAAAGATCCTCCAATACGCCTTTGAGGTCGTAGAAGTCGAATTTTTCCTCGCGCTCCGCCGAAAAACGCTCCGGATGACGGCGCCCGGTAAGCACCATGCCCAACTCGTAACGCTCCTCCGGGAACATCCCGGGATCCGCGCAGAAGACTTTACCCAACTCGAAAAGCGCCAGATCGCGATTGCCGCGCGAAACGTTGCGCTCGACCGCGCCCAGCAGCACCCCGAAGAGGCTCGGACGCATCACCGAATTGTCGGGGCTCAGCGGATTGGAAAGCTTCACCAGCTGACCGTCGGAGAAGCGGCTGTCGCTCAATGCGCAGTCGGGGCTGACGATGCTGTAATGCACGCACTCGCTGAATCCGGACGCCACCACGCGGTCGCGCAGCAGCTCCAAGTCGCGGTAGGCATCCTCGGATACGGGGTGGCAGACCCGCCCCAAAACCGGTATCTGCGGGATCTTGTCCAGGCCGTCGATGCGCGCCACCTCTTCGGCGAGGTCGGCCTCGCGTTCGAGGTCGCGCCGGAATATCGGAGCGACGACCTTGCAGGACTCCGCCGTCACTTCCGAAACGTCGAGCCGCAACGCCTTGAATATCTCGACCATGCGTTCGTTGGAAGCGCCGGAACCGATGAGGCTCCGGATCCGGTCGAAGCGGCAGAATATCACCTTTTCCTGCGGACGCGGCCCCGCCACGTCGACCGCCGCGGTCGCCAGTTCACCGCCCGCCGTCGCCAGTATCAGCTGGCAGGCGCGGCGCGAAGCGAGCTCGGTCGTGTCGTAGTCGATGCCGCGTTCGAAGCGGTAGCTCGAATCGCTGGAAACATTGAGCTGACGGCTGGTCGTCCGCACCGATACCGGGTCGAAGATCGCGCTCTCGAGCAGGATATCGGTCGTACTTTCGGTGACGCCGGAATCCAGCCCGCCCATCACGCCCGCGAGCGCGACCGGCTTTTCGGCATCGGCGATGACCAGGTTCTTTTCGCTCAATTCGGCGGTCGTGCCGTCCAGCACGGTCAGCTTTTCGCCCGGCTTCGCGCGGCGCACCACCACGCGGTTTCCGGCGAGCTTATTCAAATCGAACGTGTGGAGCGGCTGCCCCAGCTCCATCAGCACGAAGTTGGTGACGTCGACGACGTTGTTGATCGACCGCAGGCCGATGCTTTCGAGCCGCTCGACCATCCACTTGGGCGACGGACCGACCTTGACGTTGCGGATGACCCGCCCGATGTAACGCGAGCAGAGATCCTTGGCCTCGACCGTGACCAGCTCCGGCGCGGGGACATTGCACTCGGGAACGGTTATTTCCGGCAGCTTCGCCTCGACCCCGAGCAGGCACGACACGTCGCGCGCAATGCCCCACATCGACAGCCAGTCGGGACGGTTCGGAGTGACTTCGACCTCGATCTCGGTGTCGCCGGGGAAGAGCTTCTGCAAACTGACGCCGATCTCGGTGTCGGCAGGCAAAATCATCAGTCCGGAGTTGTCGTCGGAAAGCCCGAGCTCGGCCGCGCTGCACATCATGCCGTTGGATTCGACGCCGCGCAGCTTCGACTTCTTGATCTTGAACTCGCCTTCCGGGGTGTTGAAAACCGTGCCTATGGTCGCCAGCGGAACCACGCATCCGGCGTCGCAATTCGGGGCGCCGCAGACGATCTGCAAAGTCTCCTTGCCGTCGAAGACCTGACACACCGACAGATGGTCGCTGTCGGGATGCGCCTTGCGCTCCACGATCTTCGCCGCGATCACCCCCGCGGGGACGCGCTGGGCGGATTCGACCGCTTCGACCTCGATACCCGACATCGTAAGCTTGTGGCACAAAGTGGCGTCGTCGCAGTCGAGAGCGACGTAGTCGCCGAGCCATTTTCTCGAGATATTCATGATCGGATCTTCTCCTTCAGAATTGTTCCAGGAACCGGAGGTCGTTTTCGTACAACAGCCGCAGATCCGGTATCCGGTAGCGCAGCATCGCCAGTCGTTCGATGCCCATGCCGAAAGCGTAACCGCTCCAGACTTCCGGGTCGTATCCGACGTTTTTCAGCACCGCCGGATCGACCATGCCGGCGCCGGCGATCTCGATGTAACCGGAATTCTTGCAGACGCTGCACCCCTTGCCGCCGCAGACCACGCAGCTGAAGTCGTATTCCACGCTCGGCTCGGTGAACGGGAAGAAGTGCGGACGCAGCCGGATGTTGACCTTTTCGCCGAACATCTCCCACGCGAAGTTCTGCAGCACGCTCTTCAGATCCGCCATCGACACGTTTTTGTCGATGCTCAACCCCTCGATCTGGTGGAAGTTCATGCCGTGGGTAGCATCCGGAGTGTCGCGGCGGAAGACCCGCCCCGGCGCGACGATGCGGATCGGCGGCTGGTGCGTTTCCATGACCCGGATCTGCACCGGACTCGTCTGCGAACGCAGTATCCGGCCGTCGGGGAAGTAGAAAGTATCCTGCGGGTCGCGCGACGGGTGATCGGCCGGGGTGTTCAGCGCGTCGAAGTTGTGGTAGACATCCTCGATCTCCGGCCCCTCCATCGGCGTGAAGCCCATGCGGCGGAAGATCCTGACGCACTCGTCCGCCATCTGGCTGATCGGATGCTTGTGACCGATGCGGCCGCGACGGCCGGAAAGCGTGACGTCCAAGGCCTCTTCGGCGGCGGTCGCCGCGGTCAGCCGCGTTTTGGCCGCTTCGAGCGCGGCCTCGATCTCGGTGCGCCCCGTGTTGAAAGCCGTACCGGTGGCGCGGCGCTCCTCGGGCGGCACTTCGCCCATGCGGCGCGACAACGCCGGGAAAAGCCCGTTCCGGCTCAAATATTCGATCCGCACCGCCTCGGCTTCCGCCGGCGACGCGGCGCGATCCAGCGCGGCCTTTGCCGCGGCGACCGCCCTTTCGATCTCTGCAATGATGCTGTTCATCCCGGATGATCCCGTATTTCCGGGGGTTGCGCGCGCGCGTAAAAAAACCGGCGGGCGCGCCCGCCCCCACTGTAATATTTCAAGGCCTCCGCCTATGCGGAAGCCGCTCGAACCCATCTCCGAATCGGCCGTAACGCTCCGGCCTAAAAGCGAAAAGCAGCTTGAATTTGGCGAATACTCACCAAATCAAGCTGCCCGTTGTTTCCGCACGTCAAGTTCAGCGGGTGACCTTTTCGACCAGCGCCTTGAACTCCGCGGGCTCCCTGACCGCCAGATCGGCGAGGACCTTGCGGTTCAACTCGATATTGGCTTTCTTCAGAGCGCTCATAAACTGGCTGTAGTTCACGTTCAGCGCGCGGCACGCCGCGTTGATGCGGACGATCCACAGACCGCGATACTGCTGCTTTTTCTGCTTGCGCCCCTCATAGGAGTGGACCAGCGCCTTGTCCACCGCGTCGTAGGCGACCCGGAGGTTCTTGCTGCTGTTGCCGTAGAAACCTTTCGCCCGGTCGAGGACCTGCTTGCGGCGACGGCGGGAAGGAACTGCATAAGTGCTTCTCATGATCTATACTCCTTTCCCCGCTTACAGACCGTACGGCAGAGCCGCCTTGATCCGGCTTTTCTCGGCATGGGACACCGCTCCGTCCTGACGCAGACGACGCTTGCGCTTCGCATTCTTGGAGGATTTCAGGTGACGCGCGCCCGCCTTGTGATGGCGGAACTTGCCGGTCCCCGTCTCTTTGAGACGCTTCGCGGCGCACTTTCTGGTTTTGAGCTTCGGCATTGTTATTTTCCTTTCCTTTGTGCCGAGCCGGTCAATGCTCCACCGGCTGCGGACGTTCAAACGCCCCCCTTTATTTCGGGGCGAAATTGACCGAAATATTCCGACCGAGCAGTTTCGGCTGCCCGTCGGCGTCGGCGTACGGCGCCAACTCTCCCATCACTTTGCGTATCACGTCGAAGGCGATGTCCTGATGCGCCATTTCGCGGCCGCGCATCGCCAACGTGATCTTGAGCCGATACTTCTTTTCGAGGAAGTCCAGCGCGTGTTTGATCTTCGTCTCGTAGTCGTGCTGGTCGATGTTGACCCGGAACTTGACTTCCTTGACTTTCTGGGCCGCCGTGTTCTTCCGCTGCTGCTTCAAATTCTTCTTCTGCTCGTAACGGAGCTTGCCGAAGTTCATTATCCGCACCACCGGAGGCGTCGAACGGTCGGAAACGAGAACGAGGTCCTGCCCCGCCTCCTGCGCAAGTTCGCGAGCCCTCGCGTAGCTGACCACGCCGAGCTGATCGCCCTCCAGACCGATAAGCCGGACTTCGGTGAAAGTCACGGTACGGTCGTTCGCTTTCAAAAGCTTTGCGATGGAAGTACCCTCCATTGTTGCCGTTCGCCGCCGCCGGAACCCCTCCGGCGCGATACGGCGGAACAGCCGTTTTTCACGCACGAACCGGCGTCTCCGGGGCCCCCGAAGACACCGACTGTCGTTTAATATACTGCTAAATCACCTTGTTGTCAACCTCATCGCGCATTTTTTCGATGAGGTCCGCGATCGTCATGGCGCCGAGTTCGCCCTCCCTCCGCGTCCGGACGGCGACCGAATCCGCCGCCGCTTCGCGTTCGCCGACGACCAGCAGGTACGGAATGCGCTCCTGCCGCGCCAGACGGATCTTCGCGCCGAGGCTCGCCGCCTGCGTATCCACGCCGACCCGGAAGCCCTGCTTGCGCAGCTCGGATTGGAAACGCTTCGCCGCGTCGAGCTGGCCGTCGCTCACCGGCAAGAGCCGCGCCTGTTCCGGCGCGAGCCACAGCGGGAACGCCCCCGCGTAGTGCTCGACCAGAATGCCGAAGAAACGCTCCAGACTGCCGAGGAGAGCGCGGTGCACCATGTACGGACGGTGCTTTTTGCCGTCCTCGCCGATGTAGCTCATGTCGAAGCGCTCGGGCAGATTGAAGTCGAACTGGATGGTCGTCGTCTGCCACTCGCGGCCGATGGCGTCCTTGATCTTGAGGTCGATCTTCGGCCCGTAGAAGGCGCCGCCGCCCTCGTCGACTTCGCA
>Ga0310690_10011562_pt1 | contig 10882 bp, 9 predicted proteins | sample AusTroGonzalo_MG_2_FD_207661 | JGI IMG/M metagenome (GOLD analysis project Ga0310690, IMG submission 207661) | Bovine rumen microbial communities from tropical cattle in Woodstock, Queensland, Australia - Gonzalo_04 (v2) (version 2) | ecosystem: Host-associated > Mammals > Digestive system >...
GTATCAGGACTTTTTCAAATTCCCCCAATCTCCTGAATTTCAAGAATATCAACGAAAAAAGCAACATCAAGAAAAGGATTATCACGCTCAGAAAAAATGGGTAGAGATTTATTATTCTTATGATAAAGAAATTCTCAGTGGAACAATACAAATGCTTCAAAGTATAGGTATCGGATCTCTTTTAGCCTCAGTTGGGACTATAGCTATTACATCACATTCACCTTTTGCACCCGCTATGGCAGCGCTGTGTTATTTGGGGGCAATGTATAGTTTCCACACCGGACATCTTGAACATGCGGCATTAAAGGATATACCCAAATCTAAAGAAAGAGCCAAAATGATTTTGGAAGATTGGTACAAACCGGATCCTTTGGCCCGTTATGACCGTTCTCTTCTAAATGATAATTTACAATTATTGAATAAGAAAAAAACAACCCAAATTCGACAAAATAAAAAACGTGAATTGGTTGCACAATATAGATTAAATCATCCCAAGGACCAAAGTAATTGTCATTGCTAATATTTCTGGGATTCGTATTTGGTGCACCCAAAGAACTGCACAAAGACGTGAATTATTTTTTCGCACAAAGCCATGAGGCAAATTGAAAACAAGCCCACCCCGTTAAACGGCGTTTAAAATTTAGGCAAAATTGTGCTCCAAAAGAAAGAGATCAAATCCGACACGTTTTATCCACACCTAAAAGAACTTTTTACATGCTTTTTAACTCATACACACATTGAGTAAATTGTAAAGGACTGGCATATTTCAAAGCATCTTCTCTACCCTGCTGGACACGTTCTTGTTTCAGTTTTTTCATTGCCTGCGGGCACCAATCGGCACAATTTTCTTTAGTGATTTTAGAGCATTTTTCCCTACAAAAAACCGGGATATAACTTTCACCTCGCGCAGCTTCTAAATAGCCAAAGCAATATGGTTTGCTCTGTACCAATTTTTCTGAATTATCTTTCAGCGTCGCCAAAAAAGAGTAAATCAAATCATAGCATTTTGTTTTCTCTGATTTTGGTGTTGACAAGGCTTGCTTTTGCCCTTTTTTGAACAGATTAGTTTTCAAAATATCATACAAACCTACCGATTGAAGCAGAGAATCATGTTGTTTGATCTCAAGTGCCGATTTTGTTCCATGATAGACCCCATAACACCATTCGATTTGATCTTTCTCACTTAACTTATTGAAAGCAAAAGATTTTTTTGTTTCAAGTGAAAAGAGAAGAGAAAAGCCAAAACAAAGAATTAATATTTTTTTATACATTTATCCTCCTATTCGAAATCTTCCGGCAAACAACAGTATAATTTTCCGGTTGCTATATCTGTATTACAGAAATAATCGGTGCTGAGACAGCATGTATCCCCGCATACAGTTCCGCCGCAACAGGTGCCTGTAGAAGGAATATACACGGTTGAACCTGACGGGCAACAAACCTTAACATTCCCATATGTTATAGCCGTATTCCCGTCGGCACAACACATAGTAGAGCCTATACTAGCCGGATTCCTCAAAAGTCCCAAACTGCCGCAACAACCGTTTGTCACCTTTTGACCAACTGCACAGCACTTCCCATCCTTGGATGCCCAGCTCGCACCCTCCGGACAACAATGGCCGTTACTTACCTCTTCACCAACTGCACAGCACACTTTCGTCTGCGGGTTACAGTGCGCTCCTTTAGCACAACAAACCAAATTACACAGTTCTCTCCCATCCGGACAACACCCCGTTGCCGGGCCACAACAAGTACATGTTTCTTTGATCAATTTTTCATCTTCACCACACGTTTTGGTACAACATAATTGTTGCCCGCCTTCCGTATATATATCATCATCTGAGCAACAAACACCATCATCCGTTAATGTATAACCTGATTTAGCCACCTTTATATAATCCGTCAAAGAACTGCAATAGTAACAGTCTGTATCACGCCATACTCCGTTCATAGTCGCCGTTTCATTCTCACACTTTCCGCAATCACCGATCGCTACCCCATCATTATACGTTGCACCACCAAATGTACACTGTTTCGACAGATCCGGACATAATGCTTCATCAAACTTCCGTTCGCCATTCACACAACATTTACCCTCTGAATCCTTATCCGAACTTGTCACAGGATCCAGTGCATATGTGCTCGTATTACACGTATGACAATCCGTCACCTTTGTATTATCTACTTCACCGCTTCCGTTGTTGCACTTCCCGCAATCACCAATCGTTGCCCCGTTGTTATACGTCGTCGATCCAATCTTACATTGTGTCGATGGATCCGGACATAGTGTTTCATCAAACTTCCGTTCGCCATTCACACAACATTTACCCTCTGAATCCTTATCCGAACTTGTCACAGGATCCAGTGCATATGTGCTCGTATTACACGTATGACAATCCGTCACCTTTGTATTATCTACTTCACCGCTTCCGTTGTTGCACTTCCCGCAATCACCAATCGCATTTCCACTCGCATATGTCTCTCCCTTATATGTACAACTCTTCGGACAGTATGTCGCGCTCTCTGCCATCTCTCCGTCCACACAGCATTCACCATTCGAAGCATTTGATCCGTTAGCCTTATTCCGCTCCCCACCGGTCCCGTTACATTCTTGACACGGTTTACCGCTGATCGGTGTACCTGCCGCCTTGTTCGCTACAGCACCATTTTGGCATTCTTTACAAACTTCACCACTAATCGCTGTCCCGTTCGCTTTGTTTTTTGTATTACCATTTCCATCACAAAGCTTGCATACATTACCCGCTATTTCCGTATTGTCTGCCTTATTCGTTTTGTTGTAATCCGTCGTACTGTCACAATAATCACAATCATGATCAAAACTGTAATCTTCAATACTCCCATTCACACATCTGGCGCAATCACCGATCGTTGCCCCGCTGTTATACGTCGCCGATCCAATCTTACATTGTATCGATGGATCCGGACATAGTGTTTCATCAAACTTCCGTTCGCCATTCACACAACATTTCCCATAGGCATCAGCCGTCGAATCCGTAATCGGACTCAATGTTCCGTCATTGTTGCAAGTCTTACAGTCCGGAACCACATATCCCGGCTTATCAATAATACCTCCATTATGACATTGTTTACAGGTCCCGATATCCGCTCCATCATCGTAAAAGACACTTCCAACCTGGCAGGACTCGCCACCTCCGCAATCGACATTGCTATGACACTGATCCGCAGGACACGAATCCGGACAACAATCCTCCTGCTTACACTCACCACCAACACATCGACTGTATCTGATCGAATCTATACACGCTCCAGCCGAACATCCGCAGATACAGTTCATCCCAGCACATGGATCCACCGGATCCGAATCATGGTAATGCCCTACTATTGTTAAATCAAACCGTGCAATATTCCCTTCATCTAAACAATTTGCTGCTTCCTGTACCTCATCATTAATTGTCATTGGTGCTTCCGTCCGACGCTTTAATAATTGACATACCTCTTTGGATATCCCTGATACCTTTAACACAGGATTATGGCCGACTCGTTCTTCCACCTCCGTCGGATAAATATCATAAATAATATCACTAAAACTCCGTATAACCTGCTTTGTCTTCTTAAGATCCCGATGAAGATTCCGTCGATCTACCGCCATTAAACGTGTCTGAGCCCCAGACACAATTGCATTCGCCTTCGTATAATTTAGCGCATACACAAACCCCCATATACATCCTAATGTGATAACAAAAAGAAGCACTACAACTCCTAACATCTCCGTCATACTTCGACCCGATTCGGGGTGACTTGAACTCTGTTTCTCGTTTTCTTGCGGCCATAGGGTCATTGTATAGATCCTTTCAAAAGATAGGTGGTATTACTTTTTACTTCTTTTATTTTCTATCATAAATAATCAAGCTTTTCAATATTTTTTTTATCGTAGTGATAAAAATGCCTGCCAAAGATGGTTTTAACGCAATAGATTTATCCGTCAGCATCACCTGCGCCACTATTAAGGATCCAACAATATCAGCAGTCGTTTTATTTTTAATAATTTTATTCATCACGGATTGTATCTTTTTTTATCAGACATAATCTTTCCTTTCATTAAACAAGATTCTGTCCTAGGAAAAATGCAAAAATTTCAGATAATTTTATGGATGAAATCCAGACCCAAAAATGTTGCACCCGTGTTGCACCGAGATAAAAAAAGGATTTCAGAAACCTCTGAAACCCTTGATTTTATTGGTCGGAACGACTGGATTTGAACCAGCGACCCCTACGTCCCGAACGTAGTGCTCTACCAGGCTGAGCCACGTTCCGACAACATGTCGTCCCTTTTACACCATTTTACGTTAAATGTCAAGCCTTATTTTCGGGCCGCGCCTATTCGGCGTTTTGGGTTACAACATAGGTCCGGGGATAAACACTTCCCTCCGGCGCTCTTGGTGGAGACATTCTACCACATGCCACCAAAAGCAGACAAATCCCCATCAAAGTCAAAATGATCTTACTTGGCATCAGCCGCAACCTGCATTTTCACGATAATGTCCGGATTAGCCACTGCCCCGTTATTGGCAGATGTACCGGCTTTAATCATATCCACATATTCCATACCCGAAGTAACCTTTCCAAAAGCTGTATATTGACCGTCCAAGAACCGGGCATCATCAAAGCAAATAAAGAATTGGCTGTCCGCACTGTTCGGATCCATGGCCCGTGCCATAGAAACCGTTCCCCTCACATGGGGTGTTTTGTTAAATTCGGCTTTTAATTTCTTACCGGATCCGCCCATACCCGTTCCCGTCGGATCCCCGGTCTGGGCCATAAAGCCCGGAATGACACGGTGGAATTTTACACCGTCATAAAAGCCCTGACGGGTCAATTCTTTAATCCTGGCCACATGGTTCGGCGCTACCGTCGGATCCAATTCAATCACAACACGCCCGTAATCCAAATCTAAATAAAGTGTATTTTCTGCATCCATAGCATATCCCTTTCCTGTTGTTAAAAATAAAGTTAAAATCAAAGCGACAATTTTTTTCATTTTTTTACCTCCTGAGTAACAGATGATTGACCATTGACGGTCTGCGTATTCATCGGTTGGCGAAGCCCTAAAACTAAGCCGATCAAAAGCCCCACAACCAATAACCAAAAGATATTCATTTTTGTTTTTCGGATACCGAATTTTTGTTTCATGTTCTTTCCCGCCCTTTCATTTGATAATTTCGAACTTTAAAAACAGACTTCTTAATTAAAGGGTATAACACTTTTGCCAACCCGTCAATCATTTCTTCATTCTTTTTTTTGCCTATTTTCCTAAGCAACAACTCATGGTATCCCAATTCATCCATAAAGGCGTGAAGCATTTCATGTGTAAATGTCCATTTAAAATTCTGTTCGGACAAATGATTGGTGTTATAAATTGTTTTGTGTTCAAAATCCGTAATACCCCAGCTTCTGCCCCACCTGTCAGACAATCGAGGAGATGTTTTAGGAACGACATATACCGTCCAATCGTTATTCCCTAACCGAGTCTTTTGATGCGGATACGCATCATCTTTGTAACGACTTTTTTTTAATTGCCGTCGCGAACTATTTCCCATGTTTCACTTTCTTTCGTTTTAATTTCTTCCGCCCGCCGACAGATTTCTTTTTCATCCGACAGGCTTTGCAATGGCAAGGCGTATGCGATTGCAAATGCTGTTCATGTTCGGCATGCTGACACCGATCACAATTTTCGTGGTGACGATAGACCTTCGCCTCCAACCACTTCCTTGTTCTTTTAAACAACAACAGCGGACACAATAAAATCAAAAGACTCGCACAAAATGGGCACGGACACATTATTTTTTCTCCCTTTTCTGTTTTTCTTTTTCCGAAAATAAGTGAATGCTATAAACCGGAACCAAGAAATTAAAAAGCATTAGGGCCAAAAAGGGGCTACCAAAAAAACATATATCAATCACAATCAATATACCTAGTGAAACTCCATACAGCCCTAAAGCAATTGATGATTTTATAGCTTCTTTTTTAACTTTTTTATCTTTACTTCTCGTTTCCTTAATAATTTGACAAATATCCCAAATGTCATAGAACAGGCAGAAAACATAAACAAAAATAAAGCCCAACGGAATAACCCCCGGTATTGTCTTTACCGCAGCGGTAATAATAAAACACCATAATATAAGGGCTAAAATTTTGCTTTTCAGTTTCCTATAACACCACCGGATCGGAATACCAAGCAAATAAAAAAACATAATTACAATCGGTATAAAGGCCAAGAATAAAGTAACCACATACTTATACACAAAATTGGTAATCCGATTACCCGGTGTATCTAAAACACACCCTGCCCAGTCCGGAGCCGGCATGGGCGAGGATAAATGCATCCTGTTCGGACAAACTTCTTCACACGGTCCGTTCACAGAATATAAATCCTTGTCCTCGTCACAAGAATAGCATTTTCCATCCCAATCGGCCAACGGCCGATCCGCGGGACAGTTGGCATCCGGCATTCCCGCCATTACCGCGCAGGAAACAAACAGCAAAACCGCAAACAGCAGTTTCCTCATTCAACCTCCGTTTTTTCAACCGTTTCTGCAGAAACAGCCTCTTCCGATTGGACGGTTTCTTCTGCTTGGGTATCTTCTTCCTCTTCAATATCGGTAATACAGGTTGCCGATACCACCTTTTCATCCTTACCCAAGCGGAACAGGATCACACCCATCGTGGATCGACCGGCAATCCGGATATCATCGGTCCGCATCCGAATGAGCTGTCCGCCGTCTGTCACCAGCATGATATGCGACCCCGCCGGCACCGGCATTGAGGCTACAACATCCGCCGCCCGTTTTCCTTCGTCGGTTTTGATATTCGTAACGCCCTGCGTCCCGCGTGACGTAATCCGATATTCATAAGCACTGGACCGTTTTCCGTATCCCGCCGAAGTCAGGGTTAAAATAAACTCTTCATCGGCAGCCATTTTTTCAAATTCTTCCGGTGTTAAGACCGTATTGGTTGTGGATTCGACCTCCACTTCCTCTTCCTCGGCTCCCAAAGCCCGCCGTCTTGCCGCCGCTTCTTTCAAGTAAGCATCCCGCTTATCAATATCGGCTTTGGCATGTTTGATGATTGACATTGAAATAACGGCATCTTTCGGCCCCAGTTTCATACCCCGAACACCGGTTGAAGCCCGCGATTCGAATACCCGCACATCAGATACGGGGAACCGCACGCATTTCCCATTCTTGGCTGCCAACAGGACATCATCTTCATCCGTACAAATACTGACACCGATCAACTTATCGCCTTCATCCAATTTCATGGCGATTTTACCGTTTTGGTTCACACGCCAAAAGTCAGATAACCGATTCCGCCGCACACCACCGCTGGCGGTTGCAAACATAACGGTCAGGTTCTGACACTCTTCTTCCGTTTCCGGCAATGTCAAAATGGTAGAAATCGTCTCCCCCTGTTCCAACGGCAACAGGTTAATCATGGCCTTACCCAATGATTGCGGCGTTCCCTCCGGCAACCGGTAGGTTTTCATCTTATAAACAATTCCCCGGCTTGAGAAGAATAATAGCGGACTGTGTGTGCAGGCCACAAACAAGTTTGCCACCGAATCTTCCTCACGCGTGCTCATACCGGCGCGTCCCTTACCGCCACGATTTTGTGCCCGATAGGTGTTAAGGGCTACTCGCTTGATATAGCCCGTATTTGTCACGGTCACAACCATATTCTCGCGCGGAATTAAATCTTCCATATCCTGTTCAAATTCGGCATCTTCAATGGTTGTCCGCCGTTCATCGGGGTATTGAGCCTTTAAGGTTTCAAATTCTTCTTTGATGATGGCTCTGATTTTATCCCGACTGGACAAGGTCGCCAAATATCCTTTAATCAGGCCCGCCAATTCTCCGACTTCCTCATGGATTTTATCACGTTCCAAACCTGTCAAACGGTTCAACTTTAAATCCAAAATAGCCTTAGATTGCGCTTCAGATAACATATAGACGCCGTTTTCCACCTTACGATCCGGCTCATCTATTAACTGTATTAGAGCCTCCACATCTTGCGCTTCCCAACGTGTTTCCATCAAACGCTGTTTGGCTGTTTGCGGATCCGGCGCCGTTTTAATCATCTCAATCACTTTATCCAAATTCGCAACCGCAATGGCAAGCCCCACCAATACATGAGCTCTGTCCCGCGCTTTGTTCAACTCAAACACCGTCCGCCGCCGGACCACTTCCTCGCGAAAAGCCACAAACGCATCAATCATTTGTTTCAGGGTCATCAGCTCCGGTCGCCCGTTGTTCAGGGCCAACATATTCATACCGAAACTGGTTTGCAGCGGCGTATATTTATAAAGTTGATTTAGAACCACTTCCGGGAATGCATCCCTTTTAAGTTCTATCACAACCCGAACCCCTTGCCGATCTGATTCATCACGTAGATCCGAAATACCGTCAATGATTTTATCCTTAACCAATTGGGCAATTTTGATAATCATTTCGGCTTTATTGACCTGATAGGGAATTTCGGACACAATAATAGCCATTTTGTCCTTTTTGATTTCCTCAATCGTACACCGACCCCGCATAATTACGGACCCGCGTCCAGTTGTATAGGCAGACCTGGCCCCGCCGCGCCCCAAAATTACACCACCCGTCGGAAAATCCGGTGCCGGCACATAGGCCATCAATTCTTCATTGGTAATATCCGGTTTGTCTAAAGTCGCGATACAGGCCGACAACACCTCTCCCATATTATGTGGAGGAATATTGGTTGCCATACCGACGGCAATACCGCCCGATCCGTTCACCAACAGGTTCGGAAACTTTGCCGGCAGAACGTCGGGTTCCTGACATGTTTCATCATAGTTTGGCCGAAAATCTACCGTATCCCGATCAATATCTTCCAAAAGCCAATGAGCCGTTTGTGCTAACCTGGCTTCCGTATATCGCATGGCAGCCGCTTTATCACCATCCATAGAACCGAAATTACCCTGCGAATCAATCAAAGGCACCCGCATGGAAAAGGTTTGTGCCATCCGCACCATAGCTTCATAAATAGAACTGTCACCGTGCGGGTGATATTTACCCATCACATCACCGACGATACGAGCCGATTTACGGAAAGGTTTATTATAATCATACCCGTTTTCGTTCATGGAAAACAGAATGCGCCGATGCACCGGTTTTAATCCGTCACGCACATCCGGAAGTGCACGTGAAACAATCACGCTCATCGCATAGTCCAAATAAGACTTACGCATTTCTTCTTCAATTGCCGTCGGCATAACATCTACAACACCTGTCTTAATAGCGGTCTCATTCATTTCTGTCATAATTTTATCCTTCGTTTTTCGTAAAAATTAACATATGGGTTCAGCCTAGCATTTTTTTGTTCCTCACGCAAGAAAAAAATGGTTTTTTTTAAAAAAAATATTCCCTTTATAAGACCATCATTTCCCACTTCAAAAGTCAGAAGAAAAACAAAAACATTGACAAAATATTGTTTTATGGTAAAATAAAGGAATAAACAAGGAGGTTTTCGCCATGAATTATACATATGCATTAACAGGTTCTCCAAAGCCCAAACCGGTTCCGGCCGCAGCCAAAAAGAAGGGCAAAAGGAAAAGTCCTGTTCCTACTTTACGGGAATGGCAAAAGCTTAACTTTGAACACATGGCTTTAGTCTCCTTAAAAAACAAAAATCGCCATCCCGACGTTATTGAAAAATTACAGAAACACATTGATGCATTGGAAGAAAAAAGAAAACAGGGACGCCGAACTATAGGTGTATACATCACTTACGGTATGCAATCCGTCTCTTTTTTCCTTCAATATCCGCAATACATCCCCATTATGAAAAAAGAAATTTGGAATCGTCAAACAACCCGCCGGATAGCTTTGGAAAGGGGTGAGAAAGGCATTTTGACTCAGGATTTAGACAATCCCGTCTTATCCGACCATTGTCAGAGATATGCCAATCTCATTTTTTCAAAAGGCAATTCTTCCGAAGGTGATAACACTTGGGATTACTCATATTTTCATATTCGGAATAGCTATATTGAAACCATGGGACGCGCTGCCCGTGCCGCCGAATATGCGTTGGGATTAGAAAAAATGTTTGAAGAGGAACGTCGTCAAGCCTTCATTGATATTCAAAAACCAAAAGAACCTCAAACAACCGAAGCCAAACTGGTTTCAAGATCCGCTTTCCGCGAAGCACCCATTCCGCAGGTTATTGACCATTGGTCTGAACCCCGTCCGTCTGAGGAACAGGTCAATGAAGACCTATACAACCATTGTGACGATAATGTTCCGGGGATGGAAGATAAACCGGAGCCGTTTCCCGAAACGCCCAAGGCAACCAAAACCGCCACAGTTGATCCTAAACCTGTTCGCGTTGCCTCACAACCGGTTTATGTTCAAAGCGATTTCCTGCATATTTTGGAAAACCAAAAGAACTGATTTCTTATCACTTTAAACAATAAAGCATCCCTTTGGGACGGCTAGATATAAGTCCAACCTTTCTGTCTTTTTGATTTAGAAATACATATCTATAACTGTATGTTTTCTATTTCAAGACCTTTTTATCATACATCAGATCCATTTAAATATAATGGCCTCCCAGTATTATTATGTCAAAAAACTTAATTTCGTTCTGGGATTGAACCTTTATGTTATATTAAAAACAGTAAAAACTAAAAATGAAGAAAATGTTATTTTATTCATATATCAAGGCTTATCGCCATTTTTTTATTACAAATAAAAAATTAAAAAACTATGTTGATTTTATTGTTGATTTATGTTAAGACGCGAAAGAGTTTCTTTCCAAGAAAGAAGATTTATTATAAAAAAAATTAAAGGATGAAATATGAATAAGTGTTCAAAAAGTTTCT
>Ga0310690_10011563_pt1 | contig 10882 bp, 15 predicted proteins | sample AusTroGonzalo_MG_2_FD_207661 | JGI IMG/M metagenome (GOLD analysis project Ga0310690, IMG submission 207661) | Bovine rumen microbial communities from tropical cattle in Woodstock, Queensland, Australia - Gonzalo_04 (v2) (version 2) | ecosystem: Host-associated > Mammals > Digestive system >...
TTAGTCTAGTAAGTGTACTATAAACTTTTGTGCTTCAGTTCAGTATTTTTCTTCTATAAACTCCTTCATGCTTTTATTTCAATCTTCATCATATCATTTTTCAATCAGTAATTCTTCAAATTTGATTATATCGAAAATCAAATCTCCAGTAGGCCATATGCCACAATAGTTATTCAGATTTCTTCAGAAGATTTTGTAAAATTTTTCTCAATCTTGCATGTATTCAGTTTTTTTCATGATTGTATAAGGTTAAATAATAAAGAGAAATGATAGGTAGTACCGTATCATAAAATCAAATCAGATTTGTTTTTGTTTTTGTTTGAATAATTGTTTATGTTTTTATCATCTCTTATTTTATTCTTCATCATCATCAAAATTCAGATTTCTTTCCCTCATGTAATCTTCAGCAATTTCACTCATATCTCCACACTCTCCCATACTGATTCATCTGTCTATTGTTTTTTCATAATATTCACAAACGGCCATGTATACCTCATCTTTGTTTACAAAAGTATATCAGTCCATATATTCATAAAATTGTTTATAGTCGGCGTCGACTAGCATATCAGCATATTTTTTTCTATCTTCTTCTGTACTGTCTGTTAAAAAGTCAAATAGGTTAAAAAATTTGTCGTCTTCTTCAATGATATTTTGAAGCATTGTACCTAGTGTTTTTACGTCTCCAGTAGTTTCTCAATGGTAGATTTTTTCAAATTTTTTCATGATTGTAATTGGTTAAGGGTTAAATAATTTTCGCAATACTCATAAGCTCATTATAGGCTTTTAGCAATTCTTCATCAGATTTTGCTTCTCGACTGGCTTTTGCTTCCTTCATCAATCTTTTAAATTCAGAAGGTTCACAGAAGATTTTGAAGGCTTTATTTGGAGTCAATAAAAAGTCAATCATTTCTTTTCTAGTAGGTTTCATGATTTATAGGTTATTAAAGGTTAAAAATCATCATCTTGTGATGAAAGGTGAAGGTCAATCCAAAGTTCTTGGCCGTTAATACTCCAATATCAGACTCAATCTCAATCTCGTTTCATATCTTCAAATTTTCATCAGTTCGTACTTAGGTGTATTCATCTCCATTTTGCTTTTGGGTATTTTTCCTTGTACTTTTCTAAAGTTTCAGCCATTCGGTGTAAATGTTCGATAGCTTGGTCGATTGTTAAATTGTTCATGATTTTATAAAATAGTAAATAAAAGGTTATTTTTTGTTTATGTTTCAGATTTATGTTATTTTTTGTTAAAAGTCTTCTTCATCTTCATCTCGTCCATTGATTTCCATGTTATAATCTTCTAGGTAGTCTCTAGCAATTTGCTGTGCTTCGAATCCAGTTTTTGCAAGGCTTCTAGGGATTGCAATGAGTCCAACATTACGGCTTCTATCAAATTCATAATATCAAATATTTTGTCTATCTATAACTAGTGAAAAACTGATTGCTGAATGGTCGAAAAAGTCCAGTTCATAAGTATAATATTTCTTGTCTAGTTTTTCATAACCCTTCAATGCTTCATCTTCTTCATAATAGATTCATCTCCAGTCAATATCTAAATCATGTCTGAAATTGTAGTATCTATGTGGCTTTACGTCGATTTTGATTGTTTCCATGATTATAAAAGTTTTAAAAGCTAAAAGTCAGATTTTATTTTATTGTGTTTTTGAGGGCTTCAAGCTCTAAATAAGTTATAAACAGGATTTTTGTTTTTTCTATTCTCCTGTTGATTTTTAAAATCCTTAAAATCCTCTTATTCATGAGTAAAAGTTTTAAAAGTTAAAAGTTAGTTAAGAATTGATAAATTTCTTCGGCTTTTTGTTCTAAAATTGCTTTTTTCTCATCTAGTCCATAAACACCAGTTTTTTCTGTTGGTCGGCTTATAGTGTGAAATTCTCACAAAAAGCAATAATTCAAAATACATACTCAATCAGTACGTATCATCAGTCATGCATATGGTAAATCCTTATATCGATTTCCATTTTCAAGCTGATTTCGGTTCATTGGTTCAAAATTCATGATTCATAAAATTAAGGGTTAAAAGTCAGATTTTTGTTTGATTTTGTTAATTTCTAGGAGTTCATCAGTAGTTCTCCATAGTCTCGATTGCTTTTTTGAGTTCATCTATTGAAGGCTTCATTGCTTCATATTGACTCCATGAGATAACGTTTAACAGATTATAACAAGCGTCTCTAAAGCTACTCTCATAATCATAACGCTGTCGTGGTCTATTGATTCGGTAGTAATAACCGAAAGTAATAGGCTTCCAGTCTCATTTATAAAAAAGCTCTGATTTTTCAGTCGTTCTGTATCTAGTACGACTCCATGAGTTTACTATTGTAAACTCTCCGACGTGTCGGATTGATTCAGTTTTTCCCATGATTGCAAAAAACATGATATAAAAAAAGGCCATAAAAAGCCGATTTTTACGGATTGGTATTTAGTTTCTAGTTTATGTTTTTATGCAAAATTGACTCGTTCTCTAGTATAACTTACTAGGATTGACTCCTGATTGAGTGCTTTTTTCAATGTTTTTGTGAATTTGTTTACAATATCATCATTTCTAGCGTCTGTTTTTCGGTTTACGTTTACACTATATTCGACTCCAGTTTCTCAATTTTCATAGGTTCGAACTCCTTTATTCAGTTCTGATATAGTTCAGAATCATAACATTTTTGCAGTCAGATTTTCAATTATTTTTCTGATTTCTTCAGTTGATAACTCTTGTTTTTTTGAATCCTTATCATTAAATCAGATTCAAAAATTGTAGTTGTAGTATAATTTTTCCATGATTATAACTTTTAAAGGTTAAAAATAAGATATAATCCAATCCGTAAAAATAGGCTTTTTACTCTCTCCGTAGCAGGATTCTCACCTTGCAAAATCTCCATAAATTAATATGAAGCGTCAGAATTTTGCGTTTCTGACTGTGGATTTTCACCACAGACGGCTTTCGATTATACTGTTAAGTACCAACTGCAATTCTAGGCGTTGAACTCGTCAGAGCGTCCGATTGCTTCAGATTTTTGTTAGTTTTTGTTAGTGTCTACCTACATAAACGCTAGTAAATTACTATTGCGTAGCGTTCACCGTGTCAGATAGTAAACTATGCAAGTAGTAGTAATGAGGTGAAATCCCAGTTGAGAACTAGTCTCATTTCATTTGTGGCTTGTTGCCTGGTTTCTGCTTCATTTCTACATATATCTTACAGAATCGATATATAAATGCAAGAGAAAGTATGAAAAAAAAGTTTCATGGCTTCAGAACTGGTGAGAAGTAATCAAAAAAGCGTCTAAAATCAACTATAAATTTTCAGCCGTGAATCTAAAAAATAACGTCGATTTTTAAACAATCCAAAAATAACTATAAAATAGTAGTTTATAATTCAGATTTTTTTTCTTCCTTTATACCTTCTAGCTTCATGATATAAACAACAACCAATATATTATGCAATCATTTATTTAGTCAATCCATGAAATATAATCCAATCCATGATATATCAAAAAATCCATAGTTTCTCAATTAAAATATAACTAAAAACAACGGATTTTTCTTGCATCGTGTGAGTATGTAAAGCAAAAACAAGCAAGAAGAACAACAAAAACATATAATTATACGTTTTTGATTTTCTATGCTTCTTATTTTCATTTTCAGTACGGTATGAACTGGCTTTTTGCGTTTACGTTTTCGGATTCCGTTTTTCAGTTCTATGCTTGCGTATGCGTGAACGTGTAAAAGTATATGCTGAACTAGTGAAACAGAAGAACCCCCACCCCCCAAATTGCGTGTGGGGGTATATATGTATAGATAGTCACTCGCTATTTTTTCCAAAATTCACTGTGACACAAAATGTCACAAATTCACTTGCAAATTATATTTTTTTGGGTATAAACACTGTGACGAAATATGTCACGTTTTAGCTTATAAATTAGTAAAATGCAGTTTGCTACGCAGAGAGAAGTTTTAGAATATTTGGGGAAGAATCCAGACGACAGGAATTTGATTCAGAGGCTAAGGAAGAAGGGGGAGTTATATAAGGAGGATTGAATGTACCATCTTATTACGAACAAGCAGAGTCTTATAGAAGAGAATAGGGAGTTAAAGTTGAGAGTACAGGAATTAGAGAGAGCGTCTCATATGGATGAGTTTGAGAGAAAAGAGATGGTTAAATTAATGAAAGAGAATATGGAATTTAAGAAAAGGCAAAAAGAAGAGGAAATAAATTCTGAATATGAACAGAGGAAGTATGAGGAACTACTGGCAGATAGGAGATTCAGATTAGAGAAGGCGTTTCAGTGGATAAAGGTTCATGTCAAATGAGCTAATTGGGATGAATTTTACGAATGGGTAATGAGTGATGAGGAATAGCTTTTATAATTTAATTATATTAGAATGAAATTTATAGTAGATAGAGCATCAGATTCATGGAAGGTTGAACCTACTGAGGTAGAGATGAATACGTTAGAAGAGTTAATAGACTTTATTAAAGAAAACGGGGAAATAATTCTGAAAGAAGAGGAGGAAAGGGTTGAGAAATATGTTGGGGATAGATTATCATGTAATAGATATTATGAATGGGAGAAGACATGAAGGATGTGTTTAACTATATATGATGATTATGTAGAGTAAGTTTAAAAAAGTCTTGCAATTTAGAAAAATAACAATAAGTCTGAATTGTCGTAAAGAAAGCTCTGTGATAGAGTCACTAATCTCTGTGATTTTATCATGGAGTTTTTCTTTTTATGAAGAAGACTAAGGAGAGCATTAGGATAAAATGGGAGAAGAAGTCTGAGCAGATGAGACTACAGGCTAATTATAGATATGAGATATTAAAGCAGAACAGGAAGAAGGATTGGGATAGGAAATGAGAGTATGAGTTATTAAAGATAGATAAGAAGAGGGATGCGTATATTAGGAGGATGGAGGAGAAGTATCATAGGAACATGATGAATGAGATAAGGGAGATGGATAACAAGCCACCTAGAGTATACAAATGAGCATGACCTAAGATAAAACCACTACAGTTTGCTATGCAGTTAGCACAGGAGAATGCGAAGTTAAGGGACACAGATGAGGATGGTAAAGGTAGATGTATATCATGTGACATATTATGTTCATGGGAATGATTAGCATGATGACATAGATATTCTAGGAGGTTTAATAATATATGTTTAGAGCCAGAGAATATCAATGCACAGTGCCATAACTGTAATCTGATTACTTGACCTTTATGAAATCCAGCATTAAAGTTAAAGACAAATGAGAAATATAGTGAAAATATGGATAAGAAATGGGGGGAGTGAACTAGTGAGAGGTTAAGATTACTTACTAGGGACTTTGCCATGTGAAAGGGGAAGCATTATGATTTAAAGAAGAAGATGCCACAACTAATTAATGAGAATGAGAAGCTATGGAAGAGTAAGAGTAAGGAGTTCTTGGCTAATCATAAACCTAAGAGGAAGTGGAGAGAGATATGGGAAGATTATGACAAGAGACACTAAAGTCTTTATTTTTCTTATTATAAAAAATGCAGAAATTCGTCTATCCTAGAGATTACCTAAAGATTAAAGGTAATATCAAGCAATGTTGGGGAGTGCATAAGGAACTCATGAAGAAGAGATGATTGCCTTATGTAGATTACAATGCCTTCTATGCGAGGTTAAAGAGGTGTAATTGGGATTTATACAGAGCCATTCACGTTCCACTAGATTATAAGAAATTGGAACGACATGAATATTTAAGGGTATGGTGCAGAACACAACGATTCAGATTTATATATTTATTTAAGTAATGGAAGGTAAAGAGATAACAGACAAATCAGAGCTATCTAAGGTTAAGACAGTCTATGAGATGATGCCTAGTAATATGGGAGAGAATCAAAGGAGTAGATGAAATGCTGCCAAGATAACGGAAGAGCATTTCAAGACCATAGAGGATTGTCTCAGACTAGATTTTACTATTAGAGAAGCGTGTGATGCTGCAGGTATAAGCGTATCCTCATACTATGCTTATTATAATAACGACCAAGATTTTGCTCTAAGAATGGACAGAGCTAAGAATTTTCCTAAGCAGATGGCTAGAACAGCAGTTATGAAGAGGATATGGCAGTGAGATGCTAAGACAGCACTCAGATACCTAGAGTTAAGAGATAAGAGCAGATACAACACAGTACCATGATTAACAGAGGAGTGAGAACTAGAATGAAATGAGTTACCTAAAGTTCAATTTATATCAGTTCCTAGTAATGAATGAGCAGACCAGTCAAACAGTGACTCTCAGACATCTATAAATGTAAGCTCTGTCTCTGATACATCTGCGACTTCCTCAGAGAATCAGACATGATGGGAGAATGAGGAAGAGGTGTTAAGGAGATTAAGCTAGTAGAATTTCAGCAATGGGTAGGGAAGAGGATACCACCAGAAGATTTAGAGGACTACAATAAGCCTTTTTCTACCAACAAGAACACGCTAAAAAGCAGGAGAAGAAGAGCCAATAGGCTTAAAGACAAGAAGGATTACGAATGATACCTTAGGAAGATGAGAGAGGATATGAGGAATAGACAATAATTATTTTTTATTTGCACCCCCACAGTATATTATGCCGAACGTAGAGATAAAACTGACAGAGAATCAGCAGAAAGCGTTTAACGTCTTATTAGACAATGAACATACGGCTGTTGGTTATGGATGATGAGCCTGATGATGAAAGACTTATCTATGAATCATCTGGTTATGGAGAATGTGTAATGAATATCCATGAGTCAGATATGCTCTAGTACGTGATACTATTAAGAATATCAAGCAGACTTCTGTTATTTCCTTAGAGAAATTCTATAGGGACTACAAAATACCAGAAGACATGAGAGGTAAACTTAATAATGTATCCAACATAATAACCTTTCCCAATGGTAGTCAGATACTATTAAGGGAGTGATGCTATTTACCACAAGACCCATTGTATAACAGATTCTGAAGCCTGGAACTTACATGAGCTTTCGTAGAAGAGAGTGCTGAATGTCCTTTGGAATGAATAGAGATACTCCAGACAAGAGTATGAAGATTCAAGAATGAGGAGTATGGAATATTAGGTAAGGTATTAGAGACATTTAACCCTAATCCATGACACGTTTATGAAAGGTATTACAAAGGGAAGCATAAGGACTGAAAACAAGCTATCTTTATTCCATCTCTAGTGTATTCCAACAATTTCATAGATAAGTGATATATTCAGAATCTAGAGAGAGCTAGTGAAAGGACTAAGAAGAGATTGTTATACTGACAGTGGGACTTTGATGATAACAACTGGTTATTATTCAAGCAATGAGATTTGGATAGACTAAAAGATAACGAATCTCATGGAGACCAATACTTTCTTATCTGTGATGTTGCCAGATTCTGAAAAGATACGACTAGAATATCTTTACGGAGATGAAATACATGGATAAGAGTATGGACTTATGCTAAAAGTAGTGTAGAAGATGTGAAGACATCTATAAAGCTGATTCAAAACCAGTTCGAGATTGAATCTAGGAACATAATTATAGATGCCGATTGAGTAGGATGATGAGTAGTGGACTGAATACCGTATTCTACAGGGTTTGTGAACAATGCAAAGCCTATAGAGACTGGTGCTAAGCAGAACTATGCTAATCTTAAATCACAATGTGCATTCCTACTACAAGAAAAGGTGCAGAAATGAGAAATTGCTATCAAATGGGAACATTTGGACTCACAGAAGGACTGGGAGATACTTACACAGGAGATGATGAACTGTTATATAGATGAGAAGAGTATAGATGGTAAGACGAGAATAGAGACTAAGGACAAGATGAAAGCCAGAATCTGAAGGAGTCCAGACTTATTAGACACAATGATTATGAGAATGTACCCATACTTAAAATATTTCGATGATGAAATCAGTAGTTATTTAACTTCAATCGCAAGGTAGATGGTAAAACTTACAGATGAGTTAAGACAGAAAATAATATGAGAGTACAGACATGGATTTGAAGCCAACAGGTCTAAGAACTCTCTTTTTCAGTCTCAGAAGGACATATATTCAACTAAAAGGAACGATGAGTTATTAAGGAGTCAGATTTTCTGGTCTTGTGCCAGAACAATGCAGGCTACATGTATAATTAACGAACCAGATGTTTCATGGGAAGACGAGAACGTATTATACCAGATGGAAGCTAGAAACTTCACAGACATGTTCAAGACTGACTATGTTAATGAGCATTGGGATTTCGACCGTTACATGTGACTAGAGGACATTGCTAAATATTGAAAGGCCGTCTTTCTTTTTAGTGGGTATGACAAGAAGAAGAATGTACCAGTTGTACAGAGAATAGACCCAAGGTTTGTTTATCCATACAATGATGGTTCACTTCTAGTTAAGGATTATCCATTCTTCTGATTTGACAGAGTTATTACTAGAAAACAGTTAGAGGAATTGCCAGTAAGTGCTAATAAGGACTTCAAGGAGATGATTCTGAACAACTACGATGTATATATTAACTGACTACAGACAGAGGATGCGTTCCTAAGAAGCATAGACACATGTTATAATTCAACTACAGGACATTACACAATCCATTACCACTATACTTATATATATGACGAGGACACAGGAGAGAACAAGTTACACTTAGTTCTTATGCTCTGTGACCAGATAATGGACATCTATGACGTTCCAGAGACAGATAATATTATACCTGTAGCAGTATATGGATTTGCATACGATGCACAGGATTGGTGGGGAACATCATTAGTAAATATTATAGAAGACGGACACAGAACAGAGCAATTACTCCTTAACCTATATAAGATTAAGGTTACTAGAGAGGCTATGGGAGGAAACATCTTCATAGACGAACAGGTATTCATGAATAATATTAATACTTTGAAGAATCAGAGTATTAAGAACAGATGGTTTCCTGTTAAGATGAGAGACCTCACTAAACCTATTTCATCTATGGTTTATGAATTACCACAGACTCAAATAAGTCAAGACTTATATAATAGTCTTGGTATGATTAAGAACAAAGCATTAGCAGAATCCTTTACTAATGCTACAGCACAATGATTAGGACTCTCTGGAAACAGTGACCCTAATACAGCAACAGCATCTAAGATTCAGAAGATTAATGCGAACATGATTACATCATTGCAGAATCAGATTCTTAGTTACTGAACAAAAGACTTCGCAGAGCTATATAGAGCTTTCATGTTATACTACTGGAGGAACTCTTCTAAGAAGGTAATCCGTAGGACAAATAACTGATTAAGCTGAACATATAAGAAGGTTAGTAAGAAGGACATAAAGGGAGACTTCTCAATCATGGTAGTAGACCCAATATTAAAGGACATCATCTACCAAGAGAAGAAGGCTGCATATATGGAACAGTATAACATGCTGGTTTCAGACCCTAAGACACCTCCATTCTTATTAAATAATATAAGGAGAGCAATCGCATACTATAACTGACTAGATGAGAGCGAAATCGATTCTATAACAGAGATGAGTATGGAGGATTACCAATGTAAGCAAGACGTGCTTCTACTCAATCAGAATGTTTCTATTTATATACCAGTCGACTGTAACGTACAGATGAGACTATGGTATTATAACAGAGCAGAGGACACTGATGCTAAATTAAGAGCAATCCAAGCACTTCAATACATGGTTAGTCAATGACTAGGTAATGAAGAGATGAATATGGCAGCACAGCCAAAGGTTACAGACTTCAAGAGTGCTGGAGAGAATAACAACCCATTAACTAATATAAATTATGACACTGTATGAAACTTAGATTCATGAACATGATTCGATGTTGGAAGCCATGCGGACAGATGAACAAGTTTGAACGTATGAGGAATGCAGAGCATAGACACAACTAATGGGATTGGTTAATTTATGACGCTAAGCGTTATTTACATTCTAATTTATAGAGATGCCAGCAAAAAAATGGACTAGTAAGAAAAAAACAACTAAAAAAGTTGCAGAAATTGAAGAAAAAACACCTGAAATTGAGGAAACAGTAGTTACTACCGTTGTCGAAAATGAAATAAGCGATGCAGAAATTGAAAGTGGAACAATCATTAACGCAGAAGAAGAAATTGGTCTGAAAAAGTCTGATTTGAAAGGTAAAAAAGAAAAAAGTCAAGTAATTTGAGACGTAGGATGAACAAAAGTCGAAAAACCTTTATGAAGAATAAAATTCGAGGCACAAGTTGCACCATATCCATTGTTCATGTTACCAGAAGAGTTAAGGAGATGGCTAGTTAGCAATGGATTGACTACTAATGTATACAAGGAGGACAAGGAATGGTTGGAGAAACACAACGTAGACATGGAGATGGTAGAGAAATTAAAAAAGTTTTTAACTGAGAGACTTTAAGATGTGGCAAATACTTAGAGACATCAATGACCTAGTTAAGGAAGAACCCTACAGGGAGAAAATCAAGATTGAGGACATTGACAGAGTTAAGAGGAAGAGGTATAAGCAGGAGGTATATAGGAAGATGATTCACAACTACCTCAGAAAGTACAAGAAGTGAATAGACTTACTCTCTAAGGAAGACATAGCAATTATGACTGAATGATTTGACACTATAGATAAGACCATATTCATGGACCAAGTAAAGTATACATTGGAGACTACGTATGGTAAACCAATCAAGTGGATAGTTCAGAATAATAAATCCATTTTATTTAATAAGTAAACTAACTAATGGCTTTAGAAGAAGAGATTATGACTGCTGACCAAGAGTCAGAAAAGGAAGAGGTTGAGCAAAAGAACTTTGACGACCTTACAGATGAAGAGATTGAATCTGTGAAAGAACTCGAAGCTAGTGCATGATGGGAAGTATTATTAAAGTGCATG
>Ga0310690_10011564_pt1 | contig 10881 bp, 12 predicted proteins | sample AusTroGonzalo_MG_2_FD_207661 | JGI IMG/M metagenome (GOLD analysis project Ga0310690, IMG submission 207661) | Bovine rumen microbial communities from tropical cattle in Woodstock, Queensland, Australia - Gonzalo_04 (v2) (version 2) | ecosystem: Host-associated > Mammals > Digestive system >...
GTTCCCGAGCCTCAGCCCACCTCTGAATCCCCGGAATCCGTCACCGAGCAGATTCCACCTCACCCGCAAGAAAATCCCGCCATACCCAATACCCCCTCAGCGAAGGAAACCAAAATCATGAACGAAACCCCCACCATCACCCACACCGTGTCTGCCCCCACGCAGACGTCCGTCCAGAACCACGAACCCGAAAACAAGCTGAATCCGCTCGACGAGCTGATCGCGAACATTGATGCCCTGAAGGCCAAACTCAAATCCATGTTCGACGAATCCTCCGCCATGGCCCGCATGGTCCGTGAGGCCGCGATCACGTTGAAACAGAAAGAGCGCGAATACCAGCAGACCAAACGCACTATCGAACGCATCCGCGCAGCAAGCGGGGCCGCTTAATTCTGAGCTTGGAAAAGAGCGTTTGTGTTATTCTGGACGATATTGTCATTATATGCATCAATACATGCATTCACAAATCAATTATCAACCGCCATTATAGGAGACAAAACCATGGCAAAAACGATTGATTTATCAACGACCGTCCAGCATGGTAACCGAACGCTCACGATCCGCATTTCCGAGCAGACAGAAGCAGGAAATGAGTTCGCTGTGCGTGAACTGCAATCCGAACTTGATAATGTTGTTTCCGCGTTTCAGAAAACTGCGACGCCAAACGGGAATCAGCAGAATCGTGGCAACTGGAACATGCGTCAGCCGTATGCCCCCGCCTCGAAACCGCAGCAAAATTCCAAACCACGCGTCTTAGCAGACGCAATTACAATCAGGCAGCTTGATACTCTGAAGAAAATTCTTAACGGAAATCCAGCTCGCGAAAGGGAAATCTGTGCAAAGAATGGAGTTCGATGTCTGGAGGATCTTTCGAAAAGCGCTGCCTGGCACATTATCAACGAATTCGGAAATGATTAACCTGAAAACGAAAGGATACAGCATCATGCAAGTCGAAATCTCACTCTCAATGTCAACCGGAAACGGCAAAAACAAGTTCAAGGTAATTGATAATATGGAGCAGCCGGACGGAAACAAACTGTCGGCCATGTGCGATATGCTTCAAGAGACTGTCAGAACGTACTTGGACTGCATAGACGGCCACAGCTTCATTGAACTTGCCCCATACGAACAGATCGTATGGAAGCCCTCGGAAGAAATGCTGCGGATGCTCAGACAGATTCTGGAAAAACATCATATCCCGGAACAGGAGGTCTGCACGAAATACCACATCCAACAACTTGAAGAACTGTCAGGCGAGAACGCCTCGCAGCTGCTTCATGAAATCATATCGGCGGATAAGGAAAACTCTGATCCCGCCGCAACCCCAAACGACTAAACCCTAATTGCAGCATAAGCACCTCGGCAGCGCAAGCTGTCGGGGTGCGCCTATTTTAACCTCAAATGAAAGGAAAACAAATCATGCTCAAACTCAACGCATCCTATTCGAAGAAGGTCCCGGCTGACACGGAGTATTCCAGCCAGTCCTTCCACGCTTCAGTCGAGGTGGAACTCCCGGATGGCCTCACGCAGGATCAGCTCAACGCGAAAATCCACGAGACCTTCGATCTGGTCCGCGAATCCGTCGAAGCTGAATTGAACGGAAACACGGTTCAGCAGTCCGCTCAAGTTCCCCAGGCACCGAACACGCAGTCCCAGCCGGGTCTGTATGACAACCCGGCTCAGAACGCCTCGAAACCCGCCTACAGCAAGAAGAACGGCACAACCTCGGATGCTCCCGCTTCTCCGAAGCAGGTCAAGTACCTCCTCGACCTCGCCCGCCAGTACGGAGTCTCCCCGGAACAGATCAAGGCCAAGTTCAACGTCTCCTCGCTCGAAAGCATGACCAAAGTTCAGTGCAGCCGTGCCATCGATGAGCTCAGTGGAAAGGCGGCGTGACCACATGGAACGAAAAATCGAAACCATGCGCGATGCGCCTCACTGGTCGTACTCGGCGTTCCAAACCTACCTGACCTGCCCGATGCGGTACTACTTCCGGTACATCGAACACGCCGAGGTGGAGCGCACCTCGATCAGCATTCCGTTTGGTCGAGCGTTTCATGCAGTACTAAGTGAACGAGCCATGAAGGGCGCAGACTACACAGTTGAGGACGCAAAGGAGGAATTCGATTTCTTCTTCCGAGGGGAAACCGAGGTCAGCGAAAACCTGACATACAAGCCGGATGAAGACTATTGGTTTTGGGAGCAGCGCGGCTGTGACATGCTGGACGTGGCCCTTGCTGAATGGCCGGATGACTACACGGTAAAATCAGTGGCCGAAGCGTTCAGCATAGACGTGCCCGGCCTCAGCAAGCCTCTGGTCGGAGAATTCGACCTCGTGACCGTTGACGGCGGCGACGAAACGATCTGCGACTGGAAAACGGCTTCGATGAAATGGCCGAATGGAAAAGCTGACCGTGATCTTCAGGCGACAACGTTCTGTTATGCCTACCAGAAGAAACACGGCGTGAATCCTCTCTTCCGATTCGACGTGTTCACCAAGGCCAAAACGCCTGCTCATCATCAGTTCTACACTCTCAGGTCTCACGACGACTTTGAACGTTTCGTCTTCCTCGCGGGACAGATCGAAAAAGCGGTCAATAATGGCCTTTTCGTTCCGATTGAATCGTGCATGAACTGCGCCGAGTGCGCTTACAGTGAACGGTGCAAAGCCGTACATAGAAAGGCTGGGTGAACATGGGACTCATTATGCAGGAAGGCAAATTCGTGAGCAGGGATGAGGTCGCAAGGACCGATACGCCATGTTCGACTGCGACCTGGCGGCCTGTTCCGCATATCGACGTGATCGAAGCCGTGAGCAAGGTCATCCGAGCTCATGACTGGAACATCGAGGGCGAAAAGTTCGGCCTTGCCAGCGAGGGACAGAAGATGTTCGGCGTGATGGAAATCTCCAGCTCGTCTTCTCCCGACTGGCATCGCTGCATCGGCCTGCGCAATTCGCACGACAAGAGCCTCGCGGTCGGCCTGTCAGCCGGGATTGTTGTCTGCGTCTGCTCCAACCTCGCTTTCGGCGGAACCACCGTCATCAAGCGCAAGCACACGAGCCGGTTTGAATTGACCGATCTTATCGACCGGGCCGTAGCCTCGCTGGAAGACGATTTCCTGACCATGGAATCGGTCAGCGAAGACCTGAAGGACATGTACCTGAAGAACGACGACGAAGCACGTAGCTCCATCGTGCGTGCCGCCGAGCTTGGCGTCATCAATTCGAGCGATATTCTTCCGGTCTATCGCGAGTTCAAATCCCCGTCACACGTCGAGTTCAGGGAACCGACCCGTTGGAGTCTTTTGAACTCGATCACGGAGATTGTGAAGAAATATTCTCCACAGCGCGTGGATCACAGCTACCTCGCCTTGAACCGCGCATTCGGCCTGGATGGTCGTCCAGCTGCGATCTTCGCATGAAATCAATTCACCAAGCTCAATCTGAGCGTAAAACAAAGCTTGCTGTTCCGGGGAAGGACGGCAAGCCTTTTCCTGCTCATCTTGAGCGCAAACCAATTCAACCGTGGCGGCGGCGTGATGCCGTCGCCACATTCATCACATCATCCAAATTCAGGAGGGAAGCATGTCAACTACCAACATACCGCCCATTGCCGACGATTCCGAAAATCCGCTGATCTGGCTCGGCAAACTCGCGCTGATCATTGCCGCAAGCGCCGTCCTTGCCCACTTCGGCATGAGAAGCCTGCCGGATAATATCAAAATTTGAACCCAAAAAGGAAAAGGTCGACGTCGTTTTTAAACGATAAACTCCGGCGGACCGCCATGGACTGGTGATCCGCCGGACTTTTTTTGGGGGCTGTCTTGTGACAGAATATTTCGTTGCCTGAGGTTATTTCTTGTCGCCAAGTTCCTTCAGGGCGTTCGTGGCTCCTTCATGTCCCTGATCGGCGGCTTTGCGAAACCATTCCGCGGCCTTAGCGATGTCTTTCCTGACACCTTTCCCGTTGAGATAGAGGGTACCCAGCCCATACTGCGCAGGAGCAAACCCCTGATTCGCGGCCTTACGGTACCAGTGAGCGGCTTTTTCAAAGTTCTGCTTTACGGCGATGCCACGGCAATAGCAGACACCGAGATTATACTGCGAAGCAATAACTCCCTGCATCGCAGCTTTACGCCACCACTTCACCGCCTCCGCTTCGTCTTTTTCGACGCCTTTACCAAAGTAATAAAACTCTCCAAGAGAATCCTGTGCCTCGCCAAACCCCTGTTCGGCGGCTTTACGGATCAATTTCAGCGCCTCGGCAAGGTCCTTTTCGACGCCCTCTCCGTTCATATAGCATTCGCCGAGAGTGTACTGCGCATTGGCAACCCCTTGATCGGCGGCTTTGCTCAGCCACTTCACAGCCTCGGCCTTGTCCTGTTCGACGCCTTCGCCGTTTCCATAGCAGGCACCGAGGTTGTATTGCGCTTCGGGCTTTCCCTGATCGGCTGCCTTGCGGAACCAGTTGACCGCCTTCTTCGCGTCTTTACGAACGCCGCACCCTTTGAGATATTGTATGCCAAGATAGTACTGGGCTTCCATGTGTCCCCGTTCGGCGGCCTTGCGATACCATTTTACCGCTTCAGCATTGTCTTGTTCGACACCCCTACCCGCAGCATGGTAAAGTCCGACATAGAACTGCGCCGGAGCATACCCCTGTTCCGCGGCCTTGCGGTACCATTTAAGAGCCTCGCTGTAGTTCTGTTCTACGCCATCGCCAAGAGCATAGGCGAGCCCCAAGGACCACTGTGCGAAGGGCTCCCCCTGCTCGGCGGCTTTGCGGTACCACACTGCGGCTTCGACAAGGTTCGCTTTCACTCCTTTGCCATAGAAATAGCACATCCCGAGACCGAGCTGCGCTATCGCGCATCCCTGATCGGCGGCCCTGTGCCACCATTTTACGGCCTCGGCATAGTTCTGTTCGACACCTTCGCCGCCATAATAGCGATTCCCAAGCGCGTATTGCGCTTTGACATGTCCCTGTTCAGCGGCTTTGTGCCACCATTTGAGCGCTTCGGCGGGAGCCTTTTCGACACCATCACCTTCCATATAGCAGACGCCCAACTTGAACTGAGCTTCCACATTGCCTTCTAATGCTTTCTTACGTACTGATTCGAACTGTTCTTTCGTTTTTTGGGGATTTGTCTTCTTCATTTTAAACCTCCTTGGTTTCAGTTGTTAGTTGAAGACTGGGAAAATGTTTTGGCCTTGAGTTTCAGGCCGTAGTAGCCGCGGCGATTCGTCCCCGCGCGCTTGACGTCCGTGCGCTTGGAAAGGCCGAAAGTCTCGTAGATGTAATCCGGCAGACGGGTCTCAACAACTCTTTGCGGCAGCAGCAGCCATCCGCGTTCGTTGCAGAACGAGTAGAACTCCTCCATGAGCTCAGCGGTCGTAACGGTTCCATTCTCGTCCTGAACCAGGCGTGTACGAACGAAGTCTGTCAGCGGATCGGATTCCTGAAGCAGGTTGTTAACCTTGTTCTCCTGGAGTTTGGATTTTATGATCTTTCCGCCGTTTTCCAGTAGAAGCATCGCACCCTCGACGGCCCAGCGGAGGATGCCTTCGCCTTCGCGTTCGAGCAGGTAGTCGTCGATGTTCGGGATTTTGTCCTTCGGCGAAGGTGTGTTGTTGTAGTTGATGAGGATGATGCGGCGGCGCCACGCGTCGGTGTCACCGTCAATGTTGACACGCAGGGTGCTGTTGGATGTTATGATCGCGTTGAATGCGCAGCACACATCCGCCGTAGCATTGCTGCCCTTGTGCTCGACTGTCACGGTATCTTTCCCCGTGAGCACCTTGAGCATGTGCGCGCTGGGCGTGTTCAGGAAGTTCGACGGGACGTCCTTCGCCGTGAGCAGGGTTTTGCCCAGGAGACGCTGAGTTTCGAAACGGCCGTCCATATGCTTCAGGCGAAGCTCCGTACAATTTTTGCGCTTGATCAGCTTCTCAATGATGTTGACGCTGGAGCTTTTGCCTCCACCAGCCTTGCCGACCATGATAATGAACGTCTGGCTTTCATTGACCCCGAGGAGACACTGACCAACATACGGTTGCAGATGGTCGATATCGTCCTGCGTCATGGCGGGTTTCAAAAGACGTCCCAAGAATTCAGGACAAACGGCGTCTTCAACGTAGTCGTAATCAGTACGGTTACGGCTCATGTACTTCGGATCGAAGGGCATCAAGACTGGCTTGCGACGACCATCTTCCTGCACGGGGAATGTGATTACGCCGTTCCCGCAATGAATGAACGGCTCGCCTGTACGCGCGAAAGCATCCTCGCGACCGCAGCACTTGTCAGACTTCATGAAAGTGAGAACCTGGCGAATTGTTGCGACGTCGCGTTTGCCGTGGATGAACGAATCGCCGATGGCGTTCGCGAACCGCATCATCAAATCGCTCAGGCGCTCAATCATGGTCGAGGTATTCTGTACTTCCCACAGGCCGGTCTCCGGCGAGTAGATGTAGAACTCCTCCTCCGTCTTTTCGAAGATCGGGTTGTAAACCTCGACCGCGAGTTTTGCGAAGAACTGCTGGTTCAACACTGGTTTGCGTTTTCCCCCGCCTGAGAAGGTCGGGGGGCCTACCTGCACGGTGATCTTCTCGCGCAAGGCATCAAAATTTAGATTCTGTTCAGCCATTATACTAAACCTTTATATTGACTGCTGTTCCGTGGCACCTGCCGACCTTATCGCATCACCGTTGGTGCGAGTGGCCTGGAACGTAAATAATATAGCACGAAAAAATCGGATGTCAAGTTGTAAAATATTGACAATCAATCTGTTATGAATGTTGTGAGTTGTTGTGAGTTGTTGTGAGTTGTGGCAGCTTGTGACAGGAGTTGTGGGAAGTTGTTGCATGATGTGACCCAATTTTTTTTCATTTTTTTTTGGTTGAGGCGAAAAAAGCGATAACGACGGTCCCCGCCGCGCCTTTTGGGGCTTATTATTTCCGTTCTTTCTCTTTTCGGCTGGACATTGAGGGGGTGAACCGCGGGGTCTCGTTCAAATCGAACATGGGTTGGAAGATTTCGCCGACAGGAGCGCGTTTATCGGAGAGGAAAGAACAGAATGCGGGATAGCGATCACGTTCTTCGAGACGAATTAATTGGAAAGGTGTGGGACACCAAGCGTATGAGGCGTATGAAGCGTATGTGAATAAGCTCGTTTAGCCTCAAATCACTCCAATAAGAATGAAAGAGACCCGTATGAGATGCGTATGGGGGACCGTATGCGGCGAGTTTGTTGATGGAAGCGGGAGACAGACGAAAAACACGCCAAGGAGTAGAAAAGAACTGTATGAAACGTATGCAGGCCGGACTTTACCCTCGTTTTACCCACGAAATGAACAGAAGATGGCGTATGTGGACGTTTTTTCGTTTGTTCCCGGAAATGGTCACGAAAATCCGAAACATTCCAGACCTCTACGCTGCAATATACTTTAGAGTTTAATCAAATTACGTAATTTTTACGTAAAAACCGTTTTCCGGGAATCATGAAAAGGGGCTTTTTGAGGCGGAAGCTTTACGTAATTTTTACGCAAATTTTTCTTCAAAGTGCCTGTTTGGGCGGGTTGTAGCGGGTTGTAGCGGCATGAACTGGAGAAAAGAAAAACCACCGGAAACTTGCTTGTTTCCAGTGGTTTAAGTTGTAGCAGGATGGTGGAGCAGATGGGAGTTGAACCCACGACCTATACGATGCGAACGTATCGCTCTAGCCAACTGAGCTACTGCCCCACAAAAAACTATCTTATACTATACACCCGTTTTTGAAAAAAGCAAGCGGAACTTCATCTTTTTTCCCAGGATAGCCCACAAAAACGAATTTGCGGATTGAAAAAGTCAATGCTCAGAGAGGAATTCGAAGAGGACAGGATGTTTCGTACAAGCCTGACGAGCAGAAAGGGAAAGGCGGGGATACTCATCATTTATTCGGTCGAGGCGGATGACGTTTCGTTTGAGGATGACGAGCAGGAAGGCGGAAAGGCCGCCGAGCAGGAGAAGCGCGCCTGATTTGGGGAAAGTCGTCATCGAAACGGTCGAGGCGGATGACGTTTCGTTTGAGGATGACGAGCAGGAAGGGAAAGGCCGGGATAGTCGTCGTTAAACTGTTCGAGGCAGATGGCGTGTCATATGAGCCCGAGGCCCTAAGGGGGGAGGGCGGCATGATTGCCGTCAAACCGGCCAAGGCGGATGGCGTTTCGTTTGAACCTGAAATGCCCCTGAACAGAAAAGTGAAAAACAGGAGGTCATGGCGAGGCGGCGGGTTCAGGCATCCCGAGGGGGAGTATCCGGTATCCTTCACAACAACCTCGGCGGTTACGGGGCGGCGTGGGCAGGCGTCCCGAGGGGGAGTATCCGGTATCCTTCACAACAACCTCGGCGGTCGCGGGGCGGCGTGGGCAGGCGTCCCGAGGGAGACGTATCCAGTATCTTCCACGAGTTTCTGGCCCTCGGGCGAAAGCATGTAGTCGACGATCTTCCGCACGTTTTCCAAGCGGGGGCCGGCCGTGACCATGTACATGGTCGAGACGAGCAGCGGAACGGTCATGGGGCGGCGGGCTCAGGCGTCCCGAGGGGGACGTAGCCGGTATCTTCCACGAGTTTCTGTCCCTCGGGCGAAAGCATGTAGTCCACGATCTTCCGCGTGTTTTTCGAGCGCGGGCGGGACGTGACCATGTAAACCGTCGCGACCAGCGGATAGGCGCCGTTGCGGATGTTTTCGACGGTCGGCGCGACGCCGTCGATGGAGAGCAGTTTGATCTGGTTGTTTCGGAGCATTTCCGTGGAGTAGTAGCGGAAGGAAAAGCCGAGTGCGGCGTTGTAGTTCCGGTAGTTGGCGGTGTCGTTGATGATGTCGCCCATGCCGCCGAGCCGGTCCTCCTTCAGCGGCGGCATGATCGGCGTGTCGCCCATCAGCTTCTGAAGGGTGGTCTGGCTGCCGCTTCCCTCGTTGCGCTGGAACGGGATGATCTTCGTGCTGAATGGCGCGCCGACCTCCTTCCAGTTCGTGATCTTCCCGGAATAGATGCCCTTGATCTGGTCCGTCGTGAGGTTGTCGACCGGGTTTTTCGCGTTGACGTAGAAGACGAAGGCGTCCATGCAGAACGGCGTGAGCTTGTATTGTATTCCGGCCTGTTCCGCCGCCTCGGCCTGCAGTTTCGACGGCGCCAGCGCGAAGATCAGGTCGCGTTCGCCTTTCAGAAGCTCCTCGTAAATGATATCCGAGCCGTCCGTTCTAAGATACTTGTAATCCCAAGCGATGGTTTCCGGGTACATCCCCTGCGCCATGGCCGCGTAGATCGGGTAAAGCGCATACGCGCCGTTCAGCCGCGGAAACGGGTCGTCGACGTCCATGGCGTATTGCGCGGGAATCTCCACCTTGACGAGCTTGTTATCCTCGGTAAACGGTTTGAACTCATGCCAGTTGATCTCCTGCCGCATGACCGGGAAACGGTCGACCGTCCACCAGGTCCAGACGCGGAAGACGACTGTGGCGGCGATGACAACGAGCATGGCGAGGCCGGCGATCCGCCGGAGCATCTTTGCGTGAAACATGGATCCGCATATCAGGAGAAAGACGCCAAGCGAAAACACGGTCCAGGCCGCGAAATAGAAATCGTGATGAACGGAACTCATGGAAATGATAATCAGGCCGAACGACCAGGGCACCATGAGGGCGAGAAAAACGAACGGAAGCACGATGACGTTCAGGACCAGATTGAACGGGTGTTCGTTTTTGTCTTTCGTCGTGGGGGGCGTGGCGTTCTGCGGCAAGTCATCCCAGGATAACGGCGTTCCTTTCCCGTCGGTCGCCGGAATATTTTTCAGGTCGTACCCGGGGATGTATTCGGAGATGTCGAGGCCGTTTGGTTTCTCTGAATTGTTTTTCTCTACGTCGGACATGTTTTACCTCGAAAAAAGATTGCCAGAAAACGGCAGGATGGAATTACTTTTTTTCCGGCTGGATGATGCGGTAGGCGGGGAGTCCGGGGACCTCGAACATCTTCATGAGTGCGGCGGTCTCCGGCGCGGACGGCTTGTCGGCGTGGACCTTCACGAAGATCATGCCGTCCATGACGGCCTTGACCTCGGGCACCTGAAACGTGGTCAGCTCCATGGCCTTGCAGTTTTTGCACCAGGCGGCGGTGAAGTCGAGCAGCACGGGGCGTCCGGTGGTGGCGGATTCCTTCAGCGCGGCATTGATCTCGGCGGTCGCGCCAGCGGTTTCCTGCGCGGAGGCCATGCCAGCGGCTTCCGCGCGGCCGTCGGCGAAGAGCGTCCAGGCGGTCCAGCCGTAATACGCGGCGAGCCCGAGGATGAACGCGCCGAGGACGAATTTTACGCGCATCATCCAGCGTCCGGGCTTCGGGAATAGTCCGAATCCGGCGGCGGCGATTGGCCAGGGCAGGGCCATGCCGAATCCGAGCGCGAAGGGCAGGGCGAGGCCGTAATAATCTCCGTGCGCGACCATTTTCGCGGTCTGCACGAGCGCGGCGGCCAGCACCGGCGCGACGCAGGCCCCGGCGAGCACGGCGGACAGCGCGCCCATCAGGAAGATGCCGCCGAAATGCGCGGATTGCGGCAGGCGGATGGAGGATCCGAGCCGGGAGAAGTCGATGGCAAAGACGTCGAACGTGGCGAGTGCGAGTACGACGAAGATCGCGGCGACGACGGCGTTGAAAATCCAGCTGGAGTCGATGCCGCCGAACGTGGTCCCCATGAGGACGGAGATTACGCCGAGCAGTCCGTACGTGACCGTGATGCCCGCACCGTAGGCCGCGCCGTGCCACACGCGCGTGAACCGGCCGTTGCCGGACGCCTGACCCGCGCCGATCATGGCGAGGTTGACCGGGATCAGCGGCAGCACGCATGGCGT
>Ga0310690_10011566_pt1 | contig 10881 bp, 9 predicted proteins | sample AusTroGonzalo_MG_2_FD_207661 | JGI IMG/M metagenome (GOLD analysis project Ga0310690, IMG submission 207661) | Bovine rumen microbial communities from tropical cattle in Woodstock, Queensland, Australia - Gonzalo_04 (v2) (version 2) | ecosystem: Host-associated > Mammals > Digestive system >...
TACCTTCCGTGCGTCAGGTGCGGGCGGACAGCACGTCAATAAAACCGACAGTGCCATCAGAATCACGCATATTCCTACCGGCTTTGTTGCCGAATGCCAGGAAGAACGTTCTCAATTTAAAAATAAAGATAAGGCAATGAGCCGCTTGCGGTCTATGTTGTATGATGCCGAACGCCGTGCCAAAGATGAAGCAAGAGCAAGTAACCGCAAAAATCAAGTCGGCAGCGGCGACAGGTCTGAACGTATCCGTACCTATAACTTCCCGCAAGGCAGAGTTACTGATCACCGCATAAATCTTACTTTATACAAGATTGATCAAGTAATGAACGGTGTTGCTTTGGGTGAAATTATTGATGCTTTGGTAACCGAAGATCAACTCAGTCGTTTGGCTGAAATGGAATAGAATAATTACAAAGTAATTACGGTGTGTGCCTGTGGAAAATTTACGGGATATTTTTCAAAGTGCGGTTGATACTTTGCGAAAAGTCGGTATTGAAAATCCTGCCGAAGATGTAAAAATTTTGCTGGCGGCGGTTTTGGGGATAAAACGGCAAGAAGTACCTTTATGCCTTAGCAAAAGTATGGGATTGACCGAAAATCAACAAAACACTTTTGCCGATTACATAAAACAACGGGCGGAAAGGAAGCCTGTCTCCCGAATTTTGGGAAATCGGGGTTTTTGGACTTTGGATTTTATCCTGAATGAAGATACGCTTGACCCTCGTCCCGATTCCGAAAGTTTGGTGGATGCGGTATTGAGAAATACCAAGAAGGAAGATTGTTTTACGATTTTGGACTTGGGAACGGGGACAGGCTGTTTGCCTTTGGCTGTTTTGGCAGAGAGACCTGCGGCAAGGGCTGTCGGTGTTGATATAGCCGCAGGGGCGGTGCAAGCCGCCGTTCTTAATGCCGAGAAAAACGGTATGGGCGACAGGGCAGACTTTGTTTGTGCCGATTGGAACGATTTTGCCGCAAATACAAAAGAAAAGTTTGATATTGTTATATCCAATCCTCCCTATATTCCTTATGAAGACATAGCTTTTCTTGAAGATGAAGTAAAAAAGTACGACCCTTTGCGAGCTTTGGACGGCGGAGAAGACGGGCTGGATTGTTACAGACAGATAGCAAAAATTTTGCCTTTGCTGCTTAAAGAAAATGGTTGCTTTTTCTGCGAAATCGGTATGGGACAGGCAAAACCGGTCAGTGATATTTTTGAAAACAACGGTATGAAAGTAAAACAACTTTACAAAGACTTGGCAGGTATTGAAAGAGTCTTGTTTATGAAAAATAAATGAAGACGATAAAAAAGATTTGCACTTTTAAAATTTTTCTGCTAAATTTTTTTCAAGTATTTAGTGAATATAAAATCAGGAGTATTTTGTATGGAAGTGTGCTGGGTTGGTATAAGGGAATCTGAAGCGTATCATTCCGATTTTGTCGGTGATTCCATCAGTGTTTTCGGAAGTAAACCATCTTCACTTGAACAAAAGATGGGCAGAAGAGTAAATCATAATGCCGATGTATGTGGTGAGACAATCGGTTTTTTTCATGCCGACTCAATGCAGGCAAAGTTGCAAGAAGATAAAGATTATAGATTTATGTTGTACAGTCAAATTTATACTTATTATCTTTTTACCAAAAGAGGATTGACAGATAAAATAGTTTGTTTGAATGACCAAGCTACCGTGGAATTTTTAAATGATAAATTCAAGACGATGGACTTGATGAGAAAAAGCGGAGTACCCGTACTTGATGATTATAGGATTATGAGGGGGAAAGATATTGATTGTACTTCCGGTGTTATGGTTGCACAATCTTCTCAAGGTTCGGGTGGTTCGGGAACTTTTGTTGTTACCAAAGAAAATAAAGATAAACTGCTCGACGGTAATCAAGAATATCTGGTTAGCCAGTATCGCGAGGGGAATGTTCCTTTGAATGCACATATTTTGATTTCCGATAAGGCTGTTACCGTGTTGCCTTGCTCTATACAAAATATAGAAAATATAGATAACAGATTGATATACAAAGGGAATGATTTTATTTCTTATCGTAACAAAGATATTATCGGCGAAAATACGGATAAACAGTTTAATGATATGCTTATGAAAATCGGAGGTATATGCCAAAGTGTCGGTTACAGAGGTGTTATGGGCATAGATGCAATCGCACATAACGGAAATGTGTATTTTATGGAAGTTAATCCCAGATTCCAAAACTCTTCCTCTGTTTTGAATATGGGTCTGCGGGACAATAATTTACCTTCATTGCAGGAATTGAATTATCGTTGTTTTTACGGCGGCGATATAAATATAAGAACTTTTGATGTTAATTACAGCTCTTATATCAGGGATTACGGAGCTAAAAACAGCGATATTCCGTTCAAACCGGTTGTGCAACTTGATGTGGCAAAGCCGGGGATTGTTTATGATAGTTTGAGCTATGTTTGTACCGATTTATATGACAAGCCTGTATGGTTGCTTTTATCGAGAAAGAACAATGCCTGTAATTGTGATCCGGTACCTTATGTGCTTATGAACAGAGGTTGCAGGGTTTGAGATATAAAATAGGATAAAAAACACCTGAAAATGAAAAAACAGGTTGATTTTTGCCGATAAATGTGCAAAGTTTTCACTCGGTCGGGTTGATTGGTGTGATACACACCGCCCCTTTGTAAAAAAGCATTCACGGATTTGGTTATTTTTATTCCCTGTTGTATAGGGATATGCTTTCGTGATGTATGGTTAAAATAATAATGGTTATTCTGATATGAAACAAAATAAAGCTCATTTTCGCTCTCGCAATGCAGGACGTAAACAAAACGGTGCTCATGTAATAGGTGTTAATACGGTAATAGATTCAAACGGTCCTTGCGGAAAAGTAAGAGGAACGGCTATTCAAATAATGGAAAAGTACTTTGCGGCGGCGAAAGATGCGGCGGCTTCCGACAGGGTTCTGTATGAAAATTGTATGCAGCACGCAGAACATTTTTTCCGTACTCATGCCGCTGCCGTAGCCGCAGAAGCGGAAAGACGCGAAAGTATGAATAACAGCTCTGAAAATGATACGACCACCAACTCTGACAACGAAAATATAAATGATGTTGAAGAAAATACAGATGACGTTGAAGTTGAAACGGAAGTAAAAATTGCCGCCAAGCCGTCTGATGATGAAAATAAAGAACAAAGTGAGAGTGAAAGTGATATAACTTCGGACATTATGAACCTTGATGTATCTTTCCCCGATGTGTCTAAAATGGGTAAGCCTGAAAAGGTTGCCGAAGTTGAAACCGAAAATCAAAACGATACGGATACAACAAAAGTTGCGAAAGATGAAAGACCCGTGCTTACTTTAAAGCGTCGCGGCAGAAAGCCTAAAGCGGTAAGTGTTGAGGTTGCGGATACTGCTACTGCTACGGATACTGCTGAAGATAATGCCGATAAGCCTCTTACTTTTAAAGTGGAAACGGTTGCTCCGCCTCGTCGTGCCGCTTGCAGAAAAGTGCAGGGTTTATAAATCGGTTATCTTGAAAAAATCCTTTTCGCTTCCTATCTTGAATTTAACAAATAAATTTTACGAATAGGACGAAAAAAATGAACATTGAAAAATTGACAGACAGAATGAAAGGCTTTGTGCAGAATGCTCAAGGCTTGGCGGCTCGTAACTCTAATCAATACATAAAAACCGAGCATTTATTGAAAGTTTTGATGGACGATGAACAGGGCTTGGCTGCTTCTTTGGTTGCGGCGGCGGGCGGTAATCCCAAACTTGTTCTTGCCGATGCGGACAAGGCGGTTGATGATTTGCCGAAAGTCAGCGGTGATGCCGTGCAGAGTATGCCCGATCAAAACTTTATAAAGGTTTTGGAAAAAGCGGAGACGATAGCAGAAAAAGCGGGCGATGCTTTTGTTACCGTGGAAAGAGTTATGCAGGGCTTGGCTGAAGTGTCCGGCACAAAAGCTGCCGAGATTTTGAAAAAGAACGGAGTTACTCCCAATGCTTTGTCGGCTGCCGTTAATGATTTAAGAAAGGGCAGAACTGCTGACACCGCTTCATCGGAAGACAGGTATAACGCCCTTAAACGTTATACAATAGATTATACGGCACGGGCAAGGGACGGTAAATTGGATCCCGTTATCGGCAGAGATGAGGAAATCCGCAGAACTGTTCAAGTGCTTTCAAGGCGAACCAAAAATAACCCTGTTTTAATCGGAGAACCCGGAACGGGTAAAACGGCTATTGTGGAGGGGCTTGCACAGCGAATCGTAAATAATGATGTACCGGAAAGCCTTAAAAACAAAAGACTGCTTGCTTTGGATATGGGGTCTTTGATTGCGGGTGCAAAGTACAGAGGCGAATTTGAGGAAAGACTTAAATCCGTGCTGGAGGAGATAGAGTCCTCTGCGGGAGAGATAGTACTTTTTATTGATGAAATGCATGTTATTATCGGGGCAGGGGCTTCCGAAGGTGCTATGGACGCATCAAACTTGTTAAAGCCTGCTTTGGCGAGGGGACAGTTGCATTGTGTCGGTGCTACCACTTTGGACGAATATCGTAAGTATGTGGAAAAAGATGCTGCTTTGGCAAGGCGTTTTCAACCTGTTTACGTGGGCGAGCCTAAACTGGAAGAAACAATATCCATTTTAAGAGGTATAAAGGAAAAATACGAACTTCATCACGGCGTTAAAATATCCGATGCTGCTTTGGTATCGGCGGCGGTGCTTTCCAATCGTTATATTTCTGACAGGTTCTTGCCTGATAAAGCTATTGACCTTATGGACGAAGCCGCTTCTCGTTTGCGTATGGAAGCCGATTCCAAACCCGAAGAGCTGGACGAGGTTGACCGTCATTTGATACAGTTCAAAATTGAGAGAGAGGCTTTGCGTAAAGAAAAAGATAAGGCTTCTCAAGAACGTTTGCAAAAGCTGGAAAAAGAAATATCCGAGCTGGAAGAACAATCTGCCGAAATGACTGCAAAGTGGAATAAAAACAAAAAAGCAATAGCGGAAAAATCTTCTTTGCGGGAAGAATTGGATAATGCTCGGATAGCTGTGGAAAAGGCTATGCGTGAGGGACGCTATCAAGAAGCGGGAGAACTGCAATATAAGAAAATACCAGAGTTGGAAAACAGATTGAAAATTGCGGAAAGTGAAACGGCGGAAGAAAGTGCGGAAGTTGTTACTCCCGAAACAATCGCCGCTGTTGTCTCGCGTTGGACAGGTATTCCGGTTGATAAAATGTTGGCAGGTGAGAATGAAAAACTGCTTAATATGGAAACGGAAATCGCTAAACGCTTGGTAGGACAAAAAGATGCCGTTGTTGCCGTTGCCAATGCGGTAAGGCGTTCTCGCTCCGGCTTGTCCGATGAAAAAAGACCGATGGGTTCGTTTATGTTCCTTGGTCCGACGGGCGTGGGTAAAACTGAGCTGGCTAAGGCTTTGGCGGACTTTTTGTTTGATGATGAAAGTGCCGTTTTGCGTGTGGATATGTCCGAATATATGGAAAAACACGCTGTGGCAAGGCTGATAGGTGCTCCTCCGGGATATGTGGGCTATGATGAAGGCGGAGTTTTGACCGAAGCGGTACGTCGTCGTCCTTATCAAGTCATCTTGTTTGATGAAGTTGAAAAGGCACACCCCGATGTCTTTAATATCTTGTTGCAAGTGTTGGACGACGGACGCTTGACTGACGGACAAGGCAGAACGGTTGATTTCCATAACACTTTGATAATAATGACATCTAATCTCGGCAGTTCTGTTCTTGCCGCACAAGCTGATGAAGATGATACGGAAAAAGTACGCCCCGAGGTTATGGAAATCGTAAAGGCGGCTTTCCGTCCCGAATTTTTGAATCGTATTGATGAGATTATTCTTTTCCATCGCTTAACCAAAGCCGACACGGCGGGGATTGCCGATATTCAGTTTGCTCGCCTTAAAAATCGTATGGCAGAGCGGGGCATTGACATTACCTTATCCGATGAGGGCAGGGCTTGGTTGGCGGAAGAAGGCTATGACCCGATATATGGTGCAAGACCTTTGAAAAGGCTTATTCAAAAGGAAGTGGAAAACCCGCTTGCCATGAAGATACTTTCAGGTGAAGTGCATGAGGGCAGTGTTGTTACCGTCGGCAGCGGCGGCAAAATAACGGTGAGGTAATATAACCGATATATTTTAAGCCGCCAATTTGGCTTTTTCCCGTTTGTTTTGCAAGCAAGATAAAAAGTTGACATAACATTTGCCTTTGTGCTATATTACAAGTATGTCAATCAGTTACTTTTGTTCTAACCCTTATTTTCGGTTAAAGGAGATTTAATATGTCGGCTTACAAAAAAGATGAAGTGCTTAACTTTATGAAAGCGGCAGGTTGCGTTTATTTAAGAAATAAGGGCGATCATATTATCTTTCAATGCGGTAAAGAGCAAATATCCATTCCTTTGCACGGTTATCGTAATACCGTCTTTGAAGGGATTGTGCAGGAAAGTATAAAGGCTGTTTGTCGTCAAACAGGTATGTCTTACCAAGCATTGAATAAGGATATTGCCAGCAAGGGCATTGTCAGAGTTACAAAAAATCTGGAAAAATTCGGACCGGATAAATACCGTGTTGACGGAGATGGTGTCGCGGCACAACAGTTACGTGCAGCAAACAGTCGCGTGAGAACGTTGTAATAACAACTTTTATTTAGGTGGTTTTTTATTGTTCTGCAGCATATAACGCAGACCAAGTTGTGCCGTGGCGGTAACTTTGGTTTTTTCGGAAAAAGGTATGTTGTTCCACGGTTTTACTTTCTCGGCTGGGGCTTCAGACTCGGTATCCTCGTCGTTTTCCTGTATGCTTTGGGTAACAACCTGTATGTTCAGGTTATTTTGCAAGGCAGTTTGATTTTTACGCCATTCCTGCAACTTTCTTTTTGCGTCATTTATACGGGATTCGGCGTTGTCGTGAGGATTGTACGAATCATCACGATTTGACCACGGCAACACTCTTGACGATTCTTCTTCGGAAAAAGAATCATCATCACCTGAGAGATTAGCCGATTTTTCTTTATAATCTTCGGTCATATAAAACCTTTTATAATCCGCATAAATTACAACAATAATAACCTTAATGCACTAACATAACAGGTATAATCTTTTTTGTCAATAATTGTTTTCAATTTTTATTTGCGAAAAATAAAAAGGATAGGGGATTGCAGAATTATTGCAAACGTTTAAGGATTCCTTTGTGCGACGTTATAGGACTTGTTGATGCTGTCAACCTGAGCGTAAAATTGTTTTAAAGCCTTGCCCTGTAATTTTTCGGTGATGTAGAATTTTCCTTTTTGGAAAGGATCAACCTTTTTACCGTTCTTTATGACCTCAAAGTGCAGATGGGGACCGGTGGAACGCCCCGTGTTGCCAGAATAGGCGATTACGTCGCCTTGCTTAACCATAGAGCCGACTTTTAAGTTTTTGTTGTAGCCGTTCAAATGGGCGTAAGCGGTGGAATAACCGGAACTATGCTTAAGTTGAACATATTTGCCGTAGCCGCCTCTTGTACCTATATAAACAATTTTACCGTCGGCAGCGGCAGGGACGGGTGTGCCTATCGGTGTGGCAAAGTCAACACCGGAATGAAATATGGGGTACAACAGGATTGGGTGTCGTCTCATACCGAAGCGGGATGATATTCTTTTATCACCCAAAGGTTTTACGTTAATTGCCTGTTTGGTCTTGTTACCCTTTTCATCAAACCAGCCCTCAACGCCATGACCTTTGTAATAATAACGGCTTTGACGCTTGCCACCGATGGAAACCGCAGCGAACAACAGTTTGTTACCGCCGATATTTTCTCCGTCTTCATTAAAGCGTTCTTCAAAAACCAACTCAAAAGTATCGCCGTTGCGGCAATCCGTACGGAAATTGACGGAATCCGCAAATGCTCTGCTGATTTGGGCAACTATGGAGGAGGGGATTTTCAACTCTGCCGCACTTTGGGAAAAAGTTTTTTGAATTTTTCCGGATATGCGGGATTTTCTTATTTCTATCTTGGCATTGGTCGTAAGGGCAATAAAAGCACCTGTTTCATCTTTGACAACGGAAAAATTGTCGCCGTTCTTATTTTTTATAACCAGAGATGAAAAACTGTTATCTTTGTTTTTGAAAATGGAAAGTTCCTGATTGGGACGAAGACCTTTGACGGGATATATCTTATCCATTTCCGCACTGATAAGAAAGGCATCACGATTCCCCACTCCGTTTCTTTTCAATAAGGAGATAAGGTTGTCGCCGGAGCGGACGGTCGCCGTAATCTCTTTGCCGTTAAGGGCAGAATCGGCGGATATATCAACCATTCTGCTTTCGGTTGTGCTGACTTCTTCCTCAGATAACGGAGCAACGGAGGTTATGGACGAAGATGTCAACGCCGCCAAGGACATGGAAGCATCTTCGGATACCGTTAAATCCGCCTCCGATACCTCAACTTCATTGGTTAAAGGTGCAAGCTCAATGTCCGAGTCTTCCGCCATTTCTTCGGGGTCTGAAGTGAACTCATCACTTGGAGGAGTAAAGATAACATAGGAAACAACAGCCAAAAATACGGAAGCAATGCTGATTTTTAAAATCGCTTTCTTGAAAAAATCCTTCTGCTTATGTCCCTGATAGACGAAGCCCAAACCGTCTTCCTCACTGGGGAAAAATGATATTGAAAAATCTTTGCTGTCGTTTCTGAATTCCATTGCCCGTTCCTATCACAATAAACGACGTAATATAGCCGCTGTTTATCATATAGTCAAATCATTTTGCTTCATATTGTAACTTTTACAAGATGAACTTCCTTATTCTATAAAGGAATCAAGTAAAAAATTCGTTAATTTTCGGTGCGTTAAGTGTAATTATCCGCAAAGTTCATAAAGGGTTATGCCTGCCGCTACGGAAACATTCAAACTTTCCATACGCTCCGATATGGGTAATTTTGCCATAAAATCGCAAGATTCTGTGGTAAGATGACGCATTCCGCTTCCTTCGGAACCCATAATAACCGCACGTTTTGCAGGTAAAGTATGCTTCAATTCCGACAGTGTTTTTTCTGCTTTGCCGTCCATGCCGATTATCCAGAATCCGCCGTCTTTCAGTTGTTGTATGCAACGGGCAAGGTTTGTTACCTTTATCAAAGGCACAATATCCAAAGCACCGGAGGCGGCTCTTGCCATAGTTCCGTTTTCTTCGGGAGAGTTTTTATCCGTAACTATAACAGCCAATGCACCGAAAGCGGCACAAGAACGCATGATTGCTCCGGTATTGTGAATATCCGTTACGCCGTCTAAAATCAAAACAGTACCTTTTCCTGCCGAGTCGGCCTCTCTTATTATGTCTTCGGTTGCCAAAGGTATAAGAGGCTTAACTTCCAAAGCTATACCTTGATGAACGGAGCCTTTCGGCAATACCGAGTCAAAAAAGTCCTTACTTTCCACGGATACATGCAAACCCGCCGGAATAAATGCGGGCTTATCCGATTCTTTTGATACTATTAAGCGAATCTTCTGCCTTTCGGGATTCTGCAATGCTTGCTCAACACTGTGCCTGCCGTACAGCCAAATTGTACCTGATGAATTTTTTTTGAGATTTTTTTTCATTACGAAAAATCCTTAAATATACGAAATAAAACAATAACTTAAACAAAAAACCGAAGCGGATTTTAAAATTTTTTTTAGTTTACACCTTCTTTATTGCTTGACAAGTCTTTTTAAATCTTCATATTTTCACACGCTAAACATTTTTATTTTGATGTTTAAGTTTGAAATGGAGAGGTGGCCGAGTGGTTAATGGCAGCAGACTGTAAATCTGCCCTCTTTGAGTTCGGTGGTTCGAATCCACCCCTCTCCACCATAAACGCTTTGTGCGAGTGTAGCTCAATGGTAGAGCAGCAGCCTTCCAAGCTGAATACGAGGGTTCGATTCCCTTCACTCGCTCCAATCGGTCCCGCCTGCGGGTTGAGAGGTCGTGAGGAGTAAAAGCGGTGAGGTTGAGTATGGTCAAGGTTTTGACCTTAGTTTTGGTAAAAGTTTTTTGTGGATTGGATAGAATATGTCAAAAGAGAAATACAATCGTAGCAAGCCGCACTGCAACATCGGGACGATAGGTCACGTTGATCATGGTAAGACAACATTGACGGCTGCGATAACGAAGGTATTGTCGGAGAAGAACGGCGGTACATTTGTGGATTATGCGAACATAGACAAGGCACCTGAGGAGCGTGCGAGAGGAATAACGATAAGCACATCACACGTTGAGTATGAGACGGACAAGAGGCACTATGCACACGTTGACTGTCCGGGTCATGCCGATTACGTGAAGAACATGATAACTGGTGCTGCACAGATGGACGGGGCTATATTGGTGGTAAGTGCTGCCGATGGTCCGATGCCTCAGACTAGGGAGCACATATTGTTGGCACGTCAGGTTGGTGTTCCTGCATTGGTAGTGTTTATGAACAAGGTTGACCAGGTAGATGATCCGGAATTGTTGGACTTGGTGGAGATGGAGATAAGAGAGCTGTTGTCTTCATACCAGTTCCCGGGTGATGAGATACCTGTAATAAGGGGTTCTGCATTAGCAGTATTGGAGAACGGCGACGAGAAGATAGGTAAGGAAGCTGTATTGAAGTTGATGGAAGCTGTTGACGATTACATTCCGCAGCCTGACAGACCTAAAGACAAGCCGTTTTTGATGCCGATTGAGGACGTATTTTCTATTTCGGGTCGTGGCACTGTTGTTACGGGCAGAGTAGAGAGGGGTGTCATCAAGGTTGGTGATGAGATAGAGATAGTGGGACTTAAGGACACACAGAAGACAGTATGTACGGGTGTTGAGATGTTCCGTAAGTTGTTGGATCAAGGTGAGGCAGG
>Ga0310690_10011567_pt1 | contig 10881 bp, 8 predicted proteins | sample AusTroGonzalo_MG_2_FD_207661 | JGI IMG/M metagenome (GOLD analysis project Ga0310690, IMG submission 207661) | Bovine rumen microbial communities from tropical cattle in Woodstock, Queensland, Australia - Gonzalo_04 (v2) (version 2) | ecosystem: Host-associated > Mammals > Digestive system >...
TTTTTGCTTTTGCGGGTGCAAAGGTACGAACTATTTTCGAATCAACCAAATTTTTACCCCACTTTTTTCACTTTTTCTTCATAAAGAGCGTTTTTTCAGATGATAACGCGCGTTTTATGGTAATTTTCACGGAATTCAGAGGGACTGCAGCCCTTGCGCTTTCGGAAGATGCGATTAAAATTACTGAGATTGTTGAAACCACAATGGTAACAGATCTCGGCGATGGAGTCTGAACTGTCGACAAGGAGACGGCAGGCATGACCCAGACGTAGGTCGATGATGTAGTCGCTGAGGTTGCGGCCAGTATGAAGCTTGAAGAAGCGGCTGAAAGAAGAATCACTCATTCCAGCGATGTCAGCAACAGTGGAGAGACGGACCGCCTCTCTGTAGTGTGCGTCAATATAGCTTTTCACCTTCTGCACACGGCGACTGTCACTTGGTAGTGCAATCTTGGCAAAACTCGTAGACGAGAGGGCACGCGCCCCTTCACAAAGGGAGAGTTCATAGAGGATGGTCATAAACTGCATGAAGGCGTAGAAGCCGTCTTTCACGCTGCTTAGGGTGTCGAGTTCTCGATATACCTTCATAATGGCGTCAAGGGGGAAGCACAGACCTTTCTGGGCTTCGACCATCATTTTCTTCATCGAGTTGAAGGGATTGCGGTCGAAGATGCTATTGGCGGAAATGTCGATGTCGAACTGGATGGTGATCTCGCGGATGTCGTCACTGGTACACTCGTTCTGCTCCCATACGTGTTCGAGGTCAGGACTGGTAATAAGCACGAGGTCGAAGTCGCCGATAACCTCATTGGAGTCGCCGACAATACGTCGCACGCCAGCAGCATGTTCGACAAAGTTAAGTTCGTAGACCTGGTGATTGTGTATAGGATAGGTGAATTCCTTCTTCCGCCTGTCGGCGATGTAAAGGACATCCTTTCCCATTAAGGGTGAAATCTCATGAATGATCGAGTGGTCCATCAGATCTTCAGTTCCTTGAGGATCTCAGACATACGCTGCACATTTTTGATCTGCATGGGTACTAGCGGCAAACGGAGCACATTCTGGATAAAGCCCATCTCTGAGAGCATAGCCTTCACGCCTGCGGGATTGCCGTCAACGAAAAGGAGGGAGAAAAGGTCGGTAAAACGGTGATGGATCTTTCGTGCAGGATCGTACTCGCCACGCATCTGCAGACGGATCATCTTCGAAAACTCCCTCGGCATAGCGTTGCCGATTACGCTGATGACGCCTACGGCGCCACAGCTGACCATTGGGAATGTAAGAGAGTCATCACCAGAGATGACATCAAAATCGCGCGGTTTGTTCTTGATAATTTCATCGACCTGTTCAAGGTTGCCGCTGGCCTCTTTAATGGCAACGATATTCTGACAGTCACGCGCAAGACGGACAGTAGTCTCAGCCTTCATGTTCACACCGGTACGGCCAGGAACATTATAGAGTACTACCGGCAGACGCGTAGCAGCAGCGATAGCCTTAAAATGCTGGTAAAGCCCTTCCTGAGAGGGTTTGTTGTAGTAGGGACAAACACTCAAGATGCCGTTGACACCCCTGAAATCACCCGTCTGCAGTTCTCGCACTACCTCAGCAGTATTATAGCCGCCACAGCCCATGAGAATGGGCACACGCCCGCGCACTTTTTCCACAACCAGATCCTTGATTTTCTGCTTCTCCTCACGGCTCAGCGTTGGCGTTTCGCCTGTGGTGGCAAGGATGCAGAAAAAATCAGCCCCATTGTCAAGCTGATAGTCGAGCAGACGCAGAAGAGACTCGTAATCGACCGATCCGTCCTGCCTAAAAGGGGTAATCAGGGCTATTCCCAAGCCCTTGAAAATATTGTGTACCATACTGTCTTTTGTCTAATCGGCTGCAAAGGTACAAAAATAACCGCAGAATACGCAGCATAAACAGATTTTTTTGTTTAAATCTACGTATTCTGCGGTTTTATACAGATTTTATTCAGCCTTGAAGAGATCTTTGATACCTCCAATGGAACCAAGGAGGTTCGTGGCCTCATAGGGCAGGTAGACGGTCTTGGTCTTATCACCCTCAGCCAGTTCCTGCATCATTTGGATGTATTTTTGTGCCAAGAGATAGTTAGCAGGATTGGTGGACTTACCAACAGCCTCTGCAATCAGCTCAATGGCTTTTGCCTCGGCTTCAGCCTTACGAATGCGGGCCTGAGCCTCACCCTCGGCCTCGAGAATGGCTTGTTCCTTGGCAGCCTGAGCCTTGTTGACGATAGCGGTCTTTTCACCCTCAGAGGCCAGAATTTCGGCAGCCTTCTGTCCCTCGGAGGTCAGAATCTGGGCGCGCTTGTTACGCTCGGCTTGCATCTGCTTCTCCATAGCGGTGAGCACGGAGTCGGGAGGTGTGATGTCCTGCAACTCCACACGGTTCACCTTCACACCCCACTTATCAGTAGCGTCGTCGAGTACGGCAGAAAGTTTTTTATTAATAGTATCGCGCGAAGTCAGCGTCTCATCGAGTTCCAGCTCACCGATGATGTTACGTAGCGTGGTCTGCGTCAGTTTCTCGATGGCGTTGGGCAGGTTGTTAATCTCGTAGGTGGCCTTGAAAGGATCGACAATCTGGAAATAGAGCAACGCGTTGATTTCTGTCTGAACGTTATCCTTTGTGATCACGTTCTGCTTGGGGAAATCATACACCTGTTCACGCAGGTCGATAGTGGTGGAATACTGATACCGGCCATGATTCAGCACCACAATCGACTTAGCTCGGTCGATAAAGGGGATGATGACGTTGATACCGGGTTTGAGTGTCGCATAATAACGACCAAGACGCTCTACAATCTTGGTTTCCGACTGGGGGATGATTACAAGTGCCATCTTTGCGAAGAGAATAACGCAGATGACGATAGCAATAAGTACATAAGTCATAATGTCCATAAATTATAAAATTTAAAATGTTCAATGTTTAATTGTTTCTACTGTAATAATAGTGCTCTCGCGTCCGATAACCCGGACGTTGGAACCCTCCGGGATGTCGGCCGTCTCGTTGGTGACTGCTTTCCAGATGTCACCATCGATTTGCACACGTCCAAAGCCGTCGGCCTTAACGGTCTCAACAACCCTACCATGACGGTCTAGCAGTGCATCGGCATTACTCACACGATTGTCCTCTCCCTTGTGCAAGTAGCGCTGGGCAAAGGGACGAATCCAAAAGAGACTGATCAGCGTGAAGACAGCAAACATCAACAACTGCAGATAGATGCCACCGCCCACTGCCGCTGTGATAGCGGCAAAGACAGCTCCGATGGAGAAACAAATGATGAAAAAGTCACCCGCCATCAGTTCCATAATCAGACAGACCACGGCCACAATGGCCCACATCTGCCATAAGTGTTGTGCTAAATACTCAATCATAGCCTTATCCTTTATATGTTTATTATTTGTTATATATTTGACTGTTTTTACTCAAATTGACAGTATAAAGTCGTCCCAGTCCTTCGACGAACCTTTCTTACCAAAGACCTTTGAATACAGTCTGCTACGGGTTGATGCCACGCTCTCTTTCGAGTGGGCCGTCAGCAGAGAAATATCTTTAGGTTGAATCCTCACCTTGATAAGAAGACTGACATGATAGTCCTGTTCTGACATACGATAGAGACTATAAAGTTTCTCAGTAAAACCAGTATAAATACTATTGACCATCTCTGCCAGTGCTGTCCAGTCGTGATGAGATAGGCTGCGACCTCCGTTCAGGCAATCCTGTATGTGGTGGTAGATGTCTGAAGAAAAGATGACCGTCTCGGCCTGCTGACGTTTCTCATTTTCCAGTCTCGCCACCGTATTATTATAATCAAGGGTTGCTTTTCTCTCCTCCAGTTCCAACCGCAACAACGAATTCTCGTCGCCCAATTTCTGCAACAGCGTCTCTAACTCACGGATCTTTGCTTCGTTCTGAGCTATGCTCTGCTGACTTTGTGCCTCTTGCTGCGCCTGTATCATACGTACCTTATCAAGACGCTCCTGTAGAACAATCACCTTGCGGCGGCTGTTCTGGACAGTGACGACGAAAAGCACTGCATAAAGCACGATTCCTATGAGTATCTCGTAAATCATAGCGCAAAGGTAAAAAGAAAAAACGAATCTGCCAAATTTTTTCGTTCGCAATAGTTTGCAAATGACTTTTCGGTTCGCAAAAGTTTGCAAAAGGCAATAATCAAGCAATTTAAACGTTATTATTGCTGATGAGACATCACATTGTTAGGTATATCCTGCTATTGGCAATGCTCTTAACGCGCACTGCCGGATTTGCCGACGGTTTCACCCTGAAGGGGAAAGTGATCGACGAAGAGGGTCAGGCGTTGGAGCTGGTGACCGTTTCCTGTCTGGCTCAGGGGAAGGTGGCGATGACCAACCTGAAGGGACTGTTCAGCATAGACCTGCAGAGCGCCGACTCGGTGGAGGTCCGTTTCTCGATGGTGGGCTACGGTGTCAGGAAACGCGTGTTCCGCCGTCCCAAAGGGAAGATGAACGTTCAGATTGTGATGCACCCGATGGAAGCGCTGCAGGAAATCACTGTCACCCAACGGCGCCGACAGACCTCGCAGACAGAACAGCTCGATACAAAAGACCTGCGGGCAAATCCTTCATCGTCTGGCAATGCCGTCGAGGAACTCATCCAACAGCAGGCGGGTGTGTCAACGCATAACGAACTGTCATCACAATATAATGTACGTGGTGGGTCGTTCGACGAGAACTCAGTATATATCAACGGTGTGGAGATATACCGGTCATTACTCGTGAGCAGCGGACAGCAGGAAGGTCTATCTATCATCAATGCGGATATGGTGGAGAGCGTAGGTTTTTCAACGGGTGGATTCGCTGCAAAATATGGCGACAAAATGTCATCTGCGCTCGACATCACCTACCGCAAGCCCAAACAACTTGAAGGTACTGTTACCGCTTCACTCCTCGGTGCCACAGGTTATTTAGGCTACGGCAACAAGACTTTCGCCATGAGTCACGGCATTAGGTACAAGACAAACAAATACCTGTTAGGGTCCCTCGAAACAACTGGAGAATATAGACCTAACTTTCTTGATTATCAAACATATATCAGTTATAAGCCAAATAGCAGATGGGAGGCAGAAGTAATCGGATATATTTCAGAGAACCACTATAACTTCACCCCTGAGACACGAGAGACGACCTTCGGAACCTTCGCCGACGCGAAATCGTTCAAGGTCTATTTCGACGGTCAGGAGAAAGACGTGTTCCGCACCTATTTCGGTACTGCATCTCTCACACGGTCTTTCAGCGATTCTACAAAGATTAAATTCCTCACATCCGCCTTTCACACGAAAGAGAAGGAGACCTACGATATCATGGGGCAGTACTGGTTAGACGATGCCCAGTCGAGCGAGAACCTTGGCGTTGGCACTTACATGGAACACGCCCGTAACTACCTTACAGCCGATGTGATGAGTTTCAAGCTGGTCGGTACGCACCGCACTCGCCGACACGACATAGAGGTCGGGATAACCTATAAGACAGAACATATCAAGGAGACATCACGAGAATACGAGATGCGCGATTCCAGCGGCTATTCCATCCCACATCAGGCAGACCGTCTCGATCTGATATACACTCTATCGGCCGAGAACGATGCCAAGAGCCACCGCATCGAAGCGTATGTACAAGACATCTACCATTTCATCAAAGGCGATAACTTCTTCACATTGAACTATGGCATCAGACTGGCAAACTGGTCGTTCAACAAGGAGACCATCGTCTCGCCCAGAGCGTCATTAGCCGTCGTGCCCGCCTTCAACCACGACATCACCTTCCGCTTTGCCACCGGGCTCTATTATCAGGCCCCATTTTACAAGGAGATGAGAGATACCATCACGCAGGACGGGATTACACGAGCCGTGCTGAACGAAAACATCAAGAGTCAGCGCTCCCTGCAGTTCATCGCCGCCATGGACTATCGCTTCCAAATGCTCAACCGTCCGTTTAAATTCTCAGCCGAAGCATATTACAAGGCTTTGTCGAACCTAATTCCGTATAACATTCAGAATGTGAAGATTACGTATTTCGGCCAAAACCTCTGTTCCGGTTATGCAGCAGGTCTCGACCTGAAGCTCTTCGGCGAGTTTGTGCCAGGCACAGACTCATGGCTCACATTCTCGTTGATGAGCATGCGACAAAAATATAACGGCCAATGGATTCCCACGCCAACGGATCAGCGATGGGCTATTAATCTCCATTTCACCGATTATTTCCCAGGTACCGACCGTTGGAAGATGACCCTCCGTCTGGCCTTCGCCGACGGTCTGCCATTTGGGCCGCCACACCGAGGTCTCGAACAACAACAGTTCCGCGCACCAGCCTATAAGCGTGCCGACATCGGCATGAGTTTCAGGGCACTGAAAGACGGCAAGTCTGTCAAGAACATCTGGCTCGGACTGGACTGTCTGAACCTTTTCGGTATCTCCAACGTGAACAGCTACTATTGGGTAACAGATGTCACAAATCGTCAATGGGCGGTACCAAATTACCTCACAGGAAGACAAATTAACGGAAAAGCAACCATAGAATTCTAAAGTTTGTTAAAACACAGGCATATTTACAAAGAAATTTAGCGTATGTGTAGATAAATATATAAATTTGCACAAAATTAGACAAGGATTATTAGAGTTTTTAAGTATGAAGTGCCAATATCTGTCCATTATATTATTGCCCACATTGCTCGTTTCATGTGGGTTAAGTATGGAAATGGATGAGGAAACATTTTATCAGGAAAAAATAAAGTATAACGCTGAGAAGAAGCTTGGTATTACCATTGATCCCGATCACACTTGGTCATCTGTCATCAAGGGGAGTGTCGCCATCACAGCTGATGCTCCTTTGAACGACATTGCTAAGGTGCAGATTCTGACAGAGTCGCCATTTTTCAACAACGACGCGCTATTTCTTGCAGAAGCAAAAGTCTCCAAGGGACAGACCATCACGCTGGACTACGAGGCACCTGTCAACATGGATTTTTTGATTGCGGCCTGTGTCGACAATCAAGGGAACTATTTTATTCAGCCCTTTGAGCCGGGAACAGCCCAGGTGAATTTTTTCTCAGCGGTCAAATCCCGCACCAGAGCTGAAAGTAGGGCTGCTGAGTCGCTCAACACCAGCGCCATGGTAGTGAATGGTGCCTTACCAACCCTCAATGCAGGCAGAAGCATCTACGCCACCCTCGCAGCGGAGACAAAGGATAATTATATGCTGAATTTTGACAAGGATCACAATTTCAGCATTTGGGCCAACACTAATTGGGCAAAGGAACTGATCTGGCAGAGTGCTTCAAATGGGACAATCGGTGATTCATGGACTGTGTCAAATGGCACAGTATCCCGTAGCATCAGCGAAGGATTGGACAGTGAAGAGAATACGCTGCTCAAGGCTATATTCACTGGCTACCTTGGTCGCGCCAAGGGATCAGGGAGTCACGCCAAGCAGAACAACCTTGAAACTGTCCGTGCAGGCAATACTGTCAAATTCTTCAATAACCACCTGATCAGCGACGGCACCAAAGCCATCACCATAATACCTGTTCAGATGGCTTCCATCGACCTCAAGTATTGTAACCTCTATTATTATTATTTCAACCCCAGCAAAATTCCAAGCGGTATGAGTGAGGCTGACTATATCAAGCAGCTTCCCAAGTTCAAGGCCATAGATTGCGCGAGCGCCCAGTCTGCTTCGGGTGTCAGCGGTGAGAAATTCTTCAAGACACAGGAATTCATGCTCCCTTACTATGGAGACTCCGACCTGAAGACATCTGGCCAATGCACACCTCACGGCAGTGGTTTGTTCCGCATCAGGAATTGTGAGATTTATACCAAGGACAAAAAGGATTACTATCTGACATACAGGGGCGACCCGGGCAATTACAATAAAGACAAGATGGATGTTGCCTATGACGAGAAGAATGCAAACATCGCCAACCAGCTCTGGCAAATCTTTACTACGAGCGACAACAGAAAGGTGCTCTACAACGTAGGTGCCAAGAAGTTCCTGATTGCTGCCGACTACTATATCGCCTCTAACAACTATTGGGCGACCTTCTTCACCGACTATCTTCCTGCAGTGAAGAACTCAGCCTTCTATTTTGAGGATTGTGCCGACGGCGTCACCCGCATCTGGTACAACAGCGAACACACCAGAGCACTTGGCTCAAATATCAACAAGCACAATCTCCGCGTAGCAACAGATAAGACACCGCAAAAAAACGGAAAACAAGTGGACTGGGTTCTTGAGCCCTACACTAATTACAATGGCGAGATGTTGAACGAACTGGTGCTCGACGGTAATCCAGTCGGCAGGGCGACAGCAGTCAGCCCCATCATCCCCCAAGGCTACAAGATAGGCTTCATGATGAGAAAGATGTCGAGCGGCAGTACTGCTGACATCAACGGCAGATCATACATCACCAGTCAGAGCATGCTGAAGACCGTTAACAACGGCTGCGTCTGGGGCAATGGTGAACTGAACCGGACCGTGAACAATTACAAAGGCCACTTCGGAGACTCCAAGGACTACTATGGCATGAGAGACAACGACCCGCGTATTGGCGTGTTCACTGCCAACAGTAAGACCTACCTCACCTTTGAAGACGGTAACGACTGTAACTTCAGCGACATGATCATTGAGATCGGCGGCTATAATATTACAACCATTGAGGTTGACGAAACCACAGACCCAGAAAGTCTTGATGATATTTCGTCACTTTCATTAAATCCTGTACTCAGCTCCAGTGAAATCAGGGGAAGGTCGAGTGGTATTCTGACCATCAACGATCTGCCGAAGACACAAGGTATCACATATACCATGTGCTTCGAGGACCGTCCGAACGAGGCCGACTTTGATATGAACGATGTTGTGCTTCAAGCCCGTCGCATCGATGACAAAACGATCCTGCTCAGCTTGGTGGCATGCGGTGCCGAAGACAAGGTTATCCTGCAGGTTCCCAATTCTGTTTATCTGCACAACAGTGAAATACATCAGCTGTTTGGCCTGGACGAAGACCAATATTATGTCAATACGCAACCCGGAAAGGTGTCAAACAGAGTGGTCTTTGAGCAGATAAATATCGGAAATAAATCCATCGAGGAGTTCCTGCGGGGCGTTTCCATCAAGAATATGGAAACAGGAACAGTCATCAATATGCAACAGAACGGTATGCCTCCATGCGCTATCATCGTTCCCATCGACTTCAACTATCCAAAGGAGCGTACAAGCATTGTAGACGCCTACAAAGATTTCTTGTCATGGGCCGAGAATAGAAACACAAATACCGACTGGTTTACGAGATCTGAATCCGGTTTAACATTCAAATGATAATTGATCTGTCGTGTAAACTCATTATACCGACAAATAACGAGAGATTGCCGTCCAATATTGACGGCAATCTCTATTTTTATATAAAAAAGCCAAAAAAAACAAAGTATTCTTCGGAATATGGAGTTTATTGCTTATCTTTGCACATTATTTATAAATAACAGTATTCATTTTAAACTATTCAATATGAAGATTTCACACATTGAGCATCTGGGCATCGCCGTCCAGAGCATCGAAGAGAGCCTGCCGTTTTTCACTGACGTGCTGGGCTTGGAGTGTTATGCAACAGAAATAGTAGAGGACCAGAAAGTGAAGACCGCGTTCCTTCGCTGCGGCGAGGTGAAGTTGGAGTTGCTCGAGCCGACATCGCCGGAGAGCACCATCCAGAAGTGGCTCGACAAGGGCAACAAGGGTGTACACCATGTGGCATTCTGCGTTGAGGACGGTGTGGCAAAGAGCCTTGCCGAAGTCAGCGAGAAGGGTGTCCGTCTCATCGACCAGGCTCCCCGTAAGGGCGCCGAGGGTCTGAATATCGCCTTCCTGCATCCGAAATCCACCTGTGGTATCCTCACCGAACTCTGTGAGCACCCGGAGTAAAAAACAATCGTCATAACGAAATAACGCCATAACGAAATAACGTAATAACGTAATATCAAAAATGAGCAAGCAATTAGAAAAGATCAAACAACTCATCGAGAAGCGCGAACAGGCCCGTCTCGGTGGTGGTGAGAAAGCAATTCAGAAACAGCACGAGCGCGGCAAGTACACCGCCCGTGAGCGCGTTGAGATGCTGCTCGACGAGGGATCGTTCGAGGAGTATGACATGTTCAAGGAGCACCGCTGCCATAACTTCGGCATGGAGAAGAAACAGTTCCTTGGCGACGGCGTCGTAGCCGGTTCAGGTACCATCGACGGCCGTCTGGTATTCATCTTTGCACAGGATTTCACCGTTCATGCCGGTTCTCTGTCGGAGACCATGAGCCAGAAGATCTGCAAGGTGATGGACATGGCCATGAAGATGGGCGCCCCCGTCATCGGTATCAACGACTCGGGTGGTGCACGTATCCAGGAGGGTATCAACGCATTGGCAGGCTACGCCGAAATCTTCGAGCGTAACATCCTCGCCTCGGGCGTCATTCCCCAGATTTCCGGAATCTTCGGCCCCTGCGCCGGCGGTGCCGTCTACTCCCCTGCCCTCACCGACTTCACGCTGATGATGGAGAACACGTCGTACATGTTCCTCACTGGCCCGAAGGTGGTGAAGACTGTTACGGGCGAGGACATCGACCAGGAGCACCTCGGCGGTGCCTCAGTCCACGCCACGAAGTCGGGTGTAACCCACTTCACCGCAGCCACTGAGGAGGAAGGTCTGCAGATGCTGAAGACGCTGCTGAGCTACATTCCATCGAACAACATGGAGACCGCTCCCTACAAGCCGACCAGTGACCCCATCAACCGCATGGAGGACAGCCTGAACGAGATCATCCCCGAGAACCCCAACG
>Ga0310690_10011568_pt1 | contig 10881 bp, 11 predicted proteins | sample AusTroGonzalo_MG_2_FD_207661 | JGI IMG/M metagenome (GOLD analysis project Ga0310690, IMG submission 207661) | Bovine rumen microbial communities from tropical cattle in Woodstock, Queensland, Australia - Gonzalo_04 (v2) (version 2) | ecosystem: Host-associated > Mammals > Digestive system >...
TGGAAGAGGAAGGCCTCGACATTTACGAACACGGCGAAAGCTGTTATAACTGATTGACTTATGTGTGGAATCGTTGGAATTTTCAATGTCCGGGAACAGTCTGACGCCCTGCGGCAGAAGGCCTTGGAGATGAGTCGCCGGATCCGGCACCGGGGGCCGGACTGGAGCGGTATCTGGTGCGGCGGGAGCGCCGTGCTGGCCCATGAGCGGCTGAGCATCGTGGATCCGGAGTCGGGCGGACAGCCGCTCCTTTCCCCGGACGGAAAGCAGGTTCTGGCCGTGAACGGAGAGATCTACAACCATCAGGACATCCGCCGCCGCTATGCCGGGAAGTACGATTTCCTGACCGGGAGTGACTGCGAGGTCATCCTTGCCCTGTACCGCGACAAGGGGCCGGATTTCCTGGAAGAACTCAGCGGAATCTTTGCTTTCGCGCTCTATGACGCGGAGAAGGATGCCTTCCTGATCGCACGGGATCCCATCGGCGTCATCCCCCTGTATATCGGTTTCGATGCCGATGGAACGGTCTATGTGGCTTCGGAGCTGAAAGCCCTGGAAGGGCAGTGCGAGCGCTACGAGCCCTTCCTTCCGGGGCATTTGGTATGGAGCGGAAATGCCCGTCATTCCCGACCAGATCGGGAATCTCCCGTCATGAAACGCTGGTACCGGCGCGACTGGATGGACTACGACGCCGTGAAGGACAATCCCGCCGATCCCGCGCAACTCCGTTCCGCGCTGGAGGCGGCGGTGAAACGCCAGCTGATGTCGGACGTTCCGTACGGTGTGCTGCTTTCCGGTGGCCTGGACTCCTCCGTCATCTCGGCAATTGCCGAGAAGTTCAGCGCCATGCGAATCGAGGACGATTCCCGGACGCGGGCCTGGTGGCCGCGGCTCCATTCCTTCGCCGTGGGCCTGAAAGGGGCACCGGACCTGGACAAGGCGAGGCTGGTGGCGGAGCGCATCGGCACGGTCCATCACGAAATCAATTACACCATCCAGGAGGGGCTGGATGCCCTCCGCGACGTGATTTATTTCACGGAGACCTACGATGTCACGACCGTCCGCGCCTCAACGCCGATGTATCTGCTCGCGCGGGTCATCAAGTCGATGGGGATCAAGATGGTGCTCTCCGGGGAGGGTGCCGACGAGATTTTCGGCGGTTATTTGTATTTCCACAAGGCGCCGTCCGCCCGTGACTTCCACGAGGAAACGATCCGGAAACTGTCCAAGCTCCACCTCTACGATTGCCTGCGGGCGAACAAGAGCCTCTGCGCCTGGGGCGTGGAGGGACGCGTGCCCTTCCTGGACAAGGAGTTCCTGGATGTGGCGATGCGGCTGAACCCGGCGGCGAAGATGTGTCCCGGCGCGACCATCGAGAAAAGGATCGTCCGGGAAGCCTGCGCCGACCTGATTCCGCCGGAGGTCGCCTGGCGGCAGAAGGAACAGTTCTCCGACGGCGTGGGATACGCCTGGATCGACACGCTCAAACGTCTGACTGCCACCGCCGTAAGTGATGAACAGATGGCGCAGGCGGCGGAGCGGTTCCCGATCCATCCGCCCCAGAACAAAGAGGAATACTATTACAGGAGCATCTTTGCGGAACTGTTTCCGAGTGACAGCGCCGCCCGGTGCGTGCCGAGCGAGGCCAGCGTCGCCTGCTCCACGGCCATTGCCCTGGAATGGGATGCGGCATTCAAGAACCTCAACGACCCCAGCGGCCGCGCGGTAGCAGGCGTGCACGAGCATGCGCTGGACGCCGAATGAAATTTCGTATGATAATCCGGGATAGAATAACTATCTTTGTATGAATTAAATCCCGATCCTGTCATGAAAGCCATGTCCCTTTTCACCGCCCTGCTAGGCCTGCTCTCCTGCAGCCCTGTCTCGAACCTTGATGTCGATGACTTCGACACGCTGGCCGCCGACCCGGCCGTCTTCCTCGTCGATGTCCGTACGCCCGACGAATACGCCGAAGGCCACCTGCGCGGGGCCGCCAACATCGACTGGAACGCGCCGGACTTCCTGGAGCAGGCAACATCGGCCTGCCCGAAGGAGACCCGGGTGGCCGTCTATTGCCGCACCGGACGCCGGAGCGCCGAGGCCGCCAAGGCCCTGACCAAGGCGGGCTACGACGTCACCAACCTCGTCGGCGGTATCGTGGCCTGGCAGGACGCCGGCAAACCGGTCACGAAATACGCCGTCGAATCCTTCTTCACCGACAGCGGTCTCCCCGTCCGCATCACCCTCATCAAGCACGGGACCCTGGAAATCGTCGCCAAGGGCCTGTCCATCCAGGTCGATCCCGTGAGCGGCCTCAGCGTCCCCACCGATTACGCCACGGAGTTCCCGAAGGCCGATGTCATCCTGGTCACCCACGAGCACGGCGACCACTTCGACCGCACCGCCCTCGCAGCCCTGGGCGCCAACGGAGAGAACCTCGTCACCAACGCCCGCGTCGCGGAAATGCTGGGCTGGGGCAACGTGATGGCCAACGGCGACAGCCGCGACCTTCCCGGCGACATCCACCTGGACGCCGTCCCGGCTTACAACTACACGGAAGGGCACACGAACTTCCATCCCCAGGGCCGTGACAACGGCTTCATCCTCACCATCGACGGCCTCCGCATCTACGTCGCCGGCGACACGGAAGACATCCCGGAAATGGCTGATATCAAGGACATCGACGTCGCCTTCCTCCCCGTCAACCAGCCCTACACGATGACGGTCGACCAGTGCATCCGCGCCGCGCAGGTCCTCCAGCCCAAGGTCCTCATCCCCTACCACTTCTCCAACACCGACCTCTCCCCCCTCCCGGACGCCCTTCCCGGCATCACCGTCCTGCTCCGCCAGATGCAGTAGTCCCAGCGTTTTATGTTTCAAGAACTCCTCGCATACTCCCTGGGCCCTGGTGTCGAGGCTTTTACGACACGACGGGATTCCCTTTTGCCTTATCCCGTCATCCAAGGGCATCAGGTGCACGGTTCGAAGGTCGCCTTCATTGACCGGCCGGACATGACAAGGGAGGAATTGGAGGGCTTCGACGCTTTTGTCACGAGTCTCCCCGGGGTCGCCATCGGAGTCAGAACGGCCGACTGCGTTCCGGTTCTCATTTCCGACCCCGTTCACCGGGTCATCGCCGCCGTCCATTCGGGTTGGAAAGGGACGGTCCTGATGATTTCCCGGCATACCATCAGCCTGATGGGAGAAACATTTGGGACAACCGCGGCAGACCTTCAGGTCGTCATCGGCCCTGCCATCGGCCCGAAGAGTTTCCAAGTGGGGGAAGAAGTGGCGGAAAAGTTCAGGGAGGCCGGTTTCCCGATGCCGTTCATCTGGTCATTCGAAGGCCCGGGAGACGGTAGTCCCATGTCCGGCGGTCATCATATCGACCTTTTCCGGGCCAACAGATGGATCCTCGAAGAATGCGGCGTCCGGCCGGAAAACATCCATGTCCATGACATCGACACCTTCCGTGACCCTTCCTTCTTCTCAGCCAGGCGGGAAGGCGTCCACTGTGGACGGAATATCAATGCGATCCGGATGATTTGACCGGACTTTGGTGCAAACGAGCGCACTCCAGCAACAGAAAACCGGCCTCAGAATCGCTCTGAAGCCGATTTAAGTGCGGTAGATAAGCGTCGAACTAGTAATACTGATAGAACAGCGCGAGGGATTCCATGCCGGCGAAGAGCTGGCGGAGGAGGTAGCTTTCGTTCGGGGAGTGGATGGTGTCGCGCTCGAGGCCGAAGCCCATCAGGAGCGGGTCGATGCCCAGGATGCGCTGGAGGTCCGCCAGGATGGCGATGGAGCCGCCGCCGCGGGACGGGACGGGCTCGATGCCATAGACTTCGCCCATGGCCTTCGCGGCGGCCTTGTAGCCTTCGGAGGTAATGGGGATGAGGAAGCCGTTGCCGCCTTCGCAGCGGGTGACATCGACCTTCACGTACTTCGGGGCGATGGCGCGGAAATGGTTCTCGAACAGTTCGGTGATCTTTTCGGAGGTCTGGTTGGGGACGAGCCGCATGGAGATCTTCGCATGGGCCGTGGACGGCAGGACGGTCTTCGCGCCCTTGCCGGTGTAGCCGCCCCAGATGCCGCAGACGTCCAGGCACGGACGGATGCCGGTGCGTTCCAGGGTGGTGTAACCTTTTTCGCCCTTGACCTCGTCGATATCCAGGAAAGCCTTGTATTCGTCCATGTCGAAGGGAGCGCGGGCAAGCATGGCGCGGTCCTCGGCGGAGAGTTCCACCACGTCGTCGTAGAAGCCGGGGACGGTGACGCGGCCGTCCGCGTCGTGCAGGCTGGCGATCATCGCGCAGAGGGTGTTGATCGGGTTCGCCACGGCGCCGCCGTAGTGGCCGGAATGCAGGTCCTTGTTCGGGCCGGTCACGGTCACTTCCAGGTAGGACAGGCCACGCATGCCGCAGTTGATGGAGGGGACCTTCTCGGAAATCATCGTGGTGTCGGAGACCAGGATGATATCGGCCTTCAGGAGGTCCTTGTGCTCCTCCGCCCAGGCGGCGAGGGACGGGCTGCCCACTTCCTCTTCACCTTCGAAGATGAACTTCACGTTATGCCGCAGAAGGCCTTTCTTCAACAGGAATTCGAACGCCTTGAGATGCATGAAAAGCTGCCCCTTGTCGTCGTTCGCTCCGCGTGCGTAGATGGCCTGCTCCCCGGTCGCGGGATCCTTGGCGATGACCGGCTGGAACGGATCGGTGCGCCACTTGTCCAGCGGCTCCGGCGGCTGCACGTCGTAATGTCCATAGACCAGCACCGTCTTTTTTGCGCCGGGGACGGCCTTGGAGCCGAAGACGACGGGGTTCCCCTTGGTCTCATAGACGCCGACCTTGTCGGCACCGGCGGCCATGAGGAGTTCCGTCAGGCGGCGGGCGCAGCGGTACATGTCCGGCTTGTACTCCGGCTTTGCGCTGATGGAAGGGATGCGGAGGAGGGAGAAGAGCTCCTCGAAGAAGCGTTCTTTGTTCTGCTCGATATAGGCTTTCATCTTCTCAGGGTTTTCTACAAAAATAGCAAGAAATCACAAAATAAGCCGCACTTTCGGGAATAATTCATAACTTTAAAGGCTGAAACTAGCCACACGCCATGAAAGACATCCTGAAATACCTGTGCACCTGGAAGTTCTGGAAGGAGCTCCTCATCATGACCCTCGGCATGGCCATCGCGGCCGCCGCCGTCTATTATTTCATGATGCCCAGCAAACTCGTGCTGGGGTCCATCTCCGGTCTCTCCATCGTCATCACGAACGTGCTCAACATGGTGGGCATCCCCGTCAAGATGTCCTGGATCGTCACGACCATCAACGCCATCCTCCTGGTCCTGGCCTGGCTCCTGATCGGCCGCGAGTTCGGCGCCAAGACCGTGTACACGGCCCTGATCCTGGGTCCGCTCCTGGAGTTCTGGGAGAAGGTGTGTCCCTATGAGCGCCTCATCGAGGCCGGCCAGACCTCCGTCATGGGCGACCCGCTGTTGGACCTGATCTGCTTCGTTCTCATCGTCAGCATTTCGCAGACGATTCTGTTCTCAATCAACGCCTCCACCGGCGGCCTGGACATCCTCGCGAAGATCGTCAACAAGTACCTCCATTTCGACATCGGCGTGTCCGTGACCGTCGCCGGCGCCATCATCTGTTGCACCGCCTTCGCCATCAACCCGTTCCGGATGGTCGTCATCGGCCTCATCGGCACCTGGATGAACGGCCTCGCCCTGGACTATTTCATGGCCAGCGTGAACAAGCGCAAGCGTATCTGCATCGTCTCGGACAAGAGCGAGGAAATCCGCTCCTACATCGTGGACACCCTCCAGCGCGGCTGCACCCTTTACGACGTCCGCGGCGGCCACTCCGGCGATCCCCACGTGGAAATCCAGGCCCTCCTCACCCAGGACGAATTCTCCAAGGTGATGGACTATGTCAAGAAGAACGACATCCACGCCTTCATCACCGCCGGCAATGTCAGCGAAATCTACGGCATGTGGAACCGGTCCAAGCACAAGAAAGTGGAAAAATAATTTGCACTTTCCGATTTTTGCCGTATATTTGCAGTCCCAATCCGCGGTAGTGGTGAAATGGTAGACACGCTACTTTGAGGGGGTAGTGCCCGTTGGGGTGTGTGAGTTCGACTCTCACCTACCGCACAAGAGACAGTTTCGAAAGAGGCTGTCTCTTTTGTTATACCCGCATAAGTGATTGAATGTAAGAGAGTTGAGAATCATCATTCAAGCATATCCATTCTTGGACAATATTGTAGGAAATGGTCAAAAAAGGTTCTGCATTTCCTATTTTACTCCTATTTTACACCTGCTTTTCCGGCAAAAGTTCGACTCTATTTCGTTCTCCAACATTGCTGTGATTCCTCATACCTGGCATTAATGTGCAATTTGACCAGCGCTTGTACAGGTCCAAAGCATGGACCGGTACAAGCATTTGGGGCTCTTTTTGCTTGTATGGGTACTCTCGATGGACCTGTACGAGCACCGACAAGCAGGAATAGGGGTATACATTGGAGATGTGTTGGCGGGGTGCGAATTTTGTATGGGATAGAACTCGTTCACTAATAATGGAATATATGATTGATGTATTATCCCCCAAAACCCGGAATAGGTTCCTTCTTGGCATAGCTGTTTCCTTGTTCTGCTTTGCCAGTAACGCTACTGCACAAAACTATATCGGCGGTAGTTTCGGTTTTTCAACAGTCAGCCAGGTATCGTCATCCAGCAATCGAGGTAATCTCTACGGTTTCAACGTCGCACCTGATTTTGGGCGGGAACTTGGAGAAAGATGGGTGGTGGGTATCCGTCCTACGTTCGGGTTCAGCCGTAGAGCGATCACCAACCAGGCTAATCATGCCTTCTCCTTTGGAGTCAATCCTTATGCCAGATACAAGTTTCTTACCGTTAACCGTTTCGATCTATGGGCCGAGACCAGTCCCTACATGAAAGGCAGTTTATCCCGGACCAAGTCTGAAGATGTCGCTGGTAGCTATTCAAACGAATCCCGTTACTTGGATTACGGTATCCAACTCCTTCCTGTTCTGACTTATCAACTGGGCCACCACGTCTCCCTGGAAACCCAGCTCAACGTTTTCTCTGTCGCCTTTAACGGATCGCATTCCACCAGCATTTCCCATGACACCAACACCACCCAGACGTCCGGCACCTTCACCTGTGGGCTGAGTGCCACTTCCAAGGACATTTTGGGTTCCTTGGGCGACATCACCCTCGGCTTCCTTTATCATTTCTAGTATTTCCGGGATTCCACGGATAATCCTGTGGAAACGGCTCTTGTCGTCAAAAGAATAAAAACAGTGTATCTCTTATTGTTTGTCGGCGGTTGGATATTCAGTTGTTTGGAGATATGGAGAAATGTGAATATCTTTACAACGAAAGTATTAGAATATGGGAAGAGACGATTGGTTTAGGAACATCCAATGGAACGAAGAGATTGAGGCCGCTTTTCGAGCCCGATTGAATCGTTCTCGCGGTCTCTATCACAAGACCCAGTATCTCCGGATTCAAGGCTATTGTCTCCTGTCATCGGAGGATGCGGCCGCGCAAGCCGCCGGATTGGCGCTGATGAATGAACTCTTGACGGATTATCCGGACAATGACGACACTTTGTGGAACAAATACCACGCCCTCTCTGATTTAGGAAAGTATTATGCCCAAAAAGGTCTTTGGGATACGGCACATGACCATCTGAAAAAAGCATTTGACATTGATAGCCCTTTTGTCTTCGATCAAACAAGGGATATCAGTCTGTTTGTCAAATCAACTGTTCTTTCCAAACATAGTGAAGACTATACCCGTTGCGACCAACTCTTGGTCAACTCGGAAAAAGCGAGGGAGCCCGTTTTCCCTATTGAATTCTACGAATTAGGCTTATCCGCCGCAATGCTCTATCATGCCATGGGATGGAACAATGCTGCAAAAAGATATGCATCCATCGCATTGCATGCCTTAAGGATGACGTCTGATATTGAGGTGAGAGGAAAGGTTTTCGGTGATGCGTCCGCCACGGAACAAGACCTCAGATTCCTCACTTCCCTCGTCTATCCTCCCAACCCTTCGAAATCCTGAATGGGATTGTTAGGGATAAATGCAATATAAAGATAGAGGCCTTTCCCCTTATCCGGTTAGCCATTATCAATAACATTTTTCTACTTGCGAAACTTAATTATAGGGAGTGGCTGAATTTCAATATTGCCCAACTCCGCGCGCAAAACCGTAATAACATGCGCTTCATCGGCATTTCGGAAGATGAGGTAATGGCCTTTACGGACAATCTGGGGGTGGTGACGGCCGATGAATTCGAACCGGATGATTTAATGCCTAATGATTACAAAAGGCCCTCTCCGAACGTGGACTCCCTGGCCGTGCATCTTTCCTACGCCCGCCAGCTGGACAGTCTGCGGCAGGTGAAAAAGGGTGCCGGGAAGTAATGTGAGAAATGCTTTGATTTCATCAGTTTTCACCATAAGATGAAGACCTCCTTCATCAGAGTTCACTATCCCAGATGAATTCAATGACATTTATCTTTACTCCTATTTTACAGCCAACCTCATCTTCTTACCTCGCAAACAATTGATAATAAAATAATTACAAGAAATAGTTATTCTCTCCGGCCCTTCGTCCCCGATCGCCGTCCCCGCCCTCCGTCCCTGGCCGACCGCGTTTTCGTGCCTTTTTGCTGCCGCCGCGGTACTCGAGTCTCTCAGCGGGGACGTTTTAGGGCATTTTTGCTCCCGGAGATGTGCTCGAGCACGGCAGCGGGAACGTTTTGGGCCGTTTTTGATCCCTCTGGGAGACTCAAGGAGGGCATGATGTTTTGGCTTTTCGGCGGAATGTGGCTATATTCACGCCGAACAAACACAACACATCATGGCCTCTGAAAAAAATCCTGGGTGAAGGATCTGCTGGTTGCCTTCGCCGCCACGACTTTGTCCATTATCCTGACCTTCGGCACGACCGGAGTCATCAACCGCATCAAGCAGAAACAAGAGCGCAAGCTCACGGCGCTGATGGTGATGAGCAGCATCGAGCAGTTTGCGCGGGAGCTGGATGAGCTGGAAGAGATTCTGGCGCACAAAGACAGTGTTGCGACCTGGCTGCTCAGTATTCCCATCGAGGAAGTGGCCGAATTGGGAGACCCTTTGTGGGATCCCCTGGTGGATGCTATAGGAAGCCATTTTCCCTTGCCCGGGACAAAACGGCTGATGCCATTTTCAGCAGCAGTATCGAAACCTGGAAGAATCTGGGGGTCTTCGCATTCATTCAGAATGTGGGATACTCTTTCTCCCAGATGGACCTGATAACCGAGGAATGGGAGAGACGCGTTGGCAACCTCAGTGCCATCCTTTCGGAAATAGCCACGCATCTCGAAGACTATCCAGGTAGTTCGAAAGCGGAAAAGTACCTGCGAAATGATTTGCTCAGGCATCAAATGAGCACGTTATTCAGAATCCTCAGGACGGATCTCAGTTACAACGCTGCCGACCTCCGCAGGACAAACCGGGAGAATATGCAACTGATGGGCATTTCTGAAAAGGAAGTCATGGCCTTTACGGACAATCTGGGGGAAGGAGGCAAATTCGAAGAAGATGAATTGAACATCAATGACTTCGACAAGCCTGTCCCGGACATCGACTCCCTGAACGTGCAACTCTCCTGCGCCCGCCAGATCGACAGCCTGTGGCAGGCGAAAAAAGCCGGCGGAAAGTAGTCTCGGGAGCCGATGTCGGCGGCGTGGGGATTGTTCACCCGCAAACTTAATCCGGTTTTGCCTACCGCTGCCGCACCTGGACGGGCTCGGACAACAGGACTTCCTCGAGGCGTTTCGGGCTCCAGTGGACTTCGTCGGTCGTGAACTCGGGGACGTTGTAGGACTTGAAGAGGCGGCGGTTCTGATCCGGGTCCTTCTGGGGCAGCAAGAAAGGTTTCCGCCCATGTCCGTTTTCATCGACATAAGAGAAATACAGGCGGGTATACGAGCCGTCGTCGCGGCGGGAGGTGAAGACGATCCAACGGGAATTGGAACTCCAGGCCTTGAAACTCTCCGACCTGTCGGAATTGATTTCGTCCATCGGCCGGGTTTCGCCGGTGGCCAGGTCGGTGATGTAGATGTCGCCCGAGGAATGCCAGACATGGAACGAGCCGTAGTTTCCGACCCCGCTCAGCAGGAAACGGCCGTCCGGCGAGGGACGCGGCGTGACAGCGCTGAGGCTGTCGGACACGGCGTCGAAGACCAGCCGGGGCGTCCCGAACGCCCGCGTCCGGGGATCGAAGTCGATGGAAAAGAGGTTGTAGCGGATGCGGTCGGTCAGCGTGTACGGATTGGTCGATGCATCCGCGCCCCAGTCCGGCAGGAAGGAAGACGCATAGTACAGCGTTTTCCCGTCCGCGGACCAGTATGGGAAGGTTTCATAGGCCAATGAATCATGCACGATGTAGCTGAGTTCGTCCCGATCGACATCATACAGGATCAGGTCCGACGCCGCGTCGTACACTTCGATTTTCTGCCGGTCCGCGCGGAAGAAGGCCTGGGCGGTCTTGTTGACCGAATAGGCGATCAGCGGCTCGGTCGGATGCCAGGAAGGATAGACGGCGTTGGAGATGAGGTCGCCGGTCTTGAAGGCGACCTTCTTGGCGCGGTCGCCCGTGACGACGACGGTCCCGCCCGCGGCTTCCCGCGCGTGGAACTGGAAGCTGTCCGCGCCGTAATGCTGGAAGGAGTGGCAGTTGATGCACTGCTGGTCCACCCGGCCGCTGATGAGCTGGTTGTTGTAGAGGTCCCGTTCGCGGAAGGAGGTCAAGTCCCGCTGGCGGAGGACCAGGTTCCCGTAGCTGGAGTAGCCGGGCTCGATG
>Ga0310690_10011569_pt1 | contig 10880 bp, 9 predicted proteins | sample AusTroGonzalo_MG_2_FD_207661 | JGI IMG/M metagenome (GOLD analysis project Ga0310690, IMG submission 207661) | Bovine rumen microbial communities from tropical cattle in Woodstock, Queensland, Australia - Gonzalo_04 (v2) (version 2) | ecosystem: Host-associated > Mammals > Digestive system >...
ACCAGGATGGCGACATAGAGAATCTGCCCCATGATGGTGATGCTGATCTGCTGGTCATTCTTTTCGCGACGGTCCAATTCCTTCTGGAAAGATATGAGAATGTTGTAGGTCCTGGCATCGACGATGTCGCCGCGATCGATGATCTTCTGTCCTTGCTGCACCAGACCACTTGCTAAGGGGATGCTGTTCTGCAGATCGCTGAGGCTCGCCTCGCTACGGTCCTTGTCGTAGAGCAGGTTAGGGGAGATGTAGTCGTTGAGACTGCACTTCTGAAGGATATCCCTGTGGGCAGCCAACTCCGGTTCGGCGAAGATCTGCTCGTAGGCAGACACTGTTGAGTAGATGGTGTTAATCTGTACACTGACGGCATTCTTGCCATTGATGACACGCACCATCTGGGCAGTGTCCTTACTGAACTTGGCATAGTCGGCATTGTTCATCACGCCCTGGGCATAGATGCGATGCAAGCGGTTGGCTATCACGCTGATATAGTCGTCGGGCAGTCCGGGGATGCCTTTGTTGTAGTCTTTCACAAACTGCCTCACCTGGATGCCTTCCGTCTCCTTGTTGAAGTTGAAGTAGGGTTCGTAGAGTCTCATCAGTGAGTCGCGCTCCGCCCTGATCACATCGTCGCTCTTGAAGATGGGGAAGTCGAACGGGGCTTTCAGGTCATTGTAGATCCAGGGCTTTCCTTTTTCTATACGATAGGTGCTGTGGCTGTCGCGTGGCAGGAACCAGGTGATGATGGCAACCGTTCCTATGATGAGGCCGGCACGGATGAGGAAATCATGCCAGGAGATGTCCGTTTTCAGATTAAAACCACTCATAATATAAGTATTTTGGTGCAAAGATAATAAATAATTGATAATTGATAATTGATAATTGATAATTTTTAGTAATTTTGCAGTCAAAATCAAGAAAACGATGTCAGAAAGAAGAGTGAGGGTGCGTTTTGCACCAAGTCCTACAGGGGCTTTGCATATCGGTGGTGTGCGTACTGCCCTGTATAATTATCTGTTTGCCCGTCAGCATGGCGGCGATCTCGTGTTCCGTATTGAAGATACCGACAGCAACCGCTTCGTGCCGGGGGCTGAGGAATATATCATCGAGTCGTTCAAGTGGCTCGGGATAAAGTTCGACGAGGGTGTCAGTTTCGGTGGCGACAAGGGCCCGTACCGTCAGAGTGAACGGCGCGACATCTATAAGAAATATGTGGATCAACTGTTGGATGCCGGCAAGGCATACATTGCCTTTGACACACCCGAAGAACTGGAGGCCAAGCGCGCAGAGATCCAGAACTTCCAGTACGACTGCCATACCCGCAGTCAGATGCGCAACTCGCTGACGCTGTCTAAGGAGGAAGTGGATCAGTTGATTGCCGACGGCAAGCAGTATGTGGTGCGCTTCAAGATTGAGGCAGGACAGGAGGTGCTGGTGAACGACCTGATTCGCGGCGAGGTGCGCGTGAAGAGCGATATTCTCGACGATAAGGTGCTCTATAAGAGTGCCGACCAGTTGCCCACCTATCATCTGGCGAACATCGTCGATGACCATCTGATGGAAATCTCCCACGTCATCCGTGGTGAGGAGTGGTTGCCGAGTGCGCCGCTGCATGTGTTGCTCTACCAGGCTTTCGGCTGGGAGGACACCATGCCGCAGTTCGCCCACCTGCCGCTGTTGCTGAAGCCCGATGGCAAGGGTAAACTCTCGAAGCGCGACGGTGACCGACTCGGTTTCCCCGTGTTCCCACTGTTGTGGAAGGATCCGAAGACGGGTGAGACCTCGCGTGGTTATCGTGAGGACGGCTATTTCCCAGAGGCTGTCATCAACTTCCTCGCCCTTTTGGGTTGGAATCCGGGTACGGAACAGGAGATATTCTCGCTCGACGAACTGGTGCCGCTCTTTGATATCTCAAAGTGCTCGAAGGCCGGTGCAAAGTTTGCCTTCGAGAAGGCCATCTGGTTTAACCATGAGTATATCCTGATGAAGTCGAATGAAGAGATTGCCGCTCTCTTCGAACCGATTGTGAAGGAACACTGTCCCAATGAGACTTCAGAGCGCATCCTACAGGTGACGGCGATGATGAAGGATCGTGTATCGTTCGTCCATGAGTTGTGGCCACTGTGCTCGTTCTTCTTCGAGGCTCCCACGACGTATGATGAGAAGACGGCGAAGAAGCGCTGGAAGGAAGACTCAGCCAGTCAACTGACGGAACTCATCGGTGTATTAGAGGCTATTGATGATTTCTCCTTAGAGAATCAGGAACAGATCGTACACGCCTGGATTGAACAGAAGGAGTATAAGTTGGGCAACATCATGAATGCCTGGCGACTGACACTCGTCGGTGAGGGCAAAGGTCCTGGAATGTTCGACATCTCAGCCTTCCTCGGTAAAGAGGAGACCATCGCCCGTATGCGTCGTGCCATTGAAGTGCTTGGATAATGTACAACCTCATCATATATCTCTATCTCTTCGGTGTAGCGGTCTATAGCCGCTTCAATGAAAAGGTACGCAAGATGTGGCGCGGTGAGCGCGAGGCATTCCGCATCCTCAGGGAGAAGGTGGATCCGAATGCGAAGTACGTGTGGTTCCATGCCGCCTCGTTGGGAGAATTTGAGCAGGGGCGTCCGTTGATGGAGCGACTGCGTCGGGAGCATCCGGAATATAAAATCCTGCTGACCTTCTTCTCACCTTCGGGCTATGAGGTTCGGAAGAACTATGAGGGTGCCGATATCATCACCTATCTGCCCCTCGACACGATTACCAATGCCCGACGTTTCCTGCGGACCATCAGTCCTGTGATGGCGTTCTTCATCAAGTACGAGTTCTGGTACAACTACCTGCATATCCTGAAACACAGGAACATTCCCGTCTATAGTGTGTCGAGCATCTTCCGTCCGGATCAGGTGTTTTTCAAGTGGTACGGACGACAGTATAGTCGGGTATTGAATTGCTTCACCCATTTCTATGTGCAGAACGAGATCAGTAAGGAACTGTTGGCTAAGATCGGCATCAAGGAGGTGACTGTTGTAGGCGATACCCGTTTTGACCGCGTGCTCAAGATCAAGGAGGCTGCGAAGCAATTGAAGGAGATAGAGTATTTCTGTCAATATAATATTGCTAACGATCCTGATGACGATGATATTTTCACGGCTTGTGCAGGATATACACCGCCAAAGGGCGTGTTTGTCGCGGGCTCTTCATGGCCTCCAGATGAGGATATCTTCATCCGCTATTTCCTTGAGCGAAAACTTTTCGACTATGGTAAATGGAAGTTGATCATTGCCCCACACGTTATCGACGAGAGCCATCTGGCACAGATAGAACAGAAACTTAATGGCTATAAGGTCGTCCGCTACACGAAGTGGGACTGCTTTAGTTTCGAGTCGGCCGACGTTCTCATCATCGACTGTTTCGGCTTGCTCTCCAGCATCTACCGTTATGGCGACGTCGCTTACGTGGGTGGTGGCTTTGGCGTGGGTATTCATAATCTCTTGGAGGCTGCTGTCTGGGATGTGCCCGTGTTCTTCGGTCCCAACAACCAGAAGTTCCAAGAGGCGCAGGGACTCAAGAAGAATGGCGGTTTCGAAATCCATGACTATGATGAGTTCGCCCGGCAGATGGACCGCTTTGCTTCGGATGTTGATTATCTGAAAGAACAGGGTCGTTTGGCTGGCCAGTTTGTCAAGAGTCTGGCTGGGGCTACGGAAAGGGTGATGGCAGATATAAAACTATAAGAAACGGGATGTCTCCACCCCGTTTCTTTTATTTATTGATAAATTCCAGTCTTCTCACTCCGCGGTAGTCAACCGTTTTCTGTTTTTCCAGATAGTGCATGATCAGGTCTGTGGTCTGGAGGTTCAGCGTATGGATGGAACCCTCGGGAATATTACTGGTGGCGGGTATGTAACTGTTGGTCACTACGCGGTACTTGCGCTTCATGTTGAACTTCTTGCCGTCGGTGGTCAGCAGACGGGCACTCTTGAACTTGCTGGGATTTGTCTTGTCGATAACCACCTCGCATCTCATGCCACCCACGTACGGAAAACTGTAGAGCATATTATTGCTGTAGGAGATCATCATCTTCAGGATCTCATCACCTGTCAGGTCAAGTACAACGGTATTGTTGTCGAAGGGATCCATTTCAAGCACATCGCGCACGGTGATGTCGCCGGCGGGATGAGAGTCGATGCGTACGCCTCCGGGATTCTCTATGGCAATCTCAGACTCTGTCTCAGCCATAAAGGCATCGCACATCAGGCATCCCAGTTCCTCACGTGCCTCAAAGGGAGTCACAGCAGTAGCCAACACGCGTTTGAACTTGGCATTGTCGCTGAAGTGCTCAACCATCGACTCTACGAGTTTATCTTTTTTCGGATAGTTCTTGATGTCAATATATTCGGCTTTCTTGTCAATCACCTTGCCATCCTCAAGGGTGAGGGTAATGTAGGTGACACGCCCGAACTTATTCTTGTTCTGGGTGATGAGTATCCCGTTGACAAATTCATCGCCTTTCAGTTGTGTGTGCGTGTGGCCACCGATAATAAGATCAAACCAGGGGAAAATGTTGGCCATCTCAATATCATCAGGATAACCCAGATGGGAGAGAAGGATGGTGACATCGCACTGATCTTTAAGTTTCTGATGTTCACTGATGGTTTCTATGGCCGGAGTAAACCAGATGCCCTTCAGATTGTCCGGGTGTGTGCCGGGAATGCCTCGCGTGCCCAGTTGGATGACACCGATGACACCCACCTTCAGGCCTTCCACGTCGAACACCTGATAAGGAACGGTGCGGATGGCAGCGGAATCGGTGGAAAAGACATTAGCACAGATATAGCGGAAATTGGAGAGACCGATGAGGCGTGAGAGCGAGTTGGCATCAAATTCATGGTTGCCCAGTGTGGAGCCGTTGAAGCCAACCTGGTTCATCAGGGCCACCATTGGGTAACCGGGAATCTCGTACTTGTCGTTGAGGGGGTTACCCGTACGGTTGTCACCTGCCGAGAAGACCAGCAGTGAGGGATCCACTGTGCGCAGGCTGTCGATGAGTGCCGCCAATTGTGGAAACACGCCTATCTGGGCATGCATATCGTTGGTTGCTAATATGTGAATTTCCTTATTTTGTCCGTAGAGAGATACGACCAGCATAACTGCCAGTCCTAAGAAAAGATTTCTCATGAGTTTATGCTTAATGTAATGAATTGGGGTGCAAAGGTACAAAAAAGAAGTGAAAAGAAGAAAGGGAAAGGTGAAAAAATGTACAATTTGTATGATGAATTATGTTTTTTTTGTAACTTTGTCGCCCAAATCGGTCAGAATGAGAAGTATGTGGATGATGATATTTATGGTTTTACCCATCATGGCTTTTGTCTATATCGCCTGGCATGTATGGGCGATATTGCCGTTGGCTGCCAAATGGAAAGCCCTTATCATCCTGGTGGCATTACTCTCTTTTCTCTTGCTGTTCTACGACCTAAGGGGAAGACTTGATTCATATCCGTTGCCGTTGGCGAAAGTTCTTTATGAGATAGGCACCTCATCGGTAATCATTATGCTCTACCTTGTGATGGTTTTTCTGGTACTTGATGCTGGAAGACTCTTACACATAGTCCCCAAGTCGCTGGTTCATGCCAACTGGCAGATGGCGGTAGGTATCTTCGTATTCCTTTTTGCTGTCTTTCTCTACGGACATCTCCATTATATTAATAAGGTACGCGTGCCATTGGAAATAAAGTCGTCGAAGCCGCTGCCTCGTGAGTACAAGGTGGTGATGGCTTCCGACTTTCATCTGGGCTACCATAATACCCGAGAGGATCTGGCCCATTGGGTGGATCTGATGAATGCAGAGAATCCCGACTTTATCCTGATAGCGGGTGACATTATCGATATGAGTGTCCGTCCGTTGGTGGAGGAAGGAATGGCTGAGGAGTTCCGCAGACTAAAGGCACCCGTCTATGCCTGTCTGGGCAACCATGAATACTATAGTGGGGAACCACGGGCGAAACAGTTCTATCATGATGCCGGCATCCGTCTGCTCATCGACAGTGCCGCCGTGGTTGACAGTACCATTCTCATTATCGGGCGCGACGACCGGATGAATTTCCAGCGTAAACCCCTCGAAGACCTTATGGCTTCTGTGGGTTCCTCACTTCCTTTCACTATTCTCCTCGATCATCAGCCCTATCATCTGGACCAAACGGAGAAGGCAGGCATTGACTTTCAGTTGAGCGGACATACCCATCGTGGACAGGTATGGCCGATCACATGGATTACCGATGCCATTTATGAGAAGTCGTGGGGGAGTTATCGTCGGGGTAACACGCAGTATTATATCTCTTCCGGCCTTGGCATCTGGGGCGGCAAGTTCCGCATCGGTTCTCAGTCGGAATATATCGTAGCAACTATTCACAATTAATATATTAGATATGAAGAAGTATTTAGCATTGGCTTTTGCAGCCATCGTATTGATGAGTGCTGGCAAACAGGACGGCGCTATCACCAAGGAGGGCGGCGTCTATGTTGTCAACACTACCACCATCGTTAATGGTGTGGAAGGCTATAATGGCCCCGTACCCGTGAAGATCTACATCCAGAAGAATAAGATTGAGAAGATTGAGGTGCTCAAGAACCAGGAGACACCGAAGTATCTGGCAAAGGTAAAGAAGGAAATTCTTACAGCCTGGGACGGACTGACCGTGAAGGATGCCAAGGCGAAGAAGGTGGATGGTGTCACTGGTGCCACCTTTACATCCGAAGCCATTATTCAGAACGTCCAGAAGGGACTTGACTATTATCAGAAGAACAAGTGACCTTTTCCATTTTACGGTGCTGCCAGATCTCGATGGAGTTGACGATGTTCTGCCAGAGGATATAGCAGCCCGGGCCAACGGACGAGAGCGGGTTCAGATAGGTCGATGAGAGCCAGATGGCAAAGGCGGTGTTCTTTTGTCCGAGAGCCTGGCCCGACTCCTGCGTATGGTTGAAGTAATGGCCAATGAAACGGCCAACGGCAAACTGGACGACGCACATCACAAGTCCGAGGACGGCAATGGCCATCAGCAAGGCGATGGTGGTGTCGGCGTGGACAATGTTCTTTACTGTCGTACCCGTGACAATCATCAGCGAACAGGCCCAGAGATAGTAACTCAGATCGCGGATGGAGATAATCTTTTGGTGCAGACGGTGGGCATGGTGTTTCACGACGTATGCCAACAGCATCGGCATAATCAGCACGATAAACACTTCGTGGAGTATTTTCAGGAAGGCTGACATGAATGAAATGTCAGCCGATTTTTCTATCATCGGGAAACAGACAGGAACGAGTAAGGCTGTGATGAAGTTAGAGATAAAAGTATAAGTGGTCATCTGCTCTAAGGAACCCCCGAGTTTCTGGGTGACAACGGCTGCGGCAGTGGCACAAGGTGAGATGACACACATCAGGATGGCTTCGAGCAGGATGATGTAAGATGTATGATGTAAGATGGAAGATGTGAGGATGGCGGTCATCAGGATGGCAATGAAAAGCACTTGGAACAGTCCGACCCAGAAATGCCACGCCACAGGGCGCAATTTCCGAAAATCAACCTTACAGAACGTGACGAAGAGTACCAGAAACATGAACATCGGCAGGATGGCGTTGAAGATGGGATCAAAGAAGTCCGCCGCAGTGTCTAACTGCGGCGTGAAGGCGAAAATCAGATAGAGTAGGGCTCCTAACCCCATCGCCACCGGCAAAGTCCAGTCTTTCAGGAACCTAATGACATTCATCCTTTTCCAAATAGAACTTTGAGTAGGCCACGTAGTGCTTGGCGTTGTCAGTCTGTCCTGGGCTGACGGGTTTGAGATATTTGGCTGGTACGCCTCCCCAGATTTCGTGGGGCGGAATCTTTGTGTTCTGGAGCACCAGTGCCCCTGCAGCCACAATAGCCCCTTCACCAACTTCACAATTATCGAGCAGGGTGCTACCCATGCCGATGAGGGCTCCGTCATGGATGGTACAAGCATGCACGGTGACGTTATGGCCGATGGTCACATCACTGCCGATATGCGTTGGTCCTGTGTCGTGTGTCACATGGACACAACTGCCGTCTTGGATATTTGTCCGGTCGCCAATCGTGATGGGAGCCACATCGCCGCGCACGACGGCATTGAACCATACGGAGCATTCGTCGCCCATCGTCACGTCTCCAACTATCGTGGCATTCTCGCTGAAATAACAGTCCTTGCCCCATTTGGGAGAAAGACCTCTGTAATTCTTAATTAGTGCCATTAGGGTGTCTCGTATTCTATGATGCCGTCATCGGCTTTCTCATCCTGTTGTTTCTTACCTTTTTTCTCAAGATACTGGAACATTGACTTCTTCCAATTGAATTGATGTGTCTCGTCGATAAAATTACCGATGAGCCACTCGCCCCGCTCAAAAAACAACTCCAGTCGTACTCTTGTTTGGCTGCCTAAGTTGTGTAGGATTAAGAGTGCATTGGCATGGGTATTGTCCTTTATACTGGCTTTCACGTCGCTAATGGTAATCTTTCCCCAGTCCTGTCCCATAATCCAGTAGTCGGAGTCGTAGAAACTATCCCGGCCCATGTCCTCGGCACTCCTCGAATTAACCATCTCAACGAGTGTCTTCCATTCGGCGGTACAAAAGGCATCATCCAGTTGGTCGTTGGAGGGTGTGATATCATTGATTTCCGGATAGGCTTCAGCCACAGCAGCATAGATGGCTTTCACACGCTCTATAATCAGTTCGGGATCAGCCGAATCTTCGGCTTGGCTCTGATCAGCGATGTTTTCTTCTACGGGAGGCGCATTGTTTCCCACTGGAATGATATTGCTGGTGTCTTTATTGCCACAACTGATGAGGACAGTGATAATGCAGCAAAAGAAAAAGGTTTTTTTCATGTCTTGTTGATTGAGTGATGACTCTTTAGAAAAAGAGCAGCATGGCGAACCATACTGCTCTCTCTCTTATAGAATCAATTAAAGGTTCGGATTGATCTTGTTCCACTCAGAGATGGGAGGAACAATGTTCAGCGTCACCAATTCATCACGCATCTTACAGAGGTGCTCATAACTCTGGTCGAGTTTGGCATTCTCCTCGGCAGTACCCTGTGGAACCTCGAACTTAGCACCCTCAGCAGTCATGGTGGTCTTCATGGCCATCATGATGTGGTCGTACTTGTCAGTTTTTACATAAGTGCCAACGGGGAAGCGGAAGGGCTCACCACCCATAGCTGCACGGATCATCTCTACAGAGAGATAGGCAGGGCTCTGGAAAGAAGAGCGTCCGCGAAGTTCGATGATCTTAGCACCTCCCTTGGTGACGTCTATCTTCATTTGCTCCCATTCCTCAGCGGGGAACTCGGCGGTACCGATGATGTCAGTCAACTTACGACCAGCAATCTCTACGTGGCTGCCAAATACTGCCATCTGCTCACCGTGGCCACCGTAGGTTGCACAACCAGTGATTTGGTTCTGCATCACACCGAACTTCTTAGCCAGTGCGCTCTGCAGACGAGTGGTATCGAGACCTGCGAGAATGGTCACCTGACCAGGCTTCAAACCAGAATAGAGCAGGGTTACCAGACCCGTCAAGTCTGCGGGGTTGAAGATAATCACCACGTGCTTTACGTCAGGACAGAATTTTTTGATGTTCTGACCCAGTTCCTCTGCAATCTTGCAGTTGCCGGCCAACAGATCCTCACGGGTCATACCAGCCTTACGGGGAGCACCACCAGAAGAGATGATGTACTTAGCACCCTTGAATGCCTCCTCGGCATCCGTTGTAGCCACGATGTTCACATCGTCGAAGCCGCTCTGGCGCATCTCCTCGGCTACGCCTTCGGGAGAGAATACGTCGTACAGACAGATTTCACTGGTCAGACCCATCATCAGGGCGGTCTGAGCCATGTTAGAGCCGATCATACCGGCTGCACCTACAATTGTAAGTTTGTCGTTTGTTAATGTTGCCATAATTGTTTTATTATTGTTTGTTATATCAAATGTGGTGCAAAGATAGTAATTTTTTAGTTACATTAGGGAGTTCTTGGAGTTAAAAGGAGTTAATGAAGAGGAAATAATAAAAAAAAGAATCCCTGCCGCCAAAGCAGAAGCGGCAGGGATTAAAGTGACTAGTTGCCTTGGAGGATGTTTACGAGTGTTATGACATCTGCAATATCCACGACACCGTCTCCATTCACATCGGCGGCCTCTGCAGAGATGCCTGCGGTATTGCCGGCGAGGTATTTGACGATGGCGACGACGTCAGCCGCAGTCGTGTTCCCATCACCGTCAACATCACCAGAACCGATAGCCTCAGCAACAATGGCTGCAGGGGGTGTCTCTTGGATGTTGCTCACATTGTCAACGGCAAGTGCAAAGAACGTGTACTCCTCAACTTTTCCGTCGTCAGGAATGGTGAACACCGCCTTCGATTTATACTCCTCGGCGAACAATTGTGGCTCACCGTCCTTTTCACATACATAGAACTTGTAGCGGCTGATGCCAGACTCATTATCAGTACCACTACAGGTGACAGTAACCTTGTTTCCATTGTACTTGGCTGATACCATCTTGGTAGTAGGAGCAGCCAGGTCAAGCGTGTTCACGTACTCGTTAGTCTCGATTGGATCATTCTTGTCGAAGATGATGGTGGCCTTGTTCTTGATGAAAGTCTTATTGGCCAGACCCGGTTTCAGATTGACAGAGAAGGTGACATAGCCTTCACCCTCAGGTGCATTTACGTTCGGCGGCAGTTCGATGCCTTCAATGCTCCATGAGAGAGTGTTGCCGTCGCGTGTCATCTTCCATCCAGTGCCTGCGTCATGGCTTGTCTCGCCGAAGCGTACGCTGTTGACATCGAAGACGTTTTCATC
>Ga0310690_10011570_pt1 | contig 10880 bp, 9 predicted proteins | sample AusTroGonzalo_MG_2_FD_207661 | JGI IMG/M metagenome (GOLD analysis project Ga0310690, IMG submission 207661) | Bovine rumen microbial communities from tropical cattle in Woodstock, Queensland, Australia - Gonzalo_04 (v2) (version 2) | ecosystem: Host-associated > Mammals > Digestive system >...
TCAGGTTGCGGAAGATAACGTGGAAGGCTGGCAGATGTTGGCCGGTGCGGTGCGCAACGATGCCAACCACATCTCCGGACCGTCGCGCACGGGCGAGGGCAGCTATCGCGCGTTGATGTCGGTGTTGGGCGAAAGCCAACTGAAAGCCAACGACTTAGCATGTCTGAACGTACACGGAACCTCTACGATGTATAACGATGAGATGGAGTCGATCGCCATTACCCGCGCCGGACTGGCCGATGTGCCCGTGAACGCCATGAAAGGCTATTATGGGCATACGTTGGGAGCGGCGGGCATTTTGGAGACGCTACTCACCATGCATGCGGTGGATTCGGGGAAAGTGCCCGCAACGCGTGGTTTTGATGAATTAGGGGTGTCAATGCCAGTGAAGATTTCTTCGCAACACATTGAAACAGAGAAAAATGCTTTCGTGAAACTATTATCCGGCTTTGGTGGTTGCAATGCCGCCGCTGCTTTCATCAATCCGAATCTAAAATGAACAATGACGTGAAACATAGGGTTAAATTGACGCCGAACTATCTGGAGGTGGACGGGAAGCTCATGGCGGAGGCCGTTGCGGGCGAGTCGTTCCTCACGAAGCTGTACCATATATATAATATGGAGTATCCGAAGTTCTTCAAGATGGATGTGCTCTGCAAGGTGGGCTTCATCGCGTCGGAGATTTTGTTGGAGGCGGAGGGTGCCGAGCGGTTCGTGCCGCGTGCCGACCGCGCCGTGATCCTCTTCAACCGCAACTCCTCGCTGAATGCCGACCGCACCTTCCAACAGACCATCGCCGACCCGGATGACTTCTACCCGAAGCCGTCGGTGTTCGTCTATACGCTGCCCAACATCGTGACCGGCGAAATCGCCATCCGCAACAAATACCACGGCGAAAGCAGCTTCATCCTTTTGCCCGAAAAATCGCAAGAGGCAATGAACCAGGCGATTGAACGCGCGTTCCTCGACTCTGAAACGACGAGCGTACTCACTGGCTGGGTGGAAGCAGTTTCGGATACTGAATTTGAGGCGGCGTTAGAGTTAGTAGTTAGCAGTTAGCAGTTGCGAGCGACCCCAATTCCCCTTCTATTAGAAGGGGTGCCCGAAGGGCGGGGTAGTAATATAAAACTGCTTCCTTAAGCAGCCCCGTAGGGGCAAGAGCTCGGTAGCTAGGGGTAAGCGAAGCGCAACCCCTGGGTGGGAGATGAAAAGATGAATAAAGATGAAGAGATGAGGAGATGATCAGATGAGTAGATAATAATGACAAAAAAACCAAATAATATGGAATTAAAAGAGGAATTAAAAACCAAAATGATCGAGGCGTTGAACCTCGAAGAGATGACACCCGCAGACATTGAAGACAATGCGCCGTTGTTTGGCGATGCCGGTCTCGGACTCGACTCCATCGACGTGTTGGAGCTGATCGTGCTGTTGGAGCGCAACTACGGCATCAAGATTACTGACCCGAAGCAGGGTAAGGGGATCTTCGCCTCTGTGAGCACGATGGCTGATTTTGTGGCTGCAAACCGCACGAAATAATGCGTGATCGGGTGGTCATAACCGGCATGGGAGTAGTCTCCGCGCTCGGAATCGGGGCGGAGGCGAACTGTGCTGCTCTGTTACGCGGGGAGTCCGGCGTGCGCACCGTGCGCTACCTGCCCACCGAACATCGGGAGTTCCTTGTCGGGGAGGTGCCGATGAGCGGCGAGGAGTTGCGGCAGTGTTTAGGGTTGCCTGTGGGCGTCTATTCGCGCACCCACCTGTTGGGTGTGTTGGCATTGAAGGAGGCGTTGGAACAGTCGAAACTGCTGCAACAGAGCGGATTGGCGCTCATTTCCGGCACCACCGTCGGCGGTATGGATGTCACCGAGCACTACTTCCCTGAACCGCAACCCACGGGTCGCGACATCCACGACTGTGGCGCATCCACCAACGAAATTGCTGACTATTTCGACTGTTTCGACTACACGATGACCTCCTCCACGGCTTGTTCATCCGCGATGAATGCGCTGATTATGGGCAAGTTGCTGATAGAGTCTGGCGATCGAGATGTTGTCGTGGCAGGCGGTGCGGAGGCGTTGTCGCTGTTCCATCTCAACGGCTTCAAATCGTTGATGATCTTGGACACGCAGCGTTGTCGGCCGTTCGATCAGACCCGCGCGGGACTGAACTTGGGCGAAGGTGCAGCCTACCTTGTGCTGGAGCGCGAAAGTTCGGCGGTGAAGCGTGGGGCGGAGATTCTCGGGGTGCTCAGCGGCGTCGGAAATGGTTGCGATGCCTTCCACCAAACAGCCTCTTCGGAAAATGGGGAGGGTGCTTACTTGGCTATGACGCAGGCACTTGCGGAGTCAGGGTTAACTCCTTCGGACATCGACTACGTGAATGCCCACGGTACGGGTACCCCGAACAACGATGCTTCGGAGAGTGCCGCATTGCGACGGGTATTCAGCGGAAATGTGCCGCCGGTCTCTTCCACCAAATCTTATACGGGACATACCACCAGCGCGTCGGGCTCCATTGAGGCGGCTTTCTGCCTCTTGGCGATGCGCAACGGTTTCTTGCCCAGTCAAACAGAGTTTCAAAACATTGACGAACAATGCATTACGCCAGTGTCAGGAAGCGAATGCCCGCGTGGAGAATTGCGCCACGTGATGTGCAACGCCTTTGGTTTTGGCGGCAACGATTCGTCCATAATCCTATCTCGCTATGAATAAGGTGTTTGTGACGGCTATAGTGAAAGATGTGCCGGCGGAGGAGTACAATCGCTATCTCCCGCCCATGAAAGCGCGTCGGATGGGGAAATTGCAGAAACGCGCCCTTGTGACTGCGCTGAAGGCAATGGAAATCAGCGGGATAGAGCAGCCCGATGCCATCTTGAACGGCACTGCTATGGGATGTATGGAGCATTCCGTGCAGTTGTTGAAAGGGTTGGAGCAAGAGGGTGAAGCGCTGAACATGCCCACGGCCTTTATGCAATCGACCCACAATACAGTAGCCTCATTGATAGCTATTTACACGGGAAACCACGGCTACAATAACACATACGCGCACCGCACCATCTCGTTCGAATGCGCCCTACAGGATGCATGGCTGCAGCTGCGTACGGGTCGTTTGCGTACCGCTTTAGTGTGCGCTAACGACGAAATCACGGAGTTCCAGCAGCAGCACCCACACTTCTTCGGGCAGATGGAGTATGCCGACCGTTCCGAGGCGTGGATGCTATCCGTTGAGCCGGGCGAACATCCGCTCTATGAGCTTGAAAATGTGCGAATTATTCACCAAAAAGGTGCGGGCGACCGTGCCGAAATCATCAAAAAATTGTTATGAGACTAATCGTTTTGGCCATTATCCAGTCAGTCCTATTGTGTTCCGGGCAAGTGTTCCTGAAGTTAGCACTCGAAAAGATGGGAGCATTTGCGTGGAAAGGCTCGTTCTTTTTGGCGCAGTTGACCAACTGGTGGTGGCTCGGCTGCGGTGCCTGCTACGGTAGCGCCGCCGTTCTCTGGATGTACATTCTCAAAAACTACCCCTTCTCCCGTGCCTACCCGCTCATCTCGCTGAGTTACGTCTTCGGGATGATCGCCGCTGTGCTGATCTTCCACGAAACGGTCCCCGCCACCCGCTGGATCGGCGTGCTGCTGATTATGGCAGGATGCTATTTTGTGGCACAATAGGAGGTTTAGGGGTTTACAGGTTTACAGGTTTAGTGCAGCAAGCCCCCAGGAACGAATAACGACGAATGACGATAATGAAATGAATATGAGAAAAAGTTTTCTGATATTAATAATGACGGTAATATGTTTGGGCGGTTCCGCCCAAACATTGAAAAAAGCCACTCCGGAGCAATCGAAGAAAATGGTGGAGACCATCAACAAGGCGACCGCGTCGGTGAAGAGCATCCAGTGCGACTTCACGCAGGTGCGGCAGTCCAGCATGCTCAAGGAGAAGCAAGTTTCTAAAGGCAAGATGTCTTTCTCGGGCAAAGACCTCAAATGGGAATACACCACCCCCAACAAGTTCGCCCTCACCGTGAAGGAGGAAAACGGGCAGCAACAGGTGTACATTCAGCAAGATGGCAAGACCAAGAAGGCAGAAGGACAGAGTGGGCAGCTCTTCAAGGGCATCGCGCAGATCGTGATGGGCAGCGTCACCGGTGCGGCGTTGTCCGAAAACGGCGACTTCACCGTCGAGATGTACACCCAAGGCGACACTTGGGTGGTCAAACTCATCCCGAAACATCCGAAACTGAAGAAGATGTTCACCTCTATCCACCTCTATTTCAACGACAAACACAACGCTGTGACGAAGGTGGAGATGAAAGAGGCGAATGGGGACGGGACGGTGATTACGTTTACGAACGTGAAGTTGAATTGATAATGTTAGAACACGAATTATACACGATCATCGAAATCACGGACAACGCCGTGAGGGTTCAGTTGAATCCCGAGAGTGCGGTTTTCCGGGGACATTTTCCGGGGAATCCGATTACGCCGGGGGTGTGTCAGGTGGGTATTATTGGAGAGGTGGCCGGGAAGATTTGCGGCGGGAATTTGGTGTTGCGAGAGGTTAAGACATTGAAATACATAGATATATTACGGCCGTCGGTAGAGGATGTCGAGGTGAAATTCGATAAGTTGGAAGAGGCTGGGGGTGAGGTGGTCGCGAAGGGCACGGTGGTGTCTGACGGTCGGGTGTTTACGAAATTCTCATTCATATTCAGCAAGGAAGCATGAAAGATTGGCAGACGGTTTTCGACGAGGAGCGCGCGTGCGTGATCGTGCCGACGTATAACAACGAGCGGACGATTGTAGACGTGCTGCGTCGCATCTGTGCCTACACGTGCAACATCATAGTGGTGAACGATGGCAGTACACCCGAAACGTTGTCCGTTATCCATGCCGCTTTTTCTTCCGAAGAACTGCCTGATATTGTGGATTATACACCCAACAGAGGCAAAGGCTACGCGCTGATGCAGGGTTTTCGCAGTGCGTTGGAGTTGGGCTATCGTTATGCCGTCACCATCGACTCCGATGGACAGCATTTTCCCGAGGATATTCCCGACGTAATGAACTGTCACTTAGCAAATAAGGAGGCACTCGTAGTGGGTTCGCGCAACCTCACTGCCGATAATATGCCTTCAAAAAATACTTTCGCCAACAAGTTCTCCAACTTTTGGTTCCATTTCCAGACCGGCATCCCGTTGGAGGACACCCAGAGTGGTTTCCGGCTCTATCCATTGGAAAACATTAACTTGCACTGGCCCATCACCCCGCGCTACGAGGCTGAATTGGAACTTTTGGTCTTCTCCGCTTGGCGCGGCGTGCCGGTCGTCTCCGTTCCTGTGCGCGTCTATTACCCGCCTGAGGGCGAGCGCGTTAGCCATTTCCGTCCCTTCTGGGATTTCTTCCGCATCAGCATCTTGAACAGCTTCCTCACTATCGCTGCGCTGCTGTTTTTCCGTCCGCTGTTGGCACTCCGAAAGATTTTCAATCGCTAAAAAAGTGTATCTTTGCGAGTTGCTGATGTGGCAATCTCTGTAACCAAAATCATCTGACTATGAGTAAGTTCACGCACTTGCATGTGCATACCCAATATTCCATTCTGGACGGCATGTCCGCAATCCCCGCGCTGGTCGACAAATGTCTCGCCAACGGAATGAATTCCATGGCGATCACTGACCACGGCGTGATGTACGGGATCAAGGAGTTTTCCGATGTGGTGGCGAAGAAAAACGGCAAGGTGAAGGATGAGATCAAGGCGTTGGAAAAGCAATTGGCAGAACTTACTAATGAGGCGGAAAAGGCTGAATGTCAGCAGAAAATTGCCGCACTGAAGCAGAAAATCTTCAAGCCGATTTTCGGTTGCGAAGCCTACGTGGCGCGTAAGACCAACACCAATCCCGAGGGCAGCCGTCTTGTGAAAGAGCATAAGGAGAATGGTAGCGGCTACCACTTGATCCTGCTTGCCAAAAACGAACAGGGTTACCACAATCTTTGCAAAATCATCTCTCAGGCGTGGATCGACGGCAAATACTACCGTCCGCGCATCGACCGCTCCTTGTTGGAGCAGTACCACGAGGGGTTGATCGTCTCCTCCGCCTGTCTTGCCGGCGAGGTGCCGCGCAACATTACGGATGGTCAATACGAGAAGGCCAAGGATGCCGTGATGTGGTTTAAAAACCTCTTTGGTGATGACTACTATCTTGAGCTACAACGACATAAAACCGATAAACCTGGTGGCGACCGCACCGTTTACGAACAGCAGAAAATCGCCAATGAGGGCATTTTGCGTCTGGCGGCGGAGACCAACACAAAGGTGATCGCTACTAATGACGTACACTTTGTGAACGAGGAGGACGGCGAGGCGCACGACCGCCTCATCTGCCTCAGTACGGGCAAAAAATACGATGACACCGACCGTCTGCATTATACCAAGCAGGAGTGGCTGAAATCGCCCGAGGAAATGGCGGAGATTTTTGCCGACGTGCCCGAGGCGCTGGCCACCACGCAGGAAATTGCAGATAAGGTGGAGGTTTACGCCCTGAAACATGCGCCCATCATGCCGATGTTTGAGATTCCCGAGGAGTTCGGCACCGTGGAGAGCTATAAGCAGAAGTTCTCTGAAGAGGACCTTCGCGCCGAGTTCGAGAGCGGAGAGGGTGGGGAAGGCCGCATCGAGAAATTGGGTGGTCTGGAGCGCGTTTACCGTATCAAATTGGAGGCTGATTACCTGCATAAACTCACCATGGACGGTGCAAAACTGCGCTACGGAGAGCCTCTCGATCCTGAAATCTTGGAACGCATCGAGTTCGAGTTGAGTGTGATGCGCAACATGGGCTTCCCGGGCTACTTCCTCATTGTGCAAGACTTTATTGCTGCCGCCCGAGCCATGGGCGTCTCCGTGGGTCCTGGACGTGGCTCCGCGGCGGGTTCCGTGGTGGCTTACTGCCTGAAAATCACCGATGTGGATCCGCTGAAGTACGACCTGCTGTTCGAGCGTTTCCTCAATCCCGACCGTATCTCCCTGCCCGATATCGACGTAGACTTCGACGATGAGGGCCGCTACAAAATCCTCAACTGGATTATCCAGAAATACGGAAAGGAAAAAGTGGCGCACATCATCACCTACGGCACGATGGCCACGAAATCGAGCATCAAGGATGTGGCGCGCGTGCACGATCTGCCGATTCCGGAGTCGGACCGCCTCACCAAGATGATTCCCGTTAAGCTGCCCGAAGACCCTAAGACGCATAAGGCGCCTAAGGTGAACATCAAGAACTGTTTGGAGAACGTGCCCGAGTTCAAGGCGGCATACGAAAGCAACAAGCAGATTCACGACATCATCGACTACGCTTCGCAGCTGGAAGGCACTGTGCGTCAGGTGGGTATACACGCGTGCGGCGTCATCATTGGCGCCGACGACCTCACCAAGTTCGCACCGCTCTCCACCGTGGAGGACAAGGAGGCGAAGGAGGATATCATCGTGACGCAGTACGAAGGTTCCGTCATCGAGGATGTGGGCCTCATCAAGATGGACTTCCTCGGGCTTTCCACGCTCACCATCCTCAAGGAAGCCATCTCTAACATCAAGAAATCCAAAGGAATAGATATAGATATCGACCATATTCCGTTAGACGACCCGTTGACCTACCAGCTCTTCTGCGACGGCGACACCGTGGGTACGTTCCAGTTTGAATCGGGCGGTATGCAGAAGTATCTGCGCGAGCTGCAACCCTCTACCTTCGAGGACCTTATCGCTATGAACGCCCTCTATCGTCCGGGGCCGATGGACTACATCCCGCAGTTCATCGACCGCAAGCAAGGTCGCGAGCCGATCGTCTACGACATCCCTGTGATGGAGAAGTACCTGAAGGACACCTACGGCATCACCGTCTATCAGGAGCAGGTGATGTTGTTGTCGCGACTGCTGGCCAACTTCACCCGCGGCGAGTCCGACACGCTGCGTAAGGCTATGGGTAAGAAGCTGAAAGACAAGTTGGATGCATTGAAACCCAAGTTCATCGAGGGCGGAAAGGCCAACGGTCACGATCCAGAGGTTTTGGAGAAAATCTGGGCCGACTGGGAGAAGTTCGCCTCCTACGCCTTCAACAAGTCGCACGCCACCTGCTACTCTTGGGTGGCTTACCAAACAGCCTATCTCAAAGCGCATTACCGCGCCGAGTTTATGGCTGCCAACTTGACCAACAGTGTCACGGACATCAAGAAAATCACCACCTTCATCGACGACTGCCAGAAGAGCAACATCGTGGTGAAGGGCCCCGATATCAACGAATCGGACCAGACCTTCACTGTGAACAAGGACGGTGATATCCGTTTCGGTCTGGCGGCGTTGAAGGGCGTCGGATTCAGCGCAGCGAGCAGCATTGTGGAGGAACGCAACGCCAACGGTCCTTACACCAGCATCATGGACTTCTTCGAGCGTGTCAACCTCGGCAGCTGCAATAAGCGCTGTTTGGAGTCTCTGGCATACGCCGGCGCTTTCGATTGCTTCACCGACATCCACCGGGCGCAGTATTTCATCACCAATGACAAGGGCCGCAACACCATCGACATGCTGATTGCCCGAGCTTCGTCGAAAGAACAGCACGCCACGCAGATCGACATCTTTGCGGAGATGGCCGACGATTCGGCTGGCGCAGTGGAAGATACGTTCATCTTCCCGCAGTGCGACCCGTGGAACTACTACGACCAGCTCAAGTACGAGAAGGAGGTGGCGGGGTTCTTCATTTCCGGGCACCCGTTGAAGGAGTATCAGGTGATCATCGACAGCTTCACCAACGCTGATATGTCGGTGATGGAGGATACGGACTTCCTGGCGCGCACCGTGCAGAGCGGCAAGGGCGTGCAGGTGGCTGGCATTGTGAGCAGTGTGATGTCGGGAGTGAGCAAGACCGGAAACCCTTACGGAAAGGTTGTTTTGGAGGATAACAGCGGTACGTGGACATGGTTCCTGCGCGGCTCCAACTTCGAGAAATACGAATGGCTACTGAAAACGGGCAACCGCGTGTTTGTGAACGCTTCCGTGAAGCAGAACTCTTGGGTCGACAAGAACACCCAGCAGACGGTGGTACGCTACGATGTGAATCCCGTCCACATTTACCCCATCAACGAGGTGTACGAGAAGCTCTGCAAGGGCGTGCAGCTGCAGTTGCAATTGCGCGACATCACGGGCGGTTTGGCGCTGCATATCAAAGATATGCTGGACAAATATTCCGGTAAAACACCGTTCAATATCCGCATCTTTGAGAAGGACAGGAATTTCCATTCCGACTTCTTCAACTTCGCCGCGAAGGTGAATCCCGAAGAGTTTGTGCGGAATTTCTCGTTGCCGGCAGACTATAAGTTAGTGCTGCTGAACAGCTAAAGGAAAGATTATCTGAGCTTTAGGTATAAAAAAAGAGGCAATTTCGGTTGCCTCTTTTTTTGTTGAGTATCAGCGTGCTTACTGTTTGATCAGTTTCAGATTGACGACATTGCTGCCGGTGTATATTCTGACCATGTAAACGCCTGTAGGTAAGTTGGATACATCGAATTCAGTGCCGGCGTCGCGCATGATCAGACGGCCTCGCAAATCATAGAGGTCCACGGTGCAGTGCGGTGAATCCAGACCGATGACGCGGCAGATGTTTTGGGTGGGGTTGGGCGCGAGGTAAACGTTGGTGACCGTTTCGTGCGTCGGAATGCCCACGCTGGTGGTCAGGTTGAGTGTGACCGTGCTGTCGCAATCGTTCGCACCGGTGAGGATCTGCGTGTAGTCTCCCGAAGCACAGTAAAGTTCGCCGTTCCACTCGTAGCAGCTGTCGGCGGTCTCGATGGTGAATTCAGAGGTGGTAGGCTGGTTGATGGTGAGGTGGAGGGTCACCACGCTATCGCAGCCCGCTATATTGGTCCTATGGGACGTATAATTGCCGGACTCCGTGTAAGTGACGCCATCCCAAGTAAAGCTTTCGCAGGCTGTTGCGGTAGTGTCGCCGGTGGTGGGCTGGTTGATAGTGAGGTGCAGGGTCACCACGCTATCGCAGCCCGCTATATTGGTCCTATGGGACGTATAATTGCCGGACTCCGTGTAAGTGACGCCATCCCAAGTAAAGCTTTCGCAGGCTGTTGCGGTGGTGTCGCCGGTAGTAGGCTGGTTGATGGTGAGGTGCAGTGTCGCCACGGAGTCGCAGCCGACGACATTGGTCGTATAGATTGTGTAATTACCAGATTGTGTGTAGTTGCTTCCATGCCAGGTGAAACTCTCGCAAGCTACGGCGGTGGTGTCATCGAATGTAGGCTGGTTGATGGTCAAATGCAGGGTGTCCACTTGCGTGCAACCGTTAGCGTCGGTGTGCGAATAGGTGTAGTCTCCGCTGACAGTGTAAGTTTCACCGTTCCAAGTGAAGCTCTCGCAAGCGGTTTCCGTGACAGCAGTGTGTACGGGATTGTTGATGGTCAAGTGCAGGGTTACCACACTATCACAGCCGGCCGAATTGGACTTATAGGACGTATAATTGCCGGACTCGGTGTATGTGATCCCATCCCAGATGAAAGTCTCGCAGGCAACTGCGGTAGTGTCACCTGTGGTGGGTTGGTTGATGGTGAGATGCAGGGTTACCACACTATCGCAACCGGCCACATTTGTTTTATAGGACGTATAATTGCCGGACTCCGTGTAGGTGATTCCGTTCCAGGTGAAACTCTCGCAAGCAACAGCAGTTGTGTCTCCTGTAGTGGGTTGGTTGATGGTGAGGTGCAGGGTTACCACACTATCGCAACCGGCCACATTTGTTTTATAGGACGTATAATTGCCGGACTCCGTGTAGGTGATTCCATTCCAAGTAAAACTTTCGCAGGCTGTTGCGGTGGTGTCACCGGTGG
>Ga0310690_10011573_pt1 | contig 10878 bp, 7 predicted proteins | sample AusTroGonzalo_MG_2_FD_207661 | JGI IMG/M metagenome (GOLD analysis project Ga0310690, IMG submission 207661) | Bovine rumen microbial communities from tropical cattle in Woodstock, Queensland, Australia - Gonzalo_04 (v2) (version 2) | ecosystem: Host-associated > Mammals > Digestive system >...
TGTCCGTCGTTTACCAAACGGGGATTTAAAAATCAAAACCGAACAATATAATGCTGTGGCCATGTGGACAGATGGATCGCTATATTATCCATTATCTGATGATGGCACAAAAATAGACACACCATCCGAAACACCAAATGAAAACACTATTGTGTTCAGTGGTGAATTACCAAATGATTTAACCGAAATAATCACGGGGGCGTCGGTAATATCTGAATATATCGACCATATGAACATGGTTGAATCACGTCGTTGGAATATACACACAAAAAACGGGACAATCATATATTTACCCGAAGATAACCCAATATCTGCAATAAATAAAATCAGTGTATTAAACCAAACACATCAAATATTATCGCGTAATATTAAAATCATAGATATGCGCGATAATGCACGAATTTTAATAAAAACAAACAAATGAACCTTTATAATTCGTCTTTTCTTTGTCTGGACATTGGAACATATGGTGTTCGTGGTTTTGCACATCTAATACGCAACGCAAAAATTATTCAATCTGCAACACATTTTGTAAAAAACACAAATACTATTTTCGCCTTAAAAAGCGTGATTGATGAACTAGAACAACAATTAAACACACATTTTATTTCTGCATTTGTGACAGGTAATTTTGGGACGGCGGATTTCAAAACAATATCTGATATCATCACATGGAACGATGAACATAAAATTTCCGAATTGGATTTACGGCACCAGGTTGCAAAAATAACACCACCTGATGATTTTTATGCAATGCACATTGTACCTGTGTTTTATGGCACACAAAATGTGCGAAATATAAAAAATACCCCCGTCGGCCATATTGCAACACAATTAAAATCTATATACAGCGTTATTTCATACGAAAAAGAAAAAACACAATATATTTCGGACATAATGCGTCGCGCCCACATACAATCGGCCGGATTTTTTGATTCTACTTTTTTACAGAACGCCGTATACCGTCATGAAAACGAACGTGTTTTATTTATAGATTTAGGAAACGAATTTACAACCGTATCAATATGGACAAATCACGGACCATTATATTTTAATAAAATAAAATTCGGACAAAATGATATAACACGTGCAATTGCTATTGAACTGGAAATCGGAACAAACGATGCCGACACACTGAAAACCGCTGTTTCAAACGCACTACCAAATGAAATGGATCGGTTTACGCCCGCATCATCTGATGAAAAATTCGCACGTTTTTCCCGCGCAGATGTAAATGATATCTTTATTCCAAAATTATACGAATTGATAAATGAAATTCGTAATCAATCACAAAAATACATCGCACAGTACAAACCTGAAAAAATAATTTTAACGGGTGGCGGAACCGCGATTGAAAATATAAACACTGTATTTGAACGCACTTTCAATTTACCGGTTGATAATCAAACAGAATCTGCAACTATAAACGCATTATCTGAATATATATGGCAAAGCCACCAAACTGAACGCACGGCGTATATTCAAAAACAGTTAAAGTTTCAGAACTTTATAAAAAAATTCACAAAAATATTTCATAAAAAGAAAATTAAACCAAAGAAAAAATTCATCCCGATATTGCCAAGCACGCTTTGTTTCAACATGAACGATGTGAACACATATAGTCTATTTGCCAGCGGCGGAATTTCTATGATACACGTCGATATTATGGACGGATTTTATGTTGATAAAGTTGCCGGTGGAATTGATGAATTATCAACAATTCGCGCAAATACCAAATCACATTTGCATGTTCATTTAATGACAGAAAGTCCGGCCATATGGGCATGCGACGCAATCAACGCAGGCGCCGATACGGTTATAATTTCAACAAACACATCGGGGGTTCGTGACGCAATAAATGTCATCAAAAAGGCGGGTAAACGTTGTGGAATCGCATTAAACCCCGAATCAAACGTTGAAATATTGACGCCTATATTAAAAGAAATTGATGAAATCATGGTTATGGCGGTGACACCTGGGGCCGCTGGCCAAGAATTCGATCCATCAATCCTGAAAAAAATAAAAATATTGGATTACACCCGCAAAAAGCATGGATTAAAATATTTAATCAGTGTTGATGGCGGAATTACACCTGAAACGGCAAAATTATGTTGGGACGCAGGTGCAAATTTATTGGTCAGCGGTTCATACCTTGCAAACGCACCCGATTTCCCATTGGCGGTTCAAAGTTTATTGAACCACTAGTTTTCGCCCATCCCCATTTTGTGTGATATAAATATGAATAGTATTTTTTGGCAATTGATCAATCGCTATTTCTGGCCATTCAATCAAAGTAATATCATTATCTATCGCGTATTTTAACCCGATTTCTTCCAATTCAGACGCATCACCAATTCGATACAAATCAAAATGCGAAATACCATCATAATTTTGCACCAATGTGAAAGTTGGCGACGGAACAACCGTATCTTCGCCACGCAAAGTTTTGATTATTTCGCGCGCTATTTCTGATTTCCCCATTCCTAAATCACCGTGTAATGCCACGGTTTGTGGCGCATGCAGCGTTTTTGCAAATTCACGCGCCCACATATGCATTTCATCCAAATTATTCAAATAATAAATTTTTTCATTCATTTTTTTATTCCAATAATAATAAATCGTCTTCCATTTTATGAATCGTATCACGCAACTCCGCAGCCGCTTCGAATTCCAGATTTTCTGCATATTTATGCATTTTCTGGGTCAAAGTTTTTATTTCGCGTCGCAACGTTTCTGCATCCATAATACCACCATCTTTGCTATATACAAATTTTTTTGTTTTATCTGTTTTTTCTTCTTTTGTGCGAACCTCTTCAAATACAGATTTTGATATAGTTTTTGGTGTAATATTATGTTCACGATTATATTGTTCTTGTTTTTCACGACGACGCGCCGTTTCAGTTAATGCTACCCGCATTGATTCTGTTATTGTATCAGCATATAAAATCACGCGCCCATTTGCATTTCGCGCCGCACGTCCAATTGTTTGAATCAACGAACGTGTTGACCGCAAAAAACCTTCTTTGTCAGCATCCATAATCGCAACCAATTCGCATTCTGGGACATCCAAACCTTCGCGTAATAAATTGATACCAACCAAAACATCGTATTTTCCCAATCGTAAATCACGCAACAAATCAATACGTTCCAACGTATCAATATCAGAATGCAAATACCGTGCGCGCACACCATTTTCAACAAAATAGTCCGTCAATTGTTCGGCCATTTTTTTGGTCAAAGTCGTCACAATAACGCGCCCATGGGTCTTTTTCACTTCATCTAACAAATCATCAACCTGGTGCGTTGTTGGTCGAACATCACAAACCGGGTCTAATAACCCAGTTGGTCGAATCAGTTGTTCTGAAACAATACCATTTGATTGTTCTAATTCCCATTGTGCCGGCGTCGCAGATACAAAAATTGTCTGGGGACGTAAATTATCCCATTCTTCGAATGTTAATGGACGATTATCAACACATGACGGCAACCGAAATCCATATTGCGCCAATGTTTCTTTGCGCGCCCTATCCCCACGTGACATTGCACCAATTTGAGGGATGGTCACATGACTTTCGTCTATAAACAAAATCGCATCTTTTGGTAAATATTCAAATAATGTTGGTGGCGGCTGTCCCGGCAAACGCCCTGTTAAATACCGCGAATAATTTTCGATACCACGACATGTGCCAGTTGATTCCATCATTTCGATATCAAAATTCACACGTTCGCGTAATCTTTGTTCTTCGACATATTTCATTTGGTCATGAAAATATTTCAACCGTTCATCCAAATCAATACGAATTTGATTTATGGCCTGTAATACAGATGGCATAGGCGTTGCATAATGTGTATTCGGATAAACAACGATTCTGTCCAGTTTGTGTAATTTAGCCCCAGTTAAAACATCAAATTCCCATATTTCATCAATTTCTTCACCGAAAAACGATAATTTCCACGCCCTATCTTGGGAATGAGATGGGAACAAATCCAACGTATCACCACGCACACGAAATTCGCCACGCGCAAATCCAATATCATTACGTTTATATTGAATATCAACCAATGCACGCATAACACCTTTTTCTGAGATTTTATCACCAACATTTAATGCCAATTTCATCTCTGAATACTGTTCTGGTGCCCCAATACCATAAATAGACGACACAGAAGAAACAACAATAACATCTTTTTCTTCTAACATTGCACGCGTCGCACTATGCCGCATACGGTCCAACTGTTCATTTATCGCGGCATCTTTATCAATATATGTATCAGTTGTTGGGACATACGCTTCGGGTTGATAATAATCATAGAAAGACACAAAATATTCCACATGATTATGTGGAAAAAACGATTTCATTTCAGTGTATAATTGCGCCGCCAAAATCTTATTAGGCGCCATAATCATCGTTGGTCGCGACAATTTTTCAATAACATTAGCCATAGTAAACGTCTTACCCGAACCGGTCACCCCCAATAAAACCTGGGATTTACGGCCACTATTGATACCATCGACCAATTCAGCAATCGCCGTTGGCTGGTCCCCCATCGGCGCAAAATCAGATTCCAAAGAAAAAACACTTTTGACTTTATTCATGTTATTTTTTTGTTCACTTTATCTAATATAATTCATTATAATAAAAAAACAAGGAAAGAGAATGAAACATTTAACACAAAAATATAAATCCAGAATTTTATGGATCGCACTTGCGACGATTGGGGTTTTATTGTTTTCTTTTCTGGTTATTCCACCGATGATTCGGTTGGATTCATTAAAACCTAAAATCGAAGAGGTTATATTAACCCAAACAGGCATCCCCGCAACAATACATGGCCGTGTGAATATTAGCCTGCTGGGACATGCGACCATTGTGGCTCACAATATTTCGGTTCCAAACGGTGTTATATCATCATGCGAATTCGCAATACCACTATATAAAATTTTTAATATTAAAACGGCAAATATTTCTGGGGATATAAATATTCGTGGTGCATCATTAATCGTTGATAGAATTGTTCCATTTAACATGGACACAAATGTAAAAATCAAAGATTCCACCATACAATTTTTGAACAAAGAATATTCTATTAACCATGCCAATTTATCCAAAACTTTTGTCACTGCCAACCTGGCAACCGACCAACACAGATATCAAATTACATCCATAGACAACGAATTTATTATAAAAAACAAAAATAATGAATTGGTATTAACGGGAAAATTGCACGATAATGGAACAGCAACCGCACACATAAACATTACCGCGCAAAATGTAAATCGATGGTTTGAATTTGAAAAACCGAAAATAACCGGACATTTCCCAATAACTGCAAATATAAAATGGGATGGCGGTTATGGTGTTGATTTTTATGATATATCGGCCGATGGCGTGACGGGATCTGTGAAATTCAAAAACGACGGACATAGAATAGTAAAATTAAAAACAAATAATGCAGATTATGACATGTCTTTTATTTTGCATGATTCAGAAATTTTGAAAAATGCGTCCTTTGATCTAGATTTTTACGGCAAAATCAAATTTTTTGATAAAACATTTAATCATTTATATGTTGATGTTGCCGGCAATAACAACGAAATAAAAATAACAAAAATAATTGCAGATGACACAATTATCAACGGCGGCACAATTGACGAATTTGGCGCACATAATATGTCTATATCTATCACCGAAAACAAAAAAACAACAAAATGTTTGTTTAATGGAACGCCAAACAATTGGCAATGTGATGAATTTTCATATGACAATAAAATATTTGGCAAAGTAAACGTCAACCGCGAAAAATTCGTTGCAATAATAAATTCAAAACAGAAAATGCCATCTATAAATTTAATTAAAAATGCAATGCACCGCTTTGGTATTTCTGGCGTAATTGAATTTAATTTTTCTGATACATCGGGTATTATAACAATAGACAGAGATACAATATCCGTAAAATATAATTTTGCAAAAAATAAAAATCTGGTATGGGCAAATCTGAACCTTCCGTTTTTACCAGATTTCATGATAAATGAAAATGGTGATTTTGTATGGCAAAATGACACCATGATTTTTGTTCCATATTCCCAGACATGGAATATTTCTATGACCAAAGATTATTTTATAATCGTTGGTGATAATTTCAAAAAATGGTTCCCAACAATCAATCTGAAATTCGTCCAAAATTTACCGTATACAATATCTGGAAATTATAAACGCGGCAATATTTCAGATTTAACATTGGAAATTGCTAAACATAAATTTATCGGATCCAGTGCTGGAAAATCAATCACGCTAAACACGGATATATTCAATCTTGATTCATTTTTATCACAACGTTATTTTGATAATTTTAATCAAAATTCATTTTTTGACCCGGCACCGATAACGGCACCATTTGATATGGATTTTAACTTGGCATTGTCTGCGAACACTATTATTTATAACGGCCAAACATATAACAATTTTGTATATTCATTAAAACCAGACACACAAACATTTTCAATCACTGATTCAAATCGTGGTAATTTATTAGCAACAATAACACGCGATAACACAAATTATGATGTAAACATACAATTAAATAAATTTGTATTAGATGAAAAATTATTACCAGAAAAAATGCCGTTAAATATTTCTGCATCCGCAGTGACCGCAGAAATAAAATTAAAAACATCTGGAAAAATAGCACACGATATATTTGCAAATTTACATGGAACATTTGACGCAACATTTAACGGTGGAATTTTACACGGATTTGGATTCCAAGAATTTTATGCGTCGGCCCAAAAAATTACATTGTTAAATGCAGAATATGCCCTATCACGCGCTTTAAACGGTGGCACAACACCAATTAAAAAAATGCATATCATTGGAACATATAATATGGGCAATATAAAAACAACACGTCCATTGACATTATCGATGCGCCACATTGATGCAATTGGCGATTTTCAAATAATTGATAAAAAAATGTTGGCATCATTACAATTACTATTGCGTGGCACATCACCAAGTTTAGAACCAATTGAAATCACCGTTTATGATGACGGATATCGCGATTATTATTTGTATGAAATAATGAATAGTTTTGACCCCGACTATATGCGCGAATTCACACAATCACATGCTCAGTTTTAATAAAAAACAACCCGCAGTTAAATGCGGGTTATTTATTTTTTTAGTTTTTCTTGCGTACCTGGATATGAACGTCTCGCAGTTGTTGTTCGCTGACTTCGTTCGGTGACCCCATCAGCAAATCTTGACCACGTTGATTGGCCGGAAAGGCGACACTTTCGCGCAAACTTTCACCTGTTCCCAATATTTCAGAAATCAAACGGTCTATACCGAATCCGAAACCGCCGTGTGGTGGCGCACCATATTTGAACGCGGTATAAAGCGCATTGAAATTCTTTTCAACTGCTTCAATTGGATACCCTGCAATATCAAAACATTTTTTCATAACCTCTGGGTTATAGTTACGCAATCCACCGCTACACATTTCGATACCATTTATCACCATATCAAATTGTGCCGCTTTGATAGTGAACGGGTCTTTGGTTTCCAATTCTTCTAATGTTGCCAATGGATATGAAAACGGATTATGCGTAAACATTGGGGCACCGCCGCGTTCTTCATCTGGTTCAAAGAACGGAAAATTATCAACCCAACAAATTGCGAAATCATGTGGGTTAATTAACCCCAAATCTGCACCTAATTTGTTGCGCAATTTTCCAGATGCTTTGGCTGCTAAATCAACATTGTCACAAACAAAGAACAACGAAGAATTATCACCAGCAATTTCATGCAATTTTGCGATACGATCTGCATCTAATTTTTTCGCAACTGGGCCCTTTGGTTCATCGGCAAAAACGATATACGCTAAACCACCCAAACCTAATTCTTTGGTCGCATATTCACCCAGTTTATCAAACCAAGAACGTGGTTTATCTGCACTATTTGGCGCCGGTATCGCACGCACCACGGCACCATTTTCAATAGCATTTGCAAAAATACCAAATTCAGACCCACGGAATATTTCCGTCACATCACTAATTAAAATCGGATTGCGCAAATCAGGTTTATCGCAACCATATTTTAACATCGCATCATCAAATGAAATATGCGGAATTTCCGGATACACATTTGCATCAGGCACGAAAGTTTTTATCAATTCTGGAATAACCTTTTCACCAACTTCCTGGATTTCTGGTAAATCAACAAAAGACATTTCTACGTCTAATTGGTAAAATTCCAGCAATCTATCAGAGCGCAAATCTTCATCACGGAAACAAGGTGCGATTTGGAAATATCTATCAAACCCGGCCACCTGTAATAATTGCTTAAACATTTGTGGTGCCTGGGGCAACGAATAGAATTTTCCATGATGCAAACGCGATGGGACCAAGAAACAACGTGCACCCTCTGGCGAATCCGCGGTCAATAATGGCGTTTGAAATTCAGAAAATCCCAAATCCCACATTTTATCACGCATCCATTTAATCATTTTATTGCGCATTAAAATATTATGATGCAGTTTTTCACGACGCAAATCCAAGAAACGATATTGATAGCGCAATTCTTCGCTGGTATCTTCATCGCCGAACACCTGGAAAGGCAATACTTCGGCATTGGTTAACACATCCCATTTTTCAGATTTAATTTCAATCGCACCGGTTGGAATTTTTTCGTTCACTGCATCTTTGTCACGTGCAACCACAGTCCCTGTAATTTGCACAACAGATTCAGGACGAATTTTTTCCAAATTTTCATCCCCACCGTCAAACACGCACTGTGTAATACCATAATTATCGCGTAAATCAACGAACAATAACGATCCATGATCACGCTTACGATGAACCCATCCTGACAAAGTGACGGTTTCACCGACATTTGACGCATTTAATTCACCACATGTATGCGTCCGATACTTTGATTTCAAAGACAACATTTTATACACCCTTTGTTTGTTCTTGTTCCCCAAAGCCTTTGGCGACGGGGAATCGGTGCCAAAAAAACATATTGATATTCGGCACCAATTCAAATCTTAAATCCGGGGGCGCTAAGATTTTTTCGCGCGGTGCCACCCCAGTTTTATAACTTTATTGATTTTGTATGACATTCCACGGTTGTTAGTCGCATCATCACATCATAAAAAACCGATATGTTTGTGATTTTATAACTAAAAAAACAAACTTGCAACAAAATATATGATAAAAAACGACCACAAGGGTCGTTTATTATTTTGGTAGCAGCAAAGGGATTGATTTCGCTTCGCTACATTCCCCTTGGCTCATTCGCTATCGCTCACCGGCATCCTTTCGTCTGCCTTTCGCCTGCGGGTCGGACCCCTGTGCCGGTCTCCAAATCCCAAATACCAAAAATTAAACCCCGAATAAATCGGGGTTGAATTTTTGGTAGCGGCGAAGGGATTCGGACCCCTGACCAAAGGATTATGATTCCTCTGCTCTACCACTGAGCTACGCCGCCAGTGCAACGCATTATAACAAACTTTTTCCGATTTGCAACATTATTTCAAAACAATTTGTTTTATTCCCGTTTTTGTGATAAAATACAATCTCATGAAACGTGCGATTATTTTTCTATCTTTGATAATATTTTCAAATGCTGCCATAGCAGATGGAATTATTTTGCCTGAATATAATCCATTTCTTGGGACGTTTCAAAACCAAATATCTATGAGCATTGGTCAGGGTTTTGATACTGGCTGGCTTTTACCACCACCTGTGCGTCCTGTTCCGTTTTATATCGGAACAATTACGTATTCCCAACCGACATCTTTTTTCCGCGTCCCGGCACGCCGTTCAATAAACATATCTGAAACATTAGGTTTACATGAAAAAAACGGCTGGAAATGGCAGGATTACACCATCCCCATGGCATATATAACCGAAGATATCGCCCTGTTCCGTATTGACCGATTCTATGGTGGTGTTGGTGCTGGTGCTGGATTACAGGCCCAAGAAAACGAACGTTTGGGTGCAAAACTGATTTTCCAGTTCAAGGTTTCTTTTGGATATAATTTCAATAAAAAATGGGCGGGCGAATTTTATATTCAACATTTTTCAAATGCTAATACCGCCGATGAAAACAATTCCTATGCATTTTACGGATTAGGATTTACATATAATTATTAAAAATATTTTACCAATTTATCGGTTCTTTGCCATGTTGAATTAAATATCCGTTTGCGCGCGAAAAATGATGATTTCCGAAAAATCCACGATATGCAGATAAAGGGGACGGATGCGCAGACATTAATATTAAATTTTCATTTTTATCAACCATTTCTGCTTTCTTTTGTGCAAACGATCCCCATAACATATAAACAACATTTTTCCGTGTTTGCGCCACAGTACGAATCACCGCATCCGTAAACGTTTCCCAACCATAACCCGAATGCGATGCCGCCACATGCGCCCGCACAGTCAACGTTGCGTTCAACAACAAAACACCTTGGTTTGCCCAGGCGGTTAAATCACCATTTGTAATACTTTTGTGTCCCAAATCATCTTCGATTTCTTTATAAATATTTATCAGCGATGGTGGCAATGCAACACCCTGTTGAACAGAAAAGCAAAGACCGTGCGCCTGGCCTGGTTCATGATATGGATCTTGACCAATAATAACGACACGCACACTGTTCAACGGACACAAATTAAACGCATTAAAAATATTCTTTGGTTCTGGATAAATCGTTTTTCCGGACAAATATTCACCACGAACAAAATCGGTCAGTTTTTTGAAATATTCTTTTTCAAATTCACCAGACAAAACATCTTTCCAAGATTGTTCAATTTTCACATCCATTTATAAACCCTCTATTAAATGATTTTGAAGTGCTTTCCACAACACAACA
>Ga0310690_10011574_pt1 | contig 10877 bp, 3 predicted proteins | sample AusTroGonzalo_MG_2_FD_207661 | JGI IMG/M metagenome (GOLD analysis project Ga0310690, IMG submission 207661) | Bovine rumen microbial communities from tropical cattle in Woodstock, Queensland, Australia - Gonzalo_04 (v2) (version 2) | ecosystem: Host-associated > Mammals > Digestive system >...
CGGTCGAGGTCTGCGGCGAAGTCCGCGGTGCGACCGTCGGAAACGGCGGCAAGCTGACGATGAATCCCGGCTGTCTCCTCGCATACAGCCCAGTCGACATTCAGAAGGGCGGTGAAATCATCGTCAATGGCGGCAAGATCGAAACAAACGCGTGGTTTACGATCGCCGGTACGCTGACCCTGAACGGCGCATTGCAGAGCTACGAGGATAACAGCAGCACCTGGTATACGATCGACCATGATTTCACTTTCGCCCTTGATCAGCTCGACGCGCCGAATAATGCCGTGATGATCTCAAACTACGAGCTTGTGAAAACATGCGATGCGTCGTTCATCGTCAGCGTCTCGATGAATCAGGCGGAAGGCAAATACAAGCTCATGGGCAATGCCGCGAACTTCTCCGGGAGTTTATCTCTCCGTATCGTCGATTACGGGTGGGACACTCTGACTGTCGGGAAAGAGAGCACAATCAACGGCACGAAGTATGCGCTCGCGGTCAAGAACAAAATCCTGACGCTCACGGTCGGCGACAGTTCGACACTCGACCCTGATCCCGAGCCTGATCCCGAGCCTGATCCCGAGCCTGATCCCGAGCCTGATCCCGATGACCTGACGAACGCACCGGACACCGGCTGGAACGATTACCTGTACGACAAGAAGAAAGGCTGGAACTCCGAAGAGAACATCGAGGAGTTCGCATCGAACGAGATCTCCGAAAATGGTGAGATTTACCTGGATATTTACGGAACCATCGACAAGGACGGCCGGCACAACATGTTCGGCAACGACGGAACCAACATGGATACCGGCGACGTCTCGAAGATCGAGGTGGATTCCGCCGCAAAGCTGACGTTCTCCATCGACTCCACGGCAGCCGGGACGTTCTACGTGTACGAGGACGGTTTCGACAAGAAGGGCAACCGTGCGCAGATCCAGGTCGCGAAAGTGTCGGTCAAAGCCAATGCGACCACGACGCTGAAGGACGTCTGTCTGACAGCCGACGGCAACTATTACGTCGCGATGGTCGCAAAGAACGTGAAGAAGGCCGGAACCGAGGGCTTGTACAACGTGCGCGTGAGCAACAGCACGTTCTTCGTAGATGCCGACGACGGCGGGAACAACACCGCGGCCAAGGGCAATGCAGTCGAGGTCGGACTCGGCACGACGGCCATCGTCCTGGACACAAACGAGATGGCCGGCAGCACGGAGTTCGCGAACTTCGTCGGGTTCAGCGACAGCATCGACTACGCGAAGCTCAACCTCGCGTCCAGTGCGTACCTGAGTTTCAACGTGAAGGCTGACGGCGCTGCGAAGTTCACGATCTGGAAGCAGGACGCCAAGGGCAAGCTCACGAAGGTCGGCGGCGTCACGTCGCTTACCGCGAAAAACAAGTTCACGGCCACGACCAAGGCGCAGTTCTTCGACGTCGACAAGTATCAATACTACCTTTCGATGGAATGCACGGATGCCGCCAAGGGCGGAAGCGCCTACTACGATATCAGCGTCAGCCCGAATAGCGTCTTCTTCGACAACTCCGACAACGGCGAAAACAACTGGCTGTACGACAAGAAGGAAAACGCCGTGAACGAGCTCATGGGATCGTATGTGGGCACGTATGCGGAGACATGGATTGATTTCGACTACGATGTGTACCATTACGATTATTACAACTTCGTCGGATACGGCGACACGTGCGATTACTCCGAAATCTATGTGGACGAGGAAGGTCTTTACAACTTCAAGATCGACACGACCGGCAAGGCGAAGTTCACCGTGTACAGCCTGACGCGGAACAGCAAGGGCAAGTGGACGCAGAAAACGCTCGGTTCGCAGACGATCAAGGACGTAAACGGCGCAACGGGCGTGACGCTGAAGAAGGATGTGAAGCTCTCCGCTACGGACGAGGATCTCCGGTACTTCGTGTCGATGCAGGCCACCGATACAAAGAAGAGCCCCGGGGTGTACTACAACGTCATGTCCTTCCCGACCGCCGTTTCGGAGGCCGCCGCGCTGACCATGCCGGAAACGGACTCCCTCTCGGACAGTCTCGCCATGCCGGGCAGTCTGAGCTTCGGTCAGTACGACACGGATGTGCTCGCGGGCACTTCTCTCGATCCCGCTTCGGACAAGCTCCTCGGCGAATCCGGCAACAGCCTGCTCGCCTCGCTGTAATCGGCTGTATCCCGCCCATCACACGGGTGGGCGGGTGTCCCTCTCCCCGCGCATCGTGAAGAGCGACGTCAAGGGCAAGTTCCGGATTGCGGAGTGATGACCGCAGTCCTGGCGGGGTGGTGCGGAGCCGTCCCGCGTTTTTTTTGCCGACTGTTCTTGAAAAAACGGGAATATCTTTTATATTATCGGTAAATTCACATGACTTAAAACAAACACGGAAAGGTTTTTTCTTATGGCGGAATACATTGTATCCAGCGGCGTAACGAGCACGGGGTTGACTCTTTCCAGACCCGATATCATGAATGTCATGTCAGGCGGCGTGGCGAACAACAACACAGTCAATTCACGCGGTCTGATCAATGTTTCCGAAGGCGGCACGGCGATTGGCAACACGGTCAATTCCAGAGGCGAAATATGTGTTTTCTCCGGCGGCAAGGTGAGCAACACCACATTATTCTCCGGGGGTGACTTGAGCATCAATTCAGGTGGCACAGCGTATAAGACCACGGCGGTTTCCGGCGGAGCGCTTGGTGTCGGCAGCGACGGCGTGGCGGACAGCGTCACGGTCGAATCCGGCGGAAGACTTTATGTTAGGAGCGGCGGCACGGCCACGAATGTTGTCTGGACTCCATGCGAGGGCCATGTCAGAGTCGAGTTTGGGGGTACAGCCTCATTCGTCAGCAAGTATTCCGGCGTCTATTTCGGTTCGGGCGGGAAACTGCTTTCCAGCGCCACGGCCATGAACGGCAGGACGTTTGAAAATTCCTGCAGCATGTGTGTGATGAACAATGGCACGGCAAACGACACCACGGTCTTCAACGGTGATTTATTGGTTTACTCCGGCGGCATGGTAAATAACACTGCGCTCAGTTTCCACGGTTACCTTTTTTGCTCCGGCGGCACGGCAAATAACACTACGATCAATTCCGGAGGCAGCTTATGTGTTTCCAGCGGCACGGCGAATAACGTCACGGTCAATTCCAGTGGAGGACTTGACGTTTTCTACAACGGCACGGTGAACAGCGTTACGGTCAACTCCAGCGGGGCCGCGAGTGTCATTTCAGGCGGCGTGGCGAACAATGTCGAAGTCAAAACCGGCGGAGGACTTTTCGTTAGGAGCGGCGGAACCGCGACAAATGTCGTATGGACACCGTGTGCAGGCCGGGTCACCTGCGGGGACGGAGGAACCATCACGTTTGCTAGCAAGTATTCCGGCGTCTACTTCGGTTCGGAGGGCGAGCTTCTTTCCCACGCCATGACAATGAACGGAATAAAGATGTTCAATGACTATTCTGGCTATTACTACATGTATGTGATGTCCGGCGGCACGGCGACTGATACCAGTGGCGTAATGGGATTTATCCATGTATCCTCCGGCGGCACGGCGAACAACACTTCGGTCACCGAACCGAATCTTTTTGTTTCGGTTTATAATGGCGGCGTCATAAACAGCACTTCAATTGCCGGTGGTGGTAGAGTAACTCTTTCCTCGGGCGGCACGGCGAACAGCACTATGGTCAACAGAAACGGCACCTTGTGTATTTGTTCCGGCGGTACAGCAAACAGCACCACGGTCCTCAGTGGTACTTTCTATTTAGATGGCACAGCAAATGATGTCACGCTTTCTTATGATGGTTCTTTTGCGATAAGCGCTTGCGGAACAGCGAATCGAACAACGGTTAAGAATTACAGCGATATGATCGTCTCCTATGGCGGCATCGCAAACAGCACCACGGTCAATGCGCTCGGCAGCATGTATATCCTGAACTGCGGTACGGCGAACAGCACTATTGTCGATTCCGGCGGCACAATGATCTTTTCCACGGGTTCGGTATTTAAAGGCTATGCAGGCGGCACGGCATCCAATGTTACCGTCAAGTCCGGCGGCAGCCTGGTCATTTGCGAAACGGAAAGCGGTACACTGACCGGGCGGATGGTCTTCGAGACCAGCGCGGTCGTTTCCATGAACGATGCAGCCGAGCTCAACTTCGATATCTCGAAGCTGTCGCCGGGGGCGGCGGCGCGGGTCAACAACCTGTCGCTCATCAAGGGCGTGCCGCTTTACACGCTCACGGTCTCTGCTTCGCAGGCGAAGGGCGTCTACACGCTCGCGGACGGCGCGACCGGATTCGGCGGCACGATCACGGTCCTGAACGCCGACGGCAGCGAAACGGGCAAATGGCTCACGGTCGGGAAATCGGTCGAGATCGGCGACACGGAGTACGCGCTGTCGCTGTCCGGCAGCAAGCTCGCGCTCACGGTCGGCATTGCCGACAAGGTCGCGCCGACGGTCTCGAACATCAAGGCGACGCCAACCACGCCGACGAACCTGACGGTCACGGTCACGGCGACGTTCGCGGACGACGTGAAGCTGGCGCAGTCGCTGTACCGGATCGGAGAGGACGGCGACTGGACCGACTACAAGTCCGGCGTGACGGTCGACGAAAACACAACGGTTTATTTCAAGGCGATCGACGCGGCCGGAAACGTATCTGCGCCCGCGAGCTACAAGGTCACGAACATCGACCGGATCCCGCCAGCGGCCCCGAAGGCCACCGCCGACATCGTGAAGCCGAGCATCTACCCCGTAAACGTGAGCGCTGAGTTCAGCGCGGATTCCGTGAAGAAGGAATACAGCCTCGACGGGAAGACGTGGAAGAACTATTCCGGCGCGATCAATTTTCAGGAGAACGGATCCGTGTATTTCCGCGGAACCGACGCGGCGGGGAACATGTCCGAAACTGTCTGCTACAACGTGACGAACATCCTGCTCGAAGAACCCGATCCCGCGGACGACGGCTGGAACGATTACCTGTACGACTCGAAGACGAAAACGCTGAACGACAAGGTGTACCGGCTCGCGCCGCAGGTCATCGCGAAGGGAGACGAAGAGATCCTGCTGGACGCGCCGGGCATGATCGAATACGGCGAAATGCACGGATTCATCGGAAAGAGCGCGGAGTACGGCACGATCGACCCGGCAGACTACACGAAAATCCGTCTGAACAGCGCGGCGAAGCTCAGTTTTCTGGTCAGCGTTACGACCGCGGCGAAGTTCACGGTGTGGACACTGGTCGAGGGGACCGACAAGAAGACCGGCGCAACGACGTACACGATGAAGTCGCTCATGTCGATCACCGTGAAGAACGTTCACGCCGACACGAGCAATAAGCCGCTCCTGCTGGACGCGGGGGATTATTACGTCTCCCTGGAGTCGACCAATCCGAAGAAGGCGAAGGAGGGATATTGCTCGATCCATGTGGACGAGACGCGTTCCGAATTCTACACCAGGGGCGACAATAGCGACGACTGGACCGACATGAAGGAAAAGGGCGCGGCGGGACATTTCGGCAAGCTCGGAACACTCTCCGAGGACGGCGTGGCCGTGGTCTCAGGCGAGTGGGTCGGGACCGGCGACGTGGTGGACTACCGACAGTTCAAGCTCGCAAAGGCGACGAAGCTCTGCTTCCTCGTTACATCGAACGGCCCGGTGAAGTTCACGGTCTGGCAGCTGAACAGCAAGACAGACAAGAAGGGCGTGACGACGTATTCGCTGAAGTCGCTTCAGTCCTCCACGCTCAAAGCTCCGGGGTACACCTTCGCGGATTCGAAGGGGCTCATGCTCGACGCGGGCACGTATTATTTCAGCGTGGAATCCACGAACGCGGCGAAGGGCGGCGGTGCGGATTACGAAGTAATGATCGCCGGGAGCGTGTTCTACACCAAGGGCGACAACAGCGACGACTGGACCGACATGAAGGAGAATGGCGGCTACGGCATGGTCGGCAATGCAGGCGTGATCAATGCCTCGAATAAGAAGGTTCTGTCGGACTGGGTCGGAACCGGTGACGCGATCGACTACAAGCGGTTCAAGCTCAATTCCGCCGCGAAACTGACGTTCAAACTCGAGGCGGGGGACGCCTCGAAGTTCACGATCTGGAAATTGAACGCAAAATACGACAAGAACAAGAAATCGACGTATTCGCTGAAATCGCTGCAGGCGACCACGATCAAAGCTGATGTTACGGCGACGACGAAGGAGCTCCTGCTTGATGCGGGCACGTATTATTTCAGCATGGAGTCCACGAACGCGAAGAAGGGAGCCGACGCCGATTACACGGTCTCCACCGGCAACTGCGTATTCTTCACCCGAGGCGACAACAGCGACGACTGGGGCGACATGAAGAAGTACGGCCCGGACGGCATGGTCGGCGACGTCGGCGAAATCTACGAGGACATCGGCGTCATCCTTGACGACTGGGTGGGCTATGGCGATGTGATCGACTACAAGAAATTCACGCTGGATACGGACGCGACGCTGAGCTTCGAAGTCTCCGCCGGAGATGCCGCGAAGTTCACGGTCTGGCGGCTGGATGCGAAATACAGCAAGACGCAGGTGCCGAACTACTCGCTGAAGTCGCTGGCATCCGTGAAGCTGAACGGGAACTCGGCGACGACCAAGGCGGTCAAGCTCACTGCAGGCGAGTACTATTTCAGCATGGAATCCACGAACGCGAAGAAGGGCGGCAACGCGGCATACAGGGTCAGTCTCAATATGGAGGCCTCCGAGTTCTACTACGGCGATGACTATGCCACTGGAACCGGGGTGCGGAGTGCCGTGGACATGTGTGCGCTGCCTGAACCGGAGTCCGAACTGGACCTCGGTTTTGCCGAGACCTGCGCGGGTTCCGCATCCGGCATTTCCATGCAGGACGAACTCTTCACCGGACTGGACACTCTTCATGAGACTTCGCTGTCATCGGTCGATGCCTGCCTCAATTCCGCTCCGGACAAGCTCTTCGGCGAATCCAACGGCGGCCTGCTCGCCAGCCTGTAAACATCAACCACAAACACAATCCGCGCCTCATCTCTCTGCAACGAGCGGTGAGGCGCGGCTTTTCAGGTTTTCGCCGATTTGTTCCGATTCCGGCTTGGAGAATCCCGTAGTTCAATAGTAAGATATGGACATAATTCGCCCCAGACGGGACAAATCTTTGGTGGGCATGGTGCGGAAAAAAACAACCCGCGCCCCGGCTTGCGGAGGAATTGAACGCGTCATCCCCCTCCCCGATCTACAAAGAAATCCTGTCCGTCATCAAGGCGCATGTCGGAAATACTACCGAATGAAAATTGAAAATATTACCGAATGGAACTTGAAAATCTTACCGATTGTGTTATATTAGTGCATGGGACACAACGAAGAACGAAAGGAACGAACCATGCATCGGGATGATTACAAGCCTCGTCTGGTCGACCGGCTGGTTGATGAGTATTTGGCGGCTCTTGGGGCAGTTGTCATTGAGGGGCCTAAATGGTGCGGCAAGACTTGGACGTCTTCGCAGCACTGCCGAAGCGAATTCATGACGGGAAGTGCAGAGGGCAATTTTCAAAACAAGCATTTGGCGGAGCTCTCTCCGGAAACCGTATTGGCCGGAGAAACGCCGCGTATGCTGGACGAGTGGCAGGAAGTCCCTGCTCTTTGGGATGCAGTCCGCGCCGAGGTGGATAAGCGCAATGCAAAGGGACAGTTCATTCTGACCGGGTCCGCTACCCCGAACCGCAAGGGGATACTCCACAGCGGTGCGGGACGGATCGGCAGAATACGGATGCGCCCGATGACGCTGTACGAATCAGGCGATTCCTCCGGCAAAGTCTCCCTCTCTGCGCTCTGCAGGGGAGATTTCAAGCCATGTCTGAACGGGGAGATTTCGCTTCAGCATTTAGCGGAACTGATTGTGCGCGGCGGCTGGCCGGGAAACCTCACAACCCCGGTTTCCGCAGCAGGAATCATCGCGAATGAATACATCAAGGCTCTGCTGGAAAACGACGTCAGCCGTCTGGATGAAAAGAAACGCGATGCACACAAGATGCATCTGCTCCTGCGCTCTCTGGCGCGGAACGAGAGCACTACAGCCTCCGTCGCTGTGCTGAAAAAGGACATCAGCGGAGTTGATGGAGAAAATGTTGACGACGACACGATTACGGCATATCTGGACGTACTGAGGCGGCTGTTCATCCTGGATAATCAACAGCCTTTTGCCCCGGCGACCCGTTCGTCTCTGCGAATCAAACAGGCTGAGAAGCACCATCTCGCCGACCTGTCTCTTGCCTGTGCGTTGCTCAAACTGACGCCGCAGGGCCTGGTCAATGATCTGGAAACGTTCGGTCTGCTCTTCGAGGCGATGTGCGTTCGGGATTTGCGTGTCTACGCCAATTCGTTCGGGGCAGAACTGTACCATTATCAGGACTACAAGAATCAGGAGTTCGACGCTGTGATCGAACTGTCCGACAGACATTGGTGCGGCATCGAAGTCAAGTTGGGTGCAAACCAGATTGATGCGGCGGCGGAAAACCTCCTGCGGATCAATTCGGCTATCGGCGCATCAAAGGGCAATCCCGCATCGCAGCTGGTCGTGGTCTGCGGTCTCAGCAACGCAGCGTACCAGCGCCCGGATGGAGTGTACGTCGTGCCGATTACCATGCTCAAACCGTGATCCGGCAGCGCAGAGACAAACGACAACGAACCTCATCCAAGCAGAGCCAGGATTTTCTGCAACGTCCGCTTCTTCGCTTTCTTGATTCCGTCTATTGCTTTCCGGCGCAATTCCGCCAGCGGATCAACGGGCTCCGCTGGTATGATGCTTACCGTGGTAGAAATGACTCCGTTGTCATCTACACCATCCATTTCTCCTGTTGAGGAGAGTTGCGTCCCCGCAGGCATCGGAATCTCTTTGAGAGCGGGGAGTGCGTTGATCGCCTCCTGTTTCGCGGCGGTGCTGATATGGCTGTAGTGTTCGGTCATGGCCGGGTTGCCGTGTCCGACGATTTCCGCGACAACTGCAAACGGCACCCCCGTGTTGGCGCAGAAGGAAACGAACGTGTGCCGGAAGGAATGAAGACTGTAAGCGTTCGCCGCGATCTTGCGCCGTCCAAACGTTTCGGCCTCGGATGCGGTCGTTTCCAATCCGGTCGCGCAGTGGATGATCTTCATGACATCCTTCTGTACTCCGCTGGGGTTCCGGAGAAAGCGTTCAGCGACGTGTGGGATTATATAGTCTTTGCCTTCAGGGTTCTGGAATCGCCACGTCAGCGCGTCCTGCAAAGCATCACGCAGAGGCGGCGCAAGCGGAAGCGTCACGGCATGATACCCCGTCCGTTTGGCCGTTTTGCGCGGGATATATGAAATCAAAGCGGCTTCAAGATCCACGTTATCCCAAGTCATCTGGCATCCGTCCTCGCCGCGACATCCGGTCCAGCAACAGAGATTGAGCAGGACGCGCATTTCATCCTTGAACTTCGGCTTGAATTCCAGTTGCTTTACAACCCGTTCCCGTTCACGTCCCGTTGTGAAGCGTTCCCTTTCCACTTCATAGAAGAACCCGTTTTTGAAACCGTTGAAGATAGCCTGAACCTGTTCAAGCGAAAACTCTTTCCTGCTGAAAACCTCCTTGCTCTTGTTCTGAATACCTTCGAACGGATTCACATCAAGCGCAGCAGGTTCCATAAGATTCCGGAAAATCAGGCGCAACGCCTGAAGATAGATGTTGTAGGTCGCGGCGGAGACGCCTCTTGACCACACCGCACCAAAATACTCCAAGGCGATGGAATGGTCGATGGAAGCCACGTTGTCCACTTCGGGGTGTTCGTTCCTGAGCCATTCCATGAATTGCCGGAACGCCAGCGCATAGCGGTCAAACGATCTCTCCGAGCAGTCAGGGCGGCCCGGCTGCTTCAGAAACGTATCCCAGGCATCCTCCACTTTGAGCAGAGAGTGGCGTTTCAACTTCTTTGCCTCGGCAATATGAACGGCTATTGTCTCCTTGCTCTTCGCCAGAAGCATCTGCCGATAGTCCCCGGATGCCTTCATGGCTTCTTCTCTCGTCGTGCAGGGCGATCCGTCAGGATTGCGGAGGATTGTGGTCTTGTCTTTGTCGTTGATTCGGATTTTGAGGTAGAAGTGCTGTTTCCGTTTATAAATGGAACCCGCGCCTTTTTCCCTGCGTTTGGATGCGGTCTTGCTCGCCATGGTCTTGAGTCCTTTTCTTACTTTTTTCGTTTCTGCGGGATTTTTCTTTCAATATAGCACATAATCCGCGATACGTCTACCATACGTCTACAAAAAGTCGAAAATAAGTTCAAAAACTGTTCACTCGTAATGAACAGGTCATCGGTTCGATTCCGATCGCTGGCTCCATTTTTTTTGCCCTGATTCCGGGCGGTTTGCGCTGAAAACAATTTCTCCCGACCAGCTGCCCTGCGGACGAGGCTGCAGTTCCCGATTCCTCCCCGTTATTTCGCATGCTTTTCGAGGCGGAAAGCGGTTGGAACGTGTCTGGGGATCGTGCGGATCAGAGGTCGGGCGAAGTGGCGGTGATATCGATCTTTTCGATGTAGTACCAGTCCTGGCTGGGGAGGTAGTTCACGCAATAGATGATGTTGCGGTCGTTTTCCCTGCGGGTGATGGTGCCGTATTTGAGTTCCGTGAACTGGCGGAAAAGGTCGGGATCGTCGAAATGAATGGTCAGGTGGTCTTCCTTGTTCGTCTCCATGGCGCCGGCGAATCTGCCGCCGGTGGAGAGCAGGATGAGGCCGGAATTGTCAATCAGGGTCTTTTCCAGGACGTTGCTTCCGGTGTTGCCGTGCGTCTTCAGTTCGCGGATGATGATGTTCAGGCTCAGGTCGAAGCCGGCGACGCCGAGGAAATTG
>Ga0310690_10011575_pt1 | contig 10876 bp, 14 predicted proteins | sample AusTroGonzalo_MG_2_FD_207661 | JGI IMG/M metagenome (GOLD analysis project Ga0310690, IMG submission 207661) | Bovine rumen microbial communities from tropical cattle in Woodstock, Queensland, Australia - Gonzalo_04 (v2) (version 2) | ecosystem: Host-associated > Mammals > Digestive system >...
AACGGCCTCAAGGCTTTGTCGCACAAGGGATTCAGCAAAATCCATCGTGCCCTGTAGTACGGATTAACGTGCCCTGTAGTACGGATCACTTGCCCCATAGTACGGATTAACTTGCCCCGTAATACGGATAGTGTTTTTCTCGGAACACGTCCACAAGGGATAGTGTTGATCTCCTCCGTCCTAAAGGATAATTATCACTCCATAGTAGGCACGGCCCTTGGCGTAATAGTCACAGCGTCGGATGTTTCTCTTCTTAGCTTGCAGCTGCAAAAATTCATAGGTTTGTTCTCGGAGAGTCCTTAGTTTCTTATTGGATAGAACACTCGGGTCTTTGTCGGACATAAGGTTCCAATCTATTTCTTCGGCAATGGTAGAGAAAAGCAGCGAGTAAGTGTTGCTCCCAGTTTTTTCTTTTTTCTTTTTGAAGAATTCAATCTTCTCTAAGAGATACCGCCGGAGCCCGTATTCTTCAAGTGAAACGCGGTTATCAGAAGCAGATTTTGTTTGTGCTTTCTTTTGTTTAGTGCGATCCCTTGGAACGTCTCCAGATAGCAGATGGCCGGGGACGGTGACAATATGGTTGAGTATATGAGCATAGTAGAAAAACATAGGCATATCGTAAACCAGAAAAGAATGACCTACGGTCCGGCCTTTATATGTAGCAGCATTTGGTTCATAGTATATTCCAGAAATAAGATGGCCTTTCAAACGTCCAATTTCATTGCTGGCTTTGAGCTTTGTATGCTGTTCGATCTGCTCTGAAAAGTTAATGCTGGCGGGAGTATCCATCAGCTTGATCATGGAGGAAGTGATTTCTTCAATGCTTGTTTTTGAGGCATGGTAAGAAGGATCGGCAAAGGTGATCTTGCGGAATATCTGTTGTGGCGTGATAAGGACATTCTTTCCGTTCTCCTGAATAATCTGTCCTACTGCCTCCATAACGCAATAGTCAACGCGAGTAAGCACCGTGGCCGGTTCGCCATTTCTCCCAAGGATATTTGCGGTAACTGCTATAGGGTGATCTTCTGGGCCTACGTTGATAATAGACGCTTCTTTGTCCTTGGCTATGCGGATAACATTTCTGGAAACCTTGTCCTGCATCAGGGAAATAGTTTCTGTTGATTCGAGCTCGGCTATCTCTGGCTTTTTTTCTACAGGGAAAGAATCAGGATTCTCTAAACCTTCAAAGTAAGCGGAAAAGAAGGTAGATACATTGTCTATGTCTGCGCTGGAAGCGCCGGATAAAGACAGGGGAGCAGTTTCCTCCGACTTAGCCAGAGACAGGATGCAATCAACCATTCTGAAGCAATCGTCCCTGTGGCCCAGGACGAAAACCCGCTTGGTAATAATCCAGATCCCGGAGAGGGAGACGAGATTCAGACCGTCAATCTTTTCTTCTAAGGTAGTTCCGGAACGGCCCAGCCGGGAGAGTGCGTCGGAGAAAATGCTATAGATGGCTGAATCTCCAAATGCTGCCCGGACTTCAGGCCGGAGCAGAGTAAGAACCTGAATAGTCTGATCTCCCGGGCTTTCCGGTTCCTTAACGAAAGCGCCGGACGTCCGGCCTACGGCAGCTCTTTGCAGATCTCCGAAGGTGGCCAGCCATTCCTTGTTTGCGGCATCGGCTTTCTCTTCTGCTTCCCTGTATCCATCAAAAGTGATGTTCAGGGTATTCCTCCCGTAATAGAACAGCGCATCCCCCAAGAGGGCAGCGGAGGAGAACAGAGCTGTTATCAGATTCTTTTCCTCCGGGGTTACGGTCTTGTTGTCCTTGGTGTTCATGCAATGGTACTCCTCTCTAATCTACAGGATCACCGACGGCGTCGGGTGAGCTGGGCCTGTACTTTCCCGAATTGAACCTTGCTAATGATCGGTTCATGGTTCCCCTTGATCTCCCGGCCCTGATGGATGAGGACTCCGGTATAGAATGGATTCCGCAGCACAACCTGAACGGATCCGGCAGACCATTCTTTCCCGCGCCGGGTGTGGATGTTCTGCGCGTTCATATAGTTGGCAATCTGCCAGAGGGATTTCCCCTTCTGCCCTTCCGTGAAAAGCATCTTCACAGCCTTGGCCTCGTCAGGATCCGGCTCAATGTGTTTCCGGTCATGAGTATACCGGTATCCGAAGGGGCAGACCCCGGCGGGCTTGTCTCCCTTGTTGGCCTTGGCCGTCCGGCCCCGGGCCAGCTTGATGGAAATGCTCATACGCTCGTAAACGTCCAGCGCTTCCATGATGGCGTTTATCAGGTAATCGTTCGGATCCTTACTGTACAGGTCATATTTCGGCTGCTCGATGCTGATGAGCTTAATGTTCCGTTTCATCAGCTCCCGGCGAATAATGGCCTTTGTCATATCGGATCGCCAGAGACGCGACGTATTCAGGACGATAACAGTATCCCCGTCAGCGACGGAGGACAGCAGATCCATCAGACCGGCACGTTTCCCGATAGCCTCATCATCATCCGTATCCTTCAGGTTCCCGGAGATACCGGCGTCCTGATAGATACACGCAAGCGGCAGATCGTGCTGCGCGGCATAGTCCCGGATCCCGTTCTCCTGAGTCTCCAGCCCGTATCCTTTTTCTGCCTGTGTCTCTGTCGAGACTCTGCAATATCCAAAGTTCATGTGCTTGCTCCTTTACGGGGCCGGTTCTGGTGGCCCTCTGAGGAGATTATACGGGCGAGCTTTTAAAATGTCAATATCATTCATGATAATTTATTTTAAAGTAAACGCAAGCGTTGACAGCACAAGGATTCTGCGCGATTTCAAGATGACTTCAAGCGACAGGATAAACGGGGGAGATGAAACCGGGAAGCGACGTCATGATATTTGATGGGAATCCCGGCAGGATTCTTTTCCGGGAAACGCTGCCGATCTTTCATCCTTCTATGGGACGAAACGCGCAGCGGAGAAGCCCAGGACTCCGGCGGGAACGGTGGCGGCTATGGACGCACAGGCCCGGCCCAAAGCGACGTCGCGCTTTTGGGCAGAGGACTATGCGGCCACAGCCGGGGGGAGGGGCGGGCGAAAAGCGGCACAGATCCGGCAGCATGGATAGAGGGACGGAGCAGGGCAGCCGCTGATCCTTCCGGACGTGCAGCCAGAGGACAGGGGAACGGCGCTGGACAGCGGGAGCCGGGGCCGGGTGCTGATGGGAGAACGGGACGGCGTAGGGGCTATGTGCGCACAGCCGCCGGAGAGACAGCACAAAAACGCACAAGGCCAGCAAGGCGGCTATGCACACGCAGCCCCGGGGGAATGCGAAGCGGCGGAGGAGAGCAGAACGGAAAGCGGGACGGCACAGGCAAGGCGGCTGGGGGTGGTAGGGCCGGGGCAGCATGACAGGAGAGGCGGGAGGCCGAACCGGCACAAACACTACAGAACAGAATCAGAACCACAGCCGGGGCGGACTTCCGCCGGAGATCGGAGGGTGGGGGACGGCGGGACGGGGACGGACTCGGACGGGCGGGCCGGAGCATGGAGGCCCTGTAGAGAGGATCCTATTCTACAGGATGAGAGCGGCGGAGGCGCTGATCTCCTGATACGATCCCCGGAGCTGGCTGCCGGGCGTCTGTTCTTGGGCCTGTTCTCCGCGCTGCCGGAGGAGCTGGACGTCCTTATTCTATGGGGCGGAGGCGTCCTCCCGGTCCGGGAAAGCTCTGTTATTTCCCTGTTAGCAGGACGCGCATCCTGTGGTATAATAAGCATATGGGGAGTCCCGGAAGGACTCCGGTACTGATAAAGAGTATCGGACTATCTTTCCGGGTTTTTGTTTTCGGCAGCTCCGGCAGCCGGAGCCGGAGACGGGGGCGTCCCTTGCGGGATCCGGCGGAGGAGCAGGAAAAACAGATACAGGGCCACAGTTTTTTCAATCAACGGGAAACATTTACTAAGGTTCTCAGGTAACTTTATCCACATCAGGCATGATTGAAAAATCAATCATAGATTGAAGATGACAGGGGCTGTATCTTCTTCTCTCTTTATCGTTTTACGTTATCAGGAAGGACGCTGTTTTCCGGGCTTCTGGGGCGGCTCTCAGCGCGTCCGGTTTAGCCCTGGACTCTGCGTGCGTCAGCAGGACAAGACCGTCCCAGAGGCCCTGAGAGGCCGCAAAACAGGCATAGAAAAAGCGGGGGATCTCTCCCCCGCAGGACGTCGCTCATTCCTGATCCGGTTCGTCTTCCATCATGGAGAAAGCGTCCCATTCCATGTCCTCCCAATGGATAGCCTCTCCGCAGGTTTCCGGGTTTTTGTCCGTGTCCGTCAGCCGGCAGCGCTGGCAGTAAGGACAGGAGTTATGGCAATCGTAGTAGTTCATGATCACGCCTCCTTCTCGTTAAACCTGAGCCGGATCGTCAGGCGCTCCAGCTCTTCGGATGATTCTCTCGCCTTGCCCAGTATGTAGGCCATAGAGTCGAACACTCCCCGGAAGGTTTCCGAATCAAGGCCTATGGCCCGGATGATATCCTCTTCCTCCACGTCGATGTAATCCGCCGCGAATGTCTTCTCCAGAGCTTTCGCCATGTCCAGCAGGATCTGAAGCTCCATGGCCTTTTCTCCGATCTCGCTGTGCAGCTTGTTCCTTTCCATTGTTCCTTCTCCTTTCGTCTTGTCAGAAGGGAGGGAACGGGGTTATAATCTCCCCGCCCCCTCCGGGGGCTTTCGATAGGGGCCGCGATGCTCTCGCACAGCATCCGGCCTTTTACATTGCGGCGGCAATCTCTGCCGTCTGGGAGAGGCCGAAGAACCGGGCCTTGTAGACCGCGCCGTCTCCCCGGCTGCCCCAGATCAGATCGCATCCGAAGAGGGCCTTGCTGCCGTGGATGACTTCCCGGCCCAGATTCTTCCAGCCGCTCCAAGTGTTGGTTTCCTCCGTGATCCCGGCAGCCGCCTTGGCCTCCGTGATTCTCTCGGCGTTTACCGGTTCCGCCTTGGCGCTCAGCCAGGACCGGTGCAGCGCTTCCGCGAAGGACAGCTCCTGATTCTCCCGGTAAAGCCGCCATGCCCGCAGCATGATTTCCCGCAGATTGAACATTGACGATTCCCTCCTTCTTCTATCGGATCGGGACGTCCGGGGGGCGGGTCGCTTCAGGTACTATAGGTTCGGTCTCTTATTTTCCGTCCATCAACCAATTGCGTTATGCTTCCCGCATTGTGCCTCATGCTCTTGAGGCCCTCCGGCTCCCCTCCTTTCACCATGAATTATACACTTGTACAAGTGTACTGTCAAGCATAAATTTACACTTGTACAAAATTTCCTTCTGTGCTATGATTATCAACTGAAAGAAGGTGATTCAATGCCGGAGATGAGCGAGGCCCGGAAGCGGGCGAACAAGAAATGGAATGATGAAAATCTGGCTACCAGATACGATCATATCCATTTGGCCCTCCCCGTCGGATACAAGGACAAGCTGAAAGCGGCAGCGGAGATGGAAAGGAAGCAGGAAGGGAGATCGGAGGACGAGCGGGTAAGCGTGAATGACTTCATCCGAAAAGCTATAGACCGGAGAATAGACGAGCTGGAGGCGAGGAGCTGATCCTTCATCCTATAGGAAAGAGGGACGGCGTCCCCGCCTCTCTTTGTGTGATCCGCGGAGGAGCTGGGCGTCCCTTCCTGAGTGGGCTGAGAGGACGTCGGCTGCCGGAGGCAACGGCGGACGAACAGACCGCAACCGGGGCCGCAGCCCCGGGACTCCTTCGCCCAGGCATCCGGGGAGCTGGACGCATCCCGGCAGCATGATCAGAAAGGAATACCATGAGCAGAAGGAAACAAGGAAGGAAGCAAGACAAACTGATCTGCATCTGTTCCCCGGACCGGGACGTCTGGCTCATCACAAGCACAGACAGCCGGATCGGAGACAGCGACTATATCAGCGAAGCCAGAATAGAATGGATAAAGGCATGGCTGGCAGCAGATCCTTTAGATGATAAGACGTGGCCTACTCCGTATGATCTGCCTGTTCCCCGCGTCTGGCCGCTGCCGGATCCTCTGTCCTATCTGATGAACGTCGGCGAGGCCGGGCAACCGTGCGGCATCCCGTGACGGCAGAGCTGCCGGTCCGCCGGGGATCCTGTGACGTGCGCGGACATTCTGCTGGCCGTAGCTCCGGCAGCCCGCCCCGTCCGGCCCGGATATATTATATTGACCCCCGGGAGGGGTACCCCTTCGCCCTCCCCGGGGGTGCGAATCGTGAGTGGGACTCCAAAGGAACGGGAGACGGGAGCGGTATATAACTTTAATTCGGACGGGAGCAAGGGGGGCCGGGGGGCATGAACAAGCGCAAGCGGAAAGAGGAAAAGCCATTGACAGATCTGCAAAAAAAAGCGGTAGCCATGTTCTATGACTACGAACGAATCAAGGATATAGCCGCAGCCTGCGGCGTCCATCGCACAACCATCTGGCGCTGGTCGAAGCTCCGGGGATTCCGGAAGGAATACAATCGGATAGACCGAAACTGGAAGCGCAAATTTGAGCGGCAGGATCTTAAACGGATAGCTGCGGAGAACGCATACTGGGATCAGAAGGTCGCAGACGCAGAGAAAAAACTACAGGAAATCAGCTCAAAAATCAAAGGAAAGCCCGGAAAAGACTTCTATTCCGCATGGAATGAGTACGAAAAAGCCCTATTCAGGGGACGTTCTTTGTCACAACTTATGGACGCAATCTATGGGGATAAACCCAAGCGCCACAAGCGGAGAAGGGCCTGACAGACCGCGCAACAAAACCCCCGGAAAACGCGGGGGTGGGGGGAGGGTGACCGCTCTTACGGGAGGGATCCCCCCGGGGGGAGACGGCAGCCAGGACTCCCGGGGGCCTGTTATGAATTGACTACGGAAATGCCGGATCCTCTATAGGGTTGGTTACACAAAATCAATCACGCCGGGAGATTTAGTTGATTGTTTTCCTTCTCCCAGCGCCGGACAAAATGATCGACAAGCGTCCGCTCCAGCCGGAGGCCAAGAGCGCTCTTAGGTTTCGGAATCAGCGTCTGACAGGCTATCACAGCCATCTGGCATATGCCGTGCGCGTTGTGTTCAAGATCCTTGTCTTCGTAGATCAGGTATAAGTTTAAAGCATCTTCCCAGATTTTCCTTTCGGTTCCCGTCATGCAATGGTAACTCCTTTATTCAGTTAGTTAATCGGACGATTGCAAGCTATGCAGTATTCGCACCACAGGCTGCCGGTGATCCCTTTGGCAGCTTCATCGTCCGTCAGGTATCGTTCAGCCAGAAACAGATCCATCATGCTGTCGATCTCCCGCAGCTCCTTGTGCCGGGGAGCCATCTTCTTCATGTTTTCCGCAAGCGCCAGCCGTTCCGGGATATCATGGGGGTAGTGCATCATGTATTCGTAGAAGCTCATGCCTTTCTTTTTCATCCCATTAAACCCCGCTGTTGATCTCGGAAACAGGCTTTAAAGCCTTGATTTTCCTACGTTTATTATACCATAGGTGATCAGTATTCTAAAGGCATTCAGCCAATTAAACCCGCCATACTTGACGGTCCTGTAGAAAGAAAAGCCTTGCGTTGAATTGAGTTTAAGTTTATTATCTCTACAGGAGGGAGGATTAAACCATGACAATTAAACAGATGGCCGCCAAGCACAACGTATCCCCACAGGCAGTTTATCAACGATTGAAAAAGCAAGGTGTAAACGTCAATTCCCTGATGGACAAGGAAACACAAGAGCTTTCCCCAGAAGGGGAGATGATCCTTGATCAACTTTTTGACAAGAAGAATGCCCCGTTTAAAGCCAATTCAACTGCATACGCAGAGGAGCAGAAGAAGCAGATAACAGATTTAAACATTGAGATATCAACTTTAAGGGAAAAGATTGACAGCCTTGAAAGAGAAAAGAAAGCGCTCACAGAAGAGCGGGACTTCCTAAGGGCTGCGCTCACTAAAGCTCAAGACAACCAGACGGAAACTTTAAAGCTCCTGCCCGGCGCTGGCGGGACGGCTGCCGCATCGGAGCCGGTCCGGCTCACATGGAAGGAAAGGTTTACCGGACGCCTGGGCGCTCGGAACAAATAACCCGGTAGAGTAAGGAGGCGTCATCATGAAGAGGCTTGTGTCCGTGGTTGTTTGTGTCCTGCTGCTGATATGCTCCGCGTCGGCGGAGGAGCTGGATCTGTCCGCCATGACTTTCGATGAACTGGTGGCGCTCCGGGAGCAGCTGAATCTCGCAATCTGGGAATCGGAAGAGTGGCAGGAAGTTACTGTCCCGGCTGGCGTCTGGAAAGTGGGAGAGGATATCCCCGCCGGTCATTGGACAATCCGTCCGATCCCGAATACATACATTCTGGTAACGTATTGCGACAAGCTGAATGAGTACGGGAAAGAACCGGCTATAGGCTGGCAAGGCTGGTGTGATAATCTTACTGCGCGCGGCGAAAAAGATCTAACCTATGGGGAGCCAAGGGAAGTCGATCTGGACATGGTGGATGGTATGTATCTCCTGAACAGCGGCACAGTAATTATTACCCCGTATACCGGGAAGCCAGATCTTGGTTTTAAGTAATCTGCAAAAAGATTCCCTCCGGGCAAGCATCCCGGAGGGTTTTTCAATGGCCCTGTACGGCGCAGAAACGGGCCTATAGCACGTTCCCGGCGGCGGAGGGGCAAGAAGAACACCGGACGGCGGAGGAGCCGTCAGAGAGGCGTCACAGGGCAAAAGAAGAGCATCAGAAAGAAAACCTCTTCTTTTGCGCGGGTTCTTCCTCCTCATCATCAAAAGGATTATCAATGCTGACTCTGGTAAATCCATCCGGCATATCATCAAACCAGTTATACTTCTTGTCAAAGATGAGCTTGCCAGATCCTCCCCGCTGTCCGTTCCGGTTCTTCAGGATCTTGACTTCCAGTTCTATCTGGGGATCCTCTTCTGCTTTTTTGATGATCTCCGCAAGCCGGACAGCTCTGTCATTATCCTTTTCTCCCTTTTTCCTTTCGATCCCGTAGAGCTGGATCCCGATCAGCACGTCGGATCCATACTCAATAGCGCCGGATTCCTTAAAGGCTGCCATGTTGATAGGTTCAGAATAATTGGATCTGTTCAGGGAGCTGATACAGAATACCGGGATATCATGGGCGGCACTCATGGTCTTGAGCTTTACCACAGCCCGGTCTGTATTCTGTTTGTCTGTGCTGCGCGCATCCTCTGGGGCGAGAATCTGGAGATAGTCTACAAACACAACCGGCGTCCTGCCGGTGATCCTGATATGCTCTTCTACTTTCTGAGTGATCTCATCCGTGCTGATGGAGCTGATCCCGGAAAAGATCCACATATGCTTCCCGATAGTTTCCCGGTAGCGTCGCATTGCGTCCGGCAGAACAGAAGATTGTCCTGTAGAAAAGGATCTGTTCCTGCTGTTCAGGACTTCAAACGTGGTACAGGCTTCTCCGACGTCGCTCTTCCTTTCGCTGACTATCACAAAGGACAGGCGGCTTATGCTCTTGGCAATCAGCTCATACCGGCTCATTTCCAGAGAGAAGTACAGGACGTCCCGTCCGGATGCGGCAATGTTGTCCGCGATATTCAGCATCCAGCTCGTTTTTCCAAGGGAGCTGATGGCTCCCATAACATACAGACCGGCAGAGAGGCCGCCATTCAGGATCCTGTCCAGAGAAGTAAACCCGGTAGGAACAGGCGGCCTGTTTGCGTTCGCTGTCAGGTATTTCTCAAAGTCCGCAAAGGAAGCTGCCGTAGTCCTGGACTCGTATTCCTCCAGATCGTTCTGCTTAATGGTTTCCCGGGTAGCATTGGCAACGGCAACGGCTGCGGAAACGTTCTGCCGGAGCGCTGCGGCGTCCTTTTGCAACAGCTCGTTCGGATCCTTACAGGTTCCGGCTATGTTCATTTCGATATACGGGATGCTTCTCTCAGCCAGCGCTTCCGCAATCTCTGCCTGTACTTTCTGTCCGGGATCGTCATTATCAAGAGACAGAATCAGGACGCCGGACGGCGCTTTCTTGCCCAGTAGAGTGATGAGCTGATCCTTCCCGGACGTTCCCCCAAGGGCCACAGCAGACCCGCCCTCCTGCATAATGGAGATCGCGCAAAGCTGAGACTCCACCATAAAGCAAGGGCTGTCCTGCCACAACGCCGCAGCGTTAAACAGAATAGCTGGGACTTTTGCCGGTTTCATATGTTTGGGATCTGCGTTATCATCAACAGTTCTTGTTGCGTAATAGGTTCCCGCTTTATCATGCGGTATCACAATACATGGACGTCTCAGCAGATCCGTCCCATAGCCCAGATTGAATCTGTCCATTGTCTGCTCCGTGAATCCCCGGCGGAGGAGATACGCTTCCCCAGGGCTGCCCTTTAGAGCAGAATGACAGGACGTAATAAGTGCAGAGAAGTCTCGCCGCTGCGGAGGATCTTCCTGTGTTTTCTCCTGTTTCGGCGGCGCTGCCGCGCGGACGTGGGCCGCAGCTCCTCCGCCGGGAGCATACTTAGCAATCAGTTTCTTTGTAGCTTCAGAAGCAGATACGCCGTCCCGCGCGGAAACAAGATCGACAATATCTCCGCCAGCGTCACAAGAGAAACACTTCCAATGGATCCCATCAGGTTTAATAGAGAGGGCAGCAGTACTTCCAGCGCCATGAGTGCCGGAACCGCAAAGCGGACAGAGATACTTCCCCCGTTCCTTGGGGCTGGGTTTCAGCTCGTCCTTCAGATGCAGTTTGATTTCTTCCAGATCTGTCATTGATTCTATCCATCCTTTCTGATATCATGATGGAGCAATGGTAACTCCATCTGGAGTGGCCCCGGTCTGGATGCAGCCAGCCGGGGTCTTTTCATGTCTCGCAGAGCAGGAGCTGCACTCCGGAGAGATTGCTCTGGGCAGCTTACTATCTCTACAGGCACA
>Ga0310690_10011576_pt1 | contig 10874 bp, 5 predicted proteins | sample AusTroGonzalo_MG_2_FD_207661 | JGI IMG/M metagenome (GOLD analysis project Ga0310690, IMG submission 207661) | Bovine rumen microbial communities from tropical cattle in Woodstock, Queensland, Australia - Gonzalo_04 (v2) (version 2) | ecosystem: Host-associated > Mammals > Digestive system >...
TTTTTTGAGCGTTTTGTAAAAAAATAAGTTATTTTAGAATAAGCCTGTCGGAAACGCCCGAAGTCGGACGCCCACAGTACTTTGTTCTATTTTTATGGAAAGTTGTGTAAGGTAGGTATATAGTGTTTGCAAAGCAAAATGCTCATTGCGCTAAGGCGGGTTATACCCTAGTCGAAGTCCTGGTGGTTGTCTCCATTATGGGCATTCTCTCGGCTATGGGGGTGGCTGGCCTGCAACGTGCCGTTGCGAACGCAAGAGTTAAAGATGCAGCTGTGAATACGGCAGCATTTATAGAACGCGTCGCAAATTTATCAAATCAGCGAAATGAAGTATTGTGCTTAAGAGTAGATCCTCATAGTGATCAGAGACTTATTGTTGTACGCGATAATGATACTATGTGTGATAATCCAAATGATGGTATTATCGCATCCTATACAATTGATGTTCCTTGCAAATTCGTTGGTTTTAGTGAGTGTGGCACTGTTGAAGTTGACTGGTTTAGCACAAAGACAAACTATTCGGAAAATACAGCTTTTAAACCTCGTATTGGGCTTGCAGCAACACCGCCACATGGGGGTATTTGTATTCAGTATGGTACTGATGAAATTTATGGAGCTGTCGTCAAAGAAAAAAATCTTAATCGAGTGAAACCCATGTGGAAGGTAGGAAAGAGTGCTTCGGGCGGTGGCTGGTCCGATTGGACGGATTTATAGGTGTAGGTGGTGTTATGGTGAAGATGAGTGAACATCTACAGGACATGAAAAGTCCTCGTCGTAAGCAGGGCTTCGGCATAGTCGAAGTGTTGATTGCTGCTGCCGTACTCGGTTTTATGTACATGGCGGTTCTTAACTTGCAGGGCGGAAACCATGATGCTTTGCTGCGTATTCGTGGGCGTGATGGCGCTACGGAGGTGGCTCAGAATATTATAGATTCCTTAGGAGCTCTGGGGGTTGCTCGTTTATCGGATGCGAGTTTGGGTGTTGGGGCTGATGGTAATTTGACTCCCATTACAATTCAGAATATTGAACGCGTTTGGAAAGGACAGCCGGGTGCTATAGAACACGATATGAAAGTTGTTTATGATGCGGAAGTCATTGTGTCTCCCGATGCCGATTACATGGTCCAAAATTCTACGACATTGCAGAATGTTAAGCATGTGTACGCAAAACGGCTTGATGTCAAGGTGAGCTGGAAATTTAAGAATTCAACACAATCTATCACAGTTTCGGGGGTCATCCGATGAAGTTCTCTAAATCCGGCTTTACCCTTATGGAACTCCTTGTCTACATGGCAATTGTAGGCATTGTTGTCGTTATTGCTGGTCAGGCGTTTAGTAACTCTACTAATTTCCGTATTCGTACGGACAATATGATTCGTGCAACGCAAGAAGCAGAAAACGTAGCAACACTTCTTAAAGAAGACCTTGAGCATATGGGAGCCAAAAGCTCTAAAGAATCTGGTATGTTGACTTCGAATGGAGACAATTTCAGTGCAGTGTATAGCACGGTTTATATGGATCCGTCTGCGGCTGTTTCAACAAATGTGGATTCTTCTTCGTTCCTGATTACACGCGACGGCGATTTTGATAATATTGTATTCCGTCGTGTTCGGTATGATGCGTCCGGTTTTTATGAAGGCGTTGAGGAAGTTTCTTGGTTTGTAAGGAATGGCTCCTTGTGGAGGAATTGTAAGGTCCTTGAAAAAAGAACAGGTCTTTCGCTTGCAGATGATCCTTGTTCTGATGGGGCTAATTCTACGCCAACAGACATAGAAATGGCTACAGGAGTAACTGAATTTACATTAACACCTTCAAAGCCTAGTGCGCTTGGAGATGCTGTTCAAATTTTCCCTCCGGTTGGTGAAACGGAGTTTAAATTGGTTCCGCGTAGAGGTGATTTGGGATATGTTGCTCCTACAGTTACGAATGCAGCAGGTGAAAACGGCAAGGGTGGTGATGCTCAAATTATTACCGGATTCTTTTCAAATTACAGTACGACTACAGAAGAAGTCGTTGTTGAATCAAATCGTAAGATTAACGAAGTGATTGTAATGAGAAATGAAACGACCACGGAAAATTCTTGGAAAACGTTGTGCGCTGATTTTGGAAATTTTACGTTTGAACCGGGCCAGATATATGAAATATCTTTTGAAATCCCGTTCCCGGGCGATAAGAGTGACAAAAGTTTGCTCTTTGTGCCAGGAGAAGATCATATGTCCGTTGGTTTACGAGATTATTCAACAGGAAATGTTCCTATGATAGATGGTGTAAAACAACTTGAGGACTTTATGTTTTTCCCGCCTTTAGATACAAAGGGGGGCGGAAAACGTTCCATGCGTTTTACTGTACCTAATAGACTTGAAAATGTTTGCTTGTCTTTCACGTTTGCGTGTTATTCTCCACTTGTAGCTCAAGGGAAAGTGACTATTAGAAATTTGAAAGTGAAAAAGATCGCTGGAACAAAATATGATTTCAGTGGCTTTGATGCAGAATCGCACAAAAATGATAAGCAGAGTGTGAAAGCATTTTTCTTGAATTTAACGGTTGCTCGTGGTGGTGAAACAGGTGTGGTAAGGTTAGTTCTTCCTACGCCGAGCAATGGTCCTAGGGATTAAAGCAAGGAGATTCCTATGCAGACGAATTTTAAATTGAATAAGGCCGGCGTTTCTTTAATCGCCGTGCTTTTGTTTATGCTGGTTGCAACCATTGCAGCTACGGCAACATGGAAGTGGATTACGAGTGAGGGCTTCTCTAGTACAAGCCGTATGCTTAAGCGTGAAGCATACCAGAGTTCTATGGCGGGTATTGAAAATGCTCGTACGTGGATGACGTTCCATGCGAATGATGTTGGCGCCTTGATTAAGGCTTATTTGGATGGTGGTAATAAACCTGTCAATTTGGATGGTCGTCTTCGTCCGTTGCAGCGTGCAGGACAGAATTACCATGTTTGGCTCGTTGGTGTAAATACGGAAAAAAGTACGTATAAGTTGAAGATTCTTTCGTCTGGTGAGGCCAGAGGAGATTCGAAACATAATGAAACGGCAATCTTTAATGTTGATGGCCTTTATCAGGTAAAACTTCCGCAGGAACATCATGCCGTGTCTGTACCGTTTGAGTACAACTACTTTGGTGGTTCAACAACATCGCAAGGTCATATTAAGGCTCATTCGTTGTTGATTAATGGAAATCTATCTGGAACGAACCCGGTTTATGCAGATGCTAGCTTGATTGTGACAGGAAATGCTACGGTATCAGGTTCATCCATTGGTGCGGGGGGTAATGTTTGTGTGGGTGGAAATTTGAACGCCAATAACGGCGTTTTTGGTGGTGATTTTTATGTTGAAGGTAACGCGGATAACTTTACTTTCCCAACGACATCTGAAGCTGCGGGAGTGTCGAATGCTTATGTGACGGGTAATGTATATATCAATGGTAATTTGGGCCCTGCTTCTACGGGTGATCAGCAGTTCCAGAAGAATTTGACGTTGAATGGTATATGGACAACGAATTTGGGGGCTCATGAATCTAGTGTTGCGAAGAATTTCTGTGTAGGTGCGAATGGACAGGTTCTAATTACCGCTGATTCACGCGTTTTCCAAGTAGGTGAAAATATGTGGTCGGATGCGAATTTCCCTATATGGAGGGAAGGCGGCGCTGATAATCATGGCGCCTATGAAAAAATTGTTTTGGGACAAAAACAGGCGTCTCATATTTACATTAAATCAGCACATCCGTCTTCAGATTATGTAACCCTAAGAACAAATCGTACGTTTACCGAAAGCAGCAAGTACTATAAAGGTAATGGAATGATGATGGGACCTGGATTTGGTCCCACGGCGAATACATGGGATGATAGAACATATCAACCTTATCCAGCTGTAGCGAGTGCAGATGACAAGTATTATCTCTATGATTATTCGGGTCCTGGCCAAGATGTTGATTACATTGTGACTAGTACTCCTTGGGGCTTTTCAAAAATAAGCTATGCCAACTACTATGTTGGAAATAAGGTTTTTTATACTCCAGCTAATGGAATGATTGGCCCGATGCATACGGCGGAAAAATTCAATTATTTGCCTGCAAATGCTGCGCAAAAAGGATCTCCGATTTGTAAAGATGCCCCCGGTGATAAATGGCATCCGTCTTGCCATGTGACACCTTGGTTTAAATCTAATGGTACGGTTGTTAATGCGCTACCGGCATCGAAGGATTTTGATTGCGCTGAATCTGCGAAAACGTTCTGTGAAGCGGTGTGGTATGAATCTACCACAGGCTGTGATGGCGCAAAATACAAAGTTGATGATGTCTTGATGACAGCCTATGCTGCTTTTAGCCCCTATGCAAATAAGGGATGCGAAATAGAAACGTGGAACAATGATTTGAGTAATACGCTTAACCGGTGCTATAGCAATAATAGCTCCGATCCAACGAAAGCGGCGGAAAATTTGTACAATGGCTATCAAGTTGTTAGTATTAGTGGTGGTCAAAAAAGCGACCCAACGACTCCTTTAAGAGGCAAGTTTATCATTATAGTTAGTGATCAGTTGGGACAACAGTCTTTACCCCCGACTACGGCGGATTCCTATGTCCTCTTATATTTGACGGCTGGTGCAAGCAGCACAATTCAGCCTGCTGTTGACGACGGAATCTACAACTATTTTGTTTATACTGAACATGACATTTCTGGTTTCATGTTTAATAACGCTGTGTTTAGCGGTTCGGTTTATGCTACGGCTGCGTCTTGTTCTAAGGTGGGAGACTTTAAAACTCGCGAAATGGTTTATAACGAAGCTTTGTTGAGTGATTTGGCCTCAAATGGAGTTATTTGTGAAGCAACCGCGGGTTCTTGTGGAGGTGTTGTCACAAGCTCTTCTAGTGAAGAAAGCTCTGCATCTGTAGCTGTAGCTGGTGCTGCCGCGGCGGGCATGGATTCGTATTATATCTCGATGGCTCCGCAGATTAGTGTTACGTTGGAATCGCAGTATAAGAGTAAAGCTTCGTTGCCGACTGCTGCAGAACAGACGATTTTGGGGAAGTCGTTTATGGTGTTGCCCAGAATCATTTACTTGCCTGATGATCCCTATGGAAAATTGTCGGATTATTACAATGTTCAGCCATTAAATGGTGCCGCCTTGACGAAATCGGGCGTGTCGGTGACTTGTTCCGGTCCTAGTTCATTGAACACATCTGCGCAACTTTACACCGAAGGATCGTCTTCAAAGTTGACTCATGGAATTTATAATTGTACTGCTTCTGCATCGTCAACTGAGTATTCTGATATTCCCTTCTGGGTAGTTGTTGGCGCAGGAACTAGAGGAACTCCGCCTGTATCGTTCTTGGAAGATTCCTATGAAATGCTTTCCACTGAAACTAAGGATGTAAAAATTCATGTTCCGGCTCGTGGTGCGAATATGACTATCAATATTTATTGCCCTGATATGCCGAATGAACAATGGTCATACGCTGCTTTGGGGTCGGGCGTGACTAAAGATGGTAGCGATTGCAAGGTGGAACTTAGCAGCGGTGATGCTGTTGATTTGACTGTGTTTTCAATAACGACGACAAATGCTGTGTTGGGCACAGCTACGTTCCAAATTATGCCTGGGGAAGGGTATATTCCGGGACAGTTCCCTTCGACGGAATTGTTTATTTCTGCAAACGCAATCTTGACTCGTTCTGGAGAAGTAACCTCTGCGGAAATTGAGGCCTATTGTGAATCTAATTCTGAAGATTGTCCTGCGGGGTATGCGACGAATTGGCCTAATTGTAACACTAGTGCTTTGTGGATTGAACCTACAGGAGTTTCTTATAGTCGAAAAGTAGATAACCTTTCTTGGACGATTCTAGTGGGAAATACCAGCCCAGTAAGGTTGCGGAAGGTTGATAATTTCAATGAGTGTGTAGTGATTGTTCCTCCAGGAGATGATAACTCAATTCCTGCGAATGGAGTTGAGGCGAATAGAACTTATACGCTTCGCGCGATCGCTAAGGCGAAAGCTCATAGAATGAAAGTGGGTTTCGTGGGTTCTGTTGGAACAGGAAATAATCCCACCATAGAAATTGTTGCGGGTGGTCGTAGTGAAGAATGTGTCTATAGCTCTGCAACTGCAGATGAATCTAATGAAAAGCTGAAAACCTGTACAATAAATGTCTTTAGTGGGGAGACAATTTCGCTTAAAGTGAAGGATAATGCAAACGCTGATAAGTTTAATTACTGGAAGTGTTCTGGTGGTAGTTGTCCCATTTCTTCTGATGAAAATGTCACGAGTAAAGAGTTTGACGCTTTTACAGTGTCTGATAACTCGACTATGGTTGTTGCTCATTTTGGAGAATCGGATAAGCATTGCTTCTTTGATGAATTCAAAAAGACAACTGTTGAATGTTCTACGGATGAAGATATCTATTGTATCGATCAATGTGGAAACGGTGATGACGCTGTGTGTGCTGGCGCTACGGATGAAAGTGGCCGACAGAATGCAAAGTGGCATTTAATTTCGGGTGAGTTGTCTCAAATTGAGGTTGGAGCTGGCGGTGAAATTCATGTGGTTCGAACGCTAAACAAAAAGAAAAAAGAAAGTGATCGGACGAGCGTGAAGGTTATGAGTACGGTAGAGGCCGGCCTTTTGGGTTCTCTTAAGGCTCTAATTAATGTTCCGCGTGCGACAACAACTTACGGAAGATCTTCTGAAACGATAAAGAATTCCGGCTTTATGCTTCGCGCCAATGATTATGGTACAGATTACTTTATGCTGAACCTGTACGAAAATACTTCAGGCTATTTGGAGGCTCAATTATGGAAGGGCGGAACTAGTTTCGCTAGTGAACTGACCTATCTATCTTCGCCTGTTTCTGTCTCAAATTACACAATGGTAATGGTAACTGCAACTTTGATTTCTGAAAATATGCTTGAAGTTAAAGCATTTGTTGGTAATTACTACAGCCTTGGAGAAACTCCGACCGAATATACACATGTATTCGATCTGTCTACCTTCAATACAAATTTGGCAGATGCAGCTCACCAATATGTTGGATATAGTCTTGCTGATCCAAGCTTCAAGATTTATGGTATTGGCTGGAAGAGTAATAGCTATAATGCTGAATGCCATGATACGTATCCTACAGTAAAATGTTCTTTTGCTGCAGTTGCTGTTGATGGTGTTGTAAAAACGGGTGAAACTGTTCAACCTTGGGTGGGACATTCGGGCTGGTATGATTCTAAGAGCTGTACTCCGGTGTATTATTACTATAATGGCTCTGATGCATCTGAAACCTGTGGTACATCAGGAGAATCTGGAACTGAATGTACAGGTGGTTATAAATTTACTCGACATCAAGCTGGAGTCACTACTCCGGAAACGGAGTCGAAAGGTTTGCATGGTTATACTGATGCGAATGGAAAGGATGTGAAAACGGCCAAGGTATGGCTTTCTAATTGTACGAATACGAGTAGTGAAGAAACAGCTTGGGGTATTGCAACGGCTGAACAGCGAGCTCATTGCGGTGTCTTCTGGACAGGAAAGTTTGAAGAATGTACTAAGCATGAAACGTTGTTCCCCACCGATGTTATAAAGACGGATTTGAGTATTTCTGCTGGAATTGAAACTACGGTTGCTTTGGAACCTAAGGCCGAAAAACTGAGAGGGGCGACACTGCATATTACGCTTGATAATCCTGAAAATAACGAAGTTGAAATATGGTTGGTGAGTGGTTCTCCTGAAGCGGAACAATGGGGGAACGGAAGTCATGAAAGCCATTCTATCAAAATGACTGGCTCGGTCGGCTCTTTTGAAGTGATGAGAGACTTTGCTACGGGTTCAGATGCGTTTGATCCTGAAAAGGTGAAACAGATTGTGTTTAAAAATTATGGCGAATCGAATGTTCTGCTTAAATCTATTACGACTACTTGCGCCAATGCTATTGGTATCACGAATTGTAGGGCTGAATATAACGGAACTAGTTGGGATGTGTCTACCCAGGTAACGAATAAGACTGCGGTACAGTCTTATGAAGTCGTAGCTAAAGTTGACAATTCCGAAGTCCTCAAGGTTGAGAAAAATGCTGACGATATTGTTTGGAACGGTGAAATGGCGTATGATCAAATAGTTGATAATCCTTATGCGGAAAATTCCGGCAAGCACTATGTCTTTGAAGCGACTGTTAAGGGAACTGCTGTGGATCAAGTTGTTACTAAAGCTTGTTCTGTATCTCCGGATCCCATTGGTGTGGCATCTGCATCTTGCTCGGTGGTTGGTACCGTTGCTAGTGGAACGAGGTTCCCGACATTCAATATTAACTTTAGCGGATGTCCTGGTACTGGATGTGCGTATGAGGTGTTTATAGATGCAGAAAGTACGCCGTTTGCTTCTGGAACGGAGCAGACCAGTGCTCGTCATTCTGCTAATAGAACCGAACAGTGTAGCTCTGCTAGCGGTTGTGAGCACACTTATACGGTAAAGAGTGTTTCTGGTGGAATTCCCTTCACAGATTGTAGCGCAAAGTTTAAAGTTGTAAGAGATGTAAATAATGTTCCGCCTACAGTGCAATGCGGTATATCTAAGGACCAATGGAACTTTACGACTGGAACCAAATTTACGACTGATAATTTGTACTTTATTGCAAGAAATGAAGAAAGTGTCGAAAAAACATATGAAGTAACTTTGTATAAAGATGATGTTGAACTTGGTTCTTCGACATTGAAAAATTGGTCGCAGATGACGCAAGTGATGGATTTGGGAGCCCTTTCAGAAGGAACGCATACTTATTCACTTTATGCGATGGGTGAAAAGGTTTGTGAAGAATCGGTGACTGTCGCTGATGCCTCTGCTGTATGTGAAATTACTGGGGCTGTTCAGGGGCAAACGATGACATTGGATGTGTCTGGAATTTCGTATTTGACAAAAAATACGAAAATGACATGGACATTTGGTGATGAGTCGCAGCAAATAGAATGTAATAGTGGTGGATGTTGGGATAATACGATGACTGCTCCTACAAGTGCTGGAACCTATTCGTATTCATTGACGCTTAATAATACTACGTTGTGCTCCGGTACGGTAGATGTTTCTGGGGTTCTGTCGTGTTCCGTATCCCCGGCATCTATAGATAAAAAACAGCAATATACATTTACTGCAACGCGAAGTGTTAATTGTTGGAGCTGCGTGTATACGTATGATTCTGGAACGCAGAGCAATATTTCGTTCCCGGAAGGTTCAAATACTCTTGAATTAACAAAGACAGCGTATGCTAGTGGAACAAAAACATTGTCTTTGGAATGTACATGTGGAAGTACTAATGCTGTCGTCAGTTGCTCGAAATCAATAACAATTTCCGATGTCGAGTCTTTCTCTTGTCCTACAGATGATGATCCGTATGTTTGGACTTGTACAGCTCCATATGGAAATGGAAATACTGGCAATATGGGAAGTGGTGCACGTTGTGCTAAAATAAAGGCCTCTAAAGTTACAGTGCAGTCTAGCAGTGGCGACGGGAGAACGTTCTGTGTGAATGGAGAAGAGGCTGAAATGAATGGTAGTGATTTGGCACAGAAAGAGTATTCTGCTGCAAGTGATGGATATGTGACGGTGTGTGCGTCTGCTGGTGATCATGCCCATGCTCAAATTCAATGGCATAGTTGTAAATTAACTCATTTAGGAGATATTGCTGGTGTGAATAATGCTCCTGCAATTACAGCGACGTTGGTGGCAGGAGAGTATTATACTATTACGTTCAAATCAAAAACATATAGTCCACTTAATTTCCAAGTGGAAAATCATAGTGGTAGCACAGTTTCTCTTACCTATTCTAGATGTGGCAATAATAATTCTACAACAACGACGAATTTTGCAAGTCGAGATGCTTGGTATCCAGTAGATGTTGGAAGTCAGGCAAATAACGATTGTACCATCATTCTGACATCGTCAACTGGAGGAACGCTTTCGTTCAATCATTGGTAATTCTCTTATTAAGGATTGTTTAAATAAAACGGGCCGCTATTAAGCGGTCCGTTTTTTTAGAAGTTTTTGAAGCTGTTGTTTGCGATAGGACTGGCTTCGATTACATAAACCAGTAGATGGCGCCGACTTGAATCTGCATGTTTCTGAATGCTTGGTCGTCGGCTTCAAATTTTTCGCCGTCAATAATAGAGGTCAGGCCCACGCCATAGCGAATGCTCATGTCTAGAAGGGGCGTGACCGAGAAGCCTATGCCTACGTCAATGCCGACTTCAAATCTGTTGAGCGCATCAATCTTGTTGAAGTCGGTAGTTTCGACATGGTTGTCGAAGTCCTGTTCCATTTCAGAAAACAGGAGCAGCGCGAGTCGCGGACCAGCTTCAAAGTACATTTGAGGCATCACGTTATAGCGGGCGAGAACGGGTAATTCAAGCGCCCACGTGTTCCATGTGTATTCGTCGTCTTTTTGACGGCGCCAGTCAACATTGAGTTCGGGGACAACGCTGACTTTTTCGTTTACGGCGACTTTGGCGGCGGCACCGGCTGTAAGGCTGAGGCTCCAGGGAATTTCCTTTTCAGAAGCTCCGTCACCCCAGAGCGTACTGAAGTTCACGGCGGCGTGTCCGCCCATTTAGACTTGAGCAGAGACTAGACCTGTTGCGAACAGGAATCGTTTACTTCAGTGGGTTTTTGTCGCTTTTGTACCACTTCATGAATTCGGCGATGCCGTCGTGCAGGCTCCAGTGGGGCTTATAGCCGCACTCGGTTTCGAGCTTGGTGGTATCGGCGTTGGTCTGGTACACGTCGCCGGGCTGCATGGGCAAGAAGTTCTTCTTGGCGGGCTCGCCGTAAGCGTTTTCGATTTCGGCGATAAAGTCCATGAGCTTTACGGGGTGGCTGCAGCCGATGTTGTAAATCTTGTAGGG
>Ga0310690_10011577_pt1 | contig 10874 bp, 7 predicted proteins | sample AusTroGonzalo_MG_2_FD_207661 | JGI IMG/M metagenome (GOLD analysis project Ga0310690, IMG submission 207661) | Bovine rumen microbial communities from tropical cattle in Woodstock, Queensland, Australia - Gonzalo_04 (v2) (version 2) | ecosystem: Host-associated > Mammals > Digestive system >...
GTATGTATCCGGTCCAGGCGGACAGGTACGAAGACCTGCGCGCCACCCTGGAGAAATTCCAGCTGAACGATGCATCCTTCGTTTATGAACCCGAGTCTTCGCTGGCCCTGGGCTTTGGTTTCCGCTGCGGCTTCCTGGGACTTCTGCACATGGAAATCGTGCAGGAAAGACTGTTCAGGGAGTTCGCCATGGACGTTATTACCACCGTCCCCAACGTATCCTACAAGGTTTACACTACCAAGGGAGAGGTGATCGACGTCCACAATCCTTCCGGCCTGCCGGCCCCTACCCTCATCGAGCATATCGAAGAACCCTATATCAAGGCGCAGATCATTACAAATACAGACTTCTACGGCCCTGTAATGAAGCTTTGCATGGATAAGAGGGGCACTTTGAAAGGCGAGCACTACATTACCGCAAACCGTGTAGAGCTTACCTACGAGCTGCCGCTGTCAGAGATTGTCTTCGACTTTTATGACAAGCTCAAATCCATCTCCAAGGGCTATGCGTCCTTCGACTACCACCTTATGGGATATCGTCCCGCAAAGCTTGTGAAACTGGATATCCTGCTTAACGGAGACCCTGCCGACGCCCTTTCTACCCTGATCCACGAGGATCATGCCTACGACTTCGGCCGCAAGATTTGCCTCAAACTGAAGGACCTCATCCCCAGACAGCAGTTCGACATTGCCATCCAGGCCGCCATCGGAGCAAAGATTATTGCCCGCGAGACGGTTCGCCAGGTGCGCAAGGATGTGACTGCAAAATGCTACGGCGGCGATATCACGCGTAAGCGCAAGCTGCTTGAAAAGCAGAAGGAAGGAAAGAAGCGTATGCGCCAGATAGGTACTGTACAGGTGCCCCAGAGCGCATTCATGGCAGTTTTAAAACTTGACTAAGATGCTTACAGTTGCCGTTCTTCTTACCGTATTCAACCGCAAGGAAAAGACACTTGAGTGCCTTGAAAGCTGCTATCGGCAGATAGACGGGCTGAAGGCGGACGGCAAGTACGATGCAAGCATATTCATGGTGGACGATGGCTGCACGGACGGCACGTCGGAGGCCGTGAAAGAGAGTTTCCCCCAGACCAGGATCATCCGCAGCGAAGGCGGTCTGTACTGGAACCGCGGAATGCGTCTGGCTTGGGAAGAGGCGGCAAAAGAAGACTTCGACTTCTATCTTCTTGTTAACGACGACACCACCCTGCTTGACGGTGCACTGGCCACCCTGCTGTACAATTCAGAATTCCTAAGGCACAGGGCGATAGTGGTCGGCACAACAGCAAACAGTTCAGGCACAATTACTTACGGCGGCAGGACCAAGGGCAACAGGCTGGTTCAGCCGGACCCTGCCATTCCCGTATCCTGCCACATGTTCAACGGCAACCTGGTACTCGTACCCAAATATGCATATCAGCAGGTAGGCAATTTGTCTCCTGTTTATCACCATTCCTTCGGGGACTATGATTACGGTGTCAGGGCACATAAAAAAGGCATCACAATAGTGGTTGCGCCCGGCATTCTGGCCAACTGCGACCGCAATCCCGGACCGGAAGTATGGCGCAATGCGGCCTATCCGCTTAAGGTGAGGGCGGCTTATCTGAACAGCCCCAAGGGGCGTCCGTTCCACGAGCAGTTCGTCTTTGACACAAGGCTTAAAGGTGTGTTCTATGCTATCGGACACGGCGTTTCCGTAAGGTTCAAGATGTTATTTCCAAAGAAAGTATGACAACATTCAAGGCACTTGTCAGTTCTATGAGGCTCAGGACCCTTCCCCTGTCTCTTGCAGGTATAGTCCTGGCTATATTTTTAGCAGTCGCAGACTATAACGTAAAACCGTTATCTATTGTTTTCCTGATACTTACGGCCGTTCTGCTGCAGATTCTTTCCAATCTTTGCAACGAACTTGGAGACGTTCTTAAAGGTACTGATACCGCCCAGCGCCAGGGTCCGGAATACGGGCTCAACAGCGGCGCCCTAAGCATCAGTCAGATGAAGGTTGCCATTGGCGTTTTTGTGGTTCTTTGCGCACTGAGCGGCATTGCGATGATACAGTTCAGCGCCTTCGGCAGCCTGTTCAGCCTTGAAGGAATATGCTTCCTGATGCTGCTTGTTGCCGCAATCGGTTCTGCAATGCGCTACACATTGGGCCGCAATCCTTACGGCTATAGGGCCCTTGGAGACGTTTACGTTTTCCTGTTCTTTGGGCTGGCCACGGTTGTCGGAGGCTACTTCCTTTGCACCGGAGAGATTTCAAGTTACAAGATACTGCTGCCTGCAGCAAGTGTCGGATTCTTCAGCGTGGGAGTGCTGAATGTGAACAACATCCGCGACGCAAAGACCGACGCCGCCACCCGCGTTACCGTAGCCATTCTGCTAGGCCCCAAATGGAGCCGCATCTACCAGACGGCGCTCATCCTGGCCGGCTGGGCCTGCGCTCTGATTTTCTGCAGCCTCAGGCTTACCGATATCTGGAACTATCTGTTTGTGCTTACCGCTCCCCTGTACATCGTACATCTTGTTATGGTGTGGAAGCGGCAGGACAAGGCTCTTGACCCGGCATTGCCTGTTTTGGTTATATCCACCTTCCTGTTCAGCTTGCTGATGGGTATAGGTTTTGTCCGTTTTCTTCTGTAATTCGACGACATGCCCAAGAAAGAGAATATAAGGGAGATGTTTGACAATATATCTCCGGACTACGACCACCTTAATCATATAATGTCCATGAATGTGGACAAAACATGGCGCAGAAGGGCCCTGAAGTACATTGTACCCAAGGGCGACAAGCTGGCGGTCATGGACCTTGCCTGCGGTACCGGAGACTTTTCAATAGCCATTGCCAAAAGGATGAAAGAATACAACGTAACCGGCAAGGTTACGGGGGTAGATCTGTCAGAAGGCATGCTGGAAGTAATGCGCCGTAAGCTTGCGGCGGAAGGGCTTACGGACATCGTTTCCGCAGAGCTCGGGGACGGGGAAGAGCTCCACTTCGCACCCTGTTCCTTCGACAGGGTCACCATCGCCTTTGGTATCAGGAATTTCGAAGACCGACTGGCCGGTCTTAAAGAGATGTTGCGCGTTCTTAAGCCCGGCGGTAAACTGGTTATTCTGGAACTGTCCGTTCCTTCCAATAAGGTGCTCCTATGGTGCTACAAGCTGTATTTCCTGCATTTCCTACCCTTCATAGGCGGACGCATTTCAGGAGATAAGGGTGCCTACAAATATCTGCCCGCATCAGTCCTCAAATTCCCCAAGCCAAAAGACTTCATGGCCACAATTAAAGACGCCGGCTTTTCCAGCGTCTTCACAAAATCCTACACCCTTGGCATCTGCCGGTTATTTGTAGCAGAGAAGTAAGGTCTTATTCTCCTGCAAACACTCCGGCGAAAAGAATCAATCCGGATTCAATATCCGATAATACGTAAACAAAGGGACGATTTATAATAATCGTTTCTTTTATCTCTTGTGGATCGTCTGGATTCAGTCCATAACCAACAACCGCGGATGCACTGGCAGCTTCTAAGCCTTTTTCATCTATTTCAATTTTAGATTTCTGTTTGACTAGCCCAATTGCAAACTTTTTAGACTTACTTCCTGTAATACCAGAGAAATCGGCTCTATTAATATCAAATGCGTCTGTTATTCCTTTTCCTTTAAGATAGTCCGACAGCTTTAAGTCCTGTTCTATTGAGAACTTAGGCATAACCAGTTTAATAAAGCCACTTGATCCATCGCTTATAGAGTTCTGCCATCCCTGATTCTTTAGCGATAAAAGAGTTTCATCGATACTTGTATCCTTATTGGGGAAAATAATGCTTAGTGCATAATGATTCTGATATTTTCCTATTGGAAGATGAATAAAGCTGTACTTTCGTTTTTTTCCATATGTTCTGAAAGCGAGGCTGGTCATATAATCTATTTGTATTTCTTTACCAGTCGCAAGTGAAAAAGCATCCTTCTTTGTTAAAGTAGGAATGAAAGAATCCTTCCACGCCCCTTTTGCGTAAAGAGTATTAATCAGAATGGCTAATCCATAAACATCCTCGGCTTTAATCAACTTATCTATTAAATCATTTGTGTGTAAACTAACCCATTTGTTCAGGACTTGCGCCACAAATGATGGCTTATTAAAATCCACACACAAAGAAACGGCGGAATAATAATCGGCAAGTGCACGTGGATATGCTTCATTAATAATATTTGACCGTTGATTAATAGCTATTAGATTTGCTGTTGAAAGCGTAACCAAGTTATCAAGAGCCCTCGTTCCATTGTATAATTTTTTGAAATAATTGTTTATCCCAGCTTTATCTACTCCACCAAAATAATCTCGAATTTGACTGAAGGTAGCGTCATTAGATCCAGCAGACAACATTCCAAGGATATAACAAAGGCTTAGCGGTGAATACACTATATTTTTGTTATTCTGTTGACTTTGTAAATAATCAAAGGCCATAGCATTACCTTTATTGAGCATTTCCTTTTCATCATCAGAAAACACTAAAGAAGTTATCTCTGTTGATGGCTGGGTCTCAGGACCGACCAAGGATAAAAGATTATTAATAATCGTTTCCTCTTCCGTCAATTCTGCTTTAACAATACTAGATTCATCGCCGCTCTTTTTGCAGGAACAAACGAGAATCAAAGAAATAAAAAGTAAAATTCTTATCTTGCTCATAATGACCGCGTTATTCATTAATAGATATCGGAAATATAGTAAAGACTTTGCACAAAATTATAATTAAGTGTTGTTCCGGACGTAGAATCTGTTCGGAAATTGATTGGACCTGCTCCTATATCAAAACAATCTGGGTGATAATACCCATTTGCATACCCATATACACCAAGATTCATATGGATAACCCGATCTTCTTGATATACTTCTGTATAATCTGATAATTGATAATTATATCGAACTCGTCGCCTTCTGGTCACTTCTTCGTCTATCACCCAAGCGTGACCTTCCTGATTAACAGTTGCTCCAAAAATCAGTATTGGACCATAAAATAGGAGATTCTGTAATGATTCATCTGAATGATATAAGTGGTACGAGCCGGTATGTTGATAACCAAAATTGGCGAACGTCTGGTAAATATCGGCTGGGATTTGATAATTATAAACAGCTGACCATGTTGAATGATAATCAACATTCAAATTCTCAGGCCTTCCAATATCTGACAAAAGTAAAGCAACGCTATTCCATGTGATAGTGTCATTCGGGCATGATGTCGTGTCAATAATATTTTCCAATACTGACCAGTTGTACACGTGTGAATTATAAGTGATATTCTTTTTATGGTATGCCATAATCTGGCCAACAGCTAAAGGAACACAACCAACTGGAGCACTCTGCCCAGATGGTGTTTGACAGAACTTTTTGAATTTTTTCCCTTGTCCCCATTTGGTGGGTAGTATACTACCTGTCCTCTCTTTTACTTGCCATGCTTGATACTCAACGTATGGATTATCTGTATAAAAACACTCTATTGTATCCTCCACCTCACCTTCTCCTTCGCCATCTAACATATACCCGTAAACTTTTTTAACGGTTTGAGGATCAATCTCAACGCCATTCAAATCATACACTTTGGCGCCAGTTTTTATTCTGTAATATAAGTCGATATAAGCGAAAACGGACTGAAACGCAGGATTGTCATTACAATTGCTAAAGTTTCCTTCATCAACGACACAAAATACGGGAATTGTTCTTCTATCAGCAGAGGCTATGGCGTAACCTTTATCATCTGAAAAATTAAACACATGATATACTGGATTGTCGGAACTTTTAGTAAGAGAGCCTATAGAGAATTTTTCTTTTATCGAGCGTTGCCCACCTTCAGCTTTTGTCTTTCCCGCATCAATAACATTTAAAAATTCTATCACATTCTTTTCGGCTTCCGATAGTGATATAAAACTGTCTTTATTAACTTCTCGATTTACTGTCAGTAAATCCGAACACATAGAAAGAACAAATACAATGCTGACAGAAAGCAAGATGATAGATAGACGCGATGATTTCATAAAGTATTGAATACTAATTGTAACGATACAAATATATTGTTTTTTTTAAAAAATTTAATATTTTGCCGGAAAAATTGTCAATTCTTTCGCTTTTTGCCCTGGCCAATTTATAAAAAAATGGTCGGCCTCTGACAGCCGACCATTATTTTATACCTAATATATTATTAAAGATTAGGATTCTCTTTCTTCCAATCTGCAACGGCGGGAACGATACCAAGGGTAACGATCTCATCGCGCATCTTGCAGAGATGCTCGTAAGAAGCCTGGAGGTCTGCCATCTCTTCTGCGCTGCCCTTCTCTACCCCTCAAGTGCCGTAGGTGTCCCAAATTTCACACCACCTACCGCGATATAGCCCCAGAACGGCGTAGGTGTCCAATTCTAAAGGACACCTACCGCAGTGCCGGGGTGACGGCCGCTGCGAGTGGGGCCCTTTCCCGGAGCCCAGGCGAGCGGCGAGCCGTAGCCGCCGAGCCCGCTTGTTGCGAGGCGGCACCACTGATTATCAACGACTTACATACTTTGCTTGTAGCCATTTTGCAACAAGCAGATTGCCTAAGTAACTGATACTCAATGAAGGGATTTCTCCACTACGGGTGGAGTACACAAAAAAAGGACTCACCGGGCGGTGAATCCTTTTTATTATAGAGTGTTTAAAGATTACAGATTAGGATTCTCTTTCTTCCAATCTGCAACGGCGGGAACGATACCAAGGGTAACGATCTCGTCGCGCATCTTGCAAAGGTGCTCGTAAGAAGCCTGGAGGTCTGCCATCTCTTCTGCGCTGCCCTCAGGGTTGGTGAAATGAACACCGGTAGCATCGATAACGGTAGGCATAGCCATCATTACGTTCTTGTACTGTGCGTTGTTAACGTAAGTACCTGCAGGCCAGGTGAATTTCTCACCGCCCATAGAAGCCTCGATCATCTTTACAGCCTGATATGCAGGGCTCTGGAATGAGCTGCGGCCGCGAAGCTTGATGATGTTGCTACCACCCTGGATGGTGTTGTGCTTGATCTCTGCGAACCTCTCTGCAGAAAGATTGAGCTCTGCAAGGGGCTTGCCGTCAACTTTAACCTTTGATGCGAATACTGCCATAGCCTCTCCGTGGCCACCGTAAGTGTAAGAACCGGTAACCTTGTACTGAGCTACGCCGAACTCCTGCGCAAGAGCCTCCTGCAGACGGGTGCTGTCAAGAGCTGCAAGTGAAGTGAGCTGGCTGGGCTTAAGGCCGGAGTGGATAAGAGCGGTAAGAGCGGTAACGTCTGCAGGGTTGAAGATAACCACTACAAATTTTACGTCAGGGCAATACTTCTTGATGTTGTCACCGAACTCTGCAGCAATCTGGCAGTTGCCTTTGAGAAGGTCTTCACGGGTCATGCCGTCTTTACGGGGAGCACCACCGGAAGAGATGATATACTTTGCATCCTTGAATGCAACAGCGGGGTCGATGGTAGCGGTAAGGTTGATACCGGGGAATGCGCAGTGATCCATCTCTGCGAGCACACCCTTAAGACCGGGCTCGAAAATATCATACAGGCAGATGTTGGGGGTGAGGCCAAGCATTGCTGCGGTCTGGACCATATTTGATCCAATCATACCGGCTGCTCCTACGATAAGAAGCTTTTCATCAGTAAGAAATTTCATGATGTTTTATAGTTTTTTATAGTACTTTCAGAAAAGTTTTGCAAAGATACGAAAGAGTTTTGAGAAAAAGTACTATATTTGCGGATGTTTATTTGACAAAGAGACAATGGAGCCTCCCAGTTCATTCAATAGTCGTGAATCTGTAACGGATCCCTTAGCGGATGATCCGTTATCGCAGAACCTAACCATTGATTCATATTGCATGTACGCCCGTGCCTAAGGTATCGGGTGCAGAACTGTTTGTGCTCCTAAAACAATAATTTATGGGACTTTACCTAAAAAAGACACTTGAAAACGAAGCAACAGTAGCGGTCTGGAAAATTGAAGAAACAGAAGAAGAATTAAAGAGACTCAGCGCTACTCCTACGGACGAGATGGAAGAGATTTCCTTCATCAAGAGTGAGTCGCAGCGCAAGCAGCGTCTGGCAGTTCGCGCCCTCCTTGGTGAATTGTTCGAGGAAAAGGTTTACCTGAGCCACCATGACAACGGCAAGCCTTATCTTGAGAATCTTGTCACAAACATCAGCATCACTCACACAGAAAAATATGTCGCCGTCATCCTTCATGACGAAGAAGACGTAGGCATTGACCTTGAGTCCATGGACCGCGACTTCTCTGCAGTAGAGAAGAAGGCCCTGTCAGAGGACGAAATCGACGACCTTGAGGACGATCGCCGCAACGAGCAGCTCGCAATCTACTGGTGCGCAAAGGAAGCCATCTTCAAGAGAGTTTCCGCTTACCGCGTAGATTTTGCAGAGCAGATAGAAGTAGAGCGTTTCCGTCCCCGCGGAGAAGGCGAACTTGAGGCAACATTCATCCACAAAGACGGTTATGAGGAAGACTTTGAACTTGAGTACATTACCTTCGACCGCCACGTCATGGTTTGGGTTGTCGGATAGTGCGAATAAGTAACAAATATGTTATAAATTTGGAATAATTCCAAATTAGAATTTTTTATAATTCCCTGTTAATCAACAAATTAACAGGGTTTTTCATTATTGTTGATAACTTTATTTTTGAATTTCGTTGCTATTGATAATCTCTTGTTCTATCTTTGTTACCCGGCTTCGGAAAGCTAGCCGGTCTAGCTAATAACACGGATTTAAACCTAAACTGACATAGATATGGTCAAGCACGTCATCAAACGCGACGGTAGAGTCGTCGACTTCAACAATCAGAAGATTGTTTCCGCCATCCTCAAGGCAATGGATGTTACAGACGCCGGAGAGGATATTGTACTTGCAGCAAAAATCGCAGACGCTATTTCCAAGATCGACAAAGACGGAATGAGCGTGGAGGATATCCAGGACTGCGTAGAGATGGAACTTATGAAGAGCCCCCGCAAAGAGGTAGCTCGTAAGTACATCGCATACCGCAACCAGAGGAACCTCGCCCGTAAAGCCAAGACCAACGAGATTTTCCAGACTATCATTGACGCACAGGCCAATGATATCACCCGTGAGAATGCAAACATGAATGCCGACACTCCTGCCGGCATGATGATGAAGTTTGCATCAGAAGCCACAAAGAGCTATGTTGACGAATGCCTGCTCTCCAACGACGTGCGAGAAGCAGTTGCCGGCAACTACATCCATATCCACGATAAAGACTATTATCCCACAAAGTCCCTTACCTGCATCCAGCACCCTCTGGACCTCATCCTTGAGCATGGCCTCAAGGCCGGTCACGGCGAGTCCCGCCCTGCAAAGAGGATAGAGACTGCTAGCGTACTTGCCTGCATTTCCATGGAGACTGTTCAGAACGAGATGCACGGTGGCCAGGCCATCCCTGCCTTCGACTTCTATCTTGCTCCCTTCGTACGCAAGACCTTCGAAGAAGAGATTGACAAGGTAAGTGCTTACACCAACGTGGACTACAGCGAGCTTAAGCCCGTCAAGATCGACGACTACATCAAACGAGACCTTACCGGCCTGCAGGGAAGGGATCGTGCCGTACAGCACGCCATCAATCAGACCGTAAGCCGCGTTCATCAGGCTATGGAGGCATTCGTGCACAATATGAACACCATCCACAGCCGTGGAGGTAACCAGGTTGTGTTCAGCTCTATCAACTACGGTACCGATACCTCTGCAGAGGGACGTTGCATCATCCGTGAAATCCTTAACACCACCTACGAGGGTGTAGGCAACGGAAGCACCGCCATCTTCCCTATCCAGATCTGGAAGAAGAAGAGGGGCGTAAGCTACCTGCCCGAGGATCCCAACTACGACCTTTACAAGTTCGCCTGCAAGGTTAGCGCCCGTCGCTTCTTCCCCAACTTCCTGAACCTTGACGCAAGCTACAACCAGGATCCCGCCTGGAAGGCAGACGATCCCCGTCGCTTCGAGCATGAAGTAGCAACCATGGGCTGCCGTACCCGTGTATATGGCAACAAGTTCGGCCCCAAGACTTCCATCGGCCGTGGCAACCTTAGCTTCACCACCGTCAACATCGTAAAACTTGCCATCGAGGCAATGAACGAAGAGACCGACAAAGACCTCAGGATCAAGAAGTTCTTCGGCAAGCTGGACTGGGCTCTGGAAATTGCAGCAAAGCAGCTGAACGAGCGCTTCGACTTCCAGAAGACCGCCCTCAAAAAGCAGTTCCCGCTTCTTATGAACGGCCTGTGGCTGGGCAGCAGCAAGCTTAAAGAAGATGATACAATTGAGTCCGTAATGAACCAGGGAACCCTGTCAATCGGCTTCATCGGCCTGGCAGAAACCCTTATCGCCCTGATTGGCAAGCATCACGGAGAGAGCGAAGAGGCACAGGAACTTGGCCTTCGCATCATCTCACACATGGCAGAGAAAGTGAACGGCTTTGCAGAGACATATCAGCACAACTTCACCTTCTTTGCAACCCCGGCAGAAGGCCTGGCTGGCAAGTTCACCAAGAGGGATAAGAAGACCTTCGGCGTACTGCCCGGCATTACCGACAAAGACTACTATACCAACTCAAGCCACGTTCCGGTTTACTATCACTGCACACCTGAGCACAAGGCTAAGATCGAGGGCCCTTATCACAAGTACGAGAATGCCGGCCACATCTTCTATGTAGAGATTGACGGCGACGCCACCCACAACCCGGAGGCTATCATGCAGATTGTGGACCTCATGGATAAGTACGATATCGGTTACGGTAGCGTTAACCATAACCGCAACCGCTGCCTTGACTGTGGCTTCGAGAGCGCAGAGCACGACCTGCACGAG
>Ga0310690_10011578_pt1 | contig 10873 bp, 9 predicted proteins | sample AusTroGonzalo_MG_2_FD_207661 | JGI IMG/M metagenome (GOLD analysis project Ga0310690, IMG submission 207661) | Bovine rumen microbial communities from tropical cattle in Woodstock, Queensland, Australia - Gonzalo_04 (v2) (version 2) | ecosystem: Host-associated > Mammals > Digestive system >...
GATACGGGCTTTCCTGTTCATCGTCAGTCCTCCGTGTTTTTCTTCATACGATGCTGATCTTCTCGCCGCTTTCAACGATCTCACCGATCAGGTAAGCATCCACGCCCTGATCCTTCAGGATCTGTACCGCCTTCTCCGATTCCGCCGCGGAAACCACGACGCTCATCCCCACACCCATGTTGTAGGTATTGAACATATCCCTTTCGGAGATTCCGCCTTTCTCAGCGATCAGCCTGAAGATCGGCAGCACCCGGATCCTGTCTTTTTCGATCCGCGCGCCAAGCCCGTCCGGAATACTTCTCGGGATGTTCTCATAGAAGCCGCCGCCGGTGATATGGCTGATACCCTTCACGCGGACTTTCTCCAGCAGGGCCAGCACCGGCTTCACATAAATCCTTGTCGGTTCCAGCAATGTCTCCCCAAGGCTGCGGCCTCCCAGTTCCGCGACCGGCGACTTCAGGTCCGTATTCTCAATGTCGAACACCCGGCGCACGAGAGAAAAGCCGTTGGAATGTACGCCGGAGGACGGCAGGGCGATCACAACGTCTCCGGCCTGCATCGTCTTGTTGTCGATGATCTTCGCTTTGTCCACAATCCCGGTGGAATAGCCGGCCAGGTCGTACTCATCCTCCGGCATCAGGCCGGGATGCTCGGCGGTCTCCCCGCCGATCAGGGCGCAGCCGGCCTGCACACAGCCTTCGCAAACACCCTTGACGATCTGCTCGATGCGTTCCGGTACGTTTTTCCCGCAGGCAATGTAATCCAGAAAAAACAGGGGCTTTGCGCCGCAGCAGACAATATCGTTCACGCACATCGCCACGCAGTCAATGCCCACCGTATCGTGCTTATCCATCAGGAAAGCGATTTTCAGCTTGGTTCCGACGCCGTCCGTACCGGAAACCAGCACCGGTTTTTCCATCCTGCCCAGGTCGGGCTCAAACAGCCCGCCGAAGCCGCCCACGTCCTCGCAGACCCCCGAAATGTTCGTCCTCCTGATATGCTTTTTCATCAGCTCGACAGACCTGTAGCCGGCGGTGATATCCACACCCGCGGCAGCATAAGCTTCAGACCGGGAATTGTTCATAGCTTAATCCTCTTTTCCGTTCCAGCAGTATGTGCACAGTTCACAGGAGTCAATGCCGATGGCCTTGATAACGCCTTCCAGCGTCTGGAACTCCAGGGAAGCAAAATGGAACTTATCGCAGATGACCTGCCGGAGTTTCTTCCCCCGCTCCGTCGTCCCGTCGGCATACTCATCGATATACTTGAAACCTTCTTCGCCTTCCAGCTCCAGGATCACCCGCCGGGCAATCAGCTCCAGATCGCTGTTGGACCGGGAAAAGTTCAGGTACTTGCAGGCATACATGATCGGCGGACAGGCGCTGCGCATATGAACGGATTTTGCGCCGCTCTCGTACAGGAACTCCACAGTCTCTCGCAGCTGCGTTCCCCGCACGATCGAGTCGTCCACAAACAGCAGGTTCTTGTCCCTGATCAGCGCGTTTACCGGAATCTGCTTCATCTTTGCAATCTTGTCCCGATCCGTCTGGTTCGCAGGCATAAAACTCCGGCTCCAGGTCGGGGTATATTTGATAAAGGCCCGGGCAAAAGGCGTCCCGCTGCGGTTCGCGTAACCGATCGCATGGGGCGTTCCGGAATCCGGCACCCCGCCGATGTAGTCAATAGGATCATTCCGGCCGCTTGCCGCGTCGTTCTCTGCCAGGATCGCGCCGTTGCGGTAGCGCATTTCCTCCACGTTCACACCCTCGTAGGTCGAGGTCGGATAGCCGTAATAACTCCACAGGAAGGAACAGATTTTCTTTTTTGCTCCCGGTGCCGCCAGCTGGGTCATTTTCTCCGGGCTCAGTTCCACGATCTCTCCCGGCCCCAGTTCGCAGACATCCTCGAAGCCGGTTTTGTGATAAGCGAATGCCTCGAAGGCGACTGCATAGCCGTCCTCCCGCTTTCCGACCGCCACCGGCAGCCGGCCTGTCCGGTCCCGCGCGGCAATCAGCGTCCCTTTGTCCGTAAGAATCAGGATGGATGCCGTTCCTTCGATGGACTTCTGGGCAAAACGGATCCCTTCGGCAAAGTTGCTCTTCTGGTTGATCAGTGCGCTGAGCAGTTCCGTCTGGTTGATCCTTCCGCCGGTCATGGAATCAAAATGACCTCCGCTGAAGCTCAGATACTGCTCGATCAGTTCTTCCGAGTTGTTGATCACGCCGGTCATGCAGATCGCGTATGTCCCCAGGTTGGAGCGGATCAGCAGTGGCTGCGGATCCGAATCGGATATGCAGCCGATCGCGGATGTACCGCGCATCTCCTCGAAAATATGCTCGAATTTAGTCCGGAAAGGTGCATTGCAGATATTATGAATCTTGCGCTGCAGTCCGATCTCCTCATCCCAGGCGGCCATGCCGGCCCGCCGTGTTCCCAGATGGCTGTGATAATCCACGCCGAAGAACACGTCCAGCATACAGTCCTGTTTGGAAGCGATTCCGAAAAATCCGCCCATGGTTTTTCACCTCGTCGTTTACAGTCTTTCCCCGATACCCTCGTCCTTCGCCAGCACCGCATCCGCGTCCGCTTTCCGCTTCGCATCCAGCTTTGCGGCCAGCTCCCGGTCCTCCACGGCCAGAATCTGCGCCGCCAGCAAGGCCGCATTCGCCCCGCCGTTCACCGCCACGGTCGCCACCGGAATGCCGGAAGGCATCTGCACCGTAGAGAGCAGGGCGTCCAGCCCCTCCATGCAGGGACCCTTGCAGGGAATCCCGATCACCGGCAGGGTCGTATTCGCCGCGATGGCGCCGGCCAGGTGAGCCGCCATGCCTGCCGCGGCAATCAGCACGCCGAAACCCTTTTCTCTTGCCTGAACAGCAAAAGCCCGGGCTTCCTCCGGCGTACGGTGTGCAGAATACACATGCGCCTCAAAGGGTATGCCCAGACCCTTCAATACGTCTGTTGCTTTCTGGATCACAGGCAGGTCACTGTCGCTGCCCATGATAATCCCGACTTTTCTCACAGTCCGTCCCCCTGTTCCGAAACGTTTCAACCCTTGGAATCCGCCCTTTCGGGACCTTACCACTATACTCAAAAACACGAACATTGTCAATTGAAAAAACGCTGTTTCACCAGAAATATAAAGCAAAATCCGAACGTTCGGAAATATACGTTCGGACTAATTTCGTCTTTTGTGCTTTTCGGACAGTTTCTTATTGCCTTTTTCCATAATCCGGCAGGGATACTCCGCAGTTCCCCTGCCGGCATACTCCTGCGGTCAGATATTCGACGCCTTTGTTTCACACCAGGCACAGCGGTATTCCTTTTTTGCCCGGTCCGTCAGACAGAAAATCTGGTCCAGTTCCTGCTCACAGGAGGTAATGCAGCGCGGATTCTTGCAGAAGAGCACATTGACCAGCTTCTCCGGCATCTCGATCCGCTTTTTCTCTATCAGGTCCCCATCCCGGATGACATTGACTGTCGCCCCGGGATCCACGTAGCCGATGATGTCCAGATTCACATTGATCGCCGCGTCAACCTTGATGATGTCTTTCCGTCCCATTTTTCCGGAGACCACGTTGGTGATCATGGCCACCGGCGCCTCTATATTCTCCAGTCCCAGCAGACGGTAAAGCTTCATGCCGCAGCCCGCGGTAATATGGTCAATCACGATTCCGTCCCGGATGGAATCCACATTCATGCCTGCGTACCCCCTTTCAGTCCGAGCAGCATCAGGATCAGCGCCATACGCATATATTTGCCGTTCAGCACCTGCTTGAAATAGCAGGCCCGCGGATCATCATCCACCGCCACGCTGATTTCGTTCACCCTTGGCAGCGGGTGCATTACGCTTAGGTCTGCCCGGGCCTTCTTCATCTTCTCCGGCGTCAGGATGTAGCTGTCCCGTAGCCGTAGATAATCTTCCTCATTGAAGAAGCGCTCCCGCTGTACCCTTGTCATATAGAGGATATCCAGATCTCCGATTACTTGCTCCAGGTCCTCGGTCTGGATGTAGGGAATGCCCTTCTTTTTCAGCGCGTCATTTTTCACATAGCTGGGTACTTTCAACTCTTCCGGGCTGATCAGCACAAACTTCAGTCCTTCATACCGGCTCAGCGCGTTCAGCAGGGAATGCACCGTACGGCCGAACTTCAGGTCTCCGCATAAGCCTACCGTCAGGTTTCCCAGCCGGCTCTTTTCCCGGCGGATTGTCAGCAGATCCGCCAGCGTCTGGGTCGGATGGCAATGGCCGCCGTCTCCGGCGTTAATCACCGGTACGGAAGCATTCCTCGCCGCAACCGACGCCGCGCCTTCCTTCGGATGGCGCATAGCGATGATATCCGCGTAGCAGGAAACCGTCTTGGCGGTATCCGCCACACTCTCTCCCTTTGCCGCGGAACTGCTGTTTGCTCCTGTCACGCTCAGCACATTGCCGCCGAGTTCATACATGGCGGCCTCAAAACTCAGGCGTGTCCTCGTGCTGGGTTCGAAAAAAAGGGTTGCCAGTTTTTTCCGGCGGCAGGCATCCGCATAGTCGTCCGGATGTGCAATAATGTCCTCCGCCGTATCCATCAGCCGGTCCAGTTCTTCCGTCGTCAGATCCGGAATATCGATCACACTTCGCGCCATCGTCACATCCTCCAGCTTTCGTCTGCCGGGTCGTTCCGGAAGCGGATCAGGCGGGAGATATCCTCGGGGCGGATATATCCTTCCTTTGCCGCCTCCTCCGCAATCACGTCAAAGTTTGTCAGGGAAATATTCTTTACGTTTGCCGCCGCCAGGCGCTCAATCCCCTTTTTCATGCCGTAGGTAAAAATGCTCGCCACGCCCAGCACCTCCGCGCCGGCCTGGCGCAGTACGTCTACCACTTCCAGCACGCTTCCGCCGGTAGAAATCAGGTCTTCCACCACGACCACCTTCTGGCCGGGCTCGAGCCTGCCCTCAATCTGGTTTTGCCGTCCGTGGTCCTTCGCCCCGGAGCGTACATACCCCATGGGCAGGCCCATCAGATGTCCCGTGATTGCCGCGTGGGCTATGCCGGCGGTTGAGGTGCCCATCAGCACTTCCACGTCCGGATATTCCTCCCCGATCACCTGCGCCAGCCCTTTTTCCACGTCCGTACGCACTTCCGGCGCCGTCAGCGTCAGCCGGTTATCGCAATACACCGGACTTTTGATCCCGCTGGCCCAGGTAAAGGGTTCCTCCGGGCGAAAAAACACCGCCTTGATTTTCAGCAGATCCTGTGCGATTTTCCGGTTCAGTTCTTCTCTCGTCATAGCTCTTCACCCCACAAATTCATTGATGCACCGCTCGTATGCCGCTACCGGGTCCGCCGCCGCGGTGATCGGCCGGCCGACTACGATATAGTCGCTGCCGATCTTCTTTGCTTCTGCGGGCGTCATGACCCGTTTCTGGTCCCCGATATCGCCGTCCGCGAACCGGACGCCCGGCGTCACCGTCAGGAAGTCTGCTCCGCAGACCTCATGCACCTTCCCGGCTTCCAGCGGAGAGCAGACAACTCCGTCCAGCCCGGCTTTCCGGGCGTTCAGCGCGTAGTGCATGACCACCTCGTCCATGGGCCTTTCGATCAGCAGGTCTTTCTCCAGCGCCTCCTGATCCGTGCTGGTCAGCTGCGTCACGGCGATCAGCAGCGGCCGCGTTCCGTCCGGCCGGGTCAGGCCTTCGATCGCCGCCTCCATCATCCGGACAGTCCCCGCTGCGTGCACATTGCAGATGTCCACATCCAGATCCCGCAAAACCGTCATGGCCTTTTTTACCGTGTTTGGAATATCGTGCAGCTTCAGGTCCAGAAAAATCCTGTGTCCCCTGGCCTTGATCTGCCGGACGATGTCCGGGCCCACGCCGTAAAACAGTTCCATCCCGATCTTTACAAACGGTTTCCGTCCCTGAAACCTGTCCAGAAACGCCAGCGTCTGCTCCGCGTTCGGAAAGTCACAGGCAATGATAACGTCTTTTCCCATGGTACTTTTCTCCTTTCACATTTCACTGAACATGATTATGCTTTCTCTGTAATCGGAAAGCCCCCGATTCTGTATTTGTCCATGACGCCGGGAAGGTCTTCAATGATCTTCCTGCACGCACACGGATCAGCCAGATTCGCCGCACCGACTTCAACAGCCGTTGCCCCGGCCATCATCATCTCCAGCACATCTTCAGCGCTGCTCACACCGCCCATGCCGATCACCGGAATCTTCACCGCCCGGCATGCCTGCCATACCATCCGCAGCGCCACCGGAAACACCGCCGGACCGCTCACGCCGCCCATGACATTTTTGATCACCGGCTTCCTTGTCTTCAGGTCAATCCGCATTCCCTGCAGCGTGTTGATCAGCGAGATTCCGTCCGCCCCCGCTTCTTCGCAGGCTTTTGCGATCGCTGCAATATCCGTTACGTTCGGGCTCAGCTTCATGATCACCGGTTTTGTCGTCACCCGCTTTACCGCCCGGGCAACCTCTGCCGCCGCCTTCGGATCCGTTCCGAAGCTCATTCCGCCGCCATGGACGTTCGGGCAGGAAATATTGACTTCCAGCCAGCCGACCTGCTCCTCTGCGTCCAGCTTTTCGCAGGTGTATGCGTAGTCCTCCACACTGAAACCGCTGACGTTCGCCATCACCTTCTTGTGGAAAACCTCTTTCAGCTTCGGCAGCTCCTCGCTGATAACCTTCTCCACCCCGGGGTTCTGAAGTCCTACGGCGTTGATCATTCCCGCCGGGCATTCTGCGATCCTCGGCGTGGGATTCCCGAAACGGGGCTCCCTTGTCGTTCCCTTGAAGGAAAAAGTGCCCAGGCAGTTGATGTCATACCACTGCGCGAACTCATATCCGAAGCCGAAGGTACCGCTGGCGGGGATCACCGGGTTATCCAGTTCAATGCCGCACAGGTTCACTGTCAGTCGTCCCACAGGATCTCCTCCTTTTCCAGCACCGGTCCTTCCCGGCAGATTCGCTTGTACCCTGTGATCGTTTTGCAGCTGCAGCCCATGCACGCGCCGAAACCGCAGCCCATCCGCTCTTCAAAGGAAAACTGTCCGGACGTACGGGTGGCTTTATAAACCGCCCGCAGCATCGCCTCCGGCCCGCAGGTGTAGAAATAGCTGTATTCCTCCGGCAGGGCATCCGTCACAAAGCCTTTCACGCCGTAACTCCCGTCTGCGGTCGTCACCGTCACATTGCATCCCAGTGTTTTGAATTCTGCTTCGGTAAATACCTCCGACACGGTATTAAAACCCAGTACCGCCGTAACCGGCTTTCCCTCTTCCCGCAGCCGCTTCGCCAGAAGATACAGGGGCGGTATGCCGACCCCTCCGCCCAGCAGCAGCGGTGCATTGCCCGCTTTGGTCAGGTCATAACCGTTTCCGAGCCCCGTCAGCACGTCCAGCCCTGTACCGATTCTCAGCCCGCTCATCTGCTCCGTCCCTTTGCCGACCACTTTGTACAGGATCGTCAGCCTCCCGGGTTCCGAATCAAACACGGAAATCGGCCGGCGCAGATACAGCCCCTCCAGCCGGATATTCACAAACCCGCCCGGCTTCTGTTCCTCCAGTTCCGGCGCTTCCAGCCGCATCCGCCGGACGCTCTCCGTTACCGGAACGTTCTCCGTCACCTTCAGTATTTGCTGCTTCATAAAGCTTTTCTCCAAAAACATTCTTCACTTCGAAACCGAAGGAGCGCGAGGGCGATCGGAAAGCCCTCTTATGAATTGATCGTCGAGATCGTCAGCGTCGTCTCCTCCAGCACGTCCAGCAACACCCGCACCGTATCCAGGCTGGTGAAGATCGTCGCGTTGTTCTCCGTCGCGCACCGGCGGATCTTCAGACCGTCGCTCTCGCTCTCCGGCTCGCCGATTTCCCGCGTATTGATGATGTAGGCCACATGCCCCTGCCGGATACTCTCCAGGATCTCGTTGGATCCCTGGCTGATTTTCAGCATCGCGTGCGTCCGGATGCCGTGTTCTTTCAGGAACCGGGCTGTTCCCCGTGTCGCTTCGATATTGAAGCCCAGGTTATAGAAGCGGCGGATCAGGTCCAGTGCCTCGTTCTTGTCCCGGTCGGCAATCGTGGCCAGCACCGTTCCGTAGTTCTGCAGCCGGGTCCCGCCGGCCTGCAGCGCCTTGTACAGCGCGCGGTTCAGTTTGTCGTCATAGCCGATCGCCTCGCCCGTGGATTTCATTTCCGGACTCAGGTAGGCGTCAAGGCCCTTGATCTTGTTGAAGGAGAAAACCGGCACCTTCACGTAGAACCGCTTTTTCTCTTCCGGATACAGGTCGAAGTATCCCTGCTCCTTCAGGCTCTTGCCGAGGATAACCTCCGTTGCGATATCCGCCAGGGAGTATCCCGTCGCTTTGCTCAGGAAGGGGACCGTGCGGCTGGACCGCGGGTTCACCTCGATGATATAGACATTGTCGTTTTCATCCACGATGAACTGGATGTTGTACAGGCCGATAATCCCGATACCCAGTCCCAGTTTCTTTGCGTACTGCAGGATAATCCCCTTCACCTTGTTGCTGATGGAGAAGGCAGGATAAACGGAGATGGAGTCGCCGCTGTGGATACCGGTGCGTTCCACCAGCTCCATGATGCCGGGTACGAACACATCCCGCCCGTCGCAGATAGCGTCGACTTCGACCTCCTTGCCCCGGATGTATTTATCCACCAGCACCGGCTTGTCCGCGTCGATTTCCACGGCAGTCCGCAGATAGTGACGCAGTTGTTCCTCGTCACCGACGATCTGCATCGCCCGGCCGCCCAGCACGAAACTCGGGCGTACCAGCACCGGATAACCGATCTCTTCGGCCGCCTTCACGCCGTCCTCGATCCGGGTTACCGCGCGGCCCTGGGGCTGCGGGATATGCAGATCTTCCAGTATCTTTTCGAAACTGTCCCGGTTCTCCGCCCGCTCGATTGCCGCGCAGTCGGTTCCGATGATCTTTACCCCGCGGTCCATCAGCGGCTGGGCCAGGTTGATCGCAGTCTGGCCGCCCAGGGAAGCGATCACGCCTTCCGGCTTTTCAAAGTCGATGATTGCCATCACGTCTTCGGGCGTCAGCGGCTCAAAGTACAGCTTGTCCGCCGTCGTATAGTCGGTGGAAACCGTCTCCGGGTTGTTGTTGATGATGATCGCCTCGTATCCGGCCCGGCGGATCGTCTGCACCGCGTGCACCGTGGAGTAGTCGAACTCCACGCCCTGGCCGATGCGGATCGGTCCGGCGCCCAGCACCACGATCTTTTTCTTCTCCGTCAGGATGCTGTCGTTTTTGTTGCTGTAGCTGGAATAGAGGTAAGCGATATATTTGCCCGTATGCAGCGTATCCACCATCCGGAACACCGGGATAATTCCGTTCTCTTTGCGCAGGGCGTAAATCTCCGTTTCCTTCCGGTTCCACAGAATCCCGATCTCCTGATCCCCGAAGCCCATTTTCTTGGCTTCCCGGAGCAGTTCAATATCCCCGGGGGCTGCCTTCAGACGGTTTTCCATCTCCGTAATCTTTTTCAGGGATTCCAGGAACAGCTCCGTGATCATGGTCTTCTCATGGATGGACGCGATGTCCTCTCCGCGGCGCAGCAGTTCCGTCACTGCGTACAGGGTGTCTGCCCGGAAGTCTTTCACATACTCGCGCAGCTCGTCCGTCGGCATCTCGTCGAACTTCGCCAGCTGTATGTGGCACACGCCGGTTTCCAGGCTGCGCACACTCTTGAGCATGCACTCCTCCAGCGTGCTGCCGATCCCCATGACCTCGCCCGTCGCCTTCATCTGGGTACCCAGCTGATTGCTGGCCGAGGTAAACTTGTCAAACGGAAACCGCGGGAACTTCGCTACAATATAGTCCAGGGAAGGCTCCATTGCCGCGTTTCCGCCGGCCACCGGAATCTCCTCCAGCGCCATGCCCAGGGCAATCTTTGCCGTCACCCGGGCGATGGGATATCCGCTGGCCTTGCTGGCCAGGGCCGAGGAGCGGCTGACCCGGGGATTGACCTCGATCAGGTAGTATTTGCTGCTGTTCGGATCCAGCGCGAACTGAACGTTGCATCCGCCGGCGATCTTCAGTTCCCGGATGATTTTGATCGCGCTGTCGTTCAGCATCTTCAGGTCCGCGTCAGACAGGCTCAGGATCGGGGCCACCACGACACTGTCGCCGGTGTGTACGCCCACAGGATCCACATTCTCCATGCCGCAGATCGTGATCGCCTTGTCATTGCAGTCACGCATGACCTCAAACTCGATCTCTTTGTATCCGCGCACGCTCTTTTCAATCAGCACCTGGTGCACCGGGCTCAGCCGGAAGGCGTTTGTGCCGATCTCGATCAGCTCTTCCTCGTTGTTCGCAAAACCGCCGCCGGTGCCGCCCAGCGTGAAAGCCGGCCGGAGCACGACCGGATAGCCGATGTCTGTCGCAGCCTTTTTCGCCTGTTCCAGGTCGTAGGTGATCTCGCTGGGGATGACCGGCTCGCCGATGGATTCGCACATCTCTTTGAACAGCTCCCGGTCTTCCGCCCGCTCGATGCTCTCGCTGCTGGTGCCCAGCAGTTCCACGCCGCACTCCTTCAGCACGCCCTTGCGCTCCAGCTGCATGGCCAGGTTCAGCCCGGTCTGTCCGCCGATGCCCGGCACGATGGCGTCCGGCCGCTCGTACCGCAGGATCTTCGCGATATATTCCAGCGTCAGCGGTTCCATGTAAACCTTGTCCGCAATCGCGGTGTCCGTCATGATCGTCGCCGGGTTGGAGTTACAGAGCACCACCTCATACCCTTCTTCTTTCAGGGCCAGAACCGCCTGCGTTCCGGCGTAGTCAAACTCCGCCGCCTGCCCGATGACGATCGGACCGCTGCCGATGATCAGTACCTTTTTGATGTCTG
>Ga0310690_10011579_pt1 | contig 10873 bp, 11 predicted proteins | sample AusTroGonzalo_MG_2_FD_207661 | JGI IMG/M metagenome (GOLD analysis project Ga0310690, IMG submission 207661) | Bovine rumen microbial communities from tropical cattle in Woodstock, Queensland, Australia - Gonzalo_04 (v2) (version 2) | ecosystem: Host-associated > Mammals > Digestive system >...
TTTAGTTTTATCTGTTTTTTTAGTTTCTTCTTCTGTGTTTATTTTTTTGTCGTTTTGTTCATCTTTTTTTTCAGATAAGTTTTTTTTCTCTTGTTCTGCTTTTTTTTCTGCTAATCTTGCTTCTCTTTTTTCTTTTGCGGATTTTTTTCTTTCCTTTTCTTTTTTCTTTCTTTTTTCAGTTTCCTCAAAAATTTTTTTTCTGGATTTTAAGAAAGAATTTGTCTTATTTTTTATTGCCTTATCTTCCTTCTTATCGAATGTTTGTTCAGATCTGTTAGCTTCGGCATTATTTTCCTGTTCAACCATTTTCACTAAATCGCTTTCAAATACATTTTCCATATTATAGTTTTCATGCCGTCTTTCTATTATATCGCTGTACTCCCATTTTTCTGATTCAAGAGAATCTGAAAATTCATATAAGCCGGCATATAATGGAGGCTGAATAAGTATCAGGGATAATGCAATAAAAAAAAGTGTTTTTCTTTTCATATAATCATTGTAGAATATTTGAGATAATAAAAAAACACCTTACATGATGCAAGGTGTTTTTTTTTCGTAGCAAAGAGAAAAAATTATTTATTTTCAGCTGCTGCTGCTTTTCCAGCTTTTACGCTGTTTACAACAACTTCTGCTAAAGCCTGATATTCTTCCGGCAATCCCTCTATTGCGAGTTTTTCCGCACATATTTTGGAAATTGATCTTGCTGTTGTTTTAAATTTTTGCGTGTATATGCTACCGTCTGCTAACATCGCTGTAGCTTCCGTCAACATGCATGCCTGCATTTTAGCATTAGCAGTTGCGGCATGATTTTTTATAGCTGAATTAGCGGCAGCATTATTTGTTGTTCCCATTGTGGCACAAGAGGAAATAGCGATAGAGGCTAATGTTAAGACAATAAGTTTTTTCATTTTAATCTCCATTATAACTGCTAATATAATTATAGCAATAAATAGACTGTTTAATCAAAAAAAGAAGGCCTCTTTTAAAGAAAAATATTGATACAATGTAATTATAAAGAATGCATATATTATTTCGTCGTCTTGAACTTTTTTCAGGAGCTCTTTAAACCGCAGAGATGCTGAAACAAATTCAGCATGACGGGAAAATTATAAAATCAATAATCTTCTTATAAAGAGCGAAAAGAATATTGAAGATCTGAATGATTGAGTATGCAAATTTTTTTTTCTTGAATATGAAATTATAAATTCCTCGGCAATTAGGCATATATGCCAAGAGCTAATTCTTATTATTAAGCCGCTAAAAATATTTAAAAAACCGTCGTATTGAGCATAGCGAAATATGTTGTAGTTATTTTTTTTCACTATATATTTTTTGTGTCGGCTTAATTATATTTTGCAAAAAAAAAGCACAGTTTAAACTGTGCTTTTCGGGGTGCCGGGAATCGGACCCGGAACCTTTCGCACCCCAAGCGAACGCTCTACCATTGAGCCACACCCCGTGTGTTTATAACATATATTATAACAAAAAAAAATATAGCATGCAAGGATGTTTTAGTGTTGTTTTAGTATTTTCATAAGATCCTGCAATTCTTTTTTTACTTCTATTAGCATATCTTTTCTTCTAGAGGCTTTGCTTATCTCTGCAGCGTTATCTTGTGCAGCATTTTTGTTTTTTTGCCTTGAGGATAATAGCTGTTTTATTCCTTTTGAAGAATATCCCTGCTTGAACAGATCTCGGATTAATGCTCCTCGCTGAATATCTCTGCGCCTGTATCTTCTATGCCCGCTGCTGATTCTCATTGGAATTAATAGTTTTTGTTTTTCCCAATAACGCAGCTCATGCTCAGGCACGCCTATTTCTCTTGCCGCCTCTCCTGTGGTAAAATATTCTGGCAGAATTTCGCTTGTTCCGCTCATTGTATTTTTATAAGATTTTTTGCTGCCTTAAAACGTATGGAAAGCCTTGTTTTTGTTATTATTGGCTCTTTGGTTTTTGGATTTTCCATAGTTCTAGGACTTATTTCCTTAGGAATAAAAGTGCCAAAATTAGAAATAATTACTTTCTTTTTTTCTCTTAGAGCTTGTTCAATGATTTCAAATGTCATGCGCACGGCAAGCTGGGCATCTTTTTCAGTGGGAAAATATGCGGACAGCTGCTTGATCACATCTAACCTGTTTACGCTTGGCAAGTCTCTAATTTTTTTTTCAGGCATGATGATCTTTATCCTGTCCCGGATGTTTTTTCTTTTTCATAAGATTGTTAATTATGTCGGAAGGCTTTAGATTTGACAAATTATGCTTAAACTGGCGCACTTCTTCTTCTGAAATAGGTTTTGCCAAAGTTTGCGCTTTTTCAAAAACCTGCTCATGAACAAGTATCGGGCAACCGAAGCGCACTGCAAGAGCTAATGCGTCAGAGGGGCGGGCATCCATTTTGAAGCTATCTTTCTTATTGGAAGATTTTTCTATGAAAAGATATGCAAAGAAGGTTTTGTTGCTTATGTCGCTTATGCAAACGTTTCTTATTGAAAGCCCTGTTTTTTTTAGAATATTAAAAAGCAGGTCATGCGTCATTGGCCTTGGAGCCGGATAGCCTGAAAGTTTTATTGCTATTGACTGAGCTTCAGCCGGCCCTATCCATATAGGAAGTATGCGGCTTCCCTTGATTTCGTCTAGAAATATTATGGATTCGGTAAGACTGGCAGCTATGGAATATATCCGGGCTTCAGAGTAAGGGCCGCTTTCAATTTTTTTCATATCGTTTTTGTATTAGTTATTTCAGGGCTGAACCCCGCAGCTTTCAGTATTGAAACTGGCTCCTTGTTTTCATAGACTATTTTATAAATCGCATCTATAACCGGTGATTTTATATGATTAACAAGGCATAAGGCTTTTATGTTTTTTATTGCTTCCCTGCCTTCCACTACTGTCTTGATTTTCTTTAGAGCCTGTTCAGCCGATAAGCCTTTGCCTATCTCTTTGCCGAAGCGGAAATTTCTGGATTTTTCAGATGTAGCCGTGAGCAGCAGGTCTCCCATGCCCGTAAGTCCCCAGGCAGTATCCTGCTTGCCTCCCATGGCGGTTATTATCCTGTGTAATTCTTTGGCGCTTTCTATGAGAAATGCCGCTTCGCTGTTTTTTGAGGCCTGGGAAAGTCCGTCTATTATTCCGCTGCCAACGGCATAGGCATTTTTGAGTGAGCCGCCAAGTTCTGCGCCGAGCCTGTCTTCTGAAATTTCAACTTTCAGTGGCCCGCCGTCTATAAGCTTGGCTGCTTTTTTTATGTTAGCTAAATCTTTGCCAGCAAGCACTATTTTTGTCGGGGCCCCTGCTGCAACTTCCACTGCAAAGCTGGGCCCGGTAAGTATCATTGTGTTCTTTTCTGAGCCGGGAATCTCTTCTTCAAGCACTTGGCAGACAGTATTAAATGTTTCAGCCTCTATGCCCTTAGAAAGAGCTATGATAAAAGGCTTTTTTTTGCCTAAAAGTTTTTTTATTTCCTTAGCCGTGCTTCTTATGAATCTGGAATCTATGGCTATTACTACAATGTCAGGATCCTGTATTGCCTTGCTTAAGTCTGTATGTATGCTTACGCTGTCTGGAAGGCGGAAAAACGGCAGCATTGGATGCGTTCTGTTCTTTTTAAGGAAATCTGCTGTTTCAGGGTTAAATTCCCATGAGCGCACTTCATATCCCTTGTCTGCGAGAAGTCCCGCTATTGCTGTTCCCCATACTCCTGCGCCTATAACTGCTGCTTTAATCTGTTTTGTCATTTTTTATCTTCTTTCTGCTTATCTTTTTTATATGAAAGCTCTTTTCCTTTTAATATTCTTTTTATGTTGCTTATATGCGTGCAGAAAATGAGTATGCACACGCAAAGCGCAAGTATTGTAAAAGGTTTCTGATATGGCTCGGAGAAGAAATAACAGAAGAAAGGCAGAACTACTGATGCTGCCATTGAACCTGCTGATATATGGCTTGTTATGGCTACGACTATGCAGAAGGTTGTGAATGCAAGCGTAAGGGGTATGGGAAGCAGGGCTGCGAACACTCCTGCGGAAGTGGCTACGCCTTTTCCTCCTTTGAAATTTAGGAAAATAGTCCATATATGCCCGCATATTGCCAGCGCTCCGACTGTTACAGGTATCCACCAGTGGCCTCTGCTGAACCATTCTGTATTGTTTGGATCAAACATGAAATGCACGGCTATCCATGTGGGAAGAAAGCCCTTCATGAAATCTATGAGAAGCGTGAGCAAGCCTGCCGCCTTGCCTAAATTCCTAAGGACATTTGCCGTGCCTGGATTTCCAGAGCCAACTTTTCTTATGTCAATGCCGTTCATTTTGCCGATTATATATCCTGTTGGAATCCCGCCAAGAACATAACTTAGAACAAATAAAAAAGCTATTTCCAAATGTGTCATAATTATTATTATATAAAATAAAAAAAGATGCGTCTTTTAGAGCATGATGTTTCCTATGCCTGAGCCATTTTCTTTAGAAATCTTGCATAGTTTTCCTTTGTTGCCCTGAATGTTATGGTTGTGCCAGTCTCGGAATATTCAGTTCTGATTACAAGACAGCATGAGTATAAAAAGCTGATAATTTTCTTCTTCTCCTGAGGTATTTTCTCAATATGTTTTTCCCATTTTAGGGCCAGGACCTGTTCGCATCTCTTAAGCAGTTCTAAGATTCCCTCCCCTGTGCGGGCGGAAATGAATGATGGACGCAAGCTTACCGGGGCCCAGGCATATATTTTATCAGGCACTGCATCCGCCTTATTGAAAGCATTGATTATCGGGATGTCTTTTATTCCTATTTCTTTTAATGTGTTTTTCACTGCCTCATGCTGCATTTTTGCCTCTGGCGAAGACAGGTCATGCAAATGTATTATCAGGTCGCTATAATGTATCTCTTCAAGCGTGGCGCGGAAGGCTGCTATGAGAGTATGAGGCAGCCTTTGTATGAACCCTACTGTATCTGTAAATAAAGCTTCTCCCCCGGAAGGGAGGCGTACTCTTTTCGTAGAAGGATCCAGCGTGGCGAATAGCATGTCGTCAGCATATATGGCATGCCGGTTTTTTGTCAGGTAATTTAAAAATGTTGATTTTCCCGCATTGGTATAGCCTACTATGGCTATTTGAGGCAAGGGAACAGATATTCTGGAAGAACGCTGTATCATTCTTTCTTTTTTGATTTCATCAATTTCTTTCTGAAGCTCATTGATTTTATCCCTAAGCGTTCTGCGGTCATATTCTTTTTTTCTTTCCCCTGCTCCCCTTCCTCCTATCATGCCATGCTGCTGATCCATGCTTAGTCCGCGGCCTGTGAGCCTTGTGAGATCGTATGAAAATCCTGCCAGCATGGCTTGCAGGCGTCCTTCTCTGGTCTTGGCCCTCTTAGAAAAAATTTCTATTATAAGCCTGGCGCGCGTAGATACCATTATTCCGTCAAAGGCCTTTTCAAGATTACGCTGTTGCGCAGGAGTAAGCTCTTCGTCAAAAATGACCAGATTAGCTTTATTTTGAATTGCTTTCTGCTTTATCTCTTCTATTTTCCCAGATCCTATCAGAGTGGCCGGATCCCAGAATTGCCTGCGTGCTTTTATTGCGCATGCTGTCTCGATGCCGGCTGTCTCTGCCAGCCGGGCAAGCTCTTCCAGGGAGCTTGAATTGAGATCTTCTTCTTTATTTTTGAGGCTTGCTGATACTAATATTGCTTTCATGAGGCTAGTATTTTATCAGATAGAAGGTTGAGATTATATTCTTCTGCCTGCTCAAATTCATATCTTTCTATGTTCTTGTATCTGTTGAACCAGGTATTCTGTCTTTTTGCGTAAGACATTGATACATTTACTATCAGCTGCACTGTGTCATGTTTAGAACGGGTACCATTGATATAGTCAATCATTTCCGGGTAGCCCAGCGAGCGCAAGCCAGGGCAGTCTTGCGGATAGCCTTCCTGCAGAAGCTGCCTTATCTCTTTTTCCCAGGCGTCAAAATTGTTTAATGTCCTTTCTTTAATTCTTTCCTGTAATTGTTCTTTAGCCCATTTTAGGAATATGAACTTTCCTTCTTTTATTGGGAGCGAGGAGAAAAATTTTCCAGACCATACTTTTGAGGCAGGGCGGCCTGCCAGCCTGGATATTTCTATTGCCCGGATTACACGCTGAACATTATTTACTGGTATTTTTTTTGCCGTTTCCGGGTCAATCGTTTCTAAGGCGGCATGCAGCGCGGCGCGTCCTTTTTCTGTGGCTATCAGGTTTAGCTCTGCTCTTATTTCCGCATTGGCTGGAGGGAGCTTGTCCAGACCGTTCCAAAAAGACTGTATATACATGCCTGTGCCGCCGGCTATTATGGGAACATGCCCGCGGGCTTGTATTTCGCTCATTTTCTTTTTAGCGTCGCGCACATACGTGCCCACATCATAAGTGACAAGAGGATCTGTTATGTCTAGAAAATGATAGGGAATGTTTTCCACATAATATGTTTTTTCGCCTTGCTCAGACTTTTTCCATTCTCCTCGCGGTTTTGCCGTGCCAGCCCCAATTTTTGTAAAAATCTGCTTGGAGTCCGCCGAGATGATTTCTCCGCCAATCTCTTTTGCTATTCTTATTGCGAGGCCTGTTTTGCCTGATGCATTAGCTCCCATTATGGTTATAGGCTTTAGCTTTTCCATGTGTTTTTATGAGGCAGTCCTTTTTATATGTATGCCTTTTCCCCTGCTGCTTATAGTAAAAACAAAACGGAACAGAACTGCCTTTTTGCAAGGGCTGTTTCTATTCCGTAGTTTTTACGATTAAACTTATTTCTTGAACAGCGAATCGTCTTTCTGAGGTTTATTGCAGAGGCCGGAAGCCTTGCAAGTTTCAGAGCATACATCCGGCAGCTTTAATTGGAAGCGGGTGTCGCAGTCAGCGAAATCTTCTGCCATTTCATTTATTGTCTTCTTGTCCGCATCATTTATTGAAGTGAAGGCGATGCCTGTCATGTAAACGCCGCTCTTTTCCTTTACCCATGCGATTCTGCCTGTCACAGGAAAGCCATTTTTCATTCCGGCAAGCTGAAGGACTATGTTGAGTTCCTTGGATTTAGGCGGCAGAGCAAATGTTATGAGCCTCATGCCTCCAGCGGAAAGATCCGCAAGAATAGCCGGTTGCGGAACAGTTTTTCCATCGGCTTCTTCAGCAAAGAACTCAATCTCTACTGGCTCAAGTATTCCGTTGAGCATTGGCAAGCGCACATGGGCACGTCTTTCTTTGATCACTTTGTTTTTCTTTGTCATAAAAGCACCTTTCCGTGTAATGTGTTTCTTTCTGCGGACAATATCTCCACTTTTTTGAGACTGCCGGGCTCTGCCGCAGAGTTAATGCGCACAGCCATATTTGATGATGATCTTCCAAAATCAGCCGTCTCAAATAGCACTTCTTCTATTTTAGCAATTCTTTCAAGCAAAATCACATTGGAAATTTTTTTAACCGCCTTAAGAAGCCTGTCAAGGCGTTCTTCCAGTATATTCTCTGGAATATCCGATGCCATTGCCGGATTATCCGTGCGCGGGGAATATTTGAAGCAGAAAGCGGAAGAGAACCTGGCCTCGCTTACAAGCCGCAGCGTTTCTTGAAAATCCTCTTCGGTTTCCCCAGGATATCCTGTTATAAAGTCTGTGCTTACAGCCAGATCCGGTATTTCTTCGCGCAGGCCTTTAATAATGTCAAGATATTGATTATGCGTATACCCCCGCCTCATAAGTTTAAGAATTCGGTCTGAGCCGGATTGCGCTGGCAAGTGTATATGCCTTGCCAGTTTAGGATACTGTTTTAAAATTCTTTTGAAATCCTTGTCAAAATATAGAGGGTGAGGGCTCATGAATCTTAATCTTAACAGCCCTGGCAGATTTAATATTTCTTCTAGAAGGTTTGAGAATGTATATCCCGGGCGCTTGTATGAATTTACAGTTTGTCCAAGAAGAACAAGCTCTTTTGCCCCGCCTGCCAGCTTTTCTTTGGCATCTCTGATTATCTCCTCTCTGGATAGAAAAACTGCAGGGCCTCGCACTGAAGGAACTATGCAGTAGCTGCATCTGTGTGAGCAGCCCCTCATGACTGTTACATAAGCTGTGAGAGGAGAACGGTATATATTTTCAGGCTTTGCGTCTATATTTAAAGCTGCATGCAAGGGGTAGGCTGAATCAATAATGTTTTCAATTTTCCCTATCTCTTTTGCGCCAGAAACTATATCTACATATTTAAAGCGTTTTTTTATATTTCTGGCTCCCAGCCTTTGCGCGGCACAGCCTGTTACAAAAAGTTTTCCTTCCGGCTTGGCTTTTTTCCAGTGTTTCAGACGGCCAATTTGTGAAATGGCCTTATCTTCAGCCAGCTGCCTTACCGTACAAGTGTTTACAAGCACGGCATCAGCGTCATTAAGTTTGTCTGTAAGTTCAAATCCTCTTTTACGGAAAATTCTTGCAATGTGTTCCGAATCAGCTTCATTCATCTGGCAGCCGAAAGTTATGATATAGAGTTTTCTGCTCATTAATGATATTTTATCAAATTGCGCTATTAATTATGTAAAGCAGGGCTTGCTGAATAGTTGCGCATGAGGAATAAACTGCTTGAATAATATTAAAATTTTTTTGCTAAAATCAAATAATATGAAGAAGATACTTGTTACCGCATTTGCTCCTTTTGGCGGAAGAAAGACAAACATTTCCGCTATAGTTATGAAATCTCTTCCTTCTTCCATTAATGGCTTTAAAATAATTAAGGAAATTATTCCTGTCAGCGGCCTGGAAGCTGGGTTAAGAATGAGAGAATTATTAGCAAAGCATCAACCTGTAAGAGCCTTATCTTTTGGGCTTGCCGCAGGGGAAACGGCAGTAAGGGCAGAGCGTTTTGCCCTAAACATAAAAGATTATGGAATAAATGATAATAGCGGCTTAAGGCCAGCCGGCATTCCTATCCATGAGGACGGGCCTGCCGCATATTATTTGTCATTCCATCCTGAAAAGATAGTTTCGCTTCTTCTTAAGGCTAAAATACCTGCTTATGCAAGCAGCCATGCCGGAACCTATGTATGCAATACTCTGATGTACGAGGCTATGCATGCTATAAGCGGAGGAATATGCGGTAATGATTGCATATATGCTTTTGTGCATCTGCCTCTTTCCAGCGAGGAAGCGATAAAAGAAAAACCTTACAGATTCACTGCTACGCTTCCTCAGGAAATGCTAAAAAAAGCGGGGTTTATTATTCTAAATGCCATGGCAGAATGATTTGTTTTCAGCTGTAAAAGTTAGAAAGGTATTTCATTCTGCCATGGCAGCTTTTTTATTTTTCCAGTGAAGCTATCATATTTTCAGCATTGCTGAAAATTTCATTAAGATGCGATTCGTCTTTAAAGCTTTCAGCATAGATTTTATATACATTTTCAGTGCCTGAAGGCCTGGCGGCGAACCATCCGTTTTCAGAACTTATTTTTACTCCGCCGAAAGCTGCGTTATTGGAGGAGGCTTTTGTCTCTATCTTTGTTATTTTGCTTCCAGCCAGCTCTTTAAATGTTACCTTTTCCGGGGACAAGCTCTTAAGCATTTTTTTCAGCTCAGGCGAACATGGCGCGTCATGACGGGCATAGCATGGCTTACCGTATTTTTCAGTAAGCTTGTCATAATATTGCGACGGATTAAGCTTTGTTTTTGCCGTTATTTCTCCGGAAAGCAGAGCTAGAATTATTCCGTCTTTGTCTGTGCTCCATGGCTTTCCGTCAAATCTTAAAAATGATGCGCCGGCGCTTTCTTCTCCGCCGAAACCTAATGAGCCGTCAATCAGGCCGCTTACAAACCACTTAAAGCCTACGGGCACTTCCGCAAGATTTCTGTTAAGGCCTCTGGCCACTCTGTCTATCATGGAGCTGGATACGAGTGTTTTTCCCACTCCTGCGGTAACTTTCCAGCCGGCGCGATGCCTGAAAAGATAGTCTATTGCTGCTGACAGATAGTGATTAGGCTGCATAAGGCCATGTGTTTTAGTAACTATTCCATGCCTGTCATAATCTGGGTCGCAGCCGAATGAGACTTCAAATTTGTCTTTAATGGAAAGAAGCCTTTGCATCGCATACTTGGAAGATGGATCCATGCGTATTTTGCCATCCCAGTCGGCAGTCATAAACTTAAAGCTTTTGTCTACCTCATTGCTTACTATTTCAAGGTTTATCTTGTAAAAATCTGCTATTTCCCCCCAATAGCTTATGCCTGAGCCTCCAAGAGGATCTGCCCCTAAAATTATTCCGGAAGCTCGTATTGATTCCATGTCAAGGACATTGCACAAATCGCGCACATAATTGTGCCTGTACTCGTATGTATGTGTTGTGGATGCGATAAGCGCCTGGTTAAATGGAACCCTTTTTACTCCATTAAGATTGTTTTCCAAATAGGAGTTTGCAGCATCTTGAATCTGCGAGGTTATGGATATGTCTGCCGGACCGCCGTTTATAGTATTATATTTGAATCCGCCGTCTGAAGGAGGGTTATGCGAAGGCGTGATTACTATGCCGTCAGCCAGGCCGGAAATCCTTCCGCTATTGTATGAAATGATGGCATGTGATACGGAAGGAGTTGGAGTATAATCATTGTCAGCGATCATCGCATCAGTTTCATTGGCTGCCAGCACTTCAAGAGCTGTCTCAAAAGCAGGGCGCGAAAGCGCATGCGTGTCATATCCTATAAAAACCGGGCCTGTTATATTTTCTTTTTTTCTGTAATCGCAAATGGCTTGCGTGATTGCCAGAATGTGGCTTTCCGTAAAAGAGGATTTAAATGAGCTTCCCCTATGTCCTGAAGTCCCGAATGATACCCTGGTTTCCGGGGCGGACATATCAGGTTTCTCTGAATAGTACATTTTTATAAGCTTGT
>Ga0310690_10011581_pt1 | contig 10868 bp, 5 predicted proteins | sample AusTroGonzalo_MG_2_FD_207661 | JGI IMG/M metagenome (GOLD analysis project Ga0310690, IMG submission 207661) | Bovine rumen microbial communities from tropical cattle in Woodstock, Queensland, Australia - Gonzalo_04 (v2) (version 2) | ecosystem: Host-associated > Mammals > Digestive system >...
CTTCTTGGCGAAAGTACAGGGACTTTTTCAGCAGACGTCTGGCGACTTCACCTGTAGAGTTGAACAGACCGACACGTCCTTTCCATGGCATCAAAGCACATTTTGAAACTTTTTTTGCACTTTTTTTGCCATGAGATGCACGCGGTATCATATCTTTTTATTACTTTTGCGCTGGAAACATACACATTTTATAATATCTTCTTATAACAACTACACCTATGTTGCACAACATTCGATTGTTCCTTGCCGTCATCTTCTGGCTGCTGATTACATGGCTCCTGGTTGATTTCACCGGGACGGCACATGCCTATCTAGGCTGGATGGCAAAGATTCAGTTCATTCCGGCTCTGCTGGCCCTGAACGTCGGGGCGTTGCTCTTTGTCGTGACGCTCACCTTGCTGATGGGGCGCATCTACTGCTCCGTCATCTGTCCCTTGGGCGTAATGCAAGATGCCATCGCCTGGTTCAGAAGGAAGAAGAACAAGTACAGCTACTCGCCTGCCCGCAACACGCTGCGCTATACGATGCTCGTCCTGGCGTGCGCGTCGCTGGCTCTGGGCATCAGCTGGATAGGCGGTCTCATCTTCCCCTACAGCACCTACGGGCGCATCGTCTCCACCTGCCTCGCACCGCTCTACAAGCTGGCGAACAACGGACTGGCTGCCCTTGCCGAACACTACGGCAGCTATGCCTTCTACGAGGTTGATGTCTGGCTGAAGAGTGTCTCAGCCCTCGTCATCGCCTTGCTGACCTGGGCCATCATCGCTGTCTTGGCTTGGCGAGGCGGACGCACATGGTGTAACACCATTTGTCCTGTAGGCACACTGCTCGGCCTCATCAGCCGTCATTCCTACCTCAAGATGACCATCGACAAAGACAAGTGCAAGAAATGTCATAAGTGCGAGCGCAACTGCAAGGCTTCCTGCATCGACCTCAACACACTCACCGTCGATTACTCCCGCTGCGTCGTGTGTGGCAACTGCGAAAAGCAGTGTGCGCATGATGCAATTGGGTTAAAAGCCTCCCCCATCCCCTCCAAAGGAGGAGTGAATGGCGCAGCTGTAGATGCTCCCTCTCCTTTGGAGAGGGCTGGGGAGAGGCCTGAGGGGGCATCCTCTCGCCGTGCTGCCCTTACCAGTTTGGCATTGTTAGCCGGAACAGCCATCGCAAAGGCACAGGCCAAGGTCGAGCCCAAGACAACCGACGGCGGCTATGCCGACATCATCAAGAAGCAGAAGCCTAAGCGCAATAAACTCATCACGCCTCCAGGCTCTCTCTCCATCCGCAACCTCCGCACCCACTGCACGGCCTGCCAGCTCTGCATCGACGCCTGTCCCAACGACGTGCTGCGTCCAAGCAGCAGCCTCGACCGCTTCATGCAGCCCGAAGTAAGCTTCGAGCGCGGCTACTGCCGTCCCGAGTGTACCCGCTGTTCGGAGGTCTGTCCCACTTCTGCTATTCAGCCCATCACCGTCGAGGCTCGAACCGCCATACAGGTCGGACATGCTGTCTGGACGCGCGACCTCTGCGTCCCCGTCAAGGACGGAAAGCCCTGCGGACTCTGTGCTCGGAAGTGTCCCGCCCAAGCTATACAGATGGTGCCCCTGCAGGCAGGCGTTCACCAGGACGGCTGGCGCTGGCGCGATGCCGACAACCAGGAGATTCCACGCGAAAAGGTATTGCTCATCCCCGTCGTCAACGTAGAGAAGTGTATCGGCTGCGGTGCCTGCGAGAACCTCTGTCCCTCAAGCCCCATCAGTGCCATCTACGTGGAAGGACACGAAGTGCACCGGGAGATTTAGCCCCCTTTAAACCAATTGTCGTTATCCCGTCATAACGTTACAACGTCATAACGAAAACATAAATTGACTCGAAAATGAAGAAACATATAGACAGGCGAGATTTCCTTAAAGTCTCGGGCACAACAGCAGCAACAGCAGCATTGGCATCCTGCGGAATGCAGGGCGGCAGCACAAACGGAGAGGTGGACTACATGGGACACCACGAAGGTCCCGTCCCCACCGACAAGATGACCTACCGCATCAACCCCAAGCAGGGCGACAAGGTCAGCATCCTCGGCTACGGCTGGATGCGACTGCCGACCACAAAGAACGGCAGCGCACGCACACAAGAGAACACAAACAACGACGGCATCGACCAGGAACAGGTGAACCGCCTCTGCAAATATGCCCTCGACCACGGCGTCAACTACTTCGACACATCACCAGCTTACTGTCGCGGCAAGAGCGAAGAAAGCCTCGGCATAGCCTTGGAAGCCAGCGGCTACAAGCGCAGCGACTACTTCATCGCTACGAAGCTCTCGAACTTCTCACCCTCGCAGTACAGCTTCGAGGAAGGCAAGGCGATGTTCGAGCGCAGCCTTCAATACCTGAAAACTGATTACATTGACTACCTCCTCCTGCACAGCATTGGCGGTGGCGGCATGGGGCCTGTCCACCAGCGCTACCTCGACAACGGTTTGCTCGACTGGCTCATGGAGCAGCGCGAGGCAGGTCGCATCCGCAACCTCGGCTTCTCCTTCCACGGCGATGTGGCTGTCTATGACTGGGCCTTGGCGCATCACGACCAGTACCATTGGGACTTCGTGCAGATTCAGGCGAACTATGTCGATTGGGAAAACGAACAGGACAAGGGTCGCTCGGGCAAGTACCTCTATGAGGAACTGGTGAAGCGGAACATCCCTGTCGTCATCATGGAACCGCTGCTCGGCGGACGCCTCTCCAAGGTGCCCGACCATGTGGTGGCACACTTCAAGCAGCGCAAGCCGGAGGACAGCGTGGCTTCATGGGCCTTCCGCTACATCGGCTCAAAGCCTGCTGTGCTGACCGTGCTGAGCGGTATGACGTACATGGAGCATCTGGAGGACAACCTGCGCACCTACTCGCCGCTCGAACCCCTCACGGATGAAGAGCAGAAGTGGCTCGAAGAGGAAACGGCTACGCTCATCAAGAGCTACCCCACCATCGACTGCAACGACTGCAAATACTGTATGCCTTGCCCCTACGGGCTCGACATTCCGGGCATCTTCGTACACTACAACAAGTGTGTCAACACGGGCAATGTGCCGGAGAGCCAGCAGGCAGAGAACTACCAGAAGGCCCGACGCGCCTTCCTTGTCGGCTACGACCGCAGCGTGCCGCGCCTCCGTCAGGCAAACCACTGCATCCAGTGCCGCGAGTGCGTGCCCCACTGCCCGCAGCAGCTTGACATTCCTCGCGAACTTAGACGCGTGGATGACTTCGTTGAAAAGCTCAAGCAAGGAACACTCTGAATTAACTCACGCCAAGGCGTGTGTGGCAACTACACGTGGTGTGATGACAATTCCCACGCGTGGGAAAAACGATTCCCACACGTGGGAATTTGTTTTCCAACAGGTGTGTCCCGTAAAAAGAATGTCAGGCAAAACCGCACATCTCAGGCACAATCTCAGGCATTGCAACTCTCTGTTAAGCAATTAAATACGTGCGTTTTGCCTGAGATCCTGAGATTTTTTCGGGAAAAACTCTTTGGCGCGCGCGCGTAAGAGCTTATTTCTTCTCGCTCATTGTGAAGTCCAGTGTGCCGCCTTCGATGAGCTGTTTATGCGTGAGTTTCCAGTCGGTTATCTTCTGACCGTTGAGCTTTACGCCTTTAACGTAGATGGCCTTGTCTGACTTGCGCGGAGCATTGATGGTCAGGTCTTTGCCGCCAGGCATATGGAGCACGGCGCGACGGAAGAGAGGGGTGCCGATGACGTACTCTGCCGCGCCTGCATTGAAGGGATAGAAGCCAAGCGAGGAGAAGATGTACCAGGCCGACATCTGTCCGCAGTCGTCATTGCCTGCATAACCGCAGGGCGTGGCATTGTAGAACTGGCTGCGCACCTGCTCCACGAGTTCCTGTGTGCGCCAGGGCTGACCTGCAAAGTTGTAGAGATAGACGGTATGGTGGCTGGGTTCGTTGCCGTGGGCATACTGACCGATGAAGCCACTGGCATTACCATTCACCTCGCCGCTGGTCTCGGTCAGGGTGAAGTTCTGGTTGAGCTTCTGGATGAAGGGCTTCACACCACCAAAGAGGTCAATGAGTCCCTGCGGGTTCTGTGGCACGAACCACATGTACTGCCAGGCGTTACCCTCCACAAAACAGGGATTCTCATAGCTGAGTGGGTCGAAGGGTTCTATCCAGTTGCCCTTATCGTCCTTGGGTTGGAAGAAGCCTGTAACAGGGTTGAAGAGGTTGCGATAGTATTCGCTTCGCTTGATGAAACGCTCGTAATCCTTCTCCTTGCCAAGCTTCTTGGCTACGGCTGCCACGCACCAGTCGTCGAAAGCTTGCTCCATCGTGATGCTGACGCTGACGTTCTGCTTGTTCTGAGGCATGTAGCCATACTCTTCCCACACCTCGAAGGGGCTGTTGGGATGCGTGCGCGTGCTGCTCTCCACCATAGCTATGTAGGCACGCTCCACGTCAAGCCCAGGCAGTTCAGACATGATGGCGTCTGCCACAACAGGGATGGCATGGTTGCCTATCATGCAGTAGTTGTCCTGTCCCCAAAGGTCCCAGATGGGTAGGTAGCCGTAGGTCTCGTGGTGCAAAACCATGTCGCGGACGAACTGAACGGCAATGTTGGGATAGAGGAGCGTGTAGAGAGGATGGGCGGCACGGAAGGTGTCCCATAGGCTGAAGGTGCTGTGGTATGCCTGTCCTTTGGGCATCTGCTTTATCTCGAAGTTGGTGTCCATGTAGCGACCATCGACGTCGCTGATGGTATTTGGCTGCATGAGAACATGATAAAGGCCAGTGTAAAAGATGGTCTTCTGGTCGTCGGTGCCTTCGATGTCGATAGTGGCGAGCTCCTTCTCCCAAGCATCGTGGGCGGCTTTGGTGTAGTAGTTGAAGTCCCACGACTGTGCTTCTGCCTGCATGTTCTTGCGTGCGCCGTCGTTATCGACAGCCGAGATGGCAACCTTGACCATCACATCCTTGCCTTTCGAGGCATCAAAGCGAAGTGCTGCCCGCAGGGTGCGACCGTTGATGACATCGCTCCCGCCTGCATTACGCCCGCCGTCCATCAGGATGCGACTTGCTATGGGACGCGAGAACTCTGCGCGGAAATAGACCTTACGAAGCTTTGCCCAGCCGGTCAGGACACGGAAACCTTCGATGGTCTTGTCGTCAATCACACGTATCTGGCTCTGAATGATTTGATAAGCCCGACGGCCTGTGTAGTAGGCATCGCCTCGGAAAGTCATGCGGTCGAGGTCGAGGATGACGGTCTGTTCCTTGCCTTCGGGGAAGGTATATTTGTGGATGCCGGCATGAACGGTTGCAGAAAGCTCTGCCTTGATGTTTTCTCCACCAAGCAGATTGACCATATAATAGCCAGGCGAAGCACTCTCCTGAGCGTGCGTATAGGGCAAGGCAAAGACGCCTTTGCGCAGCAGTTCGGGTGTGACATGCTTTGTCGTAGGCATTAACGATATGTCAATCAGGTCGGTACAACCTGTTCCGCTGAGGTGCGTATGCGTGAAGCCGAAGATGGAATCGCGGTTGTAGTCGTAGCCGCAACAGGGGTCCCAAGTGACGTACTGCTCTGTCTCGGGAGCCAGCTGCACCATGCCCTGAGGCATTGTGGGACCAGGAAAGGTGCTGCCGCTCAGGGCTCCTGTGTCGTCGGTTTGGGTGCCGATAAAGGGATTGACGTACTTCGTATAATCGGTCGCCACGCTGCTCAAGGCTGTGCAGGCGGCCAGACAAATGATTGCTATGCGTTTCGTGCTGTACATAATTAAATAATTAAATATATTTAAGATTGCCTGCAAAGTTCGGGAAATCTTTTGTCATTTACAAAAAAACATCTACTTTTGTGGCGAAAAAGACAACAAAGCACATGAAACGTCCATTCATATTACTGCTTTCGACATTGTTTCTTCATTTATTTCATGCTCAGGCAACGCCCTCGAGTCCTGTAGAGATGAGCGACTCTGTCCGCACAGACACCTTGCCCCAAGTGGAAGTACGTGCCGACTCTATCTTGCGTATCAACGAATCCCTACGCCAAACGCTTGAGCGTGAGAAGGCTGCACGCATCGGCACCCTTTCCGTGAGCGACGTCATCGGCGCTAAAGTAACGGACAGGATTCTGCATCCCTTTGCCATAAAGGACCGCAGGAAAGAGAAGAAACATGCGCGCGACCGCAAGATTCTCGAAGAGTACGAAACCCTTGGGCGCATCAAGACCTTCGAAGAGCTCCTCGACGAAGCCATCCGCCAACAAGCCATCGAGGACGGCAAAGAGCCCCCTACCCGCTCCGGCAAGAAAGAATAAGGCATTAAATGACTGTTTTCTCCTCCCCCATCCTTACCCTGCTCATATTCCTGGCGGCACAGGGACTTGGCGCAGTTCTGCTCTTTTTCCTTGGGATGGACGTCACCACCTTTTCTCTTATTGCAGCAGGCGTGAACATACTCGCCCTGTTATGTTGCCACTTATTCCTGCATAACATGCGCCTCGCGACTGCCTTCGATGCCTCCCTTATCAGGTGGCGTCCGGCCATGCTTGCCGTCGCGGGAGGAATCCTTGGTGCCATAAGCATATCCATCCTGACAGATAATGTTGAGCTGCCGGAAGCGATGAAGCAGATGTCTTTGGCAATGTCGCACAACCTATTCGGGCTTATCACCCTGATTATCATAGGTCCCATCAGCGAGGAACTGCTCTTCCGCGAAGCCATTGAGGGCGAGATGTTGCGCCGAGGCGCAAGCCCCTGGACGGCAATCCTCGTCTCGGCCCTGGCCTTCAGCACCATACACTTCAACCTGGCGCAAGGCCTCTATGCCCTGCCCATCGGCATCATGTTTGGAATTATTTATTACAAAACCGGCAACATCATCCTGACATCCCTGCTACATATCATCAACAATGGCATAGCTGCCGCGCAACTCAACATCTTGGGACAGGACATCGACGACGCCTCCTTTGCCGACCTTTTCGGCAGCAAACCTACGGCATACGCTGCCTCAGCCCTCTTCGCCCTGCTTTGCATCGCCCTGATGACGCGGTTCTGGCGCACGTATCGCCGCCGCACAAGCACAAGTGAATCACAATAGTTTCGGATGTTTCAACTGAACACAGCCCTAATAGACATCTTCTTTTTGGGGGGCACAGCGGGGGCACAGCGGGGGCACAGCGGGGGCGGGGTTTGTGGCCAACATAGCCCCCCGCAACATACATGCTATCAGCATGATAAACCATTGGGGGGCGCGGGGGGCGCAGTTTTTTTGTTTTTTCCTATATAGGGGACATACGAACTCTTGAAAAGCAGCACCACCTGCCCAGAAGTACGTGTACTTATCGCCAGAAGTACGTGGGTTGTGAGGCAGAAGTACATGGGTTGTTGAGCAACTTCGCCTGTTATGTCAACCAACATAACGTGTTATACTTGCCAACATAACGTGTTATGCCAACCAACTTAACGTGTCGAGGGGCGGCGGACGATGCAATCACTCCACTTGGAGAGTTTGCCTTAAAAGACTCGCAAATTGCCACTTTGTATGCAAAAGGCGTGTTAATTTTACATAATGAGCATAGCGTAATGTTAAATTTACTTAATTACAGGAAGCCGCTTATTCATATTCTATAATGTTGTCGTAACTTTGCGCGAGCATATTCCCTTAAAAGGGGTAATTTGCGCCTAAAAGAAGAAAATAAAAGAAAAAACAAACTTAAACACATCAATTAAATACAACAAACAATGAAAAAGAAACTCTTTCAAATTTTCATGCTGTTGACTACTGTCGTCAGCATTGGTGCGTTTGTATCTTGTAAGGATACCAACGAAGACCTTTACAACGAGTTGCGCACACAGACAAACGCTGTGGCTGTTGAAAATGCAGACTTGAAGACTGCAATTCAAAACTTGACCACACAGCTAACTAACCAGATTACCAACTATGAGAATCTGTTAAAGACACTGACAACAGTGCAAGGCGAAGTCACCACAATCGGTGAGAGTGTCAACAACTTGGACGACAAGGTAACGGATAACATTACTGTCCTCGAAAAGAACATTGATGAACAAATCAAGACAATCACCGATTTGCTGGAAACATTAAGTAAGGCACAAGTAGAAGACAAAAATGAGATTGCAACATTAAAAGCTCAGGTTGCAAATCTGGCTGGCCAGATTACTGCTAACGCTACGCTCATATCGCAAATACCTACCCTGACAGGAGATGTTGCAAGTCTTCAGACACTTACTGGTACTCTTGCGGACAGGATAAAAGCTCTGGAAGCTTGGAAGGAGACCGTGAAGCAGTGCAACTGTGAAAAGTACACAGAAGTTCTCGAGACAGTGGCCAAGCTCCAGCAGGAGATGACTGATGCTCAGAAGAACATTGAGGCAGCTATGGAAAAGGCAACAAAAGCTGAACAGGATGCTGCCACTGCTGCTCAGAATGCTGCCGTAGCAAAGACTATTGCTGATGCTGCCACCATCGCAGCCGCAAATGCCATGGATTTCGCACAAACCGTTGACGAGAAAGCAGACCTGCTTGGCTTGACAGCAAATGAAGCCAAAAACACTGCCGACAAAGCTTATGAACTTGCCACACAAGCCATCATTGCTGCCAATGCAGCCAATGGCCTTGCCACTCAGGTTGCCACCCTTTCCGAAACCGTAGCTGCTAACGGAGAAAAGACAGAAGCCAACACCAAGGCTATCGACGAGCTGAAGACTTCTCTGCAGACCAACACCGAGACTATCACCAAGCTCATCAACGACAACAAGACCGAGCTTCAGAGTGCAATAGAAAAGCTGAACGACCGAGTTGGCAAGACAGAAACCGATATTGCCACAAACATTGCCGACATCAAGAACAATGCCGACAAGATAAAGGAAAATGCCACAAAGATTTCTGAAAATGCCACAGCTATTGCTGAAGCCAAGTCAAGCATCAGCGACCTCGGCGGTCAGATTGAACAAATGAACAACACGCTCTCATTGATGAGCGACGAAGTTAAGGCTGCATTCAAAAAGGCTTCCGAAGCTGCTGCCGAAGCAAGCAATAACAAAGCTAATATCGCAGCTTTGCAGGAAATTGTTAAGGGACTCCAGACTCAAATAGATGAACTTAAGGGAACATCTGGCAGCACCAACCCTGCCACCGACGCAGAAATCACGAACCTCAAGGAAAGTGTCAGCGAACTGAAGACCAGCATCCAAAACCTCAACACAAGCCTTTCCGACCTGATTAGCGAAAACTCAAATGGCGTTAGTGCCAATGCCGCAGACATCAGAGAACTCCAGACAGCTCTCAACGACCTGAAGGATGCTGGCAACAAGACCGATGATGCCGTAAAAGATTTGACAAATAGAGTTAATGACCTCTTGGCAGAGCTGAAAGAACTGGAAGGCACAGTCGATGTGGTTTGGGTTAAGTGCCAAACCAACCTCGAAGAGGCTAAACTGTATGCTGACGCTCAGATTGCAGTACTCGAGACTAAAATCACAGATAAAGTCACGGAAATGCTCAAGGAGTACCTCAAGAGCGCAGAGGTTGACCTGACAAAATATGTGACAAAGGAAGAGGTTGCAAACTACATCCAGAAGGACGAGCTCGACAAGTATGCCCTCAAGGAGGACATCGCAAACTTTGTAAGTCAGGAAGACTACAACCGCCTCAGCGAGCAGTTGGAAGGAATGGCTTCTAAGACGGAGCTTCAGGCAGCCATAGAGCTTGCTATTGCCAACTTGACTACTGAGATGACGCAGAAGTTCCTCGACCTGCAAAGCGGCACCATTGCCGACATGCTTAAGGATATTGAAGCAAATAAAACTGACATCGCTTGGCTCAAGGAATTATGGGAAAAAGTCGAGGGTAAGGTTGATGGCATCGACGGCAAGGTTGGTAGCCTGGAATCCTGGAAGGAACAGATTAATGCCTGGAAGGAAACAGTCGACGCTGCTATAGCAGCTGGTGGCGGCACCGTTACTCAGGAGGTAATCGAAACCATTACAGAGCAAATCACAAAAGACCTCAACTCGCAGATTATCGAAATTAAAGAGGACCTTACCACAACCATCAAGGAAGACCTTGGCCTTTCCGATGATTTCACAGACCTCACAACAGAAGTCGGTTCAATTATCAATACCTATAACTTCTTGACAGCAGATGACATACCTGCAGGACTTGCCGAAGCACTTGTTACACTCAAAGAACTTGAAGATAAAATCAATGGTACCGAGGATACGGAAGGACTTGAGGCTCGCATCGCTGAACTCGAAACAACTATCAAAGACCTGGCAACACTGACAGAGAAAGTCAACACTCTCGAATCTGCACTTGACAATTATGCTACTCTGGAAAAGCTTAATGACTACGCCACTAAGGATGACATCAAGGACTTCGCAACTAAGGATGACATCAAGGACTTCCTCAAGGAATCAGACCTTACAAATTATATTAAACTGGATCAGTTCGCAGACCTTGTTGAGGCTTACGGTTATCTGACAGATGCAGACCTTCAGGCATACGGCTACCAGACAAAGCAAGACCTGGTTGATGCACTGAAAGACTATGCAACTAAGGAAGAACTGAAAGACTATGCAACTAAGGAGGCTCTGGCAGAGTATGCTAAGACAGAAGACCTTAATGATTATGTAAAGAACAGCGAACTTGATACAAAGCTCAGCGGCTATGCAACAAAGGGCGACCTCGATGCCTATGCAAAGGCAGAAGACCTTGAACTCTATGCAAAGCTCACTGCTCTTGATGATTATCTGAAGATTAGCGACTTTGAAGTTGAAAAGAAAGCTCTTACGGATGCTATCAGCACAAATGCTACTGACATTAAGAATCTCCAA
>Ga0310690_10011582_pt1 | contig 10867 bp, 10 predicted proteins | sample AusTroGonzalo_MG_2_FD_207661 | JGI IMG/M metagenome (GOLD analysis project Ga0310690, IMG submission 207661) | Bovine rumen microbial communities from tropical cattle in Woodstock, Queensland, Australia - Gonzalo_04 (v2) (version 2) | ecosystem: Host-associated > Mammals > Digestive system >...
CCAGAGACAATACTGAAGCCACGTTTGATAAGCTCTTCGGCCAGTACCCTGGCATTTTTCTGTACCTGCTTAGCCCATTCCTTGAACTCAGGTTTAAGCGCTTCACCAAAAGCAACGGCCTTAGCAGCAATGACATGCTCAAGCGGACCACCCTGCTGTCCGGGGAATACGGCAGAATTCAGCAATTGTGACATCATCTTTGTCTGGCCTTTAGGAGTCTTCAGTCCCCAAGGATTCTCGAAGTCCTTTCCCATGAGGATAATACCGCCGCGTGGACCACGCAGCGTTTTGTGAGTCGTCGAGGTAACGATGTGAGCCCATTTTACAGGATTCTCTAAGAGCCCTGCGGCAATGAGTCCGGCAGGGTGAGCCATATCGATCATCAGCAATGCACCCACCTTGTCGGCAATTTCGCGCATCCGTTTGTAGTCCCACTCACGGCTGTAGGCCGATCCTCCGCCGATAATCAGTTTTGGCTGGTGTTCCAAGGCCAGTCGTTCCATTTCGTCATAATCCACGCGTCCTGTTTGCTCATTGAGGTTGTAACCCACGGGTTTATAAAGGATACCACTTGTGTTGACTAAGGAACCATGAGAGAGGTGTCCGCCATGGGCGAGGTTAAGACCCATGAAGGTGTCACCAGGTTTAAGCACGGTCAACAGCACGGCAGCATTGGCCTGGGCACCAGAGTGTGGCTGTACATTGGCATATTCGGCACCGAATAACTTGCACAGGCGGTCAATGGCCAACTGTTCTACCTTGTCTACCACTTGGCAACCACCGTAGTACCGATGGCCAGGATAGCCTTCTGCATATTTATTAGTAAGGTAGGAGCCCATGGCTTCCATTACCTGATCGCTTACAAAGTTCTCACTGGCAATGAGCTCAATACCTTTTAACTGGCGTTGATGCTCCTGCTCAATCAACTCAAAAATCTCGTTGTCTCTTTCCATTGTTGTTTTTGTTGGTTTATACAATTTAACGCTACAAAGGTACGAAGAAAAAATGAACTGACCAAATGTCTTCTCGTTTTTTCTATGTAAAGGGCCGTTTCAAACGTTTACGGCGAAAAATGAAAAAGATTTTGCAGTTTGTTTTGTGGTTTGGAAATTTATAGCTAACTTTGTCCCCAATATTTCAAACTTTTATTCATTGTAATACTAAAACAAATGGCAAAAATTGTAACATTAGGCGAGATTATGCTTCGCCTGTCGCCAATGGGCAACGACCGTTTCATCCAAAGTGAATCATTCCGCATCATCCCTGGTGGTGGTGAGGCTAACGTAGCAGTAAGTGTGGCTAACTATGGCCATGAGGCTTACTTTGTCAGCAAGCTGCCGAAGCATGAAATTGGTCAGATTGCCGTTAACGCCCTGCGTCGTTATGGTGTTAATACTCAGTTTGTCGCACGTGGTGGTGACCGTGTGGGACTTTACTATGCTGAGACCGGTGCTTCAATGCGTCCTTCGAAAGTCATCTATGACCGTGCCCATTCATCGATTGCTGAGGCTGACCCCAAGGACTTTGACTTTGATGCCATCATGGAGGGAGCTGCATGGTTCCACTGGTCAGGCATTACACCTGCCATCAGTGACAAGGCTGCAGAACTGACGAAGCTGGCTTGTGAGGCTGCCAAACGTCATGGTGTGACGGTTTCGGTGGATCTGAATTTCCGTAAGAAGCTGTGGACTTCAGAGAAAGCTATCAGCATTATGCGTCCTTTGATGAAGTATGTTGACGTATGCATTGGCAATGAGGAAGATGCAGAACTCTGCCTGGGCTTCAAACCCGATGCTGACGTAGAGGGCGGTCAGACTGACGCTGCTGGCTACGAGGGCATTTTCAAGCAGATGATGAAGGAGTTCGGTTTCAAATATGTCGTTTCAACCCTTCGTGAGTCTTATAGTGCTACGTTCAATGGCTGGAAGGCACTTATTTACGATGGAAAAGAGTTCTATCAGTCAAAGCGTTATGAGATTAATCCTATTATCGATCGTGTGGGTGGTGGGGACTCGTTCTCAGGAGGTCTCATCCATGGCCTGCTGACTAAACCGACTCAGGGCGAGGCGCTGGAATTTGCTGTGGCAGCATCGGCCTTGAAGCATACTATCAACGGTGACTTCAACTTGGTAAGTATCGACGAGGTAGAAAGCCTGGCAGGTGGTAATGCCAACGGACGAGTGCAGCGCTAAAGTTATTTCGCTAATGGATGAATGATAATTATAATTGATAATTATGAAACAATTTGAATATAAGGTGCTTTCCTCTATCGTTGGAACGGAAAAGAAACTGAACAAGTTAGGTGCAGAAGGCTGGGAACTCGTAGCTGTATTTGACTGTCGCCTGTATTTGAAACGTGAATATAAAGAGTAATTATGGCAAAGTTTGATAAGATAGCTGTATTAAAGAAAATCGGCGATACGGGCATGGTTCCCGTATTCTATCACAAGGATTTGGAAGTTTGCAAGAACGTGGTGAAAGCCTGTTATGAAGGTGGCGTTCGTGCCTTCGAGTTTACAAACCGCGGAGACTTCGCTCATGAGATTTTCGGTGAGCTGGTGAAATGGGCCGACAAGGAGTGTCCGGAGTTGGCTTTGGGTATCGGCAGCGTTGTCGATGCACCCACAGCAGCACTCTATATCCAGTTGGGGGCAAATTTCGTGGTTGGACCATTGTTCAATCCTGATGTTGCTCCTGTCTGTAACCGTCGTCTTGTGCCCTATTGTCCAGGGTGCATGACAGTCAGCGAAATCGGTAAGGCTCAGGAGTTAGGGTGCGACCTCACGAAGGTGTTCCCTGGCGACGTGGTGGGTCCGAACATGGTGAAGGGACTGAAGGCCCCGATGCCTTGGTCGAAGATCATGGTGACTGGTGGTGTTGCTCCTGAAGAGGAGAACCTGAAGTCGTGGTTCAAGGCAGGAGTCTTCTGCGTGGGTATGGGTTCGAAGCTCTTCCCTGCTGACAAAGTGAAGGCTGGCGATTGGCAGTATGTAACCGACAAGTGCAAGGAGGCACTCGGTTATGTGGCAAAAGCTCGCGCTTAGTTTTTCACTACTACTATTGATTTCAGCTTGTTCACCGTCCCATAAGTCAGCGGTGGACAAGCTGAATACACATTCTTACGCCTGTCATTATCGTGATGTTGACTCTACGGAGGCGTATGCTCGATATGCTTTGGAGTTGGCAACAGATTATGCTGACGGTCGGGCTGAAGCACTTAATAATCTGGCTTTCGTCAACATCGTACGTATGGATTATGATGCTGCCTGGAAATTGTTAGACGAAGCTATCTCTTTGACTAACAACCAGGTGGAACTTCTTGTTGCAGGAGTACAGCAGATGCGTCTCTGTCAACGAAGAAGCAAGAACCGAGAGTTCTATGAATACCGCGAAAAGGCTATGGATGCCTTGAAGCGTATCAATGAAGACCGTTTTCAACTGACAGAGCGAGAGCAACAGCGTTTGCTTTATGCTGAGTCGGAGATGGCCATTGTCACTTCTACCTATTATTATTATGTAGGTTTGGAGCAGCAGTCCGTAGAAGCTCTTCTTCAGTTGAATACCGATGAGGTTCGCCACGACACGGCACAGTATTTGAATTATCTTTACAACGTGGGTGCAGGTGGTATCCTGTCCGAAGGGACACCAGAACAGATACATGATGACGAGATTGATTTTTTGAATCATTGTCTTACCATTGCCCAACGTTTCGATTATCCTTATTTTGAGGCTCAGGCCAAAGAGGCACTTGCCGAACATACTAACGACTTGACATTGGCACAGGAGGCACTGACCCTGTTCCAACGTTATGGTGACGTCTACCAGATAGCTGGCGCATATCGCACATTAGCCTCCTGCTATCATGCCCTTGATGACGACTATATGGCATTGGAGAACTTGCAATTGGCACTCTCTGACGACCGTATTCATCAGGCTCCAGACCTTGTTGCCAGTATTCGGGAGCAGATGTCTGTTGCTTATTCGGCCATTAACGATAAGCCACAGAGCGACTATAACCGCAATATTTACATTGATTTACAGGAACAGACACGCCAGGATCGTGAGTTAGAGGCTCGCGCAGGACTGCTTGACCATGCCGTCAATCAGTTGAATTGGATGATTCTTGCAGTTATAGGTGCCATTATCATGCTGGTATTTTTGTTATGGCTTTTTAACCACATGAACCGCAAGCAGAAGGAAGACCACCAGTTAGAAGACTTGATAGAGCAGAAGAACGAAGAGGTGGCTGAAGCTCGCTTGCGTGTGCAGAAAAACGAACGTCGGCATTTGGAGCAACGCGCCAAGGTGTCGATGGCTACTTGTATTCTGCCTTTAATAGACCGAATACTATACACTATTGACCATTTGCAATCTGCGAATGACCGTTCAGAGATGGCCAATGGACAACTACAATATATTCGAGAACTTACGGATAATATTAATGAGCAGAACGACTTGCTGACGCAATGGATTAAGTTGCGCCAGGGAGAACTGAACTTGCACATAGGCAGTTTCCCCTTGCAATCCCTCTTTGATATCGTTTCACGTGGTAAAACCAGCTTTGCCATGAAGGGTGTCGAACTGAGTGTTGTTCCTACGGATGCTACGGTCAAGGCTGATCGTGTGCTCACTTTGTTCATGCTCAACACTTTGGCTGACAATGCCCGGAAATTTACTGACAAGGGAGGCTCTGTAACGGTTTCTGCCGCAGAGGAACCAGACTATGTTGAAATCTCAGTTGCCGATACTGGACAGGGAATGACAGCCGACGAATTGGCGCATGTGTTCGACCATAAGGCCATTGTCGACGACTCGAAGCAAAAGAGCCAGACCAGTCATGGTTTTGGACTGATGAACTGTAAGGGTATCATAGAGAAGTATCGTAAGATGAGTCAGTTGTTCAGTGTCTGCCTACTCTCGGCTGAGAGTGAGAAGGGTAAGGGAAGTCGTTTCTTTTTCCGGTTGCCCAAAGGGAAGCTTCTGGCTTTTGGCTTCTGGCTTCTGGCTTTTGGCCAATCGCTAACTGCTAACGGCCAATCGCTAACAGCTGAAGCTATGGCGCATGTCTTTTCAGACTCTGCCTATTTCTCGAATGTCAACGGTACTTTTGAACGTACCTTGCAGTTTGCTGATTCCTGTTGTAAATACCTGAACCTACAGTATCAGTCGCAGTGTCCCAAAGGGAAGCTGTTAATGACCATAGAAGGAGACGGAAGCAATGTTCCACCTGAAATTCAGTGGCTGCACGACTCGGTAGTAGTTAACTATCAGATTGTTCTCGACATTCGAAATGAGAGTGCTGTAGCTGCATTGGCCCTCCACCAGTGGAAGCTCTATGCATATAATAATAAAGTATATACGCAGTTATTCAAGGAGACATCGGCTGATAAGACGTTAGAGGACTACTGCCGTATGATGCAGCAGTCACAGGTCAACAAACGCATAGCAGTCATCCTGCTTGTCTTGCTGCTGATACTCATAGTCCCTGCTTATTATATGCTATATTATCGTCATCGCCTCTATGAGCGTTTTCATCGAGAACTGGTTCAGCAAACCAATCTCGAGATGGCTGACGACGAATTGCGTAGAGCTGAGTTAGAGAACTCAAACCTACATGTGGCGAATGCTGTGTTAGATAATTGCCTCTCTACACTGAAGCATGAAACGATGTACTATCCCAGTCGTATACGGCAATTGATAGATACTGGAGAATTTGCATCTTTGAGTGAGGTGACCCGCTATTATCGTGACTTGTATAGCATGCTGATTATGCAGGCCACCAATCAGGTGGAACGTATTCACTTGCACCTGCGGCCAGTCTCTTTATACGGACAGACTGTCCTTGGCGACGATAACTTGCTTCACTACTTGTTTGAGCTGGTTAAGGGGCATGTTACTGCCGAGGTGAAGAACCAGCAGTATGTGCAGTTTGTCATCGAAAGCCAGACTCTACCAGAAATTGATTACTATCTCTGTCGGCAGATTGTCCGTGACCATGGTGAGGCTACCAACCGTCGTGGTTGCGGTATTACGATGGAAGATAAATGTATAAAAATAATTTTACCAAGATACAATGGACAACTTTAAACTTATTATCGTAGAGGACGTGCCCCTCGAACTGAAAGGCACAGAAGGCATTATCCGTAACGACATCCCGGAGGCTGAAGTCATTGGGACAGCCGAAAACGAAGTGGAATACTGGCGGCTTATCAAGAAACAGCAGCCTGACCTTGTATTGCTCGATCTTGGATTAGGAGGCTCTACAACTGTGGGCGTGGAAATCTGCCGTCAGACGAAAGAGATGTATCCGAAAGTGAAAATTCTCATCTTCACGGGCGAAATCCTGAACGAGAAACTGTGGGTTGACGTGCTTGATGCTGGTGCTGATGGTATTATTCTGAAGAGTGGTGAATTGCTGACCCGTGCCGATGTCCGTGCTGTAATGGAAGGCAAACAACTGGTGTTCAATGAACCGATTCTGGAGAAGATTGTGGAGCGTTTCAAACATGCTGTGTCTTCACAGCTTGCCCGTCAGGAAGCTCTGATAGACTATGAGATTGACGAGTACGATGAGCGTTTCCTGCGTCATCTGGCCCTTGGCTATACCAAGGAGCAGATAACCACATTGCGTGGGATGCCCTTTGGAGTGAAGAGTTTAGAGAAGCGACAGAACGAATTGGTGAAGAAACTGTTTTCTTCTGGGGAGAGCGTCAATGCCACTCGTCTGGTGGTTCGTGCCTTAGAACTTCACATTCTTGACATTGACAATCTGATGCCCGATATGGATTGAGCGTAGCCTGATGAAGCGTTTCTTGCCATATATTGCCCTGCTACTGGTGACTGCGGAATTACTGCTGATTCTGCTGTCGTGGATTCTTAGTGCTGCGATGCCGATGAGCGGCATACGCTCGATGTTGTCGAGTGAGGGAATCCGGTGGTTTCTCGGCCATTTTGTCGAGATATTGGCACATCCTGTCCTGGTGTGGCTCATTCTTCTGGCTATGTCTTACGGATGCATACGTCATTGTGCAATCTTCGATGTGCGTCACACTTATCGCTTCACAAGGGCACGTTGGCTGTCAGCATTGGTCCTGATGGCTTATGTGGTGGTCATTCTTCTGCTAACCATTGTGCCTCGTGCGGTACTGCTCTCTGCCAGTGGTACGTTGTGGCCATCACCGTTTTCTTCTGCCTTGGTGCCTCTCATTGCTTTCGGACTATTGGTGTTTTCTATGGTTTATGGTTTAGTGGCTGGCACTTTCCAATCTTTCTCCGATGTATATGATTCTTTGTTGTCTGGTATTCGTAGTGCAGCTCCGTTATTACTCTTCTATGTTTTACTGAGTCAGTTCTTTTACTCGCTTTGTTTCGTCTTTATGTAAAACAGAATATGAAAGTTTCTTAAAATGTAAGTTTTGGGAAACTTTTTTAATATTATTTAGGTATGCCAATGCGTGTAATGAGAAGGGAAATGAGTACTTTTGCAGCTTGAAAATGAAAATAGGTAAAATAGTAAATTGTAAATAAGTTATGGCAGAAGCTATTGACATCCGTGAACTCAACATACGGATAGAACAACAAAGTGGATTCGTGACCAACCTCGTTACAGGTATGGACAGGGTAATTGTAGGACAGAAACATCTGGTTGACTCTTTGCTCATTGGATTGCTTTCCGATGGTAATATCCTGCTGGAAGGTGTGCCAGGTCTGGCCAAGACGTTAGCCATAAAGACGTTAGCTCAGTTGATTGATGCGACCTACTCGCGTATCCAGTTTACCCCAGACTTGTTGCCTGCCGACGTGACGGGCACAATGATTTACTCTCAGAAAGACGAGAAGTTCCAGGTAAAGCGTGGTCCGGTGTTTGCTAACTTTGTGCTGGCCGATGAAATCAACCGAGCGCCTGCTAAGGTGCAGAGTGCCCTGTTGGAAGCCATGCAGGAAAAGCAGGTGACCATCGGTGCCGAGACTTTCGACTTGCCGAATCCTTTCCTCGTAATGGCTACGCAGAACCCTATTGAACAGGAGGGCACCTATCCGTTGCCGGAGGCACAGGTCGACCGTTTCATGCTGAAGGTGGTCATTGGCTATCCTACGATTGAGGAGGAGAAGAAGATTATCCGTGAGAACATAGGTGAGTCACTTCCCAAGGTGACACCTGTCACTACAGCCCATGAAATTCTGAAGGCTCGTTCGGTAGTGCGTGAAGTATATATTGACGAGAAGATAGAGCAATACATTGCCGATATCGTCTTCGCGACACGCTATCCTGACCGTTATGGCCTGAAGGATATGAAAGACATGATTTCCTTTGGTGGTTCACCGCGTGCTTCTATCAATTTGGCGAAGGCAGCGCGTGCCTACGCTTTCATCAAGCGTCGTGGTTACGTGGTGCCTGAGGATGTTCGTGCTGTGGCTCACGACGTACTGCGCCACCGCATCGGCCTGACCTACGAGGCAGAGGCATCGAACGTGACCAGCGAGGAAATCGTCTCAAAGATCATCAATAAGGTTGAGGTGCCTTAATTAATGCATGCTTAATGCTTAATAATGCATAATTCGTAATGCTTAATGCATAATCGATGGAGACAAGCGAGATACTGAAGAAGGTACGGAAGATAGAGATCAAGGCTCGTGGCCTGAGCTCGAACGTCTTCGCTGGTCAATACCATTCTGCCTTCAAGGGTAGGGGTATGGCCTTTAGCGAGGTGCGCGAGTATCAGTATGGCGACGATGTGCGCGACATCGACTGGAATGTGACTGCCCGCTTCCATCGCCCTTACGTGAAGGTGTTCGAGGAGGAGCGTGAGTTGACGGTGATGTTGCTGATTGATGTTAGCGGCTCGCTCGATTTCGGTACGCAGCGTCAGATGAAACGTGACATGGTGACGGAGATAGCTGCTACTATTGCCTTTTCAGCTATTCAGAACAATGATAAGATAGGCGTGGTATTCTTCTCCGACCGTATCGAGAAATATATTCCTCCCAAGAAAGGTCGCAAGCATATTCTCTATATCATCCGCGAGATGCTTGACTTCCATCCGGAGTCGAAGCGTACGGATGTCAAGCAGGCACTGGAGTTCCTGACCAGTGTTTCGAAACGCCGTTGTACAGCCTTTGTACTGAGTGATTTCTATGACCGTCAGGACTTTTTGCAGCCTTTGCAGATAGCCAACCGCAAACATGATGTGGTGGCTTTGCAGGTGTATGATCTTCGTGCCCGTGAACTTCCCGATGTGGGACTGATGCGTGTGGTGGATGCCGAGACAGGCTTCGAGCAATACATTGACACCAGTAGCCGTCGTCTTCGTCAGGCTCATGAGAAGTATTGGCGGCAGCGGCAGGAACAGTTGCGCGAGACGATGAATAAGAGCAATGTCGACTTGGTGAGCATAGCTACCAATGAAGACTACGTAAAGTCATTGTTGATGTTGTTTAAACAAAGAAGCTGATGAAGAGATTGATGATGTGGATGGCTCTGATGCTCAATATTTTGCAAGCTTTTGCCCAAGCAAGTGTTGAAGCGAAGATAGATCCGATGGAGATGATGATAGGCGAACAGGCTACCATCACACTGAAGGTTCAGGCTGACGAGAATGCCAAGGTGGAATGGCCTACGTTCCAGCCCCGACAGATGGTTGTCCCTGGGGTTGAAGTCTTGGCCACTCATACTGGCAATACGAGTGAAACAGGTCCATATATGACGCTGACCTTGACCTCCTTCGACGGCAATCTCTACCATCTGCCACCATTCAAAGTGAAGGTCAATGGCAAGGAGGTTGAGTCTGCTGACTTGGCCTTGAAGGTTCTCGAGGTAGAGATTGACTCCACGAAGATGGACCAATTCTATGGCCCCAAGGATGTACAGGACAACCCGTTCCTTTGGAGCGACTGGGCACCGGCGTTTTGGCTCAGTGTGTTGATGCTGGTGTTGATGGCGCTTGTCTATTATCTTTATTTACGTCTGCGCGACAACAAACCCGTCATTGCTCGCATAAAGATTGTGAAGCGTCTGTTGCCTCACCAGAAGGCCATGAAGGAGATAGAGCAGATTAAGGCTGATAACATGGTCAGTTCAGGCGATCAAAAGGAGTATTACACCAAGCTGACTGAAACGCTGCGCAAATATATTGAGGAACGCTATGGCTTTTCTGCTATGGAAATGACCAGTTCGCAGATTATCGAGCGCCTCATGGCGGATGGAGACCAGAAGAGCCTTGACGAGTTGCGCCAGCTCTTTATGACTGCCGACCTCGTGAAGTTTGCCAAGTACTCGACGATGATTAACGAGAACGATGCCAACCTTGTCAATGCCATTGACTTTATCAACCAGACGAAGCTTGAGAACCAGCCTGTAGAGGAGGTTCAGAAACCACAGCTCTCCGAGGCTGATCAGCGTTCGCAGAAGGAGCGCCGTGTATTGAAGGCGGTCATCTGGGCAGTTGCAACCGTTACTGTTGCCCTGTTCTGCTATGTCGTATGGACTATCTGGCAGTTGTTGATATAACGTTCAATGTTCAATGTTAAACGTTCAATGTAAAAATGGAATTTGCCAATAAAGAATATCTGTTTCTGCTCCTGTTGTTGATACCTTATATAATATGGTATCTGATGTATAGGAAGAAGAGTGAGCCTACCATGCGCATGAGTGATACGAATGCCTATCGATATGCTCCCCGTTCATGGAAGGTAACGCTTATGCCGCTTCAGCTTTTGTTGCGCATGGCAGTTTTTACGTTGGTTGTACTGGTGCTCGCCAGGCCGCAGACTCAGAACTCGTGGAAGAACAAGGAGATAGAAGGAATCGATATTATGCTGGCCATGGACGTCTCGACTTCCATGCTGGCTGAAGACTTGAAACCCAATC
>Ga0310690_10011585_pt1 | contig 10866 bp, 10 predicted proteins | sample AusTroGonzalo_MG_2_FD_207661 | JGI IMG/M metagenome (GOLD analysis project Ga0310690, IMG submission 207661) | Bovine rumen microbial communities from tropical cattle in Woodstock, Queensland, Australia - Gonzalo_04 (v2) (version 2) | ecosystem: Host-associated > Mammals > Digestive system >...
TTCTTTATCTCGTCTTCCGAGGCGGTCTTCTCGACCCCAAGCACCTCATAGTAGTCTCTTTTTTGTGCCATGTGTTATTGTCCTACTGCCACTTTGGCGTGGCGGATTACTTTGTCGTTCAATTTATAGCCCTGCTGCAGACAGTCGATCACCTTACCCTTCTTGTCGTCGCCCATGCCTGGCACCATTGCCACAGCTTCATGCACATCGGTGTCGAAGTCGGCATCTGTCGTTTCAATCTTGCTCACGCCTTGTGCTTCAAGGGTCTTCATGAATTTCTGATGAATCAGTTCCATACCCTCACGCAATACTGCCGGATCGTCGGTCTTGGCGCCGTTCTCAATGGCACGCTCCATATCGTCGATCACGGGTAGGATGGCTGTGATGAACTTCTCACCGCCGTTGAGAATCAGTTCTGCACGCTCCTTGAGGGTGCGCTTGCGATAATTCTCAAATTCAGCAACTTTGTAGAGCAGTTGATTCTTCAAATCGGCAATTTCCTCCTCAGCTTTCTGTAAAGGATCCTTTTCTTCAGGGTCTTCGGAGTCCTCACACTGCTCAGTGCTCTCGGTCTCTTCTTCTGCCGCTTTGTCAGTTTCTTCAACGGGAGCCTCGTCCAGAGTCTCCTCGTCTTCGATATGAATATCTTTTTCTGTCATAATTACGTTGTTTTAATCATCTGCAAACCTTCATGCAAATATTGTGCCATTATGCATACATCTTGGCTTTTTGCTCCTTGATCTGCTCATCGTAGATATAATCATCGTAGGTCATCAGCTTGTCGATGGTGCCCTTTGGTGTCAGTTCGATGATGCGGTCGGCTACGGTATTGATGAACTCGTGGTCGTGCGAAGCGAAGATGATATTGCCCTTAAACTGTATCAGGTTGTTGTTGAAGGCCTGGATGGATTCCAGATCGAGGTGGTTTGTCGGCGTGTCCAGAATCAGACAGTTGGCGTTCTTCAACTGCATACGGGCGATCATACAGCGCATCTTCTCACCACCTGAGAGCACGTTCACATGCTTCAGCACGTCCTCCTCCTTGAAGAGCATACGGCCGAGGAACGACTTCATTGTCACCTCGTTGCCTGGACCCCATTGCGAGAGCCAGTCTACGAGGTTCATTTCGCTCTGGAAGAACGACGTGTTGTCGAGTGGGAGATAAGCGGTGGTGATGGTCACGCCCCACTTATAGGTGCCAGCCTGTGCCTCGCGGTTGCCGTTGATGATCTCGAAAAGGGCGGTCATCGCCTTGGGGTTATGACTCAGGAAGACAGTCTTCTGTCCCTTCTCGATGGTGAAGTTCACATTGTCGAAGAGCACCGTTCCGTCAGCATCCACTGCTTTCAAGCCTTCCACCTCCAATATCTGTGTGCCAGGCTCGCGCTCCATCGAGAAGATGATGCCTGGGTACTTACGTGTCGAGGGTGTGATCTCCTCCACGTTCAGCTTCTCCAGCATCTTCTTACGAGATGTGGTCTGCTTCGACTTGGCCACGTTGGCACTGAAACGACGGATGAACTCCTCCAGCTGCTTACGCTTCTCCTCGGCCTTCATCTTCTGGTTCTGAGCCTGACGCAGGGCCAACTGACTCGACTCGTACCAGAACGAGTAGTTACCTGAGAAGAGTGTTACCTTGCCGAAGTCGATGTCGACGGTTTGTGTCGAGACGGCATCGAGGAAGTGGCGGTCGTGCGAGACCACCAGCACACACTGCTCCAGGTTTGAGAGGTATTCCTCCAGCCACTGCACGGTGTCGAGGTCGAGATCGTTGGTGGGCTCGTCGAGCAACAGGTTGTCGGGGTGTCCGAACAGCGCCTTTGCCAGCATGACGCGCACTTTTTCATTATTCGAGATTTCTGCCATCTGTTTATAGTGCTGTCCTTCGCTGACACCCAGGTTCTGCAATAGCTGGGCGGCTTCACTCTCAGCCTCATAGCCGTTCATCTCGGCGAAGGCCATTTCCAGTTCGGCTGCACGGTTGCCGTCTTCCTCGCTCATCTCGGGCTTGGCGTAGAGGGCCTCGCGCTCCTTCATGTTGTCCCACATTGGCTTGTGACCCATCAGTACGGTATCCATTACCGTGAAAGCGTCGTATTTGAAGTGATCCTGCTCCAGCACACTCATGCGCTCACCGGGCAGCATCTCCACAGTACCCTTGTTTGGCTCCAGTTCGCCGCTGATGGCGCGGAGTAGGGTAGACTTGCCGGCGCCATTGGCACCGATAATACCATAAATATTTCCACTTGTAAACTTCAGGTTCACGTCCTTATAGAGAACCTTTTTTCCGAATTGGATAGCCAGATTTGTGACTGTAATCATCGCTTCTTTATACCTTATTTATATAATATAATATAGAATCAGGCTGCAAAGGTACGCAAAATTTTCGATACTTCCAAGAAAAACCTCCAATCGTTTGGTGTTTCACTTGTTTTGCACTACCTTTGCACCCAAAATCAGAAGATATGAGATACAACGCAGGCTATAATCGTGAGGGTGAGTATGACCATTTCGTCGTCTCTGAGCCAATGCCGCTGTTAGAGTGGCTGTTAGCAAATGTGCCGCAGTCGAAGTCGAAGATCAAGGCTACGCTGCAAGGACGGGGTGTCAAGGTTAATGGCAAGACCGTCTCGCAGTTTGATTTTCCTTTGGAACAGGGCATGAAGATTGCCGTGAGTAAGACCAAACGCAATCAGAAGGGTTTCAAAAGCCGTTGGGTGAAGATTGTGTATGAAGACCGTTGGTTGATCGTTATCGAGAAAGCTGAGGGTATCCTCTCTGCAGCTGGTGGCCATTCGACGCTGAATGTAAAGACTGTACTCGACGATTATTTCAAGAAGTCGCGTCAGAAATGTACGGCGCATGTCGTCCATCGTCTTGACCGCGATACCAGCGGACTGATGGTCTATGCTAAGGATATGGAGACGGAGCAGATCTTGGAGCACAACTGGCACGAGATTGTCTACGACCGTCGATATGTGGCAGTCTGCTCGGGTGAGATGGAGCAGGACGACGGTACCATCGAGAACTGGCTGAAGGACAACAAGGCCTATGTGACCTATTCTTCTCCTGTCGATAATGGCGGTAAGTATGCCATCACTCATTATCATGTGCTGGCGCGTACGGCTGAGCATTCGCTGGTGGAGTTCAAGTTGGAAACAGGCCGTAAGAATCAGATTCGCGTACATTCGGCAGATATGGGTCATCCCGTCTGTGGCGATCCGAAATATGGCAATGGCGATGACCCGCTTCACCGTCTTTGTCTTCATGCGTGGCTGCTCTGCTTCCATCATCCTGTAACGGGTGAGCCCATGGAATTTGAGACGCCGTTACCGACTGCTTTCAAGAAAATGTTTTGATTATGGAGCATAATATAGGCATTTACATCTTTATTCTGGTGGCTATCATCGTGGCCTTCCTGATTATCAAGAAGGTGACGACGTGTCTCATCAAGTCTATCGTACTGATAGTTTTGGCAGCTGTGCTGGGATTGGTTTATTGGATGTACTTCACTTAGTCTCCTCTGCGAAGATTCTCTCAAAGGTCTCCCGCAGTGCCTGAGGATTGGCAATGAGTTGGCGTAACTCGTTGAGGTTTTTCTCATTGGGAGAGTGGGGGAGCCACAGACGGATGTAGCCGTTTACGGAGTATTTCTCGTCTAAGTGCTGCTTGAAGCGTTTCCAATGCCCCTCTTTGTCGAGTTGCGGATAGTTACCCAAACCGTATTGGATGGTGCGACGAATGACAATATCCGTACTGATGTCCCTGTCGGCCTCCGCCACAATCTTGCCATAGAGGCTTCTGGGCGAATGGCTGGCAGAAGCACGATGATCCTCCACAGCTTCTTTCATGATCTTAATCTGCTCGGCTGAAAACCATTTCTTTAGCCTGGCATCATTGGCGAGTATCTTTCCGCCCGTAATGTGGTGTACGGCTCTCGGACCTGACATGCCTAAGTCGTGATAGGCTGCGATGACGTAGGCCATGTTGATATCGGCTCCAGTGGTCTTTACCATCTCGAGCGAACGGCGTATCACGCGGGTGACGTGCTCCAGATTATGGGCACGGTCAAAGTCTGCATATCGGGGTAAAATCTGGGTCTCAACAAATTCCACCAGATCAAGGCTTGGGCTATTGGTTATCATAGATAAGTCTGTATTTTGATGCAAATATACAAAATATTTCATTATTTATAATGCCTAATGCATATTTTTTTGTAAATTTGCACGAAAATAGTGGAAAATATGTTGGAAGAGAAGAGAATCGAGACCAATTCAATGAAAGCTTGGCTCTTGGCAGCTCGTCCTAAGACGTTGTCTGGTGCAGCCGTTCCAGTGATGATAGGTGTATCGTTGGCATACGTCGATGCACCGATGTATGGTGACAATGTGTTCAGTTGGTTGGCGGCTGTATTGTGCTTCCTTTTTGCCTTCATCATGCAGATCAATGCCAATTTCATCAACGACTTCTTCGACTTCGCGAATGGAACTGACGACATCGAGACGCGCATCGGGCCGCGTCGTGCCTGTGCGATGGGATGGGTAAAACTCGATTCCATGAAGCGGGCCATTGCCGCTACCACCTGTCTGGCCTGTCTCGTTGGCCTGCCCCTCGTATATTGGGGCGGACTTGAGATGATCCTCATCGGTCTCGTCTGTATTGTGTTCTGCTTCCTGTATACGACTCATTTGTCCTATATGGGCTTGGGCGATGTGCTGGTGTTGGTTTTCTTTGGTATCGTGCCCGTCTGCATCACCTATTATGTACAGTTCCACGTCGTTACTTGGGAAGTGTTTCTTGCCTCTGTGGCTTGTGGTATGGTGATTGATGCCCTGCTGATCGTGAATAATTTCCGTGACCGCGAAACCGACCGTGAGGCGGGCAAGAATACCCTTGTGGTGCGCTTAGGCGCCAAGGCTGCTTTGCAGTTCTACTTGGGTGTGGGTATCGGTGCGATGATCTTAGGCGTTACGTTCCTCATGAACGACCATCCGTTGGCGTTTTTCTTGCCCTTTGTCTATCTCATTTTCCATGTGTATACCTATTTGAAGATCAAACGGATAGACAGAGGAAAGGCTCTGAATATCTGTTTGGGAGATACAGCACGAAATATCTTTATCTATGGGCTCTGCGTTAGCATCGGGCTTTTGCTAATATAGGGAAACCTAGAAGGTATCAGGCTCGTTTAGGACCTTAGTTGAAGAAGGGCCACGAAACACCCATATGCATAACGCTGCCATTCAAGGGGTAGTGGGGTGTAGTGAAGTATTTTCTGTTTGCAGAACTATAGAGCAAATTGCTCATCATCACGAAGAAGCGTACACCCTTGAGTTTCATGTTGGCATAGACATCCACGAAGGGGAATCCGCCTAATTCCACCCGACTTTCGGTATTCTTCTGCACAGCAAACTGGTTGATCATCGGACAGAAGTCAGGGGCTTCATATTTGGTGAAGTAGGTCACGTTGCCACCCAGTTCCACATCGAGCACACGGGCAATCTTGAACTTCAGATAGAGATTCGAGAAGATGTTGAGTGAGGGCAGCGGTAAAGCCTCTGGTTCGCTAGAATTCTGATAGGTGATGACATTCTCCCAGTTCAGAGGGCCGAGACGGAAGTCCTGATACAACTGGGCCGTAAGCAGGTTGATATTTTTGCTTTCCTGATGTACGCTTGCCGTCAAATTCTTTCGTCCATTGATGAGGTTGTTGCCATCATAGGTGTAGTTGTAACTTACGCCGAAGTAGGTGTAGTTCTGTATCTCCTCCACAGCCAGACGCAGACGGGTATTGGTCAGCGAGTACGACAGGTTTCCCTCAACTCTGGTTCGCATCTCCTGTGAGAGATCCTCCTGCTTGTCCCACCACAGATGCTGTGAGTGATAGCGGCGATAGAAGAACGAGGGGTTCATGCGGTGGAAGAACGCCTTGGCGGCCACACGTACGGTATCCTTGAAAAGACGGAAATTCAAGTCGGTATTGAAGTCGACTTTCAACTGTCCGGCATCCTCGCCAGCCACCCAGAATTCGCCCAAGAGGTTGAAATGTAAGGTCTTACCATCGGTCTTATTCAACTGTCCACCGATGCTGATGTTATGCTCTGTCCATCGCTGCTGGAAAGCGGTTGTGAGGTCGAGGGTGTCAGGCATCTCATAACGGCGGTATTCGTGGGTGACAAATCCCTTCAGACCTGCCTTCATATATTTGTTGAAACCTTCGAGCAACGCCAGTCCGAAGGTATTCTTCACCTGCAGGTGCTTGTTGAGGTCCTCAATGCTGTCGTTGCCTAAGACCTTATAATAACGGTTGACATAATAGTCGGTGGGTGAGTGGTAAGCTTGGTAGATACGCTTGTAGTTGTGCAGTTCAAGTGTATGGATGATACTGGTCACAGGCACATATTCCTTCTTCATCGTGGCATCGATGGAGTCCTGGATGGCCTGCAGACGGTTCAGACTGTCGAGTTTCTCCTGACTGTCCACTTGGATACGGGTGGTGTCTACTACTTCGTCGGTTTTCTCCTTCGGCGGTTCCATACCAGCGATGACGGCTCCCTCGGGTCTGCCTTTAGGGGCAGCGTCCGGTCTGCCTTTAGGAGCATCCTTGCCCTCTTTTTTCTGTTCCAGTTCTTCCTTTTCCTGCTGCGAGGCCTTAGCAAACTCGCGGGCTTTGAGTTCCTCCTCGGTCATTGGCACCATTCGGTAGAAACCGATGTTATAACGGTGACTCAGGAAGACGTGCAGGTTGTCGTTGCGGTTCCAGTTCTGCGACAGTACCGTGGGAATTTCATCGTCCGAGTAGGTGTCGTTGAATGATTCCGGGTGGACGACATACTCGTCGTTGGTGATACCGCCGTTCTCGGTTGCCTTCTGGTGGTTCGTCGAGAAGAGGAAGTGCAGGTTATAGCGGTCGCCGAGATAGGTGGCGAAGAGCGATCCGTTGAAATGCGACACACTCTGATTGCTGAAGTAGCCGCGGGCGTAGTCGTAGGTCATCTGGAATCCGATGCCCAGACGTTTGTTCACATTCACGGCAAACTTAGCGTCAAGCCTGTCCTCACCATGCAACTTGTCACCACAGTTGTCGTATGTCAGATAGGTGAGGGGCGAGAGGGTATTGGTAAACAGAAACTCGTCGGGGTCCTTCATAAAGAAGGAATAGGGGTCGGTGAAGATGAACGAGCTGCTCTCCTTGCGGTCGATGTAGATACGGTTCTGGCGGGCGGAGTAGTTATTACCGATGGTGTTATATTCGCCATAGAAGCCCGTGTTGAAGGTGGTGTTCTGGAAGAGGTGACTCAGGGTGTCGGGCTCTACGGGAATCACATTGCCGAATTTCCTGTCGATGGTCCACGTCTTCAGTCCCTTAGGTATCTCCTTGTTCTTCGAGGTGGTGTCGTTGTTGTGCTTATTGAAGTTCTGGTTACGCTGCGACACATTGCCCATCTCGTCTATCTGGTTATAGGTATCCTGTGCCATCAGAGGTCTGACGGCCAGCATCGTGAGCAGTAGCAGAAATAGTCTTAATTTCATTTGTTAAACATGCGCATTGAGGCTTCCGCCATCTTAAAACACATGGCGATGAGTATCACGATAGTACCTTTCATGCTGTCACCACGGAGGTAGATGATCACACCCACCACTGCCACAATCATAAAGATCAGATTCAGCACGTTGCGAATTCGGTCCTTGTTCATTACTCGTTGAGAAGTGTGGTAAACTTATTGAAAATGTAGTCCTTGCGGTCGATGGTCTTCCTGCGGAACTTGGCCGAGAGCTTGAGCAGTTTCGTACGTTTTTTGTTGACAGCAAACTTGTCGGTGATCCATTCTTCGGCTGTATAGTGGATGGGGTCGCGCTCCAACTCGTAGTCGTAGCTTATGCGTGTCATCTGCACATCGGCCTTGCCGTCGCTACAGTTCACCACGAGCTGATAGTTCAATACGGTACGGTCGAGGCTCAGGGTTGTATTCTTGAAAACGAGCCACTCGTGGAAGGTGGCACCCAACTGGTGAGCGGCCTTGTCCTGAATGGCTACCTTGCTCTTTTCAAACAACTGGTTCTCCTCGCTCACCATTGTGTTGAGTTGTGCCAGCAGGATGTCGTAGATCTGCGCAGCCGACTTGCCTGGAGCGTCGATAACTTTCTGCCAGCATACCTTGCCGTTGGTCTCCGGAACGGCACCTTCTACCAGGTATTTGGCATCTGGATTAGTGCTCTCGGCGGGCGAATTACCCACTCTCTCCCAAGTGTTGTCCTGTGCTGCGGCCATCATAGGCAGCGCCATCAGCAGGCTTATCAGAATCTTTTTCATCATTCTTTTCTTTACCATATTATATTATTGGCCGCAAAATTACAAAGATTTTTTCAATCTATTGTCCCTTTCACTTCCCTTTAACTTCTCTTTAACTTCCCTTTAACTCCCTTTGATTTCCAATTGCTCTTGCAGTCTGAAAACTTCATCGCGATACTGCGCTGCCTGCAGGAAGTCCAACTGCTTGGCAGCCTCTTTCATCTTGCGTGTAGTCTCAAGCAGCAGTTTCTGCAATTGTTCGCGCGTCATCTGTCCGATGATGGGGTCGGCTGTCATCATGGCACCTGTATGCTCGCCTTCCGCAGCCACACTGATGTCGCGTATCAGTTCCTTTGTATCGGCTCGGTTCTCCTTCTGCAGGGCGCTTATGCTCAGATTCTTCACAATCTGTTTGGGGGTGATGCCGTGCGCTTCGTTATATTGTATCTGCTTTGTCCTACGGCGCAATGTCTCGTCAATGGTCAGTTGCATCGAGGCGGTGATAGTATCGGCATACATGATTACCTTGCCGTTCACGTTTCTCGCAGCACGACCGGCAGTCTGCGTCAGACTGCGGTGGTTGCGCAGGAATCCCTCCTTGTCGGCATCGATGATGGCTACGAGCGACACTTCCGGCAGGTCGAGACCTTCACGCAGCAGATTCACGCCCACAAGCACGTCGTAGGTGCCTTGCCTCAGATCGGAGAGTATCTTCACGCGGTCGAGGGTCGATACGTCGCTGTGGATATAGGCGGTGGCGATATGGTGGTCGAGCAGATAGCCGCTCAGTTCCTCAGCCATGCGCTTCGTCAGCGTGGTTACGAGCACACGCTCACCGCGATGACTGCGGGTGAGTATTTCGTCCATCAGGTCGTCAATCTGGTTCTCGCTCTTACGCACCTCGATCTCAGGGTCCAGCAGTCCTGTAGGTCTGATCACCTGTTCCACTACCACACCCTCAGCTTCTTCCAACTCATAGTCAGCGGGGGTGGCTGAGACGTAGATCACCTGATTCACCATTTCGTGGAACTCCTCGAAGGTCAGCGGACGGTTGTCGAAAGCCGCTGGCAGACGGAAGCCGTATTCCACCAGGTTGGTCTTTCGGGCCCTGTCGCCACCGTACATCGCACGTATCTGAGGTACCGACACATGGCTCTCGTCGATGATCATCAGGTAGTCATCTGGGAAGAAGTCCAACAGACAGTAGGGCCTCTCGCCTGCTTTGCGCCCGTCGAAGTAGCGGCTGTAGTTCTCGATGCCTGAGCAGTGGCCCAGCTCCTTGATCATCTCCATATCGTATTCTACGCGCTCCTTGATGCGCTGTGCCTTGATGCCGTCGCCCAGTTCCTGGAAATAGGCCACCTGTTGCATCAGGTCGTCCTGTATCTCACGGATAGCAATGTTGGTTTGCTCTTGCGAGGTCATGAAAAGATTGGCAGGGTAAAGTTTATATTCCTCGAAGCGTGCCAGACGGTCGAAACTTACGGCGTCCACCTCCTCGATAGCATCGATCTCATCGTCCCAGAAGGTTACGCGGAGCACCACCTCGCTATAGGCCATTGCGATGTCGACGGTATCACCTTTCACACGGAAGTTGCCACGTTGCAGATCGACGTCGTTACGCACATAAAGAGCCGTTACTAAATTCCTTAACAATGCGTTGCGATCCAGCTTCTGTCCGACATGTAGGGTGATGACATTCTCCTGTAGGGCTACCGGACTTCCCATACCGTAGATGCATGAAACAGAAGAGACGACGACAACATCCTTCCTGCCTGACAATAAGTTAGATACGGCCGACAGTCTCAGACGGTCAATCTCCTCGTTGATGGCGAGATCCTTCTCAATATAGGTATCGGTAGAGGGTAGGTAAGCCTCTGGCTGGTAATAGTCATAATAACTGACATAATACTCTACGGCATTTTCGGGAAAGAAACCCCGCATCTCGTCGTAGAGCTGGGCGGCCAGCGTCTTGTTATGGCTCAGGATGAGGGTGGGGCGGTTTACTTGGGCGATGACATTTGCCATCGTGAAAGTCTTTCCAGAACCCGTCACACCGAGCAGTACTTGCGACTTGTCGCCGCGCTGCAGTCCCTCCGTCAGTTCCCTGATGGCCTCAGGCTGGTCACCTGTTGGCTGATAGGGTGAAGTCAGTATAAAATCACTCATAACAAAGTGCAAAGATACGAAATAATTCATAATAAATGATGCAGAATGCATAAATTTGGAAAAAAACTTTGTTATTTTGCCGAAAAATAGTAACTTTGCACCCCGATATGAAAAAAAGTATCATAATAGGTTCGTGCGCGATGCTGCTTCTGAGCAGTTGTGCCGGAGAGTTCAACAGGGTCTACAAGTCGGCAGATAACGATTATAAGTACGAGTATGCCAAGGAGGCCTTCGCCAATAATAAGTTCCAGCAGGCTTCGGTCTTGCTGGAAGAACTCGTCACATTGAAGAAGGCGAGCGAGGAGGCACAGGAGTGCCTCTATATGTTGGGTATGGCCCAATACTGCAATGGCGACTACGAGGCTGCCTCGATGACCTTTAAGAAGTATAGTTCCACCTATCCTCGT
>Ga0310690_10011586_pt1 | contig 10866 bp, 8 predicted proteins | sample AusTroGonzalo_MG_2_FD_207661 | JGI IMG/M metagenome (GOLD analysis project Ga0310690, IMG submission 207661) | Bovine rumen microbial communities from tropical cattle in Woodstock, Queensland, Australia - Gonzalo_04 (v2) (version 2) | ecosystem: Host-associated > Mammals > Digestive system >...
AAAGGGAAAACAGGTTTGCGTGATTATTCTAACCAAAAATCTGAATATTGTTCAAAATCATCGGTTAAAAAGGCCTTTTCTGATTTAATTCAGAATGCAGATTGCAAATATATCTTTTTGAGTTATAACAATGAAGGTTTGTTGGGCTTAGATGATATAAAGGAAATTATGAGTAAAAAAGGTAAATATGGCTTTTTTACACAAAAATACAACAGATTCAAAGCGGACAGTAATCGTGATTATGCTGCCAACAGCACAACAGAATATCTGCATTGGTGCATTGTTGGTGAATAACGTATAATTATTATCATTTTTTTGTTTGCTTTTGCCAAAAAACACGATAGATTATAAAACTGTCAGGCAAAGTGTCAGGCATTTTAATAAAAAATAGATGTTTTGTGGCAAAAAAGGTATCAAAAATAGCCCTTAAAAGTGTTTTTGCGTTCCCCTTTGCTCGCACCAGGTATTTTGAAACCGTCCGGAAGGACGGTTTCTTAAATACCTCGTACAAAGGGGCGAGAACCCGAAGGGTTGCGAGGCGAGGTGGCCACGCCACCGAAGTACTTTGCTCGCACCAGATATTTTAAACCACCCATGCAGGTGGTTTTTATTTTGTCGGTAATGCGGCAAAAGTTACAGAATAATTCTAATCAATTATAAAACTGCGCGGATAAAAATCGCGATAGAACCGGCCGTCTATAGCGGTAAATTTCAAAATACAATAATTGGGATCGGTGACACCCCCAGGATAATACTCGGTATCGCCATCACGCCAAATCATTTCTTTTGTGGGTGCATCGGTCAAAATCTCCATAGTACCACGCAGCATTATACCAATAAACCCATCTGAATCACAGAAATAGATACAGGCCTTTGGAGTAGCTTTGTAGTGCGCAACACGCATGGAAAAAGTATTTGTAGTAAAATAAAATACTTTGATTCCTTCACGTACACGGGGCGACAACATAGCCTTGGTACAAGGAAAGCCGTTTTGATCAACAGATGAAATAAAAATCACAGGTAATGTGTCAACCATTTTAGCAATAAGTTCTTTGATACCCATCAAATTCGGATTTTCTGGGATATCATCGGCAATTGTAATTTCTTTGCGCCAGCGTTTTAGGTGCGGAAAATACATCTTCATTTGGCCTATGTATTCTTCTTTTGTAATAGGGTATGGCAGTCTTTTATTTACTTCGTTAATAAACTGCGCACAGTGGTCGATCATTTGATCCATTGTGAAATCTTGGACGAACTTGCCATTTTTATAGCAGTAAATACAATACTCCGAATTTTTTGAACCATCCGCGTTTGTTCCATATAATACATCGTCCACCATTGGCATAGCGCAACTTTGACATACGTGTGACATGATATCCCTTTTTTTACATTGTTTGCACTGTTAAATATAATATAGCAACAGTTCAAAATCTAGTGATTTTATATATATGTAATACGCCTAAAAAAGATCAAATGCATTTCCCTTTGCTCGCACCACAAATTTTGTTTAATAAAAACGACGTCTTTGACGCCGTTTTTATTTAGCAAAATTTAGTGGCGCGCCGTAGCATTTTTTATTTCTTGAAATCCGGCAAGATATTTGAATATAATGCTCTGTGAAAGGGGTGTGTTATGACGCAGATATTATCAGAAGTTTATCTTGATTACAGCGATATTTTAATTCGTCCAAAAATGGGTATAAACCTTAATTCGCGCCGGGCGGTCGATTTGCAAAGAATTTTCAAATTTAAACACGGGCAAACGCGCACGGGACTTGGCGTGTTTAACGCGAATATGGCGACGGTTGGTAATTTTACAATTGCCAAAAAATTATTGGTGCGCGGAATGTTTGCAACAATTCATAAACATTACAGTGTTGATGAAATTGGCGCTTTTTTAGAATCTTGTCGAACAGATAAAATTCCTTTGGACAATTTGTTTATAACAATTGGACTTAAAAATGCCGATACGGAAATTCAAAAATTAAAAGATTTAGAATCCAAATACAATTGGAATTCGCCACGCAACATATGTATCGATGCGCCGAATTTTTATATTCCAAACGCATTGGATGTATTGGCACGTGTGCGTCATGAATTTCCTGATGCGGTAATTATGGCTGGAAATATCGCCAGTGGTGATATATGCCTTAAATTATTGGACTATGCAGATATTATTAAATGTGGCATAGGCAGTGGTTCTGCATGTCTGACGCGTCGCCAGACGGGTTGTGGCACACCGATGGTGTCATTGATTTTAGAATGTGCCGATATTGCACATTCTGTTGGTGGGCATATTTGTGCCGATGGCGGAATTGTGGATGTTGGCGATATATGCAAGGCGTTATGTCTTAATGCAGATTTTATTATGGCAGGTGGAATGTTTGCCGGTACTGATGAGGCGGCGGGCGATATAATCGAAAAACAATTTGAAACGAACGAAATAGAAAATGGTTCGCGTGTTATTCAAACAAAGTATTTCAAGGCGTATTACGGAATGTCTTCGGAATATGCAAATAATAAATTTGCGGGCGGTATGGCGGATTATAAAACATCCGAAGGTCGCGAATTATTAATACCATACACCGGGGCAATAGATAAAATTTTGCAAGATATCAATGGTGGAATTGCATCTTGTTGTACATACATTGGTGCAACGACGGTCAAACATATGGCAAAGTGCGCGACAATAATACGTGTGCATAACCAATTAAATCGGGTCTTTGAGAAATATTCTGTATGATGCGCATTAAAAGAAATAAAAGGATAAAGATATGCTTAAATTCAAATCTCCAAAAAATATGATTAAAAAAGCGGTGTTTGGTCTTGCCACATTGGGATTTTTGGGTGGCGGTGTTGGGTGTAATGATAAATCTGATCAGAAAGAAGAAGATCAAGATACCCAAGAACCACAAGAAGAAACACAAAGTCCAAAAAGTTTTGTTGAATCCGCAATGTCGGAATATTATCCGGAATTGCGCATCGCCATTGAAGAATTGGAAACAAACAGGGAAACCCCGGTAAAGCAAAGTGGCGAAAATCGTTATACATATTGGAACGGATTAACGTGGGTTTATACGATTGATGGCAAAGGAAATATAATTCAACACGCGTGCGTGGACAAATATAAAAATATGGCCGCCAAAATGGATGATAATCAACGTGAAGAACAATTCCGCCTGCATTTACAGGCAGAAACTTTCAAAATTTTAGAAGGTGCAATCAAAGACAAGAACAATATAGATCATAAACAAATAATTGGTTTATGTATGATGGGGTACCAATTATCTGGTAAAATGGCGCCAATTGCGAAACATCTGAATAACGCCAAAAATACTCAACAGATTATGGATGCGTTCAAATATGAATTACCAAAACAGACCAAATGGCGCGCGGGAACACTTAAACGTCGTTGGTGGTGCGGTGCATACGCGGCGGGGCTTATTACCGCAAAAGACCTGTTGACTTTAAAGAAAGACGCTTTTTCTTGTATATCTTTGTCCAAAGTTGCCACAGGTATCACCAAAAACAAACGCGGTTATGTTGTATCTATTGAACACTTTAATTATGATGCAGAAACGGTAAAATATGCATTACACACTGCACAAACCCATGGGGATGGTCGTGTGGTTGCGGATATTTTGCGGGAAAACGAATCTGGACGTGCGGCTATTGCGGCAATCAAAACCGGTAAAACCATAGAATTTTATGTTGCCAAACGGTCGATGGATTCAAAAAAATATGATGATGCGATGGCGCTTTTTAATAAAGGTGATTATAAATCTGCGGCGATGAAATTTGCGAATTTATTGCGGGAAAACCCAAAAGATGCATCGTTATGGAATGATTTGGCATTGGCGTTTGTAAAACTTGGCGAATATGACCGGGCCTTGGAATGCACAGACAAAATATTGAATGTGGTCCAAGACAGTTCACAATACGGTGCGGCATATTATAATGCCGGACTTGCGTACGAAGGTCTTGGAAAATATGATGATGCGTTAACAAATTATCGTCTTGCAAAACAAGATGGCAATAGGGGGGCAAATGTAGAAAATGCGATTACACGTATGGAAAATAAAATCAATAAATCTGGCAAGGCGCAGGCCTATATCAATGGAACCCGAAAAATAAATGCCCGAAATGCATCGCATCACAATATTAAAAATACAAAATCGCGCACATATAACGTCTGATTGAATTGGTGGCGTAATATCGCATTAGGTATTTTTGTAAATATTTTCAATATTTTTCACTTGCGACATTTGTCGACATTATTGTATAATTCACCCAGAAGGTAAGTTATATTATTTATTCACCAATATAAGCAAGGAGAAATAAAATGAGAAAATCATTAATTTTGACGTCAATTTTGGCATTGGCTGCATGCAGCACGGGCGGCGGCGGTGGTTCAAATGTGGGTAATAATCCACGTCACGCGGTCACCCAGGGTGCAATTGATAGCAATAAAAATATCACAAATATGACATCCGAAATCTTGATTCCAAAGGGCTTTACGGGTGATCCGGTCATTCGCAGTGGCACAATTCACGAAGGTGGCAGAACATACACGTCGTACAGATTGGATGATGTAAAATTATTCTCTGCTGAAAGTGCAAACCAATATTTAAATCTTAAATTAGATAATTCAAATGGTGAAATTAACGCGGTAAGAATGGTTCTTAATGGCGAAGATAGTGGTAGCATAGTAAGAGAAAAAGATAACACCGGTGCATTTACAAATGCGTTTGCTGGCCCAATATTTGAGTATGTTGCCGATGGTGAAGACCAGGCCTTGTTCCGCGTTCCGGATACGGGTCAAAATATGGCCGCCTTGAATCAATTGGCAACAAAAAATCATTTGTCTGGTGGGCACTGGAATCGTATTGATGAAAGAATGTTGTTCCAAACGTATGGTGGTGACGAAGGTCATGAATTGCAATATTCAGATTTCGGTTACTTTAATCCTATATACAGATCAAAAAATAAGAATTTAACAACTGATGAACAATTGGCAGGGGCGCGTGCCGGTACATTGAATCGCGATCCGGATTTAGATAAATATCGTGACGAGGATGAATGGAACGCAATATTGGCCAGTAAGGATTATCAGTTATTTGCTGGTGGTTATGCAATTTCTGGATCAAACATCATTGATTCTTTGCCAGTACCCGTCCCGACGGCAGGTACAAATACATACAGTGGCAAGGCGATGGGTCGTATTTATGCATCAATTCAAAGTGATGGTGTAGATCGTAGCACCTATTTGGCGGCCTGGAATGTTCCCTATGATTTTGATAGCGATGATAACGGTACTATGGATTCTTGGTCTGATAATGCTGGACATGATATGGCCCAGGCGTATACGACTTCTCATGCTACTTTGACAATCGATACAGATGGAAACCAAGTATTGTTTATGCCGTTTAACACACAAAGTGATACTGCTGATACTTTCTATGATGTAACGGTGACAAAACCTAATGGCGAAGATGCGACATTTGCCTTTACAGGTAGCCCCAATGAAATTGAATATCGTAGAAATACAACCGAGGGCGGTATTGAACAGAGCTTTAATCCGGGTTATTATGGTGTTAACGATGCGGCCGAAGCAGCCGGTACGGTTCGTTACTATACAGAACAGGATATCAGTACCGGAACGGATACTGGGGTTACTCGTGAATGGGAATTCCAGGGTGCGTATGGTATGAAAAAAGATTAATTAATTGAAACGTATCATATGTATTTTATTGATATCAATTTGGCCCATAGCAATATGGGCCAAATCAAATACAACAGAAATAACTCTATCACCATTAGAGGCGGTTCAAGTTGCCGGAAATATGGTTGGCGCGGGTAAATATGACAACGCATTAGAAATTTTAACCAAGATGCCGCAAACTGGTATTATGCCAGTAGAAATTGAACGTTGGTATTTGTTGGCGCAAATTGAACAACGTCGGGGCAACATAGATGAAGCAATAAGAATCTATCGTAAATTGTTGGATGAACAACCCGATTTGCCCAAGGTTCGCTATGAATTAGCTTTGTGCTATATGCACGAAAAAAAATGGTATCGGGCGGATTATCATATGCGCCTGGCTATGGCGGGGGATGATATTCCCGATGGTGTAAAACGCAGTATGATGTATTATCGATATGTTATTCGTCAAAATAAAAATTGGAACGTTTGGTTTAACTTTGGTGCCGCCCCCGATAATAATATAAACCAAGTTGCCGGTGGCGAAGAATGCATTACCAACGAATGGGGCGTGTTTTGTCGTCAATTACCTGAACCTATATCGGCGATCGGGTACAATATGACGTTGGGGGGCGATTACGAATTCAAATTAAGTAATCATTGGCGTTGGAAAAACGACGCGAATTTATATGCAAATGTGTATAATAAACACGAATACGATGATTTATACTTTGGTGTGTCTTCGGGGCCGCGCTATGTGTGGCAAAACGGCGATATATGGGCGGCGGGAATCGCATCGCGGCGTCTTTATGGTTGGGATGGGTACAATTGGTCTTATGGCGGAAAAATGGATTTTAATTATGACCTGTCGCGTCGTTGGGGGGCGGGTCTGAATTTTAATTTTACAAACAACATATACGATGAATTTGCAGATTATATGAACGGCCAAACGTATTCGGTGAATCAACGCATATCATACGCATTTGATGCATCAAAGTATTTAATTCTGCGCGGCGGGGTAGCGCGTGAAAATGCAAAAAGCGATATTTATAAAAATTGGCGATATACTGCGTCATTGGGTTTCGGTGCAGAATTGCCATGGGGATTCCACGTTTATGTTGAACCATCTGTGTCTTGGACAAATTATGACGGTGCGCGTTGGGCGGTCCAAGAAGGTCACTTTGCTAAATTAACCGAACACGATGTCACGCAAAGATACACTATATCATTATCCAACAATAAATTTGATATATGGGGATTTGTTCCAACGATAACTTTTGGATATACACGTCGCGATTCAAATGTTAAAAATCGCGGGTTTGATAAAACAGCGGTGGAGTTTACGATGCGCCAACGGTTTTAATAAATCTTGAATCCACGCGCCAACAAAGCATCAACAAGGTTCGTATAGTGTTCCACGCGCCCGCGCAGATGGTGGTTATATGGCGTATCTTTATTTGAAATCATAACCACGTCAATATTATTTTTTATACAGTCGCATACAATATTTGGTGAATCGTCAAAGCACAAATTTATGCCGTAATCACACAATGCGCCAATTTTAGGCTTGCAATGTACGATATTATGCGGCTTAAATATAATTCCTGCGCGTGTCAGTTGCTCAATATCCATATCTGCCGTCGCGACGGGCCGTTCTGTGATAAAATAAATTTCTGTATCTTGATAAGTGGCGATTTTATTCAATGTTTCTGGAATCTTTTTATTCAAAACCGGCATATTACGCAATTCAGGGGAATCAAATGCACACATTATTTCATCTGCGACATTTTTTGGAAAGCATTGGTACACGTCATATATAATCATCGCATTAAAATCGACATTGTTTCGCGCGCATATATTGCGAATCATACGCGTAGTGTCAAATACTGTGTTATCCAAATCAATCGCAATTCGCATACGCATTTACAATCCTTTTGCGCGGGGTATTATAGTTATGAAAATCTATATAATCAAACAAAAAAGCATTTTTTTAATAATTATTTTGACATTTAATATAAAAGACGGCATAATGGCACAGTGCACGGCACAAAGAGAAACATAATGCGTCAATACGGTAAGAAATCTTTATCATAATGGTGCGACCACAATGAAATTTGCGGGCGCACCTTTGTGGTGCCCCGCTTTTTTGAAAAACAAAAGGAAAAGTTATGTCTGAAAATAATACGATGTCCACAAACGAATTGACGGCCCGTCTGCAAAAGGCCGAAAACATCCGCGCCCGTGATGGTGTTGTATGGAAGGATAAATTTGACCGTACGCATACAATCGCGGAATCACGCGAGTTGGCGGACGGCACGGCGGTGAAACTTTGTGGTCGTATAACCGCATTGCGTTGGTTGGGCAAATTGATGTTTGGTCGTATTTACGATATCAATGGCGAAATTCAGTTTTCTATGTCACGCGAAGAATTGGGCGAAGAAAACTATAAATTTATGAAGGCAAATGTCGATTTGGGCGACTTTATCGGTATAACCGGCGAATTGTATCACACAACTGCGGGTGAATTGACCGTGCGTGTGTCGGCCTATGAAATTTTGGCGAAAGCCTTGCGTCCATTGCCAGAAAAATTTCACGGACTTACCGATATGGAAACGCGGTATCGTCAACGCTATCTGGATATTGTTTCTAATCCAGAATCGCGCAACGCGTTGTTGGGCCGGTTCAAGATGACGCAACATTTGCGTGACTTTATGAACGATCACGGATTTTTAGAAATTGAAACCCCAATTATGCAGAATATCGCATCGGGTGCGGCGGCGCGTCCTTTTACGACACACCACAATGCGTTGGATGCCGATTTCCAATTGCGTATTTCGCCTGAATTGTTCTTGAAAATGGCAATTGGTGCGGGTTTTGACCGTGTTTATGAAGTGGCCAAAGATTTCCGTAATGAAGGTATGGATGCGATGCATCTGCAAGAATTTACTATGATTGAATGGTATGCGGCATATTGGGATTACAAACGGAATATCGAATTTACGTGGAATTTGGTTCAAAATTTGATTAAACGCGCACGCGGAACATTGCAAATTGAATACCAGGGTACAAAACTGGATTTCAGTAAATATGAAATGATAGATTACACCGCAAAAATGAACGAATTGTTTGGTTGCAATATTTTGGATTTCGAAGATGTAGATGTCTTGCGCCAAAAATTGGTTGACGAAGGTATGTTCCCGGCGGCGGAATTAGAAGATTTGAAATCTTTGGCGACATTGGTTGACTATGTTTATAAACGCAAAATCCGTAACCAGATTGTCCAGCCTACATTCCTGTACAATTATCCGACATATATGGTACCATTGGCGCGTCGCAACAATGATGACGAACGTCGTTTGGATATGTATCAATTACTGGTGGCGGGTGGCGAATTGTGCAAAGGCTATTCCGAATTGGTTAACCCGATCCAGCAAGCCAAGGCATTCGAAGACCAGGCAAAAAGTATCGCCGGTGGTGAAGAAGAAGCGTTTAATCCGGATAATGATTTTGTTCGGGCGATGGAACACGGTTTTCCACCGATTTCCGGTGTGGGTATGGGCATAGACCGCTTGGCTATGATTGTATTTGACCAACCGACCGCACGTGATGTCATATTGTTCCCGATAATGAAATAAAAATATGAAAGAAATTGACGTAAACCTTTTGACCGCAGATCACGACAGGCATAATCTTGCCTATATTGACAAGGTGCGCGCATCCGGGCGCATAAATGATGAAACGGCGGAATATTTGAAACGTCTGTACACGGATGGTATGCGATCTTACCGTGAGGTTTTTCATGTCTTGGGTAAATGTTTTGGCGCGCCCAAAACGGCGGTGACAGAATATGACCCGGCAACAGATTCTTCGGTTGATAAACCGATTAAAATTGCCGATATAAATCCACTGTCGGCATATTTGGTTAATCATCGTCTTGATGCTGATCCAATGCGGAATCAGTTTTTTACATCGGGTGAATCACACAAAATTGATTTGTCTGTGTCGTCGATCGTCACGGTTATAGTTGCCGCGCAAAAAGATATCGAACGCGCCTTGGACAAAGTGACGGGGAAATATTACAGGTTCTTTGTCGATGATATTATATCCGCGGTGTCACGCGTAATGTCGGAAACGGTATCCAAGAAAGATATTGATAAAATTGAAAAACAAATTCGCGCACGTTTTGCGTCAAGGTATGTGACGGACGCCGCTGAAGAGGTTCTGTCGGTGCTGGGGCAAAGTGATGATGCGTTGGTTGTGAAAATTGTCCGTGAATTGGATCGTGTGAAAAAACCGTATCTTTACCTTAACGATGTGTGGCGCGTAAAGTGTCTGTTTGATTTGATACCCCAGGCGCGCACATTTATCGAACGGTTAAGTGTTATGATGCCGGAACGCATAATCAGTGTGCGTGATAAATTCTATGATATTGGCAATCCGCGCAATTATCGTGATTCCAAGGTTATTGTAAATATCGGCACACCGGATTGTAAAATCCCGATGGAAATTATTTGCCAGGTTCGCACGTTCTTTGAATTTGAACGCAAGACACACGATTACTATTCGATGATTCGCGAAAACCCAAATATGGAAAGCGCCAAAATTGAACGCGAATTGGCGGGTTTTATGGAAAACGGAATCCGTGAGTATAATCTGATGATATGCCGATGCTTGAACGATTTATTCGATCGCGTTGGGTGGAATATTTTATACAGTCGCGCTGGTGACGTCACACTGTTCGAAGGTTTCCCCCGCGAATGTAAATTGTATTATCCATCAAATATGTTGGAAACGATATTGAATAAATTGGACGCCGCGGTCAAGAACGAAATTTTCCATATCACAAATTCTTCATCAAAGTTGGATTTAACCCAACAGATTGCAATATTCCGTTTTATGGCGCGCTTTATTTTGGTTTCCGCACTGCCGCGTGCGCGTGCGGGCGCAAATATTCCGGGCAACGATTTGGCAACGCGACTGTTTAATTTTGTTATGAACGAAGTTTATCGCTATTATAAAAAGTAGGGCGGGTTCGGACAAATATCCTTTTGGTCATCTGTGATATTTTCTTGCTTTTGTGATTCAATTATGACAAGATTCAATCAGAGGCAACCAAATTGGTTAAATCATAAACAAGCAAGCAAAGGAAAAAAAGATGCGCCAAGG
>Ga0310690_10011587_pt1 | contig 10865 bp, 8 predicted proteins | sample AusTroGonzalo_MG_2_FD_207661 | JGI IMG/M metagenome (GOLD analysis project Ga0310690, IMG submission 207661) | Bovine rumen microbial communities from tropical cattle in Woodstock, Queensland, Australia - Gonzalo_04 (v2) (version 2) | ecosystem: Host-associated > Mammals > Digestive system >...
ACAATCCTTCTGCCGTATGGCACGACGGAAATACCGGTTGTGACCGCTACATTGGCAGACTCGACTGCTACGATGGAAATCGTTGCCGAAGGACAGACTGTTGCTATCAGCACACTTGCCGCTGACGGACGTACGCCGTATGAGTACACAGTTACTTTCATTATCGAAGGATGTCCGATCAATTATCTGAACGACATCATGGTCAACGGCGTTACTATTGATGGCTTCACTCCGGATTCGATATACTACATCATCGCCTATCCGGCCGGTTCAGACTCTACTGTCTTCGTTACTGCTGACGCTGTCACTTATGAGGTGGCTGACCCGACTGAAGAGGTGAATGTTAGTACGGAGGGATCGTGGGTCTTTGTAACCGTAATGTCGCAGAGTGGCGTGTCACGGGTTTATATGATTGAGCAAGTGATCCGTTTGAGTGATAATAGCTTGCTGGCTGACCTTACGCTCAACGGAACGACTATTGCTAACTTTGACGATTCCGTATTTGTGTACGAGTATCTGCTGCTTGATGGACAAAGCACACCGATGGTTGAAGCCGTCCCGCAGGACTCGCTCGCTAAAGTGACAGTCACCCCGGGTGCTGTAGGTGAACCGACGTTTATCTACTGTACGGCTGAGGATGGCTCGGAAACAGTTTACACGGTATTGTTCAGTGTATCGTCCATCAACACGTCATTGGACGCACGCAGTACCGATGTACTCTTCAAGCAGATTCCGGGTTCCGACCAGTTCGCAGCTTACTCAATCCGTGTGAATACGAATATCGCGATTTACGATCACATGGGTAAGAAGTACTATGACGCGCCGCTTCCTGTATGTGATCCGAACGATGTTACGATAGCCCATGACCCAAGCGGACGTGAGATCCTCACCGATGCTACTGGTAACGGCGTATACATCACGCTGCCGGTTCACGGACATACATTCTTCTACCTCTTCTATAGCGGTAAAGAGCGTATCGCCTCCGGCAAGTTCATGGTGCAGTAACACCTGAATGACTGTTGCTCAATAGTTGTTTCATAACAGTTCAGCAGTTGTTCAATAGTCGTTCAATAGTTGTTCAATAGTTGTTCAGCAGTTGTTCAATAGTTACTATCTTCCCGAAATGCCGTCACGCACTCCGCGTGGCGGCGTTTTTTATGTACTGCCCAAACGCAGCCGTATGATACCCTTACTGCGGCCGATGTGCCGACTATACCATAGGATAACCATACCATATCCATAGGATAACCATAGGATAAAGCCCCTTTTTTTGCATATGTTTATACTATGCCTATATACTTGCTCGCATTTCTCCTGAATTCCGGCCACACCTTCCTTCCTCTTTCCCACGCGCGTAGGCGCAAAAGAACTTGTCAGGAGCAACGGCTGAAAAACATACGATACAGGCGATATAAGCGTATCGAAGTTTCCTGCCGATGTTTATACTATTTTGTGCAAAAGTGCCACAAAATGCAAAAAAATGCGAAAAAGATTTGCAAATGTCATTTTATTTTTGTATCTTTGTACGTTTTTTGGGATGTCTCCCGAATAATTAAATGGCAAATAACAAAATTGTTAATGATACGATGATTACAGAAGACAGAATTATTCCCGTGAAGATTGATGAGGAGATGCGAACCTCCTACATCGATTATTCAATGAGTGTGATTGTATCCCGTGCCTTGCCCGATGTGCGTGACGGCTTCAAGCCTGTTCACCGCCGTGTGCTGTATGCTATGTGGGACATGGGTAACACAAGCGACAAACCGACGAAAAAGAGTGCTGCTATCGTCGGTGAGGTAATGGGTAAGTACCACCCGCATGGTGACAGCAGTATCTACGGCACGCTCGTGCGTATGGCGCAGCCTTGGGCAATGCGTTATCCGTTGGTATATGGCCAGGGTAACTTCGGTAGCGTGGACGGCGACAATCCTGCAGCCATGCGTTACACGGAGGCGCGTCTGGAGAAGCTGGCTGAAGAGATGCTCAACGATATCGACAAGGATACCGTTGATATGCAGCTCAACTACGACGACAGCCGTCGTGAACCGACTGTCCTGCCGACGCGTTTCCCGAACCTGCTGGTGAACGGCGCAAGCGGTATAGCCGTAGGTATGGCAACGAATATGCCGACCCACAACCTCGGTGAGGTGATTGACGGCTGCCTGGCATATATCCGCAATATTGAGGCACGTATAGCCGACCCCGGGACCGAGGAGATAACAGTGGAAAACCTGATGGAGTACATCAAGGCGCCGGACTTCCCGACAGGAGGTACAATTTACGGCTATCAGGGCGTACGTGACGCATTTGAGACCGGTCGCGGACGCGTAATCATCCGTTCGAACGCTGATATCGAGACCGACGACAACGGCCGTGAGCATATCGTGATTACTGAACTGCCGTACGGCGTAGTGAAAAAGGACCTCGTGCAGAACATTGCAGAACTGGTAGGCGACAAAAAGATAGAGGGTATATCCGACATCAACGACTACTCGAAGCGTGATATTCGCATCGTAATTGAGGTGAAGCGTGATGCAAATGCTCAGGTGGTATTGAACAAACTTTACAAGTTTACCGCGCTGCAGAGCTCGTTTGCTGTAAACAACATCGCGCTGGTGAAAGGCCGCCCGATGCTGCTTAATCTGAAGCAGCTTATCGGCAACTTCATCGAACACCGTATGGATGTCGTGACACGCCGCACCCGCTTCCTGCTCAAGAAAGCGCAGGAACGTGCGCACATCTTGGAAGGCTTGATCATCGCTGTGGACAACATCGACGAAGTCGTTCATATCATCCGCGCCAGCCGTACGCCGGCCGATGCGCAATCCAACCTCGAGCAACGCTTCGGACTTGATAACCTCCAGAGCAAAGCCATCGTTGAGATGCGCCTCGCATCACTCACTGGTCTGCGTATTGACGAGTTGAAAGCCGAGTATGCCGAACTGGAGAAAGAGATCGCTCACTTGAACGAACTCCTTGCAAACGAGAGCCTGCGCTACGAACTGATTGCAGGTGAATTGCAGGAACTGAAGGACAAGTATGCTGACGAACGCCGTACGCGCATTGTAAAAATGGCTACAGAGTTCAATCCCGAAGATATGTACGCCGACGACGATATGGTTATCACCATTTCACACCTCGGTTATATCAAGCGTACGCCGCTGGCTGACTTCCGTCAGCAGGGCAGGGGCGGCATAGGTTCAAAGGCCAGCAACACCCGTGACGAGGACTTTATCGAGTACGTACATACGGCATCAATGCACTCAACGATGATGTTCTTTACGAACTTCGGCCGCCTGTACTGGATCAAGGTTTACGACTTGCCGGAAGGTAACCGTCAGTCGAAGGGCCGTGCTATGCAGAACGTAATCAGCCTGCAGAAGGACGAGAAGGTTTGCGCGTTCATCAACGTCAAGGGCCTGAATGATCCGGAGTACGTGAAGAACCACTACCTGATTTTCGCAACGCGCAACGGCTTGATGAAAAAGACTACGCTTGAGGATTATAGCCGTCCCCGCACGAACGGTATAATCGCCCTCGGCCTGCGCGAAGGCGACAGCCTGATCGCCGTTGACCTGACGGACGGCGAGAGCCAGATGCTCATCGCTTCGTCGAACGGCAAACTGGTACGTTTCCCGGAGAATACAGTCCGTCCTATGGGACGTACTGCAACGGGTGTGCGTGCAATAAAATTGGACGAAGACGGCCGTGATCACGCGATTGGCATGGTTTGTGTAGATACTAAGAGTGAGGAGACTATTCTTGTCATTTCGGAGAAGGGCTTCGGTAAGCGTACCGCCCTTGATGACGAGAACGGCGAACCTATCTATCGTATAACCAACCGTGGCGGCAAGGGTGTGAAAACCATAGCTCTGACCGACAAGACCGGATCGCTGGTGGGACTGCATGCAGTCAACGACGACGAGGATCTGATGCTTATCACCAAGAGCGGCACAGCCATCCGTATGGCAATGGACAGCATCCGTGTGCAAGGTCGTGCAACACAAGGTGTCAAACTCATTGAACTGCAGAAACGCAACGACACGCTTATGTTCGGATGTGTAGTGCCGAAAGAGGAGCAGGAGGTTGAGAATTTGGAAGATGCTGAGGCTTCGGAGAGACCTGATGGGGCTGAGAATCAGGAAAATATAGAAACAAACGAATAAACAATACAACAATGAAAAAAACACTATTCCTCGCAGCGTTGGTGCTGATAAGCGCAACCTGCTTTGCTCAGAAAGCAGCCGTTCGTACGGCAAGAAACCTTGCGCAACAAGAGAATCCTGACTTCGACGGCGCACGTAATGCTATCCGTCAGGCATTAGAGAACGAGGAAACCAAGGACCTGGCTGAGACATGGTATGTTGCGGGTCTTATCGGTTATTCGCAAAATGAGCACATCTGGCTCATGGGGCAGATGGGGCAGCCTATCGATAACGAGACCAAGGGTGCAGCTATCGTGGAGAGTATTGACTACTGGCTCAAGGCCGATGAACTGGCTATGATTCCTACTTATGACAAGAAAGGCAATCCCAAGTATGATACCAAGACTCGCAAGAACATTGCCGAGAAGATTGTCGAGTATTACCAGAAGCAGGACCTTGCCATCTTTGCATCTTATCTTGCAGAGCAGAACGATGACATGGGCGTGGCTAACGCGTTCAAAATGCATTGTGATATTCCTGACTTGGAGATGATGCAGGATCCGAAACTGCAGGCCAAACTGGTAAAGGATACCACATACTATCAGTATATGGGGTATGCACTGTCATATTTCTATCGTGCCAAGGCATACGACGAGGCCCTGAAGATGGCTGAGCGTATAGCTGCCGATCCTGCACATGAGGTAACGGCATATCAGTATTTCTACGACTTGCACAAGCTCAAAGGCGAGCCGGAAATTGCCCGTGCAAAATTGTCTGAGGCTGTTGAGAAGTTCCCGAAAGAGCCGTGGTTCATCCAGAACATGATCAATGACTTGGTACAGGCTAAGGACACCCTCGGGGCTGTGGCATATCTTGACCGTGCAATTGAGAACGACCCTTCTCAGGCACAGTATTACCATACGAAAGCCACTCTGTTGAGCACGCTCCGCCGTTTCGAGGAGGCGTTCACCTTCTTTGACAAGGCCGTTGAGATGGAACCGTCCAATCCGGAATATTTCCTCAACTACGCTTATGCTTACTCTGACAAGGCTACGCTGATGCTGGACGGCACCGATAACCTGTCGCAGAAAGAGTACATGGCTGTGAAAAAACAAAGTGACGAGGTGCTCAAGCAGGCTCTGCCGTATTTCGAGAAAGCTCATGAGCTCGCTCCCGGTGATATGAACTACGCCCGTCCGCTTCGCCAGTGCTACTATCGTCTGCAGATGGATGCCGAGTATCAGGCGCTCTCTGCTGAGATGGAGAACTACTAATGGGTAGAATACTGGCAATCGATTATGGCAAGCGACGCACAGGATTGGCCGTTACGGACATGCTCCGCATAACGGCTAATCCGTTGCTTACTATAGATACATGCCAATTGCTTGCATGGCTGGAGGATTATACGCGTCGTGAACCGGTCGATACAATCGTTGTGGGCTATCCCAGACAGATGAACGGGCAGGACTCGGAGACTGTACCGGCTATCCGAGCTATGGAGCAGCAACTGCGTGCACGATTGCCGCATATCCTTGTAGAGGAGTACGACGAACGATTTACCAGTGTTATAGCCCATCAGGCGATGATTGCCGGAGGCATGAAGAAAAAGGCCCGGCAGGATAAAGCCAATGTAGATAAGTTGGCTGCATGTATCATTCTTGAGGGCTATCTGGAAAATCACACAAACTAAAATTGAATCATAATATGGTTTTACCGATATATCTATATGGTCAGCCGGTGCTTCGGCGCCCGACAGAGAATCTTGAACCAGACGAACTGGATGTAAAAGAACTGGTTGCGAACATGTACGAAACGCTGACGGCAGCAGAGGGTTGCGGTCTGGCTGCTCCGCAGGTAGGGTTGTCCAAAAGGTTGTTTGTGGTCGATGGCACTGAACTGGCGGAGGACTATCCCGAGTGTGCGGATTTCAAGCAGGCATTCATCAATCCGGAAATAATCGAGGAGAGTGAGGACACGTCGGTTTATTCTGAGGGGTGCTTGTCTCTGCCTGGCATAAGCGAGAATGTGACACGCCCGAAGACAGTGACCATCCGTTATCTTGACGAGGATTTCAAGGAACATCAGGATACATTTACCGACTTTAAGGCACGTATCATCCTTCATGAGTACGATCATTTGGAGGCGCATGTCTTTACCGATCGTATATCGCCCATCCGTCGTCAGTTCTGCAAGGGCAAACTGACAAATATAGCCAAGGGTAAAACAGGAGCGCGGTATAAATACAAGAGATAGACGATAGCGCAAAGACTAAAATGATACTGATTCAGGATACAATCGTCAGCTTGGAGGTGCTTGAGAAGGAGTTCTGCTGCGATCTCCAGACCTGCAAAGGTTGCTGTTGTGTCGAGGGAGATGCCGGCCCGCCGGTGACACCAGAAGAAGAACAGACCCTCAACGCCATGATGCCCGACCTGCTTCCGCAAATGAGCAAAGAGGCACGCGAAGTGGTGGAGCAACAGGGGATAGCCTATAATGACCCGTCTGGCGAACGCGTCTTGTCCATCGTCAATGACAAGGATTGTATCTTTGCCCGTACAGACCACAACGGCTGGTGCTATTGCATCATCGAGCGGCTGTATAGTAGTCAGCCCTCAGCGGTTCCGTTCAAAAAGCCGATATCCTGTCATTTGTACCCTATACGTCTGACACAGGTCGGTGAGCGTGTCGGAGTGGAGTACCACCGTTGGGATATTTGTCACTCATCAAGGCAATTGGGGCACAAACTTCATATGCCGCTGTATAAGTTTCTGAAAGAGCCGCTTGTCCGGCGTTTTGGGCAGGAGTGGTACGACGAACTTTGTTTGACAGCAGACGAGTGGCGGAAAGCAAAAGGAGATACTGAAAGGTGAATTTTGAAAGGTGAGAGAGTTTATGAAGTCCATTCATGCAGAGATTATTTCCATTGGTGACGAATTGTTGATAGGTCAAGTCGTAAACACTAACGCATCCTGGATGGCGCAGGTACTTAATCGTATCGGTATCTCCGTGTTACAGGTGACAACCGTACGAGATGACCGTAAGGCTATCATGGAGGCTGTTTCTGCTGCTCTGTCACGTGTGGATGTAGTGCTTACTACAGGTGGTCTCGGACCGACTAAGGACGATATAACCAAGACCGTTCTTTGCGAGTATTTCAATTCCAGTCTGGTTGAAGACCTGAATGTCTGTGCGCATGTTCATGCTTTGTACAAGAACCGTCCCGATGTGCTGAACAACCTGACGGCCACCCAATGGCTTGTTCCTGACCATGCGACTATACTCCCGAACAGGATAGGGAGTGCGCCAATCATGGTCTTTAGTCATGATAATCGCATCCTTGTTAGCATGCCCGGTGTGCCGCATGAGATGCAGGTGGCTATGAATGAACAGGTGCTGCCGTACTTGCAGGAGCATTTTGAACTCGCAGCAGGTATCATTCATCGTACTGTAGTTGTTTACGGTATTCCTGAATCTATGCTTGCACTCAGGATAGAGAACTGGGAGAAGAACCTCCCTCAATCTATGCATCTGGCATACCTGCCCAAGCAGGGTGTCGTACGTCTGCGACTCTCGTCCTATGGTGAGGCGACGGAGCAAGAGGTTGACTGGCAAATAGGTGCGTTGATGCCGCTGATTGCTGACCACGTGCTGGCGACTGATGATCTGACACCTCATATTGTGCTCGGTCACTGGCTGACGGAGCATGGACAGACAATCGCAACGGCTGAATCATGCACCGGCGGACGTTTGGCAGCGCTGTTGAACGAGCAGTCCGGCAGTTCGGCGTTTTATATGGGTAGTGTCATTGCGTATGACAACTCTGTCAAGCAACAGGTGCTCGGTGTATTGCCAGACACGCTTGTTACAGAAGGCGCAGTGAGTGAGGCGTGTGTTCGTCAGATGGCTGAAGGTGTACGAAGGTTGTTGCATACGGATTATGCCATTGCCACGTCAGGCGTTGCAGGTCCTACCGGCGGTACGCCTGACAAACCCGTTGGGACAGTATGGATAGCGTGGGCTACACCTGACGGGACAATTACCGAGCGTTGTCACTTTGGCGGTGACCGCGCACAAATCACACAAAGCGCCTCTATGGCTGCTGTGGCAAAACTTGTGCTTTGGTTAAAAAGAAACGCATCAAAATAGCGAGAGTGAAACGAATCTATAAAAAAATGCTGCCTATAAGGCAGAATAATTTGCAAATATCAAATCTTTTTAGTAACTTTGCAGCATGAAAAAGGCGATTACCATAATTTCCGCAGTGCTTATAGTGGCATTGGGCTTGTTTCTGTACTTTAAATTTTGGTTTGTGTACAGTAGTGGAGTGAATGAAGGTGACATCAATTACTTTCAGCGCGAAGGATTTATCTTCAAGACCTACGAAGGTAAGATGATTCAGTCAGGTTATAACTCCAAGAATACCCAGTCGGGTATCCAGTCCAACGAGTTTAAGTTCTCGGTGGAAGATCCGCGTATTGCCGAGCAGATTGACAATGCCTCCGGTCGTCAGATTAAGTTGCACTGGAAACGTTATCTGGGAACTCTGCCATGGCGTGGGAACAGCCAGTTTGTGGTGGACTCAATATATAGTGTAGGACGTGCTGCACATACCTCTGATGATCCGTTTGTGACAACACTCCCACCGATGCCGGGCGAATGATGCCGGATAGGTCAATAATCCATTGTAATATAGCCAGAATATGTTAACCGACGAAAGATACAATCTTGTCAAGATTTTTGAGCGTTCGTTTAAGGAGCATTGGGACATGCCGGCAGTTACCGACTGGGGAATGAACAAGTCGTTAACTTATGGTGAGTTGGCGACTGTCATTGCGCACTTGCACCTGATGTTTGAAGAGAACGGCTTGAAAAAAGATGACAAAGTGGCGCTTATGGGTAGGAACAACTCCTGCTGGGTGGCAACGTTCCTCGCAACGATTACTTATGGTGCGATAGTAGTGCCTATATTGCAGGATTTCAAGGCTGCCGATGCCATCCACATAATCAATCATTCCGATGCAAAGCTTCTGTTTATCAGTGACAATATTTGGGAAGGCATTGACTTGGAGCAGATTCCTAATGTGAAGGTTGTAGTATCCCTCAACGATTGGCATGCTATTTCCCAGCACATGGAGGTTTCGCATATTACGCTGTTCTATATCCAGAAGCAGTTCGTCAAGCGTTTTGGCGGTCGTTTGACTCGCGACATGGTGCACTATGACGAGCGTCCGAACGATGCCGTCGCATCAATTAATTACACTTCGGGTACAACAGGATTTTCCAAGGGCGTTATAACCCCGTGCAATGCATTGGCAGGAAACATCAAGTACGGTATAGAGGATATAAAAATCTGTTATCCCGGAGCGCGTCATGTGGCTTTCCTGCCACTGGCACACGCTTATGGTTGCGCATTCGATTTCTTGTGCTGCCTGGCAGCAGGCGGTCATGCTTTCCTCGTGGGACGTACGCCTGCGCCGAAGATACTGTTGAAGGCTTTTGCAGAGGTCAAGCCGACGCTTATCCTGTCTGTGCCGCTCATCCTTGAAAAAATTTACAAAAAGATGATTGTTCCGCAGATCACTAAGGCACCGGCGAGCTGGGTTCTGAAAATCCCTTATTTGGACGAATTAGTGCTGAGTAAAATCCGCGAAACGCTTATTCAGGCTTTTGGAGGGGAGTTTCAGCAGATAATTATCGGTGGTGCACCTCTCAATGCGGAGGTGGAGGCGTTCCTCAAACGAATTAAGTTTCCTGTTTCCGTAGGCTATGGCATGACAGAGTGTGCGCCGCTCATCTCCTTTACGCCGTGGGAGGACTACAAGACTTTCAGTTGCGGACGTGCATTGCCCGGACTTATGGAAGCACGTATAGCCAATCCTGACGCCGACGGAGTAGGAGAGATAGAGGTGCGTGGCGAGCACGTGATGTATGGTTACTACAAGAATGATGAGGCTACCAAACTTACATTCTCTAAAGACGGATGGCTGAAGACCGGTGATCTCGGAATGATTGACGAGGACGGGTTTATCTTTATCAAGGGACGAAACAAGACGATGCTGCTCGGACCGTCCGGACAGAACATCTACCCTGAAGAAATAGAATCGAAACTGGATAATATGCCGTACGTTAGCGAATCGCTCGTGTTGCAGAACAAAGATGACCAGCTTGTGGCGCTTGTTTGTCCCGATATGGAGGCTGTGGATGCCAATCATCTGACAGAAGAACAACTTGAGGAGGCGATGGAGGCAAACAGGCATGCACTCAACCCGATGTTGGCCTCATATGAACCTATAGTAAAGATTAAAATCTATCCTTACGAGTTCGAGAAGACACCTAAGAAATCCATCAAACGGTTCCTATACACCTCAATGGCTGACGATTAACATGAATCTTTGTATTGACCAAGGAAACTCCCGTACGAAAGTAGCACTCTTTCGTGATGACGGCAGCATAGCGAAGCACTTTATTTACAAGCACTTCGCATCTGCTGAAGTGGAGCAACTCTTCCAATTATATCCCATTGAGGACAGTATTATCTCTTCAGTGGTGAATATTGAGCCTGCCGTGGTCAATGCGTTGAACAAACATTCCCGCCATTTTGTACTTTTTGATCATAATACTCCGTTACCAATTCATAATCAGTATAGTTCGCCGGCCACCCTTGGCCAGGATCGTATGGCGGCAGCTGTAGGAGCAAATGCCATCTTTCCTCATGAA
>Ga0310690_10011589_pt1 | contig 10865 bp, 8 predicted proteins | sample AusTroGonzalo_MG_2_FD_207661 | JGI IMG/M metagenome (GOLD analysis project Ga0310690, IMG submission 207661) | Bovine rumen microbial communities from tropical cattle in Woodstock, Queensland, Australia - Gonzalo_04 (v2) (version 2) | ecosystem: Host-associated > Mammals > Digestive system >...
GAGAATGTCAAGGTCACGGTCTATCAGGTGCGCCGCAACTCTTCGCTCTACACGCCTTACGAGGGGTGGCGCGAGTCTTACGAATTCCTCGCCGGGCTGGGCCTTTTCCCCGTTGCCGTGGTCTCCAACATCTTCAGCGTCGTGACTTTCGGAATGTTCCCGTTCTCGTGGTCGGCGGAGGTCACCAAGTACTCCTTCGACGGCATGAATCCGTGCATGAATTTCGAATCGCACGACCGGGTCGAGGAGATCCCGGACAAGGTCGAACGCGCGTTGGTGGACAGCTATACCGAGAGCAAGCAGAAGCCGCTCGCCGACGAGAATCTGATCATCCGCGCGGGCAGCGACTCTTACTGGCGGATCCGCACCGACAAGCTGGGGTGCGCCGAGATCGTGCTGTTGTCGACCGATTTGGAAAAGTCCAAGCCGGTGACGTCGCGGCACTTGGACATCTACCTCGAAAAGGATAACGCCAAGTGCAAGACCGTGCCGATGAGCCGCCGCCTGTTGGGGCGCCTCGCCGATGCGCGCAAGGCGATGATCAAATATTACTCCGCGCCGAGCGGAGAGGGGCTGGCCGCCTGCGTCAAGACGCTGGAAAACCTCTCTTTCGAGGATCTCGCGTTCCGTTTGGAAGAGGACGAGCTTCGGAAACACCCCGATTTCCGCCCCGCTTTCGAAAAAGCGGTCAAATGATGGTCATTGTCCCATCTTCTGCGAAAAATGGAAACGGCGAAAACATTGATTCATCATCAAGTGATGAGGGAAAAAGAGTGATGATCGGAGCGCGGATGCCTGACGGAAATGAATCCGGTTCCATGCTGATGGAGTACGTGATCGTGGTGCTGATCATCCTCCTCGGCGGTTCGCTGGCGATCGGCGGCGGCAGTTCTCTCATCGAGACGGCTGGTTCGTCGGTCACGGGCGACGATTTCGGCGTTTTCGGCAACCACGCCGTGGACTGGTTCCGTCGTCTGATGTGGATGGTCGCCCAACCTTTCCCGTGATGCGGGCCGCGCCCGACACCAAAAACAGGCGGAGCATCGGCGCTTGAAAGAAGCCGTTCTTGATGTGGCAAGTGGTCGTATTGCGAGGCAATAGCCGCCGAGCGCGGATTTGGGACGCGACGGCTTCGTGCAGTTCCCCGTTGTGCCGTCGTCAAAAAAATGCGCCGACCGGTCCGGCAGGTTGACGCTTGCCGGACGCGGTCGGCAGATAAAAAACGGTTGTTTTCTGCGGTCTAATTCGTTATTTGGCGCTTTCGAAGACCGCCTTTATGGTGAAAGTGTCGCCTTCGGTGACCGGGGCGCCCCACGGCGGGAACATATTGACCCACTTTTCGACGGTGAAAGGAAGCTTTTTCGGCGTTTCTTCGTCGTAGAACTCCAACTTGGTGCATTTGAAGACGAATTTGCCGGTCGTCTTTCCCTCGGCGTTGACGACGAGACCGCACAGCGACGGCGCGATCTTGCCGCTCCCGGCGCTGACGACGAACTTGAGTTCCACCGATTTAACCTTGTCGAAGTCGATCCGCACCGGATACGCGAATCCCTTTATCTTGGGGTTGCTGAAGCGGATCTTGCGCTCCATGGTGACGCCCTCCGGCAATTCGCCGACCGGCTTCACCGTGCCGCCGTCCTTGGTGTAGAAGTTGAGATCCATGGCGACGATGTTGGCGGCGAATGCGGATACCGCGCCTCCCGCGACCAACAGCATGATGGCGAAAAATTTTTTGAACATCTTGAAACTCTCCTTTATTTGTTTATGAAGCGCAATGATATGAACGCTTCAACCGATACTCGTTTTTTCATTTCTCGCTTTCCGCCCGGAAGCGGCGGCGGAACGAAGTGAAATCCGCCTTGACGATCGGGAAGTGCAGCCCCGCGTTCATCAGGAACGCCCCCGAAAAACGCTCGCCGGAGTCGAGGTCGCGGTACACGGCGTCCGCATCCAAGCCGCGCAGCCGCAGCCAGTCGTGGCTCGGATTCGGGCGGCTCATGATCCGCACCGCCGTCACGGTGAACTCGCGTTTGTCCTTGGCGACGAGCTCCCACCCGGATATGTTGTCGTCGAGCGGCGAACCGAGGCGGTAGAGATCCCCCTCGAGCATCAGATGTTCGTCGGCGCGCGCGACTGCGATCTGCCGCCGCACCTCGGATCGTTCGGCTTCTCCGAATTTCGCGGGATCGAGTTCGTAACCGAACGCCCCCATCATCGCCACGTCGCCGCGGGTCTTAAGCGGCGTGACCCGGCCGACGTGACAATTCGGCACGGCGGAAACGTGACAGCTCATCGCACTCGGCGGATAACCGAAACTCGTTCCGTACTGGATGTACAGCCGTTCGACGGCATCGGTGTCGTCGCTCGTCCAGATCTGCGGCGTGTAGTACAGCATCCCGGCGTCGAAGCGCCCGCCGCCCGCCGCGCACCCCTCGATGAACAGATCGGGGAAGCGGTCGAGCAGTCTTTGCAGCAGTTCGTAGGTCCCCAGCATGAAGCGGTGCGCCGCTTCGCCCTGCCGGTCGGCGGGAAGAGCCGCGGAACCGACCTCGGTGAACTGGCGGTTGGCGTCCCACTTGATGTACTTTATCTTCGCTTCGGCGATGAGGCTGCTCATTTGGCCGAAGATGCAGTCGACCACTTCGCGCCGCCCCATATCCAGCACCAGCTGATTGCGCCCCAGCGTCGCCGGGCGACCGGGAATGTGCAGACACCAGTCGGGATGCGCCCGGTAAAGTTCGCTGTCGGGCGAGATCATTTCCGGCTCGAACCACAGCCCGAATTCCACGCCGAGTTCCCGCACCCGATCCGCCAGCGCGGCGATGCCGGAGGGGAGCTTCTTTTCGTACACGAACCAGTCGCCCAGACTGGAATTCGATTCGTCGCGGTGTCCGAACCAGCCGTCGTCGAGCACGAGCATATCCATCCCCAAGTCGGCGGCGCGGCGGGCGAATTCGACGATCCTGTTCTCGTCGAATGCGAATTTGGTCGCCTCCCAGTTGTTCACGACCACCGGGCGGTGGCGGTGAACATGCGTCTGCCGGATCAGATGCCGCCGCAGAAAGTCGTGAAACGTGTGGCTCAGCGCCTCGAAGCCGGATGCGGAAAAAGCGGTCAGCGCCTCCGGGCTCTGGAACGACTCGCCCGGCTCGAGTTTCCAGCTGAAGCGTTCCGGGTTCAGCCCGAACTGGACGTGGGTCATATCGTACTGGTCGCGTTCGATCTCCGCCTTAAAGTTGCCGCTGTAGACGAGCATCTGCCCCCACGCCCGCCCGTGATCCTCGGCGGCGTCGGGATCGCAGAGGATGAAGAACGGATTGGCCTGATGGCTGGAAAGCCCCCGGTTGCTCGCAATTTCGCGGACGCCGGTGGCGACGTGCTCCCGGAGCGGACGCCGTTCGCGCGTCCATCCGCCGGGGAAACTCACGAGGTCGAGTTTCGTGCCGTAACGGTAGTCCAGCGTCAGCGAGGAGAGTCTTTCGACCGTCACGGGAGTTTCTCCCATGTTCACCGCCCGGACGCTCCGCGCGATGACGGGGAGCCGGTCGAAGACGCCGTACGACAAAACGAACTCCATTTTTATCACGTCGTCGCGCAGCGTGACTTCGAGTGTCTCCGCCTCCGCTTCGGAGGCGAACGACGCCGGGAGCCCCGCGAGTTCCGCCTTGCCGCGGAAGATACGGTGCGAGACGTATTTCGCATCGACCGCGTCGAAGCCGTTGGGGGTGCGCACTTGTGCCGACGGCCGCCGGAAGTCGCCGCAGCCGAAGCTCGAAAACTCCTGCGGCAGATTGCTCAAAGAGCCGTCCTGCGGATTGCCGCCGGGGGGGATCGTGCTCTGCGAGCGCGTCGCCGTATCGTAGTTGAAAAGCTTCAGGACGTCGGCGCCCGCGAGATGCGCGCCGTGGTACAGATGCACCAGCCGCTCGTAGCGGGGATGCACCAGAAAAGCATAGGTGCACTCCGCCGCGTCGAGCACGAACAGTTTGTTTTCGGGAAAGTAATTGATGCCCATGATCTTTCTCACATTATCTAACCGATTGGATCACTCCTCAAGACAGTCGTAGGTTTTCAGCATGTACCGCGTGACGTCGAGCATGAATTTTTCCGAGCGCAGCTTGAACTCCAGCGGCAGCGTCGTCAGTCGTTCGAAATCCGGTCCCTTTTGGGTAAAGCGTTTGCGCTTGGCGAACTTGGGCGCGATGGGGAGCGAGTACGACTCCAAGGTGAAATACCCTTTGAACCCGACGTCCAGCAAGCCGTTGATGACGGCGTCGTAACACACGGAACCCTGAAACGGCGCCATATGGGCATCCGCGCCGAAGTTGGTGTCGTGGATATGCACCGCCTTCAGACCGTCGCCGAGCTCCATGATGCACTTGTACTGATCGACCCCGTGGCAGTTGGCGTGCCCCACGTCCCAGCAGCAGCCGAAGAGCGGGTGGCGGTCGAGCCGTTCACATAGTTCGTTGAAGTCGCTCCCCTCGAATAGGTAGTACTCGGGGAGATTCTGACGGCAGGTGTTTTCGGTGCAGACGCAGACGCCCGTTTCCTCGGCCGTCGGCATCAGCTCGCGGTAGAAGCGCGCGTTTTCCGCCATGAACTCCTCGCGGCTGCCGCCGCGCCGCCAGACCCCGTGCACCACGATCTTGGGGATGCCGAGCATATTGCAGACGCGAAGCTCGCGCTTCAGTATCTCGATCCGCCGGTCGCGCTCCTTTCCGGGGTCGATGCAGCCGTCGGAACCGTGCGCCTGCACGAAATCCGCACCGGCTTCGGCTCCGGCGCGGCGGATGCCCTCCGCCCACTTGCGCCAGTCGTCGGAGCAGAGCGCCGAATCTTCGGCGAAGGAGTGATACATGTTGAGGTCGATATGTTTGAAGCCGCACTGCGCCAGAAGTAGGGTCGCTTGGGCGGCGTCGTTCCAATCGAGATATTCCCGGAAGTCTCCGGTGCTGGTGGCGATCTTCATAACGTTTCCTCCTCGCGGTCATGAAGTCGAAACACTCCGGCGGAGACGCCGGACATGGCGAGGTGGAGTTTCCCGTCCCGCGGTTCGACGACGACGTCTCCGACGCCTACGAGCTTTTCCGGCGTTCCCGCGAGCTGGATCTCGAACTTCCGCGCCTTCGCCGCCGGGTTGACCGCGACGAGGAAACGCTCGCCGTCGAGTTCCCGTTCATAGACGAGCGGGGCGTCCGCGTGTTCCGAGACGAGGCGGCGGAGCTTACCCTCCGCGCCGAGCGCCGGACTGGTGTGGCGCAGAGCGATCAGCTTCCGCGTGAAGTTGAGCAGCGAATCCGGGGCGTTTTCCTGCTCCGCCACGCAGGGGCGGTCGGGATCGGGATCGAGCATGATGTAGAACTTTTTCGGGTCGGCGGCGGAAAAGCCCGCCCTTTCGCCCTTTGCCCACTGCATCGGCGACCGCGAGCCGCCGCGCCAGTAGCTTCCCTCGATGTTGCCGACCTGCGGCAGGTACTTCATGCCGATCTCGTCTCCGTAGTAGAGGAACGGCCGCCCCGGCAGGGTGAAGATGCAGGCGAAAGCGACCTTGATCTCGTCGACGGTGCGCTGACGGCGCAGTCGCACTTCGTCGTGGTTGCCGGTGATGATCGAAAAGCGTGCCGCCCCGCCGTCGTACGCGAGGAGCTCCTCGAGTTCGTCCATGAAGTCGCGCGAATTGCCGGAACTTTCCCGCGAGAAGAAGCTGCGTTGGCTCCCCGCCTTGAGGCGGTCGGTATGGGGCTCGTACTCCTCGGCGCGGAACGTCGCCTTGTTGGCCTGGGCGTATTTCGTGCCGCCCCACGGCATGAGGAAGTCCGAATCGAAGCCGCATTCGTCGGCGAGGTCCGGTCGGCCGCCCTCGGCGACGAGTATCGCGTCGGGATAGTTGGTCTTCATCCACGACGAGTAGTCCCGCCACAGCTCTTTAAGCGCTTCGTCGCGCCCGGACCGGCCCTTGACCAGACTGAACGCCAAGTCCACGCGGAAGCCGTCGCAGCCGGCGTCGAGATAATGCTTCATCACCTGCCGGATCTCTTCGCGCAAAGGTTTGAGCCGCGGGTCGCCGCAGGGGAACTGCCACGAATGCTCCGGCTTGGGGTCGCTGAAGCCGTAGTTCAAGGCGGGCTGCGAGTAGAAGTAGTTGATCATGTAGAAGCCGTCGCGCTCGCCGTAGCCGGTGATGAACGGATAGCCGTCCAAGTCGCGCACCTTTCCGTCGGTGAAGACGTAGTAGTCGTCGTACGGGGTCTTTTCGCGCGAGACCGCCGCCTTGAACCACGGGTGCTCGATCGAGGTGTGCCCGGGCACGAGGTCGAGCAAGAGCCGCATCCCGCGTCTGTGGACTTCGCCGATCAGCTTTTTCAAATCGTCGTTCGTGCCGTAGCGGGGGGCGACTTCGAGATAGTTTCTCACGTCGTAGCCCGCGTCCTGAAACGGCGAATCGAAGCAGGGGTTGAGCCAGATGCCGTCCACGCCCAGGCTTTTCACATAATCCAACTTTTCGACGATCCCCGCGAGGTCGCCGATGCCGTCGCCGTTCGAATCGCGGAAGCTCTGCGGATAGATCTCGTAAAACACCGCGTTGCGGAACCATTCCGGTATTTTTTTTGCCATAGTCCTCTCGAAAATTACTTGTCACTTTTGGGGCATCTCGCCAGTATCATGCGGTCGATGAGCATGCTTTTGCCGTCGTCGCCGCCATCCTTGAACGAAAGATAAATATCGTACTTTCGTTCCGGGTCCTCGGGATCGTAAAACGCGCCCAGGAAGAAGCGTACGTCGCGGTTCGGCAGCGTCCGCAGCGCCACTACTCCGCTTTCGGAGAGTTTGACGCGACCCACCCGATAAAGGTGCCAGGTTTTATCGCTTTGGATCTTTTTGATCTCTTTCGGCCGCAGCATCGGATTTCGCAGATCGGTCACGACCACATCGTTCCACGGCAGGCCGTCTTTCTTGCCCACGCGGATCGTCCAGAGTTTCGGGGGCGCGGTGCCGGGGCCGGGGACCGGTATGCGCACCGCATACCCGGAAGCCGTCGTGCCGTCCCACACGGCGGGGGCGCGACGACTTTGGCAGGGCATCACGGAAAAGAGGTTTTCCCTGCCGTATCCGGCGACGAGATCGTCCGGATAAGTCTGCTCGCGGCGGTTGAACTCGTAAGCCATCCGCACCGGAGCGAGAAAGGCATCCTCGTTCCATTGATACGCCTCGCGGTTCGGGTAGCCGTCATAAAGCCGTTTGAGGTCGTCCAGAACGTAGCGGCAGTAGCGCTCGTAGAGTTTGTCGAGCGGGAGCGTCCGGGCGAATCCGGGATCGGCTTTGACGCATTCGGGGTAGCAGAGCACGGTCACGGCGTCGAGGTTGATCCGGGCGCGGCGGATGTTGAAAAGCGCCTGCGGATCGCCTTTGACCAGTTCCTCCATGCGGTCGAAATCCCGCTGCCAGCGAACGAGGTTCTTGCCCGAGTGCAGAACTCTCCGCATCACCCGCGGGTCGTAGTAGTAGCGGAAGTAGCCGGGGTCTTTGCGCGCCTGCGCGTCGGTGTCTTTCAAATAAGAAATGACGTCGTTCGAAGCCGCGCCGTATACGGCATCGCAGAATTCCTTGACCGTCGCGTCGACGTCGATATCGACATTTTCCGCCATCCGGTCCTGCAAATAGGTGTTGAGCTCCTTGAAAGCGCAGCCGTGGAGGATGCTGCCGCCCTGTTCGGCGATGATGTAGCGCGTTCCGGCTGCGTGGGCGAGCCTCAGGTTTTCGGCATTGCGCCAGACGCCGGGGAAGAGGCTGTAGATGTGCATCCCGTGAGGGTACAAGGTGGGGTAGTTCCAGATCCAGATCTCCCGACAGAGTTTCCCCCACTGGCGGATCTGATTCAGAAAGCGCACATTGTGACCGGCGCTGAACGGCTTGGAAAAATCCTGCTCGAGCGGGGCGAGGATCACCGCCAGATTTTCCGGGAATTCGAGCCCGGTCGGCGGGATGCCGGTCATATCCTCCTGATAGGCGAAAAAGCGGAACGAAAGCTTGGGGTATTTCTTGCCGAAGTGGCGGCTCATTTCGACGAGGAAGTCGAAGTACGGACCGCCGGGGGTCCGGTACTTGTCCGCCAGTTTCCGGCAGTTTTTGCAGAAGCAGAAGCCGCCCTGCTCGTCGTTCTGGGTGAAGTCCAATATCGCATACTGTTCGGGATCGTACTTTTCCGCTTGGATGACCTTTTCGATGTTTTCGAGCAGGATGCGGCGCACCTCCGGATTGGAAAAACACACCTGCATGTAGGCGTTGCGTTTGCCGCTCTTATCCAGCGTGAAGTATTCGGGGTGATCCTTGAAATACGCCTTGTCCGCCAAGGCGGGATGGGGTCCGGCGAAGAAGCGCCCGTCGGCGTTGAAACTGCGCGGCTTGCGCGGCAATGGCGGCATATACGCCGCGAGGGTGTGGGTCGCGGGACCGATGTAGAACCAGGCGTCGTCGGCCTCGCCGAAAGCGTAATCGGGCATGAGATAACTGTTGTTGCGGCGCACCCAGTTGCGGATACCGGGCATCAGCCGCACCTCGTCGTAGCGTGCGCCGTGCTCGATGGATTTGAAGCTCGGCACATGGCGGTAGTCGATGGCGTCGAACTTGAGGTCCGGGTTCTTCGGGATGCGCTTGTCTCCGGTCGCGGTGTACCAGCGGCAGCCGCAGAATTCGGAGAGAAAGTTGTAGACGGCTCCGGCGGCGCCGTGACGGTGGTCGCCGTAGATATAGAGGTCGCGCCCGACGGTTTTGATCCGCCGCTCGCGGGCGGCGAAATCCGCCTTTTCGGCGGGGGGCATTTTGCCGACGTAGATACCGGGACCGTCCGTTTTTGGCGCGACCGGGAACTCGGCCCCCGTGATCTCTTTCAAGGTATCGGCGAGGTCGCGGACGACCGGATCGAGCAGTGCGTCGCCTTTGCCGAAATCGTAGACGATGGTATACTCGGTTTTGCCGTCTTTGGCCAGCACGAGCGGCTCCGCCGCGTGCGAGAGCACGACGGCGAATGCGGCGAACGCAAACAGAATCGTGTCAAAGATATGCTTCATGATAAGGCCCTATGTTTTTTGCTCGAACATGTCCGCGACGAACGGCGGTTCGGATCAGTGCTTCGTCAGCGGCACCAGTTCCGGACCGGCGTCCATATACCCGTACATCCGGGTGGAGCGCAGCGGCCGCTTGAAGAAAACGCACCACAGATCGTTATAGAGATTATCCCCGTCCGCGCTGATCACGTTGCCGCCGACGGCGAGCACGTTGCACCTGCCGCTGTGGACGAGATACGGCTTCGAGTACCCCGTGCCGATGCTGTTTTGTCCATGTGGCTCCGCGACGACATTTCGCCGCCCGGACGGGAGGTCGTGCTGTCGTGAAGCAGTATCCGCTGCGACGGACTCAACGATTCGGTTATCGGCGTGCGGTTGGCTTTGTCGACGTTATTACGGTCGTATCCCTGGTTCAAACTTATCGCCATGACGTTGAAGCCGGTGGACATCCCGCTCGTCGAGCCGCTGGAAATGTCATAAAAGTGGTCGCCGTTGTGCGAATACTGGGTGCCGTAGACCTGCGGATAGTTGCCGTTAGCCGCGCGGTCTTCGACAAGCGACATGCTCGGGCAGAACAACTGCGTGGGGGCGGAACTCGTCAGCGCCTTGGAGTCCTTGAGGTATTTGCCTTTCCAGAAATTGTAGACGTAATTGTTGATCTTGACGGTGATGTCGTCTATCACTTCGGTGGGCTTGCTCGTCACGTTCGAATCGCACGGCCACCAGTTCCGGTTATCGTTGAAATAGCTCTGCGCCATGAGCCCGCTCTGCTTCAGGTTGTTGATGCAGTTCGTGCTTTGTGCCCGCGCGCGTGCCGCCTGCAAGGCAGGGAGCAGAATGGCCGCCAAAATGGCGATGATGGCGATGACGACCAAGAGTTCGATCAAGGTGAAGTTTCTTTTGCGCATTTTATCCCCCCGCTGTTATGTTTTGCGGCGTTGCCGCCAATTGAAATTCGATTGTTGTCGGTTGTCGGTTTTCGGTTTTCGGTTGTCCGCGCGCACTGTCGCACCCGGTCAAATCACCGGGTTCCCCGCGTAACGGGCGTTTGTTTTATGGGACCTATAGGACTTATGGGACCTATGCTTGCGTCACCCGCCGGTGTGCGTCCGGAATCGTCGCCGCCGTCTATTTCCCGCGTCAGCGCCACACAAACATCGGTGCGCGCGCCTCGAACCACGCCAAGTCCTATTGGTCCTATATGTCCTATTCGTCCTATTTCGCTTGTTTTTTCGAGGCCGCCTGGCAGGCGCGTCAGCGTTGCTTCCGCGACGCAAAAAGCGCGGAAACGCCGCCGGATTGCGGCGGTGCTTCCGCGCCCGTGTTCGTCATTACGCGAGATTCTTGAACTTCAGCACGCCCTCGTCGAGCGTGAAGCCATAGCCGTTCCAGTCGCCGCCTTCGATGCCGACGCCGTAGGCGAGGTCGTCCGCGACGAGGGCCCCGCCGATCTTGAGATCGAAGGTCGCGTTGGAGGCGCTGTTCAACGCCGCGATGCTCCAGTCGCCCGCCGCCTGCGCGGCGTCGGCGAAGCTGACGTCCACTTTGGAGTTCTCGGCGAAAGCTCCGCCCTCCCAGGCGAGCATCGTATCGGTTGCCCACTCCGCGTCGCGGCCGACGAGGTTGAAGTTCCACGCGGTGTTGCTGATGCTCGCCGCGCTGGTGACGGTCATATCCGCGTTGCCGGTGACGGTGATGTCGGCGAAGCCGCCGATGCTGCCCGAGAAAGTCCCGATGTACCCGTCGAAAGTCAGCGTCGCGGCGCTGGGATCGGTATCGCCGACTTTGCTGTAGCCG
>Ga0310690_10011590_pt1 | contig 10865 bp, 7 predicted proteins | sample AusTroGonzalo_MG_2_FD_207661 | JGI IMG/M metagenome (GOLD analysis project Ga0310690, IMG submission 207661) | Bovine rumen microbial communities from tropical cattle in Woodstock, Queensland, Australia - Gonzalo_04 (v2) (version 2) | ecosystem: Host-associated > Mammals > Digestive system >...
GGGCGGAGCCTGACTTATCGGCGAAGGGTTTTGGGCTGAAATCCGCATACAGCCCGTTGCGCGCGGCGATCGTACGCACGACACTGAGGAAGGTCACGGTATTATCGGCGGAGGTCAGAGGATCTGCGTATTTAAAGTCGATCTCGTTCTGACCGGGGCCGGCCTCATGGTGGGAGCTCTCGGGCGTGATGCCCATCTGCTCGAGGGTCAGGCATATCTCGCGCCGGACGTTCTCGCCCTTATCGAGCGGGGCAATATCCATATAGCCGGCATTATCGTAAGGGATATGAGTGCTGTCGCCGTTCTCGTCGGTCTTGAACAGATAGAATTGCAGTTCACTCTTGAAATGGAACGTATATCCCTTGCCGCGGGCATACTTGACTGCGTTCATTAAGATGGCTCGGGTATCGGCCTCGATGGGAGTGCCGTCCGCCAGACTCAGGGTGCAGAACATACGCACCACCTTGCCGTGCTCGGGACGCCATGGCAGGATGGACACGGTAGAGGCGTCGGGGTGCAGATAGACATCTTCACCGTAGTCGCCGCCGAAGCCCGCAATATAGGAGGCATCAATGGGATAACCGTGCTCGAAAGCGCGCTGCAGCTCGCCACGCTGGACGGAGATGTTTTTCTGGACTCCGTAGATATCGCAGAAAGCGAGGCGGATGAACTTTACATCCTCTTCCTCCATAAACTGCATGATTTCCTGTTGTTCGCTATTCATAGTAGCACCTCGTTTTTACGCCCTTCTTCATAGGAGCGATGATAGGGGGAGTCTTACTCCCATTCGACCGTTGCCGGTGGTTTACTGGTGATGTCGTAGGTGACGCGGGTGATGTCGGGGATCTCGTTGGTGATACGGCTGCTCGCCTTTTCCAGCACCTCGTAGGGGATGCGGCTCCAGTCGGCGGTCATAAAGTCATCGGTGGTCACCGCACGCAAGGCAACGGTCTTGCCGTAGGTTCTGGCGTCGCCCATCACGCCCACAGAGCGGGTGTCGGTCAGCACGGCAAAGTATTGGCTCGCGTGCTGATCACAGCCCGCCGCAACCATCTCATCGCGGAAGATCGCATCCGCCTCGCGCAGGGTTTCGAGCTTCTCTTTGGTAACGTCGCCGATACAGCGGATCGCGAGCCCCGGCCCCGGGAACGGCTGGCGCATGACCAGCTCCTCGGGGATGCCGAGGGCTTTGCCGACCGCACGGACTTCGTCCTTGAAAAGGTCGCGCAGCGGTTCAATGATTTCATCGAAGGCGATGACGGACGGCAGACCGCCAACATTATGGTGACTCTTAATGGTGGAGGCGTCGCCCATGCCCGACTCGATCACGTCGGGATAGATCGTGCCCTGCACCAGAAAGTTTACCCTGCCGATCTTCTTCGCCTCGTCCTCAAAGACGCGGATGAACTCCTCGCCGATGATCTTGCGTTTCTTTTCCGGCTCGGTCTCGCCCGAGAGCTTCTTCAGGAAGCGCTCTTCTGCATCTACGCGGATGAGGTTCATATGGAAGGTGTGCCGGAAGATGCGCTCTACGCTGTCGGCTTCGTCCTTGCGGAGCAGTCCGTGATCGACGAAGACGCAGACGAGGTCGTCGCCGATCGCTTTATGCAACAGTACGGCTGAAACCGAGCTGTCCACGCCTCCTGAGAGGGCGCAGAGAACCTTTTTGCCGCTGAGCTTGTTTTTGTATTCTTTGATCTTGTCTTCGGTGAAGTTGTCCATGCGCCAGTCGCCGGTACACCCGCAGATATTATAGAGGAAGTTATGCAAGACCTGTGTTCCGTACTCGGTATGCGTTACCTCGGGATGAAACTGCACGGCGTAGATACGGCGGGAGGGATCGCTCATCGCGGCGGTTGGGCAAGAGGCGGTATATGCCGTTGCCGTAAAGCCGTCGGGAACCGTGCTGACATAGTCGCTGTGGCTCATCCAGCAAATGCTCTGTGTCGGTACGCCGTCAAACAGCGGATCATTACCGATGGTCAGCTCCACTTTGCCGTATTCGCTGATAGAGCCGGCGGTCTCCACGCGCCCGTTCGCCATATAGGCGATGAGCTGACAGCCGTAGCAGATACCGAGAATCGGAATGCACGCGTCGAGGATCGCGGGGTCATAGTGGGGAGAGGCGGGATCGTACACGCTGTTCGGCCCGCCGGTAAAGATGATCCCAGCATAGCCCGCAGCGACGATCTCGTCGACAGTGATTTTGTTGTAGGGCTTGATCTCGGCAAAGATGTGCTGATCTCGTACGCGCCGTGCGATGAGCTGGTTATACTGACCGCCGAAATCGAGGACTAAGATTTTTTGCATATAATCCCTCCATGAGCCTTCCGCTGTGAAGGAAAGGCATCATTAATTTGCAACATACATCTGCTGATACGGGTTCTTGCTGCTCGGGGTGATAACGGTGAAATCTGCGTCGAAAACCGTCTTTTCATCAAAGCCGAAGGTCTCACAGAATTCATGGAGATAATCGCTGATCTCGTCCATATCCTCTTTTGTGGCGGGGTTGGGAGTCACCTGATGCGGAAAGTGGATGCCCTCGCACTTTGAGCGCAGGTACATCTTGCCGCCGTGCATACCGGTACAGGGGAAGTTCGCGACGATGTCTTTTCCGTCATCATTCAAGCCGAGGACGATAATGATCCCGCCCGCCTGATACTCGCCGAGGAAGGAGCCCGCGCATCCGCCGATGATCATGACCGGCAGGTGCTCTTTGTAGGCTTTCATATGGATGCCGGCGCGATATCCCGCGTTGCCCTTGACATAGATCCTGCCGCCGCGCATCGCGTAGCCCGGTGCGTCACCGATGTTGCCGAATATGATGATACGCCCGGAGTTCATCGTGTCGCCGACCGCGTCCTGAGCGTTGCCGTATACATTGATGACAGCGCCGTTGAGATACGCGCCGAGGGCATTGCCGGGGGTACCGTGAATGTTTAGTGTTTTTCCGCTCATGCCGGCGGCGATGAACCGCTGACCGAGAACGTTCTCGAGTCTTATCTGGTCGCCGGAGTCGCGGAGGGCTTCGTTCAGACTTTTGTGATTGAATGCTTTAGTGTCTAGCAGCGTCATTATACCACACCTCCCAGAGTTTTTCTACGGTAAATTTCACCGAAAGGCAAAAGATTTGGATTTTTTATCAGCGCGTCTATATCCAGATAGCTCAGATCGGTCTGTGTCCGGATCAGATTGGTATATATTCCGGCGCTCCTGACGTCGCCGATGATGATGAAGCCGATGAGCTTGTTGTCGCGGATGAAGAAGCGCTTGATGGAATTCTCGCCCTTTTCTTCGATCATTTTTGCATTGCTGTCGTTCGCGTAGGTGCCGGCGGTCATCATGTGCAGACCCCAGAAACCGATGGAGTTCATCGGTACGGCGTTGTCGAACAAAGCTGAGCCTCCCGCCATGTTCACGCCCGCGGTATGACCGCCGAGGTTGGCGTTCGGCAAGAGAGCCATGATTCGCTTCGCGCCGAAGGTGATGTCGTACTGCTCCGCGCAGTCGCCCGCGGCGTAGATATTCCCGATGGATGTCTGCATGGAATCGTCTACGATGATCGCTCTGCCGCACTCTCCCCCGGCTTCTTTAAAGAAGCCGATGTTCGGGCGCACGCCAAGCGCTAAGACCAGGACGTCGAAGGGGATCGCGCCGCCGTTCTTCATGAACGCGACGTTGCCCTCAAAGCGCTCCGCCGTGTCGGCAAGTGAAAAGCTGATGCCGTTCGCTTCCAAATGCTCCTGCACGATCGCAGCGCACTCGTCGTCGAGGATGGAGGACAAAACACGCGGCGCGAGGTCGCAGACCGTGACGGACTGTACGCGATCCCTGAGTCCTTCGGCGCATTTGAGTCCGATCAGACCCGCGCCGATGATCAGCACGCGGCTGTCTTTGTTGATCGCTTTTTCGATTTCATAAGAATCGCCGATCGTCAGGAATGTGAATTTCTTTTCCACCGTATCCAGCCCCTGCATAGGTGGTACGAAAGGCGACGAGCCGGTACAGATACACAGCTTGTCATAAGGAATTGCATCGCCGCTTTTCAGTGTAATGGTCTGTTGGTCTTTATTGATGCCTACAGCTTCGCCGGTGACGATCTCACAGCCGTTCTTCTCATAGAAATCGCCAGGGCGGCAGGAGATGTTCTCCGCCTTGCTCTTGCCCTCAAGGTAATAGGAGATCAGCGGTCGGAAGTATGCGGGATGCGCTTCTTTTGAAATGACGGTGATCCGGCCATCTCTGTCCAGTGAGCGGATGCCCTCGATGCAGGATACGGCCGCAGGGCCGTTGCCGATGATGACGTATTTCATTCCTGCACCTCCTCGTAGGTAATTGCGCGGTTTGGACATCCCTGTACGCACGCCGGAGCGCCGCAGGAGTTTTTCAGGCAAAGCTCGCATTTGAGCACCGTTTCGTCCTCGTCCGTCGTGATACAGCCGTAGGGGCACAGCAGCATACAGGACAAACATCCGACGCACTTATCATGGTTGATGGTCACGATGCCGTCCGCGTCCTTTGTTAATGCACCGGAGATGCAGCCCTTGAGGCACAGCGGATCCTCACAGTGGCGGCAGGACACAGCGTAGTGTATCTTTCCTCCCTCCTCCACATGGATTCGGGGAGTGATATTCTTGCCTTTGAGCGCCTTGACCATGTCGGCGATGCCGGAGTTGGCAAAAGCGCAGTTATATTCGCACAGATGGCACCCGAGGCACCATTCTTCATGTACAGTTACTCGTTTCATTCGCCCGCGTGTGAGATACCGAGAATCTCAAGCTCCTTTTCATTCAGACCTACTCCGCGCAGCATTAATCGGTTACCGCGCAGCGCTTCGATGGAGTTGATCCCCATCAAGCCCATCATCTCTTTGATCTCATGCTTCCATGCGGTCAGGAGATTGACGAGGCGTTCCTTACCCGTCTCGGGGTTCAGCCGTTTGACCAGTTCGGGGTCTTGTGTCGCGATGCCCCAGTTGCATTTGCCGCTCTGGCAGGTGCGGCAGAGGTGACAGCCCAGCGCCAATAATGCCGAGGTCGCGATGTAGCACGCGTCCGCGCCGAGGGCAATAGCCTTGACAATATCGCTCGCGGATCGTACCGAGCCGCCAACCACTAAGGAAACGTTCTGGCGGATGCCCTCATCACGGAGGCGTTTGTCGACTGCGGCTAAAGCCAGCTCGATCGGAATGCCTACGTTATCGCGGATGCGCGTGGGAGCCGCGCCCGTACCGCCGCGAAAGCCGTCGATCGCAATAATATCCGCGCCCGATCGGGCGATACCGGAGGCGATAGCGGCGATATTATGCACCGCCGCGACCTTGACGATAACGGGCTTTTTGTACTCGGTGGCTTCTTTCAAGGAGAAAACTAACTGGCGTAAATCTTCTATACTATAAATATCATGGTGCGGGGCGGGCGAGATCGCGTCAGACCCCTCGGGGATCATGCGAGTTTTGGATACATCAGGCCCGACCTTTGCGCCGGGCAGATGACCGCCGATACCGGGCTTTGCGCCCTGACCCATCTTGATCTCGATGGCCGCTCCCGCCTCGAGATAATCTTTGTAAACGCCGAAGCGTCCGGACGCGACCTGAACGATGGTGTTCTTGCCGTATTGATAGAAGTCCTCATGCAAGCCGCCCTCGCCGGTGTTGTAGCAGATGCCGAGCGCCTCTGCGGCGGTAGCGAGCGATTTGTGGGCGTTATAGCTGATGGAGCCATAGCTCATTGCGGAGAACATCACAGGTAATTCCAGCTCGATCTGCGGGGGTAATTCTGTATTGATCCTGCCGTCCGCGTCGCGCTCGATGTCGTGCGGCTTCTTGCCGAGGAACACTCTGGTTTCCATCGGCTCACGGAGCGGGTCAATCGAGGGGTTCGTGACCTGTGACGCGTTGATCAATATTTTATCCCAATAAACCGGGAACGGTTCGGGGTTGCCCATAGAGCTGAGCAGCACGCCGCCGGTATTCGCCTGCTTATATATCTCGAGGATCGTGCTCTGGTGCCAGTTGGCGTTAGTACGCAGGGCAGCTTCATTCTTCTTGATCTTCAGCGCGCGGGTCGGACACAGGCATACGCAGCGCTGACAGTCGACGCACTTCGTTTCGTCGCTGAGCATCACGTCGGTGTCGGGATCGTAGCGGTGGACGCCGTTCGCGCACTGTCGCTCGCAGACCCGGCAACGGATGCAGCGGTAGTCGTTCCGCTCGATCTCAAACTCAGGTAACATGAAATTGATCGGCATCAATAAACACCGTCCTTTACATTAACGATAACAGGCTCGCCGCCTGCGGGCGACCAGATACGGTCGACCTCGGGCGACATGATACGGATCGCGGTCTCTTCCGACGCGATATAGACCATGTCGTCCTTCTCTGCCGCGACCATCGAGCGGAGCTTCAGTCTGTCGTTCAGCGCCATGAGGCCGCCGTTGTAGCCGACGACGATGGAGAACGGCCCGGTCATCAGCAGGGAGCTGTAAATGGTTCTGAAATACGTCAGGCGCGCCTGATCCTCTTCGCTTTTCTTCGCGATGGTCGTCCAAAACGGAGCAGCGATGATCTCGGCCATCTCCTTGGGCGTCAGTCCCTTGCGGCGCAGGAGGAAATCGGCGATATACGCCATAACCTCGGTGTCGGTCTGGAGCGTACATTTGTAGCCGAACATCTCGATGAAGCGTCGGTTCGCGTCGTAGGAGCTGATCTCGCCGTTGTGGACGACGGTGTAGTCGAGGAGGCCGAAGGGATGAGAGCCGCCCCACCAGCCGGGGGTATTGGTCGGATAGCGGCCGTGGGACGTCCACGCGTAGCCCTCGTACTCGTCGAGCATATAGAAGCGTCCGACGTCCTCAGGGAAGCCGACCGCCTTGAACGCGCCCATGTTCTTGCCGGAGGAAAAGACGTACGCGCCCTTCATGTGTGTATTAATGTGCATAGCCACGCGGGCGGTGAATTCCTTCTCATCGAGCTGTGCCGAGCGCAGGACGGACTTCAGCGGATTGAGGAAGTAGCGCCAGATGATCGGTTCGTCGGTGATCTCGGGGATCTTGCGGGTGGGGATCTCTTCGCTCAAGACGATCTCGTAGCGTTCTTTTAAGTATTCCTCTACCTCTTTCTTGATATGCCTGTGGTCATAGAACAGGTGAAAGGCGTAGAAGTCTTTGTACTTCGGATAGATACCGTAGCCCGCGAAGCCGCCGCCTAAGCCATTACTGCGGTCATGCATCGGGATCATGCACTCGATGATCTTCTCGGCGGCAAATCTTCTGCCTTCCTTCGATATCTCGGCCGCGATCGCGCAGCCGGATGGATTACGGAATTCTCCTTCTCTCATCATAACAATCAATTTCCTTTCACAAAAAAGAAAAAGCGCCCATTCAGGGACACGAGTCCCTAAATGAACGCCTTTGCTCATTTACGCGACTATTATATCACCGCGTTTTTCATTTGTCAACAAAAAATTCAACGCTTCAAAGCGATAAAACTTTTTTCAAAAAAGGGGTTGACAAAACGAAAACGCCGGCGTATAATGCGAGGCGTAAAGACAAAGGCGTCTTGAACCACACGGTTCGAGGCGCTTTTATTATTTTTTTTGGAAGGAGTCATCATTATGGCTAACGTAGCAGATTATTTCGGCAGTATGGTTTTTGACGACAAGGTGATGAAGGAACGCCTTGACGGCAAGATCTATCAGAAGCTCCGCAAGACGATCGACGAGGGCGAACAACTCAGCCTGACAGTCGCCAACGCAGTCGCCGTTGCGATGAAGGACTGGGCGGTAGAAAAGGGCGCGACCCATTACACCCACTGGTTCCAGCCGTTGACCGGCATCACCGCCGAGAAGCACGACAGCTTCATTTCCCCCTCGCCCGATGGCAGGGTCATTATGGAGTTCTCCGGTAAGGAACTGATCAAGGGCGAGCCCGACGCGTCCTCCTTCCCCTCCGGCGGCCTGCGTGCTACCTTTGAAGCCCGCGGCTATACCGCATGGGACCCCACCTCTTACGCATTTATCAAGGGCAAGACCCTGTGCATCCCGACCGCGTTCGCTTCCTACAGCTCCGACGCGCTGGATAAAAAGACCCCACTACTGCGCTCTATGCAAGCGCTGAATACTCAGGCTTTGAGAGTATTGAAGCTGTTCGGCAACGAAGACGTTAAGAAGGTCGTCACCTCCGTCGGCCCCGAGCAAGAATACTTCCTTGTACCTAAAGAATTGTACGCAAAACGCAAAGACCTTATCTACACCGGACGCACCCTGTTCGGCGCTCGTCCTCCGAAGGGTCAGGAGCTGGACGATCATTACTTCGGCACCATCAAGCCGCGCGTCCTCGCATACATGGAAGACCTGAACGACGAGCTGTGGAAGCTCGGCATCCTCGCCAAGACCCAGCATAACGAGGTCGCCCCCGCCCAACATGAGCTGGCGCCGATCTACACCACCACCAACGTCGCCACCGACCACAATCAGCTCACCATGGAGATCATGCAGAAGGTCGCCGAGAAGCACGGTCTGGTATGCCTCCTGCACGAAAAGCCCTTCGCCGGCGTCAACGGCTCCGGCAAACACAACAACTGGTCGATAGGCACCGATACCGGCGTTAACCTGCTGACTCCCGGCGAGACACCGTTCGAGAACGTACAGTTCCTGCTGTTCCTCGTAGCGGTCATCAAGGCGGTCGACGAATACCAAGACTTACTCAGACTGTCCGTTGCGACAGCCGGCAACGACCATAGACTGGGCGCGAATGAGGCGCCGCCCGCGGTCATTTCCATCTTCCTCGGTGACGAGCTCAGCGGCGTACTGGACGCGATCGAGAACGAAACCGCTTACGCAGGCGCAAAGCAGCAGTATATGAAGCTCGGCGTAGACGTCCTGCCGCAGTTCCGCCGCGACACCACCGACCGCAACCGCACCTCACCGTTCGCCTTCACAGGCAACAAGTTCGAGTTCCGTATGCTCGGTTCGGCTAATTCCATCGCCTGCTGCAACATGATGCTCAACTCCGCTGTTGCTGAGTCCTTAAAGCAGTTCGCCGATATCCTCGAGCAGTCCGACGACTTCGAGAATGACGTCCATACCCTGATCCGCGACACATTCAAGGCGCATAAGCGCATCATCTTCAACGGCAACGGCTATGACGACGCGTGGATCGAAGAAGCCGAAAAGCGCGGCCTGTCGAACTACAAGACCACCGCCGACGCGATGCCGCATCTGCTGGAGGAAAAGAACGTCGCGATGCTCACCTCGCACAAGGTATTCACCAAGGCGGAGCTTGAGAGCCGAATGGAGATCATGCTCGAAAACTATGTCAAGCAGGTCAACATCGAAGCCCTGACCATGATCGATATGACCGGCAAGCAGATCATCCCCGCGATCGAAAAATACCTCGGCAAGCTGTTGAAGAACGTCACTATGAAGAAAGCGATCTCGGCGGACATCAGCTGCGCATACGAGACCGCCAATATCGAAAAGCTGTCAGCCGCATGCGACGAGATGAGCGCGAACGCCGATATCCTTGCGCGCCTCGCCGATCATCTGGGCCATATCGACGACATCGTCGAGCAGGCGAACTTCGTCCGCGACGAGATCCTGCCGCAGATGGAGACCCTGAGGACCTATGCCGACGCCGCAGAAGCGGTCGTGGACGCAGAACTCTGGCCCCTGCCGACTTATGGGGAGTTGCTTTTCGGCGTAAGGTGATTTATAATAATGCTATCTTAGCATAAGGAAGGTATTTATTATATGTGTGGAATCGTCGGGTATGTTGGTCCGCGCGACTGTACGGATGTACTGGTATCGGCGCTGACAAAGCTGGAATACAGAGGCTATGATTCAGCCGGTATCGCCGTTTTTGAAGCCGGGAAGATCGCCGTCGCCAAAACCAAAGGAAGATTGACAGACCTCGTCGCCAAGATGGAAAAGCAGGGCAAGCCTCACGGTCACGCCGGTATCGGTCACACCCGATGGGCGACACACGGCGAGCCGTCGGACGTCAACTCCCATCCCCATTCCGGACGGCGCGTCACCATCGTCCACAACGGCATCATAGAGAACTATAAGCAGTTAAAGCAATTCCTGATCGACAACGAACGCACCGAGTTTCTATCTGACACCGACACTGAGGTCGTCGCGCAGCTGCTGGACTTTTACTACGACGGTAACCCCATCAAGGCGATCCGCCGGGTGTTGCACGAGATCCGCGGCTCCTACGCGCTGGGCATCATCTTCGCCGACCGCCCCGAGACCGTCTACGCCGTGCGGTGCGAAAGCCCGCTGATCATCGGTCAGGGCAAGGGCGAGGCGTTCGTCGCCTCAGACGTCCCCGCGATCCTCAAATACACCAAGGACTATTATCTGCTGGAATACGGCGAGATCGCAGTGCTGAAAAACGGCTCCGTTACCTTCTGCAACCTGCACGGCAGGATGATCGAGAAGGAGCTCAAGACCGCCGACTGGGATGAGGACAGCGCCGAAAAGGGCGGCTATCCCCACTTCATGATCAAGGAGATCCATGAGCAGCCCACCGCAGTCAAGACCACCATCACCCCGCGTATCGAGAACGGTATGCCTGATCTCAGCGAGTGCGGCATCACGCCCGAGACCCTGAGCAAGGTAAACAATGTCTTCATCGTCGCCTGCGGCACTGCGATGCACGCCGGCATGGTCGGCAAGTATATCATCGAAAAGTATGCGCGCGTGTCGGTCACCGTTGATATTGCGTCGGAGTTCCGCTACCGTGATCCGCTGATCGGCGAGGGCGACCTCGTCATCATCATCAGCCAGTCCGGCGAGACCGCCGACAGCAAGGCGGTGCTGAATCTAGTCCAGGAGACCGCCGCAAAATCGCTCGCCATCGTC
>Ga0310690_10011593_pt1 | contig 10863 bp, 10 predicted proteins | sample AusTroGonzalo_MG_2_FD_207661 | JGI IMG/M metagenome (GOLD analysis project Ga0310690, IMG submission 207661) | Bovine rumen microbial communities from tropical cattle in Woodstock, Queensland, Australia - Gonzalo_04 (v2) (version 2) | ecosystem: Host-associated > Mammals > Digestive system >...
CTCGCACGTAATGTCAGTCGCGCCGAACCGATACGTGTCCTACGAGACCTACGGGCTTGCCAGCACGAACAAGTGCGAATGGGTGGACTGGAACTCCAGCACCAACGTGACGGTGAACGGCACGACGTGGACTGGTTGCAAGGTATGCACGGTGCAGAGGCCGTCGTGGGCCATAGGCAAGACGTGCGTGGACTGCCCGAACGACAGGTGGGGCGGCGCGAACGGCATGGACTTCGGGGACATCACCGTCCTCATCAAGGGTGAGCCTACCTTCTCCGGCGCGTTGACGAACAAGTACGATTCGTCGGACGTAATCTACTTCGACAACGGCTTCTACAAGCCAACACCAGAAAACGAGGAATGACATGAAGACACTGACCAAGACCCTGTTCCTGATAGCCGTCGCATGCACGGCTCTGACGATGTTCGCCGCCGTCAAGCAGAAGCCGAAGGTGTACGTGAAGAAGAAGGACTTCATCAAGTACCGCTCGTATGTCCTGTCGCGCGACGCGAAGACGCTTCCGGGCTACGTCATCACGACTTGGCGCAGGGACGGCAAGGTCGTCGTGGAGACCAATGCCGTGAAGCGGCTCATAGGCGTCAGGCAGACTTCGCCTGACGAGGTTATCATCGACGCCCTGAAGAAGGAGCGCGACACCCTGAAGGCCGACAAGGAGGCGTTAAAGGCGGAGAGGGACGCGGCGAAGGCGGAGGCGAAGGCCGCGAAGGATGAACTGAAGGCCGAAAAGCAGAAGAAAAACGGCAAGTAGGCATTGTTCCGCGAACCGATAAATGGTATAATACACGGGCAAAGGAGACCTATGACCACGGACGAACTCTGGATGAAGATTGACGCAAAGTTCACGAACCTTGACGACAAGCTTGACAAGGTGGCGACGACCGTTCAGCTTCACGAGCAGACGCTCATGCAGATACGGGCCGAGGCCGATGCCGTCGAGAAGCGTCACGACAAGGAGATTGCGGCAATAAAGAGCGACGCGAGGAACGAGCATGACAAGATGCAGAACAGGATTACGAAGCTCGAAAGGTGGATGTGGTTCTCCCTTGGCGCGGGCGGTGCGGCAGGGGCCGGAGTAATGAAACTGTTAGGCGGTTGAAATGATGGGAGCGATAGGGAACATACTTGGCGGCATAGCCGAGGCGGTCGGGGGAATCTTCAAGTGGAAGGCTTCTCCGCACAAGCAGTATTCGGATGCGGAGGAAATCGTCGAGAAGAAGGAGGCTGAAATGAAGAGCGAAAAGAAGCGTCTGGAGGACGCGGTGTACGGCGGCGACGAGAAGGCCGTCAACAGATTCCTGAACGAGTGCCTCGCGCTCGCTTGCGGACTTGGAGTGTTCACGTGCGGATGCTTCTCTACGCCACAGCCGGAGGTGACGAGGGTTCCGGCTGACAGGTACGTGTCCGCAGTGACCAACGATGTAGGTCAGGTGCAGTATTGGAAGGTTCCGCCACTTGTGATGACGGAGCTTCTCGATGCCAAGCTTGAACTCATGGAGTACAAAAAGAAAGACAAAATCAACGAAAGGCTGATGAAATGAAAAAACTCTGGAACTGGATATGCTCCTTCTTCACGAGGGAGAACATCGGTATCATCTGGCGCGTGCTGTTCACGCAGACCAAGGAAAGCGTGAAGAACACGATACACGACCCTGCGATTCAGCAGAAGGCGTTCGACCTTGCGCTGTCGCTCCTGAAGAAGGACTTGACTGGCGAGCAGAAGAAGGACGTGTTCAACGATGCGATGAAGGAGTATCTGAAGGGTATTGGCGCGGAGATTGGAACGTCCACGCTGAACACCATCAGAGAGCTTGCACTTGACGCGGTGAAGAAGTCGAGCGGAGAGGGATGCTCCGACGGTTCTTGCTGTGTGAAGTCTGTCATCCTGTTCCTTGCGGCTGGCCTTATGGCGTTTGGCGCGTCTGCGGCTGACAACATCATCCAGCTGAAGGCCGGAAGGAACTACGGAATCGAGGGCGTGATACATTCGTGGCACGCCTACTCCACGAACCTGACGGCGACGATTCAGGCAGACAGGGTTCTCGACCTGTACGTCAAGGAGACTGGAACAGCCGTAATCACCAACATAAAGGAACAGGTGACTTACGAGCCGAGGGCGGTCATCGTGACGAACGGTGTGTCGTACACGTATTCCAACGCCGTGGCCGTGGCTTCCGTCGTGACCAACGGCGGTTTCACCGTGTGGACGAACGGACAGTTGAGCGTGGTTGGCGAATCGGTGACAACGAACTACGTGTACGGAACGACGAACGCGGTGTATGCAATCTCTACGAACTGGGTTCCGAGCATGGTTGTGGCGCAGGTTCCAGTCACGAACACCGCCACAATCGTAAGGATGCGCCTCGCGATGTCCGTGACCAACAACGTCATAGCGGCAAAGTCGCTCTCCGGCGGAGCGGCTGGAGGTACTGGGTTGAACAAGGCCATGACCAAAGACGAGTATCTCGTCGTCTCCGGCACGATAGCGAACGACCCCGAAATGAAGCTGTATATCTACTTCAACGGCCACGAATCGACCGCGCTTGACGCATCGGCAGACGATTCCGACGCAACCCCGTAAGGAGAGGCAACATGGGAAAGGTTCTTCACGAGAGCGCGCTTGACGTGTGCCAGAGGGCGATGGCGATTCTCCGTCAGGAGAACCGCCTCACCTCCATCACGCCGGACGCGCCGACCAAGGTAGAGAGAGCGTGCTACGACGCCTACGAGGCTTCGCGGCTTGAAGTCCTGTCGTCCTACGGATGGTCGTTCGTGAAGGCCGACAAGCTCGTTCGCGGCGTTGGCGTGCAGGAGGAGGACGGGCGGTACTCCATCGCCTATCCGGGCGACGCCCTGAAGATTCTGAACTGCTACGACGAGGACGGACACAAGATTCCGTACACCCTTCGCGGCAACCAGAAGATTTACTCTCTCCAGCCTATCTATAGGATAACCTACATCTTTGACGAGGAGGACATCACGCTGTGGCCCTCTCTCGTTCAGGATGCGCTGGTGAAGACGCTCGCCAAGAACCTCTGCACCGAGGTGACTGGCCGCGCCAACGACCTTCAGTTGCTGGAAGTCCAGTGCAAGGCGGCGGTTCAGACCGCGCGGACGGACGACGCGAGGCGTTCATCGACTGGCTCCGAGGTGTATGGAAAGAACCACATCTACGAGTGCATGTGCGGACGGCGCAACCCGTTCGGGAGAAGGGGGCTGTAAGTGGTAAGGCTCGTCCAGAACAGCTTCTTCGGCGGTCAGCTCGACTTCGAGATGATGGGCCGTCAGGACTACCAGAGGTACGCCAAGGGCGCGACGAAGCTGTGCAACTTCAACGTGATGAAGCGCGGAGGGCTGGACAAGCGCAGGGGGTTCGACAGGGTGATGAACCTCGTGGCGGAGCTTGGCGTGTCGGCCAGCACGAAGTTCAGGGCGATACCGTTCGCGTACAAGAAGACGCAGGGGTTCGTGCTTCTGATGAGTTCCTCGCGTTGCATCGTGGCCGGGACGAACCAGAACAACCAGTTCAAGTATTACACTGTGGACGACCTCGAAGGTGTGTATCAGGCCGACGAGATTGACGAGATTGACTACCAGCAGTGCGGCGACATCCTGTTCATCGCGCACCAGAACCACAAGCCAGCGAGGATTGTGCATGACATCGACGCGCTTGGCGAGCATGGGTTCCACTACGAGACGATTGACCTTGAAAACACGAAGAGGGGAATACCGTCGATAGTCAGCGCGTATGGTACGAGAATTTCCGTCACGACCGATGACGACAGCGTAAACCACGGCACGTCGCAGAACCCGTCGTATGGCACGTCACAGGCGTCGCTAAAGACGGAGTATTACAAGGTGACGGCGGTATTTGACGGCGTGGAGACGCGGCCATCCACTGCGTTTAGCGGCAACTCCAACCCAAGCACGAAGGCTTCGGCTTGGAACGGAACCACGTATCGAATGCCGTGGACTGAAAGCCAGAAGATTAGCCTGACAATCAATCCCGCCACGCGGACTGACGAACATGGAATCCTCGTCTATCCAGAGGAAATCAGAATCTACAAGAAGGCGTTCAACTACTATGGTCTCATCGGAACGAAGAAGATTGACGCGACGGCTACGGTCAAGACTGGCGCGACTTCGACGAACGCAACTACTTTTGCCGCACTGAAGAACAGCGACGATTCGTCCATAACGGACAAGTTTCTCGAAAGCGACGCGGCCTACCAAGTGCCGGAACACGGAAAGGACTTGCTGGGACGGCTCGTCACCGACGGCAACCACCTGAACGTGACATTCACTGGAAACATCGCCTCCGGCTTCGTCCGCATCTGCCTCGGCAACTGCCGCTACACGGTGGGCGAAGGGACGGTGACGTTCTACTACACTGGCTACGCCGCGAGCGAAGATGGCGAGAGCGTCAAGGTCAAGATTTACAATGCGACCACAATCTCCGACGCCAACAAGGTCGGCGAGGCTACTCTGTGGGCATCGGCTGGAAACAAGTCGAAGACGGTTGAGCGGTTGGAAGGCGAGACCGACGACGAGTTCGCGGCACGATGGGCGGACGAGTATGTTCGGTTCTGCAACTCAATCACCGACAGGAGCGTAATCAACGTGCCGTTCTCCGCGTCAAACGCCGCACAGGTGAACATCGTGTTCGACGGCGGCGATGTGGCGGTGGCAAACGTCAAGGTGTTCGACACCCCGGCAATCGGTTCGCTCACGTTCGACGACACATACATCACGCCTGACGCGAGCATCACGCCGATAGACGACAGCGACGACATCCCGATGTCCGCCGCCGGAGACTACCCCGCGTCCGTCTCGCTGTCTCAACAGCGGCTCATCTGGGCCTCGTCGAAGAACGACCCGCAGAGAATCTGGATGTCCGCCATCGGAGACTTCTACTCCTACGAAGTCCACGAGATAATGGTTCCAGACGACGCCATCGACTTCCAGTTGCCCGTGACGCGCTTCGGAAAGATAAACCACATCTGCGAGATGAGGAAGCTTCTGCTCTTCAACTCCGCATGCGAGTGGCTCGTCGATTCCGCGTCAACGGTTCAGGGCCTGACCTACGAGACCATTCAGGCGTACCCGCAGTCGTACTCCGGCAGTTCGGAGCGTCTGAAGCCGATAATCTGCAACAACTCCCTGATATTCTGCGAGCGCACGGGGCAGACCGTGAGGCGGTTTGCATACGACATCAGCAACGACGGGTTCGCCGGACGCGACGTGAGCATCCTGTCGTCGAGCATCTTCGAGTTCAACAGCATCGTGGACTGGACTTACCAGCAGTTCCCGTACTCCACGCTGTGGTGCGCCATGAAGGACGGCACGATGGCGTCGTTCGAGTACATGGAGGAACAGGACATCATGGCGTGGCTGACGCACAGGCTTGGCGGGAACGGAGAGGTCGTCTGCCTTGCCACGTCGTATGCCGTATCTCCCGCGCTCGACGAGGTGACGAACGCCGACGAGTACGAGTACGCCACGCACGAGGAGATATTCGCCGTCGTGAGGCGCGGAAACCAGCTGTGGCTGGAGCGCATGAGGCCGAGGACGAAGACGCCGACGGACAACATGTCTCCTTGCGAGGACACGCTGTACCACTCTCTATGCCTTGACGGCATGAGGGTTCTGAACAGCCTCAACCACTTCACGCCAACAACGGAGACCGGGGCGGTCTGGATTCCGGCGGACACTACCGACGGCGCGACAATCACGCGAGACGATGCGTTGGCGAAACTTGCATTGGGCGTCGAAGTGTACGAGGGATTCCCGTTTGACGCGGTGTACACGTCCGTCTATCCGCACATCAGCAACGGCATCGTTGGCAACGGGCAGTTCGACATCAAGCACGTTCAGGGTTGCGGGCTTCGGCTCATGCACTCCTTCGGCGGAAAGATTACGCCTGTCGGTGCCGACCTGTCGGAGCCTATCCAGTATTTCTACAACGACCCGCAGAACGACCACAGGGCGCAGTTCTATGTGGACGAGACGGACGAAAAGAAGCACGTCAGGCTGTTCAACCACAACACTCCGATAATCGCGTTGCCCGGAGTAAACAACAGGGACGGGCGCGTCACGATAAGTCAGGACGACCCGTACCCGTTCTCGTTGCTGTCGTATGAGCTTGACTTCGAGCCGGAGACAGGAGGGTTCAGATGAGCGAAGAGCAGAAGACACCCCCGGTGATGCGTCAAGAAGTCGTCCCGTTGAGCGGCGGCTGGTACATGGTGCGTCACGTCTCGAAGGAGATGTGCCTTCACATGTGGAACGTCATGGACGAGCATCAGAGGGACGAACTCCGTTCGCTGTACGGAGAGGACGACGAGGACGCAAAGCAGGGGATGTGGAACGAGTGTTCCGACAGCGAGCATCAGGCGGCGTTCTTCGACGGGGCCACGCTCGTCTGCGTCATGTGGGCCGACTGGGTTACGGTCAGGTTCAAGGAGGACGGCGGACGGCAGACGAAGAGGGTGATAGGTTGCTTCTGCAACTCCGAATACGCGCTGAACCACACGATGTCGTTCGCCAAGAAGACGCCGGAGTGCCGCGACGCCTTCGAGCTTTACGAGCCTTCCGACGTGTCGGAGCTTTACGTGTTCATCGCCAAGGGCTACGAGAAGTCGAAGAAGTGGGCTGTCATGTTCGGCGGCATGGAGAAGGTGTGCGACGCGTGGGCCGGAGAGCATGAGTTCGTCTGCTACAAGAGACCGATAGGAGGGCGGTAAGATGTTCAACTGGACTGCATTTGGACTTGCTGGTTCCGGCGCGTGCCTACAGGCTGGCGCGGATGTCGTGAAGATTGGCGTGCAGAACCTCGACTTCGCCGCGAAGAACGTAGGCGCGGCTGGTAGCATGGTTCAGTCCATCGCCGCCGCCGCGACGTACCAGAGCCAAGCCAAGAGCTTCAGACAGGCGGCTGACGACGCGATGAAGGCGGCTGGCCGTGCGCAAGAGCAGGGGAGACAGGCGAGGGAGCAGAGGCTTGTCATGCTCGGACAGCAGAAGGGCGCGATTATCGCAAGCGCGTCCGGCTCCGGCATCGACGTGTCGTCGAAGGTTGTTGACAAGGTGATGTCCGACACCATCAAGAGCGCGTACAACGACGCTGAGGTTCTGTCGCAGAACGAGAAACAGGCGGCAGACCAGAAGGTGAACGAATCGGTTGCCTACAGGATAAACGCCGTCCGTGCGGAGGCGAACGCGGAGATGGAGGCGGTCAACCAGAACCTGATTGCAGAGCAGATAAAGCTGAACAATAAGGCGGCGAAGCACGCCATGATTGGCGGAATCCTGTCAGCTTCCGCGAATCTCGTAGGCGGTCTTGCCGGAGCGTACTACATGGGCAACCAAGGGAACGCAACGAGGTAAGGAGGCACCTATGGGAATGAAGAGAGGAAGCTTTGAGAGTGCTGGCCTTGGCGCGTTGGCGCAGGGCGTGAACCCGACCTACCACCAGCACAACTCCGTCGCGGCTGGCCTTGGCGCGTTGGCGCAGGGCATCAAGAGCTACGCGGAGGGATGGGGCGCAATCTCCGACGGGCTGAAGGCGTGGGGCAAGGTGTTCCACAAGTGGGGAGAGTACGCCGTAGAGGCCGACAAGCAACAGAAGGAATCTGAGCGCATGGCCGATGTCGCCCTCGAACACATGAAGGATGTCGTGAAGGCGGAAGGCTTGACTGAAAACGACCCGAAATACTGGCAACTCTTTGACGAGGCAAACCGCTACAAGGACATGGCCAAGCATCAAGGCCTGTTCGGAATCTACAGTTCGCCACAGCCAGTTAGACAGCTCACGCCTCAACAGCGTAGCAAGCGTGCCGCAATCATGGGCGTCAAGGAGGACGACAAGCGTGCGGGCTACGGCTATGGCGGAATAGAGAGCTGGGACGGCGAGCTTGACATGAAGTGAGGAGACCGACATGAAAAACAACGGCAATCCAGAACAGAAGGTTGAGCCTGAAAAGAAAATCGAGGACATGACCTTCTCCGATGTAGAGGCTCTTCAGGCCGCGCAGTCTCCTGAAGCACAGCAGCTGGCCTTGCAGAGTATTCAGGAGGAGGTGAAGAAGTACAATCTCGTCGGGGAGGGTCTTGACGCGAAGAAGAACCTCGACGTGTACGACGAGCGTTGCCGTCAGGCCGACAAGATTGCGCGCGAGTTCTACAAGGACAATCCGGCTGGCTACAACAGGCACTGCGCAAGGGTCGCGCTGAAGGAGGCGAACGAGCGCAAGGCGATGGTTCAGGCGGTTCAGGCCGAAATGAAGCACGGCGTTAACGTCGCCATGAAGAACGACACGGAGAGACGCGCACAGGCCATAGCCGACAAGGACATGCTTGATGCCGCTGGCGTGCTTGCGAACACTGCGGCTGACGCCGAAGTTGCGACGGACGCGACAAACAGCTCCTACGAGCGCGTGGACGGAGAGCATGAGTTCGCCCTCGACAAGCTGAAACAGCAGTACGACGCGGAGCTTGCGGCGGCGAAGACGGACGCCGACAAGAAGGCGGCGGAGGAAAGGTTTAAGGCCCGCAAGGCCGGAATCGACACGGCGAGCGTTGCGGCGCGTGCGGCGATAGGTGCCGAATCAATCAACACGCTGACGGGAATATCGAAGCGTGGCGAGAATTGGGCGCGCCAAAGGGCCGAATCGTTGCGTGCCGATTTCCGCAACATCTTCATGCAGAGGTACAAGGCGCATCGCGCCATGAACCAGAGCCACGAGATTGCGTATGCCAACTCCGTTGCGGCCACGAGAGGCGCGGTGATGAACTACTTCAAGACCAGAATCGAATCTGGTCAGGTGAGTTCCGTGCTGTACACTCTCGACGAGCTGGAGAAGAGCGGTGACGCGGCGTTCAAGGAGACGGTTACGGAGCAGAATCCGACTGGCACGTTCAACCCGTCGTACTATTCCTTCTGCTGGAAGAGCGACATAGCCGCACTGCGCAAGGCGGCGATAGCGCAAATTGAAGAGCAGAGGGTTCTGCGCAACCGTCAGCTCATAGAATCGCAGAGGGGTGTCAAGCTGAAGGAACAGGCCTTGCTCGACGACATCACGCGCCATGCAATCGGCGTGGCGGAAGACGGCTCCACTCCGCTCTACAAGAACGAAGAGGAGCGCATCAAGGCGCAGAGGGAACTGTATGACCGTGCGGCGGCATTGAAGAAGGAGGCTGACGCGGTAGGCTACAGCACGCGCAACGTGTTCAAGGCACTCTCCAATGAGCCGCGCAAGTACCTCGCCATGAAGGAGCGTAGCGAGCTTCTGATGAGGAAGGCCCTCGGACAGCAGTACGTGGCCGAACAGGAGAAGATGGTCGAAGACGAAATCCTGAATCTCGCCAAGTCAGCCACAAAGGGCGGTCAGGTGGATATTGACGTTCCCGTGCGCGACGAGCAGACTGGCAAGGAAGGCACGGTCAAGATGAAGGTTGACGTGCATCGCGCCATCGTTGACGCCATCGACTGCGCACGCGCAAACGGCCTGTGCAAGGGCAAGCAGTTCACCATGATGCGCAACCAGCACGCGAGTAGCAAACGCTACATGCAGATGATTGAGGACGTGGCGAACAAGTATTTCAGCTTCGGAATCGAATCCTCGTTGCTCGGTAATGACGGCAAGTGGACAGACCGTGCCGCTGGTTCGACGACGAGAATCTACCTGTCGGAGGCCGACGGTGATTCGTTCAGGGCTGACAATGTTCGCGCCAACATGCGCGTCAAGGTTGCATTGAGGGGCAAGAAGGCCGACACCGACGAGGGCTGGTTCGATACTACCGACAGGTACGTGAACTCCGACACCTTGAACCAGATTATCAAGGCCAGCAAGGAGTATCTCGATTCAAAGCTGAACCCGACGATGGAAGATTTGGACACCGTGTTCGGACGCGCCATCCGCGAGGCAATCGACAAGGACAACATCAAGTCGTTTCAGGGCGACACGCTCGACACGGTGCGCAGGCACTTCGACAAAGTTTTCCAAGACCACGAGGAGACGTTTGGCGTGTGGCGCAACGGGCCAAGCACCACGTTCTTCGGTGCGCCTGTCGGCTCTTGGAACCAAGGCGGCCAGACGCAGAGGATTACGGTTGCTGGCGAGAGGCGTTGGCAGGATGTCCGCGACATCATACCGCTCACACAGAGGATTCGCAACCGCAGACTGCGTGATGCGATGATTGACGCACAGTACGACGAATCACAGGGGCGCGGAATCGACGAGCAGATAAAGGACTTGCTCGACGATGGCGACACCGACCAAGACTAAAGGAGAGCTTCAGATGGAGAACAATGTTCTGCCGAACATGACGGTCGTAGGCGGCTCGAATAAGGGCGCGTCATTCGACGAGGCGATGATACAGGGTTCTATGCGTCAGCAGGGCAAGGGAATCTTTGCTCCAAACCCGACGCAGGATGCCGTGTTGCAGTCGTTCAAGGAGGTGAACGAAGAGTTCGAGAAGGGACTGCGCGCCAAGCTTGAAGAGGAAGAGGCGATATACGGCGACAACAATTTCGACGAGAAGTCTCTTGACGTGCCGCTCGCCGACTGGGCGGTGTTCTACCGTTGGCGCAACGGCGACTTCGACATGAACGACACCATCGCGCCGCTCGTGCTGAAGTCCCTTACATCGGTTGCGTCGAACGGTGCGATACAGAACGACACCACAGCCGATTCGTTCATGCAGTTCCAGTCCAGAACCGACAACATGACGCACAGCCTGAAGAAGGGCTTTGACGAAGAGCATGACCCCGTTGACGGGAAGATGATTCGCAAGTGGACGAACGAGGCGAAGTTCAACGCCTTCAAGACGCACTTCGACCTTCT